>Ga0326763_1000259_pt1 | contig 19547 bp, 15 predicted proteins | sample NORPS_P_FD_207671 | JGI IMG/M metagenome (GOLD analysis project Ga0326763, IMG submission 207671) | Hot spring water microbial communities from Norris Geyser Basin, Yellowstone National Park, WY, United States - NOR.PS_P | ecosystem: Environmental > Aquatic > Thermal springs > Unclassified...
AGCTTCGGCGGCCTGATCGCGCACGCTTTCGCGGCGATGGCCTTCGCGGCGCTTTTCATCGCGCTGTTGCGGCGCGAGACGCCCGGTGCGCCAGCAACGTGGCTGCGCCTCGCTGCCGCGCTGACGGCCACATGGGCGCTGATCTTCACGGCGGCCGCGAGCGGACATGCGTTTGCGCTTGCGCTTCTTTCGCCGATGGAAACGCTTCGCACCGGCGCTTGGGCCGGGTTCCTTATCGCGGTGCTCAGCCCCAGCTGGGCCGCGCAGCGCCCCGGGGCGAGCCGGGCGGGGGTCGCCGCGCTCGCAGCCGGAACGGTGCTGCTTCAGCTTGCGCTCGATGCGCTCGCGACTGTCTTCAGCGAGCCGATCGGCCCCGAGGCGGCGGCGCTCTTCCTGTTTGCGCGCCTGTCGGTCGCGATCGGCGGGCTGGTGCTCGTCCACAATCTCTACGTGAACACAGCCCAGTCAGGCCGCTGGTCGATCCAGCTGCTTTGCATCGGGCTGGGCGGTCTGTTCGCCTATGACCTGAACTATTACACGCTCGGCCTGCTGACGGGCGCGACGAATGCCAACCTGTTCAACATGCGCGGGCTGGCCGACGCGTTCGTCGCCCCGCTGATCTGGCTGTCCGCATCGCGCGTACCCCAATGGCGGCTGCAGCTCAGCCGCCGCGTCGTGTTCCAGACGTTCAGCTTGGCAGCGATCGGCGGCTATCTCGTGCTGATGTCGGTCCTCGGCTGGGGGCTGCGGCAGTTCGGCGGCGACTGGGGCAAGCTGCTGCAAACCGCCGTGATCGTCGCGATGCTGCTCGGTGCCGCCGTGGTGCTGGTCTCGGGCCGGTTCCGGGCATGGGCCAAGGTTCAAATCAACAAGAACTTCTTCGCGTACAAATACGATTACCGCGAGGAGTGGCTGCGCTTCATCTCGACGATCGCGCGCGAGGATGCGGCCGCTGCCGGGCCCATCCGCGTGCGGGTGATCCAGGCGATATGCCAGATCGTCGACAGCCCGGCGGGCGTGCTGTTCCAGCCCGATGGCGACGGCATGCTCTCGCCCAGCGCGCGCTGGAACCAGCTGGAGGCCGATGGCGCGATTGCTCCCGCCGACCCCGTGCTCCAGTATCTGGAGCGCGGGCGCATTCTCGACCTCGACGAGCCACGCCAGCACCGCGGTGACGGCGCCGCGTTCGAGCTGCCCGCCTGGGCGGCGGACAGCCGCGTCTGGCTCGCGGTGCCGCTCGCGCATCTCGATCGGATGATCGGCATCGTGGTCATTGCCCGCAGCCTCGCGCCACGGCGGCTGAACTGGGAGGATTACGACCTGCTGCGCACCGCTGGCCGCCAAGCGGCGAGCTACCTTGCCGAATATGTCAGCCAGGCGCAGCTTAACGAGGCGAGCCGTTTCGATGAGTTCAACCGGCGTTTTGCCTTCATCATGCACGATATCAAGAATGTCGCCAGCCAGCTCGGCCTCCTCGCCCGCAACGCCGAGCGACATGCCGACAACCCCGAGTTTCGCGCGGATATGATCGAGACGCTGAATGCCTCCACGCGCCGCATGACCGAACTGCTCGCCCGCCTCGGCCAGCGCCCGGCCGACCGCGGCGCGCGTGCCGGGCGGACCGACGTGGCGGCGCTGGTGCGCCAGGTTGGAGCGTCGAAGCGGGGGGCCTATCCGCAGCTGGTGGTTGAAGCCGATGTGACGGCGTGCGAGGCGCCTATCGATGGCGAGCGGCTGGGGCAGGCGCTGGAGCATCTGATCCAGAACGCGATCGAAGCGAGCCCCGCCGGCGAGCCGGTGACGATGAGCGTCGCATGCAGCGGCGGCACGGTGATGGTGAGCGTCGCCGACCGGGGCACCGGCATGTCGCCCGCCTTCATCCGCGACGAGCTGTTCGAGCCGTTCCGATCGACCAAGGCCGGTGGATTCGGCCTTGGCGCCTACGAGGCGCGCGAGATCGTCCGCGCCGCGGGCGGCAGCCTCAAGGTGGCGAGTCGCGAGGGTGAGGGCACGCGCTTCACGATCACGCTGCCCGTCGCGGAGCCGCTGAGCGTAGCGCCAGTCGCAGCCGAGGTGGCCTGAGCATGGCGCAAGCCTCCCCGCCCGACCGGCCCAAGCTGCTTGTCATCGAGGACGACGAGGGGCTGCGGCGTCAGCTGAAATGGTCGTATGAGGATTACGAGGTGGTCCCGGCGGGAGACCGCGGCGCAGCGATCGACGCGCTGCGCCTCCACGAGCCGGCCGTCGCCACGCTCGATCTCGGCCTGCCCCCCGATCCCGACGGCACCAGCGAGGGCTTCAGCACGCTCGTCGAGCTGCTGCGCCTGAAGCCTAACATGAAGGTGATCGTCGCGTCCGGCCACGGCGCGCGCGAGAGCGCGCTGAAGGCAATCGAGCTTGGAGCCTATGATTTCTACCAGAAGCCCGTCGTCATCGATGAGCTTGGGCTGATCGTTCGCCGCGCCTTCCATCTGGCGAACATCGAGGCCGAGAACCGGCGCTTGCGGCAGACCGCCGGCGCCGGTGCGCTGCCGGGTCTGATCACGGCCGCGCCCGAGATGCAGAAGGTGGTGCGCATGATCGAGCGCGTCGCCGATACGCGCGTGTCGGTCATGCTGCTCGGCGCGTCGGGGACCGGCAAGGAGGTTCTCGCCCGCGCGCTCCACAGCCGCAGCAAGCGCGCGGACGGGCCGTTCGTCGCGATCAACTGCGCCGCGATCCCCGAAACGCTGCTGGAATCGGAGCTGTTCGGCTATGAGAAGGGCGCGTTCACCGGCGCAATCAAGTCCACCGAGGGCAAGATCGAGCTGGCCGAGGGCGGCACGCTGTTCATCGACGAGATCGGGGACGTGCCGCTGCCCGTGCAGGTGAAGCTGCTGCGTTTCCTGCAGGAGCGCGTGATCGAGCGCATCGGCGGCCGCCGCACCATGCCCGTCGATACGCGCGTCGTCTGCGCCACGCATCGCGATATCGACGCGATGGTGAAGGCTGGTTCGTTCCGCGAGGACCTCTATTACCGGCTGGCCGAGATCGTTATCCGCATCCCGAGCCTCGCCGAACGCGTTGGCGACGCGCCGCTGCTGGCGGAGTTCTTCCTCGACCGGTTCGGAAAGGAGCTCGGCCGCACCGGCAAGGCGCTCTCCGCCGACGCGCGCACCGCGATCAACGCCTGGCACTGGCCGGGCAACGTCCGCGAGCTGGAGAACCGCATCAAACGCGCGCTGATCCTGTCCGACGACAAACGCGTCACCGCAGCGGACCTCGACCTCGATGCCGGCTCGAATGAGCCGCTCAACCTCAAAACGGCGCGCGAGCTTGCAGACCGGCGAGCCATCCGCCACGCGATGGCGCGGGTGGACGGCAACGTGACTGCAGCTGCAAAGCTGCTCGGGATCAGCCGTCCAACGCTCTACGATCTTGCGCGACAGTACGAGATCGCACTGTAAACCGCCTGCTGCCGAGCAGCCACCGCGCCGCTATACCGCCTTCGAATTAGGGATACCTGGGGAGACAGCCGTCCATGCGTACCAGCCACCGCAGCCGCTTCCGTACCGCTGCCCTCGCGGCAGCGACGCTCGCCATCGCATCCGCCTGCGGCAAGTCGGGACCCGATCCGGCCGCGTCCAAGCAGAGCTATCAGTCGGCACTGACGAAGTTCAACAAGGGCGATCTGCGATCGGCGCGCATCGATCTTCTGACCGCGCTGAAGCAGGACCAGAACAATGCCGACGCGCGCATCCTGTTCGCGCGCGTGCTGCTGGCGCGCGGCAACGGCATCCAGGCGCAGGCCGAGATCGAGAAGGCGGTGAAGGCGGGCTACCCGCAAACGAAGGCGAACCATCTGCTCGCCCATGCGCAACTCCTCCAGAACAATCCAAGGCGGGCGCTCGAGCTGGCCGACCCGAAGATCAACGACCCCGAGTTCGCGGCCTATGCCGCCCGCATGCGCGGCCGCGCCAAGATCGGCCTCAACGACAAGGACGGTGCACTCGCCGAGTTCCAGCAGGCGTCGACGCTGGCGCCGACCGACCCCGAGGTGTGGGCCGACCTCGCGCGCTTCCGCGCTGCTTCGGGTGATCTGACCGGCGCGATCGCGTTTGCCGACAAGTCGCTTGCGGCGGCGCCCGATAATACCCCCGCGCTGATGCTGAAGGCCGAGCTGGTGCGCGCTTCGCAGGGCGTGGCTGCGTCGCTGCCCTTCTATGACAAGGTGATCGCGACCGACGCGAACAATGTCGAGGCGCTGCTGAAGCGCGCCGCGACGCTCGGCGACCTCAACCGCGAGAAGGACGCGCGCGCCGACATCAAGCGGGTGAAGGGGCTGCAACCCAACAACCCGCTGGCGCTCTACCTTGAGGCGGTTTTGGAGGCGAAGGCCAACCGCTGGGACAAGGCGCAGCAGATCCTGAATGATACCAAGAACACGCTGGCCAACTACCCGCCTGCGCAGCTGCTGCAGGGCTTCGTCGCGCTTCAGCTCAACAACCCGACCAAGGCCGCAGAGGCGCTGACCAAGGTCGTCGCTGCTACGCCCGACAATCCCGCCGGCCGCCGCCTCCTCGCCTTCGCGCAGCTGCGCACCAACGACGCCCGCAGCGCGCTGCAGACGCTGGCGCCATTCGCCCAGCAGCCGCCCGAAAAGCTTGATCCGGGGATGCTGGCGCTGCTGGGATCGGCTTACGCGCAGGCCGGGCAAATGCAGAATGCCGAGCGCTATCTGCAGCTCAGTGCCAACAGCGCGGGGGACAACCAGGCGCGCGCGCCGATCCAGACGCAGCTGGCGATGACCAAGCTGGCGCAGGGCGATGCCCAGGGCGCCGAGCAGGAGCTGCAGCGCGCGCTCACCTCCAACCCCAACTCGGCGCAGGCTCTGATCAGCCTGGCGATGCTGCGCATGAACGAGCGGCGGCTGCCCGACGCGGTCGCGATCACCGACAAGCTGGTGCAGGTCGCGCCCGATCTGGCGCTCGGCTACAATCTGCGGGCGGCCGCCAAGCTGGGCATGGGCGACGCCAAGGCCGCCGAGACCGATTTCCGCAAGGCGGTACAGGTCGATCCGAAATATACCGACGCGCGGCGCAATCTCGCCAAGCTGCTGTTCGGCCAGAACCGCATTGACGACGGCGTGAAGGAGCTTGAGGGTGTTCTGTCGGTCGAGCCCAACGACCTGCAGTCGCTGCAAATCCTGGCCCAGGTCGCGGCTTCGCGCGGCAAGAAGGACCAGAGTATCGAATATCTGCGCCGCGGTGTCGCCGCGCAGCCCGGCTCGATCCCCGCGCGCGCGATGCTGGTCGAGGCCTATGTGCGCAACAACCAGATCGACCGCGCACTCAACGAAGCCAACAACCTGTTCAACGCCAACCCCAAGGACCCGCGTGCAGCTCAGCTGCTCGCAGCGACGCAGGTTGCGGCGAAGCAGCCGGGGCTGGCGGTGAAGACGCTGCGCGATTTCGCCGACAAGAACCCGACACTGCCGATCGCACGCGTGATCTACGCGCGGGCGCTGCGAGCCACCAATCAGCCACAATTGGCGCGCGCGGCCTATGACGAGGCGCTTTCGATTCCGCAGGCGCCAGTGGCGCTGATCCTGAACGACCTGGTGGCGCTGGAACTGCAGGCGCGCAACGTGCCCGGCGCCTTGAAAGCGGCCGAGCGGCTGCGCACCGAGGGCAAGCAGCCCGTGCTTGCCGACAAGCTGACCGGCGACATCCAGTCGGCAGCGGGCAATCTCCCCGCCGCGCTCGCCGCCTACCAGCGCGTTTACGCCCAAGCGAAGACGGGCCAAGCGGCGGCACTGGTCGTTGGCACGCTGACGCGCATGGGCCGCGTCCCCGACGCGATCGCGACGATCGATCAATATCGCAAGGCCAACCCGCGCGATCCGCTGGGCGCGGTGATGCTGGGCGACATCCAGCTGGCACGGCGTGATTGGCGCGGCGCGGTCGCAACCTACCAGAGCATCGCCAACACGCCCGCGGCGCAGAACCCGATCATCCTCAACAATCTGGCTTGGGCGCTGTCACAGCTGAACGATCCGCGTGCGCTGCCGACGGCTGCGGCCGCCTACCGGGCGGCCCCGCAGGCGCCCGCGATCCTTGACACCTATGGCTGGCTGCTCGTCGCGGGCGGCACCGACCGCAAGCAGGGGCTGATCCTGCTGGAGCAGGCGGCTCGCGGCTTGCCGGGCGATCCGGGCGTGCAGCTTCATCTGGGGCAAGCCTATAAGATGACCGGCGACAGCGCCCGCGCCCGCCAGCAGCTGACGATGCTGGCCCAGAAAGCACCGCCGCCCTTCAACCAGCAAGCCCGCGCCGAGCTGGCGAGCATCCGCTGAACCGGTGGGGTGAGTGCGGCCGGACGGCCCGCTCACCCCGCTCCCGCCCTCCTCAAGCCTGCGTGTTATCCTTCCGGACGAAGCCGCGGCCGTGCGCAAGATGCAGGTCGATGTCGGGATAATGGCAGTCGCTCGCGGCGGGTCGGCCGATCGCCAGCAGCACGCAGCTCGCGTTGCTGCGGTTCTGGAGGACATGGCCATTGCCCGAGTTTTTCGGGAACGCCGCACAGTCGCCCGCTCGCATCTGCGCCTCGCCACCGTCCTCCACCAGCCACGCCTCGCCCGACAGCACAACGACGAACTCGTCCTCGCCCTCATGCCAATGGCGCTGGCTCGACCAAGCACCCGGCTCCGAAGTCACGTGGCTGATGCCGAAGTCCTCCAGCCCGGCGGCGGGCGCGAGGCGGCGGTACCAGCGCCCCGCGACGACCCCCGCGAAATCTGGTGGATAGCTCGTGCTGTTGGTGGGCGGGATCGCGTTGAGGTCGATCCCGGGCACTAAAGCAGCGTTTTGGCGTGGGTCAGCACTGCGTCGCACATCTTGGTCTTGAGCGGCGCCGACAGGCTCGACAGCGAAAAGCCGCCCCCGCCGGTGCCCGTCGCCGCGCCCGCCGCACCCTTCAGCCCGCCAAGCACGCCGCCAACTCCGCCGGATTGTGCGGCCCCGCCTTGCCCGCCGCCGAGTAACATGCCCGCCAGCCCGGCCTTGTAGTCGGGCGACTGCTGCACCTCGGGCTGGCCGGTCAGGTTCGAGAGAACCCCGCCCGCGCCTGCGCCCGCCGAGCCGAGCAGCTTGTTCTTGACGCACCAGCCGAGCAGCCCGGCGACGTTGCCGGTCGTCGCGCCTCCGAGCCCCGGCAGTCCGCCCGCTGCACCGCCCAGCCCGCCGGGCAGCTTCAATTGCGCGTCCGCCGGTCCGCCCACAGCCAACATCGCGCCTGCAATCAGCATCAATCGACGAATCATCTCGCCCTCCTCGCCAGCCGCGTGGGGAAGGCCACGCGCGTGCCGATCATGCCATCAAATGTGGCGCATGGCGGAATCATTTGCCGCCGTAACGACCTGTTACAGAAATGTCGCACACACGATTAGCAGTCTTCGCTTGCGCGTCCGTTCGGTGGCGCTGATAAATCGCCTCGGGCCAGGCCTTGTGACGAGCGGGGCAAACGACGACCCTAGTGGCATCGCCACCTCTAGCCAGGCTGGTGCTCAGGGGCGCTCGTTTAGGCGAGCAGCCCCCCCGCCAGCGCCTTCAGGTCCGCCTCGGGCCGGGCGCCGTAGTGACTGATGATCTCGGCCGCGGCTACCGAGCCCAGGCGCGCGCTGCGCTCGGCCCCGAGGCCGCGTGAGTAGCCGACAAGGAACCCGGCCGCGAACAGGTCGCCCGCGCCGGTCGTATCCACGACGCGCTCTACCGCAGCGGCCGGGACCGCGACGCGCTCGCCGCCGGTCAGCACGAGCGCGCCCTTCTCGCTGCGCGTGATGACAACCGTCTCCGCCTTGCCCGTCAGAGCGTCGGCCGCGCCGTCGCCGCAGCCGGTGCCGGTCAGCCCCGCGGCTTCGACCTCGTTTGCGAAGAGGATGTCGACCGCACCCTCGCTGAGCAGCGCCGCGAAGTCGGCGCCGTGCCGCTCCACCACGAACAAGTCGCTCAGCGTGAAAGCGACCTTGCCGCCCGCGCGTTTCACATGCGCGATCGCGTTGCGCATCGCGGCACGTGGCTCTGCGGGATCCCAGAGATACCCTTCCAAATACAGGATCTTGGTCCGCGCGAGCGCTGCCTCGTCGAAGTCGGCCCAGCTCAGCGCCTGGCAGGCACCGAGGTAGGTGTTCATCGTGCGTTGGCCGTCGGGCGTCACCAAAATCAGGCAGCTACCCGTGCCCGGCGGCGTAGGGGCGGGCGGGGTGGTGAACTCCACCCCGGCCGCGCGGATATCGTGCGCGAAGATGCGGCCCAGCTGGTCGTCGCCCACTCGGCCGATGAAGCCCGCGCTGCCGCCCAGCGCGGCGATTCCGGCGCACGTGTTCGCAGCCGATCCGCCCGAGCACTCGCGCCCCGGCGGCATCGCGGCGTAGAGTTCGTCCGACTGGTCCTGGCTGATCAGCTGCATCGAGCCAGCGCGCAGGCCACGCGCGGAGATGAAGCTGTCGTCCACCGGCGACAGCACGTCGACGATGGCGTTGCCAATGGCGAGGACGTCGTAGGTCATGGAAGCTCCGCACAGGAAGCGGGCGCCGAAAGCGATCAGCCTCCAGCGCCCGCGAACTTCCCGGCCGTTAAGCCTTCCGGCGCCGCAGCGCCAGACCCGACTTAGTAGCAATAGCGGCGGTTGGTCGACGCCTGCGCCTGGTTGCCCAGCACGCCACCGATCACCGCGCCAAGGATCGCACCGGCGCCCTTGTCGCCGTTCGGCGCGATGCTGCCGCCTGCGACCCCACCGAGCGCCGCGCCAATCGCAGTGCCGGCGAGGTTGTTCTGGCGGCGGCACTGGTAATAGTCGCTGTAATAGCGATTGTCGGGGCCGTAATAGCCGCGCTGATTGGCGTAGACGCGGACATAGCGCCCATCGCGATAGACGTAATCACCCGGGCCAGGGATATAGCGGCCGTTCCGGTAGCTGTAGGTGCCGGTATAAGGCGCATAACGGCCGTTATACTGTTGGTAATAGCGGTTGCGATCCCAATTGGCCTGGCGATCGTAGCGATCGCCATCATAGCGATCCCGGCCATATTGGTTGCGCTGATATTGGTCGCGGGTGCGATCGAACTCGCGGCCGGCGCGCTCGACGTCGCGCCGTTCCTGCGCTGCGGCGTAGGGGTCGCCGCTGCGGACCGCATCGCGATATTCGCGGCGCTGCTCACGGAGCTCCTCGCGCGCATCGCGCACGTCGTCGCGGCTTTGCGCGAACACAGCGGGGCTTGCAGCCAGTATCGGCACCGTGGAGAGCGCACACATCAGAGCCGATCGCAGAATCAGACGGTTCATTTCACAACCTCCTTAGGGCCCGGAGCAGTTCCAATCAGCAGACAGGAAGCTCATCGCGGGTGATCGTTGCGGGAATAATTCCGCCCGGCAATGATGGTTCCGTTGTTAACCCGCCGGCGAGCCCGGACTGCGCGCGTCAGTTTCGCGGTCGCGCCTCGACGGCGACGGTGATGTGGGTGTCCGTCGCGCCCGAAAGTTGCAGCACGTGGCGACCGGGCTCCATCCGGAACTCGACGAACATGCGCACCGGGCCGCACGGGCCGACGCGGCCATAGGCTTCGTTCCGCAGCCGCTCCTGCCCCGCGAGCATGTCGAACCACGCTGGCGCCGAGGCGGTGACGCGGTAGACGCCGCGCCGCGGTACCTCGATGACCGCAAGCCCCGCCTGCGGCGCGTCGACCTTGCGCTGCTGCTCGGGCGCAGCGACGAAGCGCACCGACGCGGCCGGGTGCAGCTCCAGCCGCGTCAGCCGCCCGATCGCGAGGGCCGGCGCGTCCTGCGCCGCGACCCCACTGTCGGCAGCTACCGCCGCGCTGCGCCAAAGCTCATAGCCGGCAGGCGGTGGCGTATCGGGTGCGCACGCCTGGCCCGTGGCGAGCCGCGGCGCCGCGAGCGCCGCCGCGACGACTAGACCCCTCACTGGGGTGACCGCACGCCCGCCTGCTTCGCCGAAGGCCGCGCGGGCAATTGCCCGCTCGCCGCCGCACCCACGGTTGCATCGATCCAGCGCGCGAGATCGTCGTGCAGCTGCCCCAGCGCGTCGGGGTTCAGGTAGATCATGTGGCCGCTCTCGTAATATTTGAACTCCACGTTGCGGCGCAGATCGGGCGGCAGGAGCATGTGGTCGATGTCGAACTCGATCCCGTAAAACGGCGTGGCCATGTCGTAATAGCCGTTGAGGCTCAGCACCTTCAGATACGGGTTGGTGCGCATCGTCGCTGCGAGGTCGACCGCGGTATTGGGCGTCTGCTGCGGGAAGTTCGATCCCGCCGCGCGGTGGCTGAAGTCCCAGCGCCAGCCCTCGCCGCGCGCCGAGATCATATACGGCATCTCGGTCTTGTAGCCCAGCGTGCCGCCGACATAGTCCATGAAGCTGGCGATGAACGCGCCCGAGATCGCGGTCGACGCAGGGTCTTCGTCGGGCCGCACCGCGTTCGCGTCGGCCACCGCGAGCTTGTAGCGCGAGTCGAGGCGGCCGATCGCGGTGCGCTGGTCGCGCAGCAGCTCGGTCTGGAACAGCGGCAAATCGATCCTGAGGTCGGCGCGCGCGATCACCGGCGCGGGGATGCCGATCATCGCCGACATCTGCTGCGCCAGCGCGTCGCGCTCGGCCGCGGGCAGCGACGAGCCCTTGGCGAGCGCTGCTGCGTACGGACCGCTCGCAAACGCGCGCGCCTGCTGCAGAAACGCGTTCAGGTCGGCGGGGCGATTGGGCAGGCGGTTGTGATACCATGCGGTCGCCGCATAGCTGGGGAACAGCGTCAGGCTGTTCTGGTCATAGCCCGGCTGGCGCACGCCGTAGTTGAGGATCGAAGACAGCAGCGCGACGCCGTTGAGGCTCATCCCGCGCTGTTCCAACTGGTAGCTGACGGCACCGGCGCGCAGCGTGCCATAGCTTTCGCCGAAGATGAACTTGGGACTGGTCCAGCGGTTGTTCTTGGTGACCCAGCGCATGATGGCGCGCGCGAAGGCGTCGGCGTCCTGGTCGACACCGTAGAAATCGGCGCCCTTCTTGTCACCCAGCGGGCGGGACCATCCCGCGCCGACCGCATCGATGAACACCAGATCGGCCTTGTCGATCAGGCTGTGCGGGTTGGGCCCGAATCCGTAGGGTGCGGGGCGGATATACTCGGGATTGGCGGTCGTCACGCGCACGGGCGCGAACGATCCCATGTGCAGCCAGATCGTCGCCGATCCCGGGCCGCCGTTCCAGAAAAACATCATCGGCCGCCTGCGTCCCGCGTCCTCACGCGTGTAGGCCGTGTAGAACATGGCCGCGATCGGCTTGGCGGCGTCGTCGCGGATGGTGAGCGTGCCGGCGGTGGCGGTGTAGGGGATCGTCTGGCCGTGCACGGTGACCCGACCGCGGCTGACCGCGGTGCGTTCATCCACCGGCGGGCGCGCCCAGGCGGACTCGGCGTCGGCCGCCAGCGCCTCGTCATGCTTCACCCGCGGATCGGTCGTCTCGCGCGTGGTGGTCGTGGCGCCGGGGGCGCGCTGCGCGTGGGCTGGCGCAGCGAGCATAGCGGCGGCAAGCAGGGCGGCGGCGGTTAGTCGATGCAACGTCGATGCTCCCTCGTGCTTTGGTCTGCTCCCGACCAAAGCGGCCGCCGACCTGCCGCGCAAGGGTGGCCCGACGCGAAAATGCCGGGCCACGCCCGGATCAGCAGCGGAAGCCGTCATGCTCCTCGCTGACGCAGATGGTCGATCCGTCGAACGTCACGGATCGGCCCACTGTCGTGTTGGTGTCGCGGTCCTTGGCGTAGGCCGGCCAGCGGAGCGCGAGCAGATTGCCGAAACGACCGATCGGCTCGAAGTCGCGCCCGAGCCCCACGCACTGTTTGGGATTTACGTCGAGCGCGTGTGAGCTGGTCTGCTCGGCTTGGCGGTTGGCCGGTCAGGCGGTTACGGGGCCAGCCGTGTGGAGCGTGCCGAACCTGCTGACGATCGCGCGCGTGTCCGCGGTGGTGCCGGTGGTGTGGGCGGTGCTGCATGGGCATTGGCTGCTGGCGTTTGGGCTGTTCGCGGCTGCGGCGCTGACCGACTTTTTCGACGGCTGGCTCGCCCGCCGCTGGAATCAGACTAGCGCATTCGGCCGATTCCTCGATCCGATCGCCGACAAGCTGATGGTGGCGGCCGTACTGGTCGCGCTGCCTGCCGCCCGGCTGTGGAACCCGGGACTTTGCCCTGAAATGCCCGGCGTATCCGATAGCGAGCTGGCCTGCGTCTCGGCGCTGCCGCACCCGTCGACATGGGCGAGCGTGGCCATCCTGACGCGCGAGCTGCTGGTCTCGGGGTTGCGGGAGTTTGTCGGGCCGCTGAACGTGGTCGTGCACGTCAGCAAGGCGGCCAAGTGGAAGACCGCGCTCCAGCTGATCGCGATTGCTCTGGTGCTCGCCGGGCCGATCGGCTCGGCGGCTACTCTGCTGCTTCCCGGCCGGGAGCGCTTGGTTGCTGATGCTGGAGCAGCCTTGCTGACCGCGTCCGCGATCCTCGCTTGGCTGACGGCATGGGACTATTTCCGCGCCGCGTGGCCGCATATGCGGGGCCGATGATCACCGTCCTTTATTTCGGTTGGGTGCGCGAGGGCATCGGCATGGACGAGGAGCGGATCGAGGACGCGCCTGCGACCGTCGCCGAGCTGCTGCCCGTCCTGGCTGAGCGCAGCCCGGCCCACGCGGAGGCGCTGCGGGTGCCCGCGCGGCTGCGCTTCGCGATCAACCAGGAGATCGCCCCCGATGACGCCCAGATCCCGCCGGGAGCCGAGGTTGCGATCTTCCCGCCGGTGACGGGGGGATGACCGCGATCCGCGTGCGCGTAGAGGCCGCGGACTTCGATCCGGGCGTGGAACTGTCGCGCATGGCCGACGGTGGCGATCCAGGCGCGGTTGCGAGCTTCATCGGCCACGTGCGCGGCGGCGACGATCCCGCGCTCTGCGGGCTCACGCTTGAGCACTATCCCGGCATGACGCAGGCCGCCTGTGAAGCCGCCGCCTACGAAGCCGCCGCGCGCTGGCCTCTCACCGCCGTCACCGTGATTCACCGCCACGGTCGCCTCAGCCCTGGCGAGCGAATCGTCCTCGTCGCAGCCGCCAGCGCTCACCGCCGGGCCGCGCTGGAAGCGTGCGCGTTCCTGATCGACTGGCTGAAGACCCGCGCACCGTTCTGGAAGCGTGAGGAATTCGCCGACGGCAGCGCGCGCTGGGTCGAAGCTCGCGTCGACGACGAGGCAGCCGCCGCGCGGTGGCACGAAACGCCGCGGTGCGCGTAATCAGACCCATGCCAAACGCTCTCATCATCGGTGCCTCGCGCGGGATCGGCCTTGCGCTGACGGTCGAATATCTGAAGCGCGGATGGGACGTGATCGCGACCGAGCGGCAACGGTCGCGCGACCGGTCGCGCGACCTCCACACGCACGGCGCGACGGTTCTGACCGCCGACGTGATCGATCCGGCAACGATCCACGCCATCATTCCGCACCTCACCCGCCCGCTCGACCTGCTGTTCGTGGTTGCGGGCATCTGGGGACCGCGCCACCAGAGCCCCGCGCTCGCAAGCGCGGCCGAGATCGCCTCCATTTTCCATACGAACGCCGCCGGTCCGGTCGCCGCGGCCGAAATCCTGGCGCCGCATGTCGCGCACGACGGCACTTTCGCCTTCATGACCAGTGGCATGGGATCGATCACCCGCACCGATCGCGGCGGCGCTACGCTTTATCGCGGTTCCAAGGCCGCGCTCAACATCATGGCGAAGGCCTTCGCGCTGGGCGACGCGGGCGGGCGCACCGTCCGCGTGCTCGATCCGGGCTGGGTGAAGACCGAGATGGGCGGCCCGGGCGCAGCGATCGATGCCGAGACCTCCGCCAAGGGCCTGGCCGACACGCTGGAGCGCGAGGCGGGCAAGGGCGGGTTCGACTACGTGAACTGGCGCGGCGAGCGCGTGCCCGTCTGAAAACCTTGAAGCGGCACGCCCTGTTCCGCTAACCGGCACCGCGCGGGCGCCTGCCGCCCCACATGTGAGGCGTAGCTGACCACCACAGTTCCGATCGGCGAGCGCGACCGGTCCAATGTCGGCAGCCGCGTGATGAAAGGGGCCGTGCTCAATTCGCTCGGCCGGCTGTTCGTGCGCGGGGTGAGCCTGCTGAACCTGATCGCGCTCACCCGCCTTCTCAGCCCCGCCGACTACGGCGTCGCGGCGCTGGCGATGGCGACCATCGGCATCATCCAGGCGGTGTCCGATGTGCGCGTGAACGCCGCGCTCGTGATGATGCGCGAACTGGACGAGCGGGACGTTTTTACCGCTTTCACGATTACGCTGCTGCGCGGCCTTCTGATCGCCGCCATTTTGTTGGGCGGCGCCGAGCTGTTCGCGGCCTTCTCGCGCTCGCCCGAACTTGCCGCCCCACTACGGGTGCTTGCCATCGTGCCGATTTTCGATGGCCTGAGGAACCCGCGCTTCATGCTGTTTGAGCGCAACATTGATTTCAGCCGAGCCTTCCGGCGAACGCTGCTGTCGGTGGGGATCTCTGCCGCCGTGCTGATCGCGAGTGCGGTTATACTGCGCAGCTATTGGGCGATCGTCATTGCGACGCTGGTGCAGCGCGGGCTGGAATCGGCGCTGACCTACTGGGGCGTGCCTGGCCGCCTTGGGCTGTCGCTGCAATCGTGGCGCGTCTTCCTGCGGTTTGGCGGCTGGCTGACGTTCGCGGGAACGCTCGATCAGCTGCGAACCTATATCGGGCCGAGCGCGATCATCAGCCGCTTCCTTGGCCAGGCTGCGCTGGGGCTGTTCTCGATCGCGGACAACATCTCCTACGTCGTCACGCACGATCTCGCCCAGCCGCTCGCCAATGCGGTGGCGCCCGGACTCGCAACGATTGCCGATCATCGCGATCGGCTGCGGCAGGCTTATCGAGATGCGCAGCGCACGCTGTTCGGCGTGATGTTCCCGATGGCCGTCGGGATGGCGGTCACGTCGCGCGACGCGCTCGTGCTGCTTGCCGGAGCCAAGTGGGAAGGAGCGGCGCCGCTCGTTACGATTCTCGCGCCTGCGCTCGGGCTATCGGTGCTAAATGCCGGCGCGAGCGCGCTCGCGATGGCGCTGGGGCATGCGCGTCTCTTGTTCACGCGCAACCTGCTGGCGGCGGTGGTGTCGCTGCCGCTCGTCTGGTTCGTCACGCAGCGCGGGTCGCTGGCGGGGAGCGCGCTCGCCATGTCGGCGGGCGTGCTGTTCGAGACCGCGATCGCGCTTCGAATTGCGACGACACTCATCGGCCTGCCGTGGTTGCAGCCGATCCTCGACAGCTGGCGGACGTTCCTCGCCTGCGCGCTGATGGTCGCCGTAGAGCTTGCGATCGGGCCTTCGCGCCAGACCGCCGCGCTACCGCTGGCGATCGAGCTTGCGCCCAAAGTGCTGCTCGGCGCGCTGACCTATGTGGTGGCGATCCTGGCGCTGTGGCGGCTGGCGGGGCGACCCGATGGATTTGAACCCAAGCTGCTCGACAACCTCGCGTCGCGCGTGCCCATTGTGCTGAAGCCCGCGTGGCGCTGGGTGCGCGGGCGTTGACTTGGGCGCGGCTTCGGCGCACCAAACGGCCATTCCCAGGGGAGCCCGACGGCACGGGCTGAGAGGGCGCTGACGCCAGCGCCGACCCTTCGAACCTGAACCGGCTGATACCGGCGGAGGGACGGGCTGCCTTTCAGGCAGGGACGATCGTTTTCCGCCGCCGCATGGAGACGAACGATGGCCGACGCCGAGCCGATGTTTCCGTCCGCGCAAGCGAACCGCGGTGGCGGGGACTTGCCGCCCCCGCGTGTGGAGGGGGACCGCCGCAGTGGCGGTGGCGGGGCGATGACCGTCACCATCGGCCCGATCCGCGGATCAGCCAAGGTCTACGTCGACGGGCCCGGAGGCTTGAAGGTCGCGATGCGCGCGATTCCGCTCGACCCGTCGTCGGGCGAGCCGCCGCTCATCGTCTACGACACCAGCGGCCCCTATACCGATCCGCACGCTGTAATCGACATCCTGAGCGGCCTTCCCGAACTGCGTCGGCCGTGGATCGAGGCGCGCGGCGATGTCGAACGCTACGAGGGCCGCGCGGTCAGGCCCGAGGACAACGGCCGCGGCCACGGCGAGCAGTTCCCCGCGCCCGTGCGCACGCCGCTCCGCGCGAAGGGCGGCGCAGCGGTGACGCAGCTCGCCTACGCGCGGCGCGGCATCGTCACGCCCGAGATGGAGTACGTCGCCATCCGCGAGAACCAGGCGCGCGAGGCGACCGGCTGGCACGCACGCGCGAAGGGCGGCGGCGAGGGTTTCGGCGCGGCAATTCCCGAGATGTGCACCGGCGAGTTCGTGCGGGCGGAGATCGCGCGCGGCCGCGCGATCATCCCGGCAAACATCAACCACCCCGAATCCGAGCCGATGTCGATCGGTCGCAACTTCCTGGTGAAGGTGAACGCCAATATCGGCAACTCGGCGGTGTCTTCGAGCGTCGCCGAGGAAGTCGAGAAGCTCGTCTGGTCGATCCGCTGGGGCGCGGATACGGTCATGGATTTGTCGACCGGCAGGAACATTCACGACACGCGCGAGTGGATCATCCGTAACTCGCCTGTCCCGATCGGCACCGTGCCGATTTACCAAGCGCTGGAGAAAGTCGGCGGCGTCGCCGAGGAGCTGACGTGGGAGATCTATCGCGATACGCTCATCGAACAGGCCGAACAGGGCGTCGACTATTTCACCATCCACGCCGGTGTCCGCTTGCCTTACATCCACCTCACCGCCGATCGAGTAACCGGGATCGTCAGTCGCGGCGGCTCAATCATGGCCAAGTGGTGCCTGGCGCATCACCGGGAGAACTTCCTTTATACGCGCTTCGCCGAGATCTGCGAAATCCTGCGCGCCTATGACATCAGCTTCAGCCTGGGCGACGGCCTGCGCCCCGGCTCGACGGCGGACGCCAATGACCGCGCGCAGTTCGCCGAGCTGGAGACTCTGGGCGAGCTGACGAAGATCGCATGGGACCAGGATTGCCAGGTGATGATCGAAGGCCCCGGCCATGTGCCGATGCACAAGATCAAGGAAAACATGGACTTGCAGTTGGAAGTCTGTGGCGAGGCGCCGTTCTACACGCTTGGGCCGCTGGTGACCGACATCGCGCCGGGCTATGACCATATCACCAGCGGCATCGGCGCGGCGATGATCGGGTGGTTCGGCACCGCGATGCTGTGCTACGTGACGCCCAAGGAGCATCTGGGATTGCCGAACCGCGACGACGTGAAAACGGGCGTCGTCACCTACAAGCTCGCCGCCCATGCCGCCGACCTCGCGAAAGGCCACCCCGCAGCCCGCGCCCGTGACGACGCCTTGAGCCGGGCGCGCTTCTCGTTCCGCTGGCGCGACCAGTTCAATCTGGGGCTGGACCCCGACACCGCCGAGCAGTTCCACGACGAAACGCTCCCCGCAGAAGGCGCCAAACTGGCGCATTTCTGCTCGATGTGCGGTCCGAAATTCTGCTCGATGAAGATCACGCAGGAGGTGCGGGACTACGCGGCCAAGCTGAACAGCGACGAGTTGCTGGCAGCCGAGGAGGGGATGGCGGCGAAGGCGGCCGAGTTCCGCGATCGGGGCGGGGAGGTGTATCTAGCAGCGGAATAGGTGCGCGGCTGGCCCGGGTTGATTGAAGCCCTCATTCGGTCGTCGGGTGTTCACGGCGCGGACGCCGGGATGCCGAGCGTCCCTCCGCGCGCGGGCGTTGAAGCAACCGGTCTACTCATGCGCGACACGGCCCGGCACCGGGTCGACCCCGCGAGCGACGTCAGCAACCGCTTGCGCCACCGGGGGATGGGCTCGATCGCGCTCGTTGCGTGGGCACCCGGCTTCCATCGTCCAGCCGTCTCGCGTCCGGATCATCGCGAGAACCGGCAACGAGCGCGCGTGCCGATGAGCCTCGCCGCTGACGATCGCTGACGCGTTCAGGGCCACGCGCTTCCGGGTCATGGAGCGGTGATAACGCTGGCGGGGCAGTTTGGGCAGGCTTGCTCCGCGCGCGGTCGCACGCCAAGCGCGGCGGGGATGGAGGACGTGCTCGCCCGCATTGCCGCAGCGCTTGAGCGGCTGGCGCCACCGCTACCCGAGGACGCGCCGATGAGCGACGATGGCGCTTATCTTTGGGCCGGGGGCGTGCTGCGGCGGGCACGGGCGTTCGATCCGCTGCCGCTTGCTGCGCTGATCGGGGTCGACGCGCAGAAGGCTGCGCTGGCCGAGAACAGCCGCCGCCATGCCGCGAGCCTCCCCGCCCACGATGCGCTGCTGTGGGGTGCGCGTGGAGCGGGCAAGTCGGCGCTGGTGAAGGCGGCGACCGCGGCGCACGGGCTGACGCTCATCGAAACGCCGCGCGACGAGCTCGCTTCGCTGCCGCGGCTGTTCGATCGCCTTGCGGCCGCACCGCAGCGCTTCGTGCTGTTCGCCGATGACCTCAGCTTCGATGGCGACCGCGCCGCCGCCAAGGCGCTGCGCTCGCTGCTGGAAGGCGGGGTTGAGGCGCGGCCTCTGAACTGCCGCCTGTATGTGACGTCCAATCGCCGCCACCTGGTGGAGCGGTCGATCGCCGAGAACGATCCCGTGAACCCGCGCGACGCAGCCGACGATGCGCTCGCGCTCGCCGACCGCTTCGGCCTCAGCCTCGGCTTCCATGCGGTCGACGAGGCGACCTATCTCGCGATCGCGCACGCCTATGCGGAACGCCACGGCCTGCCGTGGAGCGAAGCAGACGCGCTGAGCTTCGCCCACGCCCGCGGCAGCCGCTCGGGCCGCGTTGCATGGCAATGGGCGGTGGACGCAGCGGGGCGCGCGGGAGTGGCGCTGCACGCTGGGAGCACCGTCATGCCAGCGGACGATGCCACCTGACCGGTCCGCCCGAGGCGCCTGCGACGCGGTCGGGCCCCCGCTTACGCTGGAACGAGCCGGCCCAGAAAACCCGCGGCGCCGACCCCGCCTCAGTGCGCCAGCAGCGCGCCCGGCGGTAGCGGCACCGAGTCGGCTTCGCGGTCAGGGATACGCGGCACGATCGCCTGCACGGCGGCGAGCGCGGCGAGGTAGCTGACCGCCACCATCCACAGCATCGGCGCGTAGCCCAAGCCGCGATCGAGCGCCCAGCCCGCGAACTCGTTCACCGCGACGCTGCCCATATTGCCGCCGAAGGCAGCGATGCCGATGGCGAGCCCTACCGATCGCGCCGGAAACAGATCGGTCGCCAGCCCGAACACGTTCGTCGAGAAGCCCTGATGCGCGAACAGCGCCAGTCCCAGCAGCAGCGCCGCGCTCCACGGGCTGTCGAGGCCCAGTACCGCCGGCACCGGGAGTACAAGCAGCGCGTAGATCAGCAGCGCGCGCTTACGAGCCGCGTTCATGCTGAGGCCGCGGGCAATCAGCCGCGAGGTCAGCAGTCCACCAGTAAAGGCCCCAAGTCCCGCGAGTAAGTATACCAATGCAACCGGACCACCTACGGTCC
>Ga0326763_1000261_pt1 | contig 19476 bp, 15 predicted proteins | sample NORPS_P_FD_207671 | JGI IMG/M metagenome (GOLD analysis project Ga0326763, IMG submission 207671) | Hot spring water microbial communities from Norris Geyser Basin, Yellowstone National Park, WY, United States - NOR.PS_P | ecosystem: Environmental > Aquatic > Thermal springs > Unclassified...
ACCATCACCCCTGAAAAGGTGGAGCTGCGGGGAGAGGTGGTGATCGAGCAGATCGAGGGGGAGTGGCTGGCGCGGCGGCTACAAAACCCGGAGACCCAGGCCGATGTGGATCAGCCGACGGTGATCTACGCCGACCGGGTGGAGATCGACCAAGCCAGCGGCGATGCCCGCTTCTTTGGCAATGTGGTTATTGTGCAGGCCAACCGCGCCATCGAAGGGGATCGCGCCGATTACTTTGACCGAGAACAAATTTTCAAAATCAGCGCCGAACAGGCTCCTGTGGTGCTCTGCGATCGGGGAGAGGTCGGCCGCCTTCCCGGGGAGAGCACCCAAGCTCTGCCGGGCCGCAACGCGCTGGATCAGATGTGCCGGGGCGCCAATCGCCTCAGTGGCAAGCTGGTTACCCTGAACATAAAACAAGATGAATACACCGTCGAAGGGGACGGGCAACAGCAGGGCATGTTTCAGTTTCGCATCACCGACGCCCTCTGATGGGATCCCCCCTCGGGGAGCCATCTGTGGTTTTTGATCGTCCAGGTTTGGCTGAGGTTGTGATCCGAGGTGATGTCATGACGGCTCCACTCGCCGAGGGTAAACTGCGCAGAACCCCTGCTCAAACGGGCAGCTTTTGGGGATCCCTGAGATTGGGAGCTGCCTTTTTGGAGTTTTATCTCTTCAAAGAGATGATCCGCCCCTTCTTTCTGGGGGTGGCCGGGGGGACGGTGCTGATGCTGGGCAACCAGCTCTTTATCTACGCCGATCTGCTGGTGAAAAAGGGCGCCCCTCCCCTGACCATTTTGCACATTCTCCTCCTCAATTTGCCCGCCATTTTGGTGGTCACCTTTCCCATTGCCGGCCTCTTTGCCACCTTGCTCACCCTGGGCAAAATGGGAGCCGACAGCGAGATCACCGCCCTGCGTGCTGCTGGGATCCCCTATCGCAAAGTGTTTATCCCCGTGCTCTGTATTGGCCTGCTGATCAGCGGCTTGGCACTGTTGACCAATGAAGTCATTGTGCCGGAAACCAACCAAAAGGTGAAAATCCTGAACAAGAACCTCATCTTGGCTCAAGATGCTCTTTTGTTTAATCCAGAAGAGATCGTGCGGGTGGATGATGATCTCTGGTTTCATGTCGGATCGATTGACCCGAAGACCGGCTTGATGCAGGATTTGTTGATCCTGGATCGCAAAGCTGAGACCGGCCACCTGCGCTATCCGCAGGTGATCTCCGCTCAAACCGCGCAGCAGGTGGGCCAATCGTGGCAACTGCGAGATGTGGTGATCCGCCGTTATGACGAGCAGGGGCGCACCTACTATGAAGGCCAGGTGGAAGAAATGCAGCTCAACATCGTCAACAAACTGGTGGGCCTGGTGTACGCGGAAAAGGTGCCCCAAGAGCAACGGGCGGGGGAGCTGTGGGAGCAGTGCCAGCGATATCGAGCGGAGCAACGTCCTTCTGCCGATGTGGCTCGCTGCCTGACGGAATACCACCTCAAGTTCGCCATTCCTTTGGCCAGCTTTTTCGCCATCTTGGTGGCTGCCCCCTTGGGCCTGCAAACGGTGCGGCAAACGGGGCGCTACGGCAGCGTGGCGCTAGCGATTGTTCTGGTGTTTATTTACTATGTACTGATGAGCCTGGGACGAGCGATGGGTCGAGTGGAGCATATCGATCCCTGGCTGGCTGCCTGGTTGCCGAATATGATTTTCGGTGGGGTGGGCTTCTCTTTACTGTGGCGGTTTTTACGGTGAAATCCTGCAACTTCCCCCCTGACTTCAGCCCTTGGGCAAAGTGGTTGGCTCTTTGCTGGGGCGGCTCCCTGTGGTTGGGGACGGGGGAAGCCGTCTTCGCCCAGTTGGATCCCCCGCCCACTGTTGGCGTCGGCGGGACGGAGTTCTCTCTGGAGGGCTACCAGCGCTTTCGGTCAGCGCAAACACTTGCTCAGCGCCTGCAACTGGCCCGCCGGGCTTCCAGCCCAGAACCGATGGCTGCCGCCGATGAGGAGCCCATCACCTTGGCCGAGGCGCAATCTTCTCTGCCTGCTACAGCCTTGACTGCGGCAACCCCACCCCCTACGGCCCCGGTTTCAGACTTTGGATCCCCTCCCCTTGCCAACTCTCCTGAAAAGCCCCTCACGCCAGAAGAACTGAACCGACAGCGGCTACAACGGCTGTTGGCCGAAGGGGCAGCAGCCCATGCTCGGCGACAGGCGCAGCAGGCCCAGGCAACACCGGCTCCCCAGCCCCCTTCACCGGCGACGCCCACCGCGGCAGTTCCCAGCCTGAACTCCCTTCGGCTTTCCCAGCCCATGACTTCTCAGGCTGAAGCCCTGCAGGTGGAAGAGCAACCCTGGCTGCGCCCCACCAGCACTGTGCAGTTGCCTGCTCCCACCTCGGCACCCAATGCCGAGAACCCGGCTACGGCTCAACTGCAAGGTGAAGCTGGTTCAGAGGCAAGGTTGCACCGGATCCCAGCTTCGACGGTTCCTCCCTTGATCTCCCAAGCCGGTGGGAGCTTGGATTTGGGCGGTGTTGTGTTGGCAGATGCCGCCCCTGCGTCGGGGCTGACGGGATCCCCTCCAAGGGGAACGGAAGCCTTTATCCCCACTGCGGGCTCACCCCTGGCTCCTCAACTGCTGGAGCAGTTCCCCCTTTTGCGGGATCTGGGCACCGGGGCAGATGCCGTCTCGGCGACAGGGAACGTTAGCCAGGGATCCCAAATCCGCCAGCAGCTCTCGGCCACCGCGCAGCGGCAAATTCCCCTTGACCCGGATCAAATCAACGTGAGTGGGGATGTGCTCAGCTACATCGCCGAACAAGACCTGGGCATTGCCGAGGGGAACGCCTTGATCCAACTGGCTGACGGCACCCGCATCACCGGCGACCGGCTGCTGTTTTATCGGCGGGAGCGACGCCTGCGCAGCGAGGGCCCTTTTCGCATGGAGCAGCCCCCTGGCCCCCAAGGGCGGGGGATCCGGCAAATCGAAGGGCGAAATTTGGATCTGGATATCCCCGGTCGCACCGCCCAATTTGAGAGCTCGCTGGTCATTCTGCCGGGGGAGGAGCCGGGCACCAAGGTTTTTGTGCGCAGCCAAGAGACCACCGCCATTTTGGGGGATCAGATCTTTTTCGAGAAAGCCACCGTCACCACCTCGCCAGAGCCGCCCATCACCCACTACGTGCAAGGGGATCGGGTGGAGGTGTTTCCCGATGACCGGGTGATCGTCTACGACGCCCGCGTGTTTGCCGGCGGCGAACTCACAGAAGCAGGGGATCTGCGGGCAGGCCTGCAGATTGCCTATTTCCCCCTGTTCATCTACAGCCTGCGGGATCACCAGTGGGTGCTGCCGGGGCGCAGCGAGACAGAGGGGGTGTTTGTCAAATCCAGTTGGGCCTACCGCTTCGACGAATACAACTTCGGCGGCCTGCGGCTGGATGCCATCCAGAAAAAAGGGGTGGGCATCGGCTTCCTGCACGACTACATCCTGCCCATCCCGGATAGCGTCAACTACGGGCGAGCCCAGTTTTACTTGGTGACCGAAGCCGACCAACAGCGCTTCTCCAGCCGTTTCCGCATCGACCACAACTTCGACTTTTACGCTGCCAACCTCTTTGGGCAGGAAGGCCAACTGCGGGGGCAGCTCAACCTCAACCTGGACAACACCTACCGTCCTGCCGGCGGGCGCAACGACAACGCCGATCTGCGTCTCAACGCCACCTTTCAGGGGGATCTCTCCACCACCACCCTCAACATCAGCCGCACCGGATCCCAGGAGCGGGGCATCTACAGCTTCCCCCTCACCCTCAGCCACACTCAGCGCTACGGGGGCGTGCATTGGCTGCAATCGGATCTCCGCTTGGACTACAACCAGCGGGTGAGCGTCAAAGATGGCCCCGACTTTGCCGATGCGCGGTTGACGCTGGGCACTCAACTGACCCCACCCGGTTGGGGAGGTACCTATCGCCTGGCCTACCGTGCCTACAGCAGTTCCAATGGCGACAACGAGCCGCGTCGCAACTTCGAGCTGGCCTTTAACCCCGACCTCGTTCGCATCACGCCCGATATTGCTCTCAGCAGCGCCCTCACCCTGACTCAAGAGCAACAGCCGGATCAAGAGGTGGGGGCAGGTCTCCACTTTTTCAATCGCTACGAGCTGCGCTCCAGCCTCCAGTTCAACGATATTCAACCGGCTCCCTGGATCACCTTCATGCCGGGTTCTATCGATTACACCCAAGTCCTCTACTCCACTCCTGACCAGGAGTCTACCGTCAGCCTCAACCCTCGCCTCAGCCTCAGACCTGCCGACTGGAATACCATCGACCTGCGCTACAGCCGCACCTTCTACGGCAACAATTCTGTGCCCTTCCAAACCCTCTCCACCAGCCCCAGAGATGTGGATCGCATCAATGCCAACATCAGCTTCTTTACGCCCCGCGATCTTCTGCCCAATGTCCCCCCAGGCTACATTGCCTTTGAAGATGACCTGCCCGGCGAGCTGCCGATAGCCCTGACCTTCCCCGACGATACCCCGGAGGATTTGGCAGCGATTGCCTCCCGCAACTTGCAGGAGCTGCAGGCAGAGGTGAGAAACTTGGTGCGCCTGGACACCAGCTTTGGCTACGACTTCGTTGCCCAGAAGTGGGATACCCTCAACGCCAACTTCACCTGGAGCACCGCCCCTGATCTGTTCAACATTCAGTTGCAGACGGCCTACGACCTGAACCAGGGACAGCTCCAACCCGTTCGTCTGGAGTATCGGGGGCGCAGCAGCACCACATTTAACCGGGATCAGCGCTCTGGCCTGGATGTGTATGAGCCGGGGATCAGCTATGCGCTGCAGGCGGTTTACGATCCCCGGTTGGGCCAGATCTCTACCTATGGTCTGGAGCTGGATGCCACCCTCGGCACGCGATGGCAAAACCACTGGCGGCTGCGCTTGGGCCTGACGGAAGCAGGGATCCGCCGCGTGGAAGTCCGCCGCGACCTGCGGGATTTTGAGCTGCGCCTGGCCTACGATCCGGTAGCCGAGTCGCTGCGCCTGGAAGGGATCCTGGTGGCTTTCCCCAGTCGCCCGGTGGGCCTCACCCAAGAGCGGGGAGATTTTCAACTGACCTCTCCCATCACCTCCCCTATCGGCACCTTTCTGCTCCGCGACGCCGAAGCGACCGGCTGGGATGGCCTCAGGCCCTGATCCCCGCTTCCCTGGGAAGGCTCCCTGTCCACTGTTGCGACGGGCTAGGTGATGACGTCTGGCTGCTGCCGACCGGTGCGGGCGCGAATCTGGGCAAGGTGATCGGCCAGTTGAATCTGTTCGGCCAAGGCCACTTGGGGATCCAGGCCATGCCGGGCGGGATCCAGCTCCAATCGCTCCAGGTACACCCGCAGGGTGGCTCCGTGGGTGCCGGTTCCCGAAAGCCGGTAGATGATGCGGGATCCATCCTCAAAGCCAATGCGGATCCCTTGGTGGCTGGTGGTGCTGCCGTCCACGGGATCGGTGTAGCTGAAGTCGTCAGCGTAGGCCACCAGCTGGGATCCCAGGCGCTGGCCCACCCACCCGGGCAGGGAGCGTCGCAAGTCTGCCATCAGCGCCTCGGCCACCTCCACCGGCAGTCCCTCGTAGTCGTGACGGGAGTAGACGTTGCGCCCATAGGTGCGCCAGTGCTCTTCCACGATCTGCCGCACCGGCTGCCGTCGAACGGCCAAAATGTTCAGCCAAAACAGGACGGCCCAGAGCCCGTCTTTTTCCCGGATGTGGTGAGATCCGGTGCCGAAGCTCTCTTCCCCGCAGAGGGTGACCTTGCCGGCATCCAGCAGGTTGCCGAAGAATTTCCAGCCGGTAGGCGTTTCGTAGCAAGGGATCCCCAGCTTGGCCGCCACCCGATCCGCTGCCTGGCTGGTGGGCATGGAGCGGGCAATTCCCGCCAGACCTTCTCGGTAGCCGGGTACCAGGTGGGCATTGGCAGCCAAGACTGCCAAGCTGTCGCTGGGGGTCACGTAAAATTGGCGGCCCAGGATCAGATTGCGATCCCCATCCCCATCGGAAGCGGCCCCAAAGTCCGGCCCATCTTCCCGAAACAACAGTTCCACCAATGAGCGGGCATGCACCAGGTTGGGATCCGGGTGTCCGCCGCCAAAATCCGGCAGGGGCTGCCCGTTGAGCACACTGCCCTCTGGTGCTCCCAGGGATCCCTGCAAAATGGCGTGGGCATAGGGGCCGGTGACGGCGTGCATGGCGTCGAAGGCAATGCGGATCCCGGAAGCCAGGTAGTCGCGGATGGCCTCGAAATCGAACAGACGCTGCATCAGGCCCAAGTAATCGGCCACCGGGTCGATGACGGACACCGTGAGGGACCCCAGCCGTTGCTCGCCCAAGCGATCCAGATCGACATCGGGAGCTTCCAGGATGCGGTACTCCCGGATCTGCTGGGTGCGGGCGTAAATGGCCTCGGTCACCTTCTCCGGGGCAGGGCCACCGTTGCCGATGTTGTACTTGATGCCGAAATCCCCCTGGGGGCCGCCGGGGTTGTGGCTGGCAGAGAAGATGATCCCCCCGTAGGCGCCGTACTTGCGGATGAGACAGGAAACCGCCGGCGTGGAGAGGATCCCTCCTTGGCCCACCAGGACTCGCCCGATGCCGTTGGCCGCCGCCATCTTGAGCAGGATCTGAATGGCCTCGCGGTTGTAGTAGCGGCCATCTCCCCCCACCACCAGGGTTTGGCCGGCGGATCCCTCTAGGACATCAAAAATGGATTGGACGAAGTTTTCCAGGTAGTGGGGCTGCTGAAACACGGACACCGGCTTGCGCAGGCCAGAAGTGCCGGGTCTTTGGCCGGGAAAGGGCGTCGTGGGAACGATGCGCAGGCTCATAGTCTGCCGGAAAAGCTGCTTGCTCCTTTACTATCTCATCGTTGGGCCTCTTGTTTGGGCTGAGTTGCATCGGCAGCGCAGACTTCTTTCCCTGCCCATCCATGTGTGGATTGGGTTGAGCGGACTGCATCATCTCGGCTGGTAGCCCTCCATCTTCAATCCCCTGGCTTAACCACCCACTCCACCGGGGTTTTGCTGGGATCCGGCAATTTCAACGAGAACAGCCCCGCCGCCAAGATCAAGAGGGTGGAAAACCAAAGACAGCCCTCCAATCCGTAGAACTGGAAGAGGATCCCAGAAGTTACCGTCCCCAACAGCCGCCCGCCGGAATTAGCCATGTAATAAAAGCCCACATTGAGGGCTACGTCGTCGTCTTCCGTGTAGGCCAGCACCAGGTAGGAATGCACTGCCGAATTGAAGGCAAAGACGATCCCGAACAGGATCAAGCCGCCGGTGATCACCAGCTCCGGTGCCAGCCCGGCCATGAAGGCTGTGGCAATGATCGCCGGCACCGCCGTCAGCACGAAGGTCCAAATCTGGATGGTGCGGGCCTTGGGAGCACGGCCAGGGCGACCCCCACCCAGCAGTTGCGGCGCTACAAACTGAATGAACCCATAGCCAATCACCCAGATGGCCATGTAACTGCCCACCTGCATAAAAGTCCAGCCCAGCTCGTCGTAGAGAAACACCGGCAGGGCCACCACAAACCACACATCCCGCGACCCAAACAGGAAAAAGCGAGCTGCCGAGAGGATGTTGATCTCTCTGCTCTTGGAAAACAGCCGCTTGAAGGGGATCTTGGCCTTGATTTTGCCCATGTCTGCCGGCAGCAGCGCCCCCGAACAGAAGATCAAAGCCAACGCCCCCGCCTGGACAAAGTTGGCCATGCGGAAGCCCATGGGATCCCCGTAGATTTCGGTGAAGATCTGCAGCAGGGCCGCTCCCACAAAGAACCCCACCCCCTTGAGGGCGTTTTTGGATCCCGTGAGCATAGCCACCCAACGAAACAGGCGGGATTCCGCTTCTTTGGGCACCACCAGGCGGATGGCGCTTTTGGAGCTCATCTTGGTGAGGTCTTTGGCGATCCCGGCCAGAGCTTGGGCGGTCATCACGTAGGCCACCTGGCCCCAGACCGGCCACTGCATGTTCAACACGCCCAGCATCACCAATCCCAAGATCTGGATGGCAATGCCGCCATAGAGGGTCAGCCGCAGGCCAAACAGGGATCCAATCCACCCGCCCAGGAAGTTGGTAATCACCCCGAAGATCTCGTAGAAGAGAAACAGCATGGCAATTTGGATCGGGGTAAAGCCCAACTTGTGGAAGTGCAGCAGCACCAACATGCGGATGGCGCCATCGGTGATGGTGAATCCCCAGTAGGCGGCTGTAACCAGGGCATAGTTGCGAACCGCAGAGGCTTGAGCCGTCGAAACAGAAGTCATGGGCAGGTCTCCAAAGGGGATCTATAGACTGCGGGCCACTTTGCGGGCCAGTTCCGCCATGCGGTTGGCGTAGCCCCATTCGTTGTCGTACCAGGCCAGGATCTTCACCTGGGCGCCATCCACCACCATCGTCGAGGGCGCATCCACAATGCTGGAACGGGGATCCCCTTTGAAATCCACCGAGACCAGGGGCAGCTCCTCGTAGCCGAGGATCCCCTTGAGTTCGCCCTCGGCTGCCGTTTTTAAAAGGTGATTAACCTCCTCCACAGTGGTGGGCCGCCTGACTTCGAACACCGCATCGGTTAGGGAAGCGTTCAAGAGAGGAACACGCACCGCAATGCCGTTTAATTTGCCGTTGAGTTCGGGGTAAATCAGCCCAATGGCCGTGGCCGAGCCGGTGGTGGTGGGCACCAAAGACAGCAGAGCGGAGCGGGCCCGCCGCAGGTCTTTGTGGGGGGCATCCACCATGGTTTGGGTATTGGTGACGTCATGGATGGTGGTGATCACCCCGTGAACAATGCCGATTCCCTCGTGGATGACCTTCACCAAAGGAGCCAGGCAGTTGGTGGTGCAGGAAGCCGCCGTCAGCAAATGGTGCCGGGCCGGGTCGTACAGGTGATCGTTGACGCCCATAACAATGTTGAGGGCCTCTTCGTCCTTGACAGGGGCAGCCACAATCACCTTGCGCACCCCCGCTTTGAAGTAGGCATCCAGCTCCGCTGCCTTGACAAATTTGCCCGAGCATTCCAGCACCAGCTCGATCCCCAACTCTGCCCAGGGCACTTCACCGGGGGATTTGTGTTCGCTGAAGGTGAGGGTTTTGTCCTGAATGCGCAGCCGGTTATCGGATCCCTCGATATCGATAGTCCAGCGGCCCTGCACCGAGTCAAACTTCAACAGGTGGGCCGCCGTCGCAGCTCCCCCTTTGATCTCGTTGATGTGGGCGAATTCCAGCTCTTCCCAGCCCCAAGCAGCCCGCAACACCAGCCGTCCGATGCGGCCAAAACCGTTGATGCCCACCCGCACTGCCATAGCATTGACCCTAGACTTGTCCAGAAGGGATCCCGCTCTCTCAGGGCAAATCCCGCCTCAACTTTATCAGAACGCCCTAGTCGTTTCAAGACAAGTTGATGGGTAGGGTCAGGAGAGACTGGCCGATGGGGGTCGGTTCACGGTTGGCCTTGGGAAATGTTGCCGAATGTCCTGAAATCCAAAAGGGATCCGCTGAGGCAGCCCCAATCGACAACAGGGCCTATCCTGTAGCCGATTTGCAGTCCAGATCCACACCTCTGGGCAACAATTCGCCCAACCCGGCAACCGGTGGCCTAAGCTGGGAAAAGTTGTGCTTTTCTGGATGTGCCCCCGCCGCCTCAGCCTTCTGTGCAGGATGACTTTCCTCCCTTACCCCCCCCACCTCCCCGTTCTCCGGCTTTGAGGGTGGTGGAGACAGCTTTTTTGGCCAGTACGGCAGCCTTGATCTGGATCCTGAGCTACACGCCGCTGGCCCCCTTTATACGTCTGTTTTTCCCCATTCCGGTGGCGCTGGCGGTGATGCGCTGGGATCCCCGCACAGGGGCAATGGCCCTGGTGGTCTCCGGCCTGTTGCTGACGGTGCTGATAGGGCCCACGCGCAGCATTCTCTATGTCATTCCCTATGGTCTGCTGGGCTATTGGTGTGCCCGCCTGTGGCAGCAGCGTCTTTCCTGGTACGTCTCGGTGGTGAGCGGGGCTGTGCTCAGCGCCCTGGGCTTGATCTTTCAGTTGGTGCTTTCCTCCCTACTGGTGGGGGAAAACCTCTGGATCTACGTAACCATTCAACTTACCGGCCTAACCAACTGGCTCCTGGATGTGTCCCTCAGCCGATGGGGCGTCTACTGGGTGGCAGAACCCTGGATGGTTCAGGTGGTGGTGGTGGGATTTATTGCCTTCAATTCCCTCATCTACGTATTCACGGTGCATTTGGTGGCCGCCCTGGTGATGGAGCACTTTCGTTGCCCGCTGCCACCCCCGCCGAAGTGGGTACAGTTTTTGCTGGATTAGCAGCCCCTGTGAGTTGTACAAGAGCAGAGCAAGCTGCTCTACAAATGAGTTCTTGACAAATCTTGACAAATGAGTTCTTGGCAAAAGTCCCACCCTATTGCCATGCAACGCTACAGGAATGCAAGAACTGGAAGGTTCTCTGCTAGGATCGCGGTAGCGGGACGGAGTCCTTTGTCGCTACGCGACGCTGACGCGAACGCGGTAGCGGGACGGAGTCTCGTTGGGATCCTGGTGGCAACAAGATATCAAGATTTAAGACTGCGATTATGGCTTCCCGCAAGAATCAACTGGCTATTGACAATGACGAGCTGATGCGTCGGGTAGAGGCTCTGATCAACGCTTCCAAAAATCGCTATCGCATCACGGTACAGGTGGCCAACCGCGCCAAGCGCCGCCGCTACGAGGATCCGGATGATATAGAAGATGGCTGGATGAAGCCAATCCGCCGCGCTGTCATCGAAATGTCGGATGAACTGACTGAGCCGGAAATCATCGGCGATGAGTAGTCACTAGACTTGCGGCCTGCTGGCGCGACCGCCCTGTTGAAACTGCTAGCCGGCTGAGCGGCTAAGGGTAGAAGCTTTCGGCAGCCGCCTATTTTGTCAATTTGTCAAGTCGTTTGCAACGGGATCCCTTTCCCGCAGGCGAGCCTCGAGCCGCGATTCCATTAGGTGCAGCAGGCGGTGGGTCTCCTCTGGGCTGAGACCCTGGATGCGCATCTCCAAGGGGCTGTGGAACCAGAGGGTCTGCTGTGGGAAAGGAATCTGGATCCCTGCTTGATCGAAGGCGTGCTTGAGGCGACGGCGGTATTCCCGCGCCACCCTCCACTGCTGCAGGGGCTGCACCTTGATCCAAATGCGCAACGTGATCCCCCGCTCCCCCAGATCATCGACACCGTGCATTTCGGGGGGCTCGAGGATTTTTTCCCGCCAAGCTGGCTCCCGGTACATCTGCAGAGCCACCTGCTCGGTGATGCGTATTGCCTGTTCCAGATCGTTTTCATAGGCGATCACAATCCCCAGATCCACCCGTGACCAGCCGTTGGAGAGGTTTTCCACCACCCGGATGGCACTGTTGGGAATGGAGATCAAGCTGCCTTCGGTGTTGCGCAACTGGGTTAGCCGCAGATCCATGTGTTCCACAAGGCCGCCCCGCCCGTCCACCACGATCACATCCCCTTCGGCAAATTGATCTTCAATTAAAATCAACAGCCCATTGATCACATCTTTAATCAGATCCTGAGCAGCCAAGGAAATCCCCAGCCCAATAAAGCCCAGGCTGGCCACCAAGGGGCCAATATTGACCCCCACCGAGGCCAGGCCAGCCAGGGATCCGAGCAAGACCAAGGTAGTGGCTGCAACTCCTTTAGAGACGTTGGCAAAGGTGCTGAGGCGTTTGCTGAGGCGATAGGTGGGGGCATTTTGCTCTTGGCGCAGGGCAGCAAAGAGGTTATCCAGTACCAGTCCACTCAGCCAAACACTGCCATAGGTGGCCAGGCCCACCCCTGTCAACCGCAACAGAGGGCCGCGCAGCGAAACCAGGAAAAACGTTTGCAGGGGTCGCGTTTGTGGGAAAAGGCCCAAGCTCACCCCAACTCCACCCACCCACAGGCCAATTTGCACCAGGCGCAGCAGGCGAATTTGCAGCTCTAAATAGGATTCCTGCCGTTTGCGTCCGGCCTGTTGTTCGACCAAGACGGGATCCACGCCCGGCTGCTCTTCCCCCGCTAGGCGCTCCTGAATCTCTGCTTGGATGGCCTGGTATTCCGTCTGCAGGGCAGCGCGTTTTTGCTGCAGCCGTCGCCGTTTTCGCTGGCAGAGCTGGCTCAGGCTCCCTACCACAGCCAGGATGCCGAGGGCAATCACCGCTTGGCGGCGCAAAAATTGAGGCTGCCGCTCCCGTTGCGAAGTGCGCAGCGCTTCCTCAACAATGCCGGCTACCTGCTCAGCCCAGTCCATGGGTTGGGCGCCCTGGAATTGAGCATCGAGGGAGGTGATGGTTAGCAAATGTCGCCCATTCACCCGGATAACAGGCTGGTTGGTCTGGCCGTCCAGGGTGACTTCAACCTGCAGCGCCTCTGGATCGAATCCGGCGCTGGCCAACTGGTGCAGGGTTTGTTCAATGGAGCGCACCCGCTGCGACACCGGAGGCAGGCTGCCGGGATCCCCCTGCGGTGCGGTAACCACGAACAAACGCCGCCCATCCAGCGTCACGGCCTCCGCCTGGATAGAAGAGGTGGGGAGGCTAAGCGCTTGCCGCAGCTCTTCTAGGGCATCCAAACGGTTGAGCAAAGGCAGGTTGGAGGTGGTGCCGTTGTTTTCGGCAGCTTCCTGCCCCCATGCGGGCCCGCCTATGGGGGATAGGGCAAAAGATGCACCGAAAAGGAGAGGCCACAACAGGGATCCCGTTTTCCTCGGCTTCGGCCTGCCTACCGTTCCCGTCAGCGGTGCGGGGCACCATTCGCAGCTTCGCAGCATGAGCCGTTTGCGTCAGCGGTGCAGAACACTTTAACGCCTCACTCCAGAAAGAAGAAGGCAATCCCAAGGATGGCGTAGGTGGCCAAGAGCAGTAGCCCTTCCAGCCAGTTGGAGCGCCCATCGCTGCTGACGGAATTGATCAGCAGCACCGAGACTGCAATGGCCACCAACTCCACCATGCCGAAGTTAAAGTTCATGGGCTGATGCAGCACATCCCCGGCCAGCACCAGCAGGGGTGCCACAAACAGGGCAATCTGCATCGTCGAGCCCAGCGCCACCGAGAAGGAGAGATCCATCTTGTCTTTCATGGCCACCGTGATCGCCGTCGCATGTTCTGCTGCATTGCCGATGATCGGCAACAAAATCACCCCCATAAACAGCGGCGTCATGTGAAAGTGTTCCAGCGTATCCTCTAGAGTGCTCACCAACAGTTCCGACTCCAGCGCCACCAACACCGTCAACCCCAAGAGGGCCAGCACCCAAAACCCCAAACCGGCTCCCTCGGGCGGAGCCGTCAACACCTGGGGAATGGATCCTTCCGCCTGCAAAACCGGATTGGGGGCCAGGCGATTGGCCGCCTCATCTTCTGCGGCTTCTGCTTCGTGAAGGGTGTAGAGGTAGCTGTGGGTTTTGAGGGAAAACAGCAAAGTAAGACCGTAAACCCCGATCAGCACCAGGGCTACCGCCGTGGATAGCTCTTGGATGGAGATCTCCCCCAAGTTGGCATCGGTGTAGGTGACCACGCTGGGCAGGATCAAGGCCACCACCGCCAGGTTCATCACCGAGGCATTCATGCGGGCCACCTCGGGTCGAAAGCTCTGCTCCCGAAACTTGATCCCGCCCAAAAACATGGCCAAGCCGGCCACCAGGAGCAGGTTACTGATGATCGCGCCGGTGATGGAGGCTTTTACCACATCCACCAGCCCCGCCCGCAGTGCCACCAAGCCGATGATTAACTCCGCCGCATTGCCAAAGGTGGCGTTGATCAGCCCCCCGACTGTCGGCCCTGTCAAGGCTGCAATCTCTTCCGTGGCCTGACCCATAAACTTTGCCAAGGCCACCACCGCCAAAGCCGCACAGAGGAAAACCAGGTTGGGATCCCAGCCCCGGAAGTGCCCCACCCAAGATAGGGGAACCCCCAACAGCAGCAGGAACATTATGCTGTTCAGACCTCTCTGCCAACCTGCCGCAGAGCGATCCGGCGAAACCAAAGGATTTGCGTTAGCCAGGGTCATGGTTCACAAGGGGAGAAAAGGTAGCGACGATGGAGGCTGTTTGGGTTTCGGGGATCCGCGCCCCCTATGGCCAGAGGCGGCCACCATGAGGCCATCTCCAAGAGTCTAGCGGCTGCGAGGGGAGGTTGGATAGGTGCTGCTGGCTAGAGGGAGATAACCCGGTTGCGCTGCAACTGCCGGGCGATCTCGGCTCCCAGGTGATCGACCAGACGCTGGGGATCGGTGATTTTCAAAAAACTGCTGTCTTCCACCTCAAAGGGGAAGGATCCCTCGATGCCGTCGCGGGGGAGTTGTACCAGCAGCAATTGTTCGGGGCGCTTCGATTGCAGGGCATAGCCCAACTCCAGACAGACCTGAGGGCTGGGTAGGGGACGCCCCCGGCCATTCACCTGCACAGGGGTTACATCGGCCACCACCAGCAGCGCGTGCTTGAGCTTGCGAATCAAGGCCGCATCGATGAGCGGGGTCTCAGCCTCAGCGGGAAGGGATCCCTGCAGCTGTAGGGGCACAACCGGCCCGTGGTTGCGATTGAGGGTCTCTACCACGGCTTGCAATGCCCGGTGCAGAGTGGCGCTGGAGTCGGGGTAATCCGATTGGCCGCAGAAGTAGATGACCGGCTCGGTCATGTTCAGGGTGGCCCGCTTATTAAAGTAGATCTCACGGCTGATCAAATCGAGGTTGGAGATGCTGTAGGCGCCGCTGCCTTCGATGTAAAACTCCACCAGCTCTCCTTCCAGGTAGCGCTGCCACCATACGGAAGCCTTCACCTGCTCCACATCGTCGAGAAAGTCGGCCCGCATCGCCGTTTTCAAGAGGCCGGTACGGCTTAGGCGCAGGTCGGGGGCCCTCTGTTGGACTTGAGAAGCAGACAACACCGAATCCAAATACCAGGCTTTCAGGACGATGATCGCCATGGGATCCCTCTGTGCTCAGCCTTAAAGGTACGTGACATACTCCCACACTCATGCTGACGCAAAGCGCTCCGCGCCGCCAAAGCGAGAGAGTGCAGGCTTCAAGGACTCCGTCCCGCTGACAGGAAGAGTGGCCCGCGCTCTGTCCGCAGGACGAGCGCCGGGAGGATGTCACTCCTCTGTCCAGAAACGCTCGGAAAGATATTTGTCAGCCCCGTCGCAAAAGATGGTCACCACCACTCCAGAGGAGAGCTGACGGGCCACCTCTAGGGCTGCCACCACATTGGCGCCGGCAGAGATGCCCACCAGCAGGCCTTCTTCCAACGCCAAGCGCTTGACCATTTTCTGGGCTGCTTCTGTGGAGATCTCAATGTGCTGGTCAGGCAGGGTGGGATCGTAAATCTCGGGTTTTAGAGCTGTGGCCATGTGCTTGAGCCCTTCCAGGCCATGGAAGGGAGAGTCGGGCTGCATGGCAATGATTTGGATATCCGGGCGATACTCTCGCAGGCGCCGCCCCACCCCCATACAGGTGCCGCTGGTGCCTAGCCCGGTAACAAAATGGGTGACCTGCCCCTGGGTTTGCTCCCAAATCTCCACCCCAGTGGTTTCGTAGTGGGCTTGCCAGTTGGCGGGGTTGCTGTACTGGTCAGGGTAGAAATAAAGCTCGGGGTTTTCCGCATAGAGGGCGCGGGCTTTCTCGATGGCCCCATCGGATCCCAGAGCGGGATCCGTCAGAACCAAGTCCACGCCATAGGCAGCCAGGATCTTCTTGCGCTCCGGGCTGGCGTTGGCGGGAAGAGCCAGCTTGACCTTGTAGCCCAAGGCGGCCCCGATCCAGGCGTAGGCGATGCCGGTGTTACCGCTGGTGGCATCGAGGATGATCTTGCCGGGGGTAAGCTTGCCCTGGCGTTCGCCAGCGCGAATCATGTTGAGGGCCGGGCGATCCTTGACCGAGCCGCCGGGGTTGTACCACTCTGCCTTGCCATATACCCGTACCGATTCCGGCAAATCGGCAGCAACCCGCCGCAGACGGATCAGCGGCGTCCCCCCCACCAGCTCAATAGGGCTATCCACAGCAGGGAGTAACGGGCGAGAAGAAAATGCAGTCGGATACAAGGGGGATCCCTCGCTAGACAGGCATCGGCTGGACAACCATTGCTCATCTTACCCCGGTCTTTCCGGCCTCTTGGGAGCTTTTTAGTTTCCCCCTCCTGCCCAAGTTCTGGCTAGGCTCCAAGTAGGCTCTAAGATGGGGGTAGAAAAGTGGGATTTTCCCACAGCAGGATGACGCGGAGGGGCATGGCAGAAATTGGGATTGTGACTGCCCAGCAGTTTGATCGGCGACGGGGCCAGATCCATGTCTACGACGGCGAGGGCAAAGGCAAGTCCCAGGCGGCCCTAGGGGTTGTGCTGCGTTCCATTGGCTTGGGGATCGAAAAGGCGGCCCCCAGCCGGGTGTTGCTGGTGCGGTTTCTCAAGGGGCCAGGCCGAACCTATGCTGAGGATGCGGCCATTGCGGCTCTGCAGCGAGGCTTCCCCCATCTCATCGATCAATTGCGCACCGGGCGGGGAGAGTTTTTCGGCCCAGATGAGATCACCAAGTTTGACCGTCAGGAGGCCCGCCGCGGTTGGGATGTGGCCAAAGGGGCTTTGGCGTCGGGGTTTTACTCGGTGGTGGTGCTGGATGAGCTCAACCCGGTGCTGGATCTGGGCCTGTTGCCTGTGGAGGAGGTGGTCAGTACCCTCAAGCAAAAGCCGGAGGCCATGGAGGTGATCATCACCGGGCGCGGCGCTCCCAAGGAAATTATCGACCTGGCGGATTTGCACTCGGAAATGCGCAGTGTCCGGCGGGCGACGGATCCCCAAAACGGCCAACCCCCTTGCAGCGGCATCGAGATCTACACCGGCAACGGCAAGGGAAAATCCACCAGCGCTCTGGGGCGGGCTCTGCAGGCGATTGGACGCGGCATCAGTAAGGATCTCTCCCATCGTGTACTGATCATGCAATGGCTGAAGGGGGGAACGGGCTACACCGAGGATGCAGCCATTCGGGCCCTGCGGGAAAGCTACCCCGATTTGGTGGATCACCAGCGTTGCGGTCGGGACGCCATTGTCTGGCGGGGCAAACAACAGGAAATCGACTATGTAGAAGCGGAGCGGGGCTGGGAGTTGGCACGGGCGGCCATCGCTTCTGGCCTGTACAAAACCATCATCTTGGATGAGTTGAACCCGACGGTGGATCTGGAGCTGCTGGACGTGGAGCCGATTGTCCAGGCTTTGCTGCGCAAGCCGCGGGACACGGAGATCATCATCACGGGGCGGTGCCATGCCCCCTTACCTTACTTTGAGCTGGCCTCTGTCCACTCGGAAATGGTGAGCCACAAGCACTATGCCGAGCAGGGGGCCGATCTGCGGCGCGGGGTGGACTATTGATGGGATCCTTCGCAGCGTTCTCAGCCAATTCTGCTCTCTCTTGGCCTCCAGACCCCAGGACTCTGGCCCAGTTGTTGCTCACCCTTTTCCAGACGGAAGTGTGGGTGGAGGGCAAGGAGCACATTCCCGCCGGCCCGCTGGTGGTGGTGAGCAATCACCGCAGTTTTCTGGATGCGCCGGTGCTGATCGCGGGGTTGGACCGACCGATTCGCTTTGCCTGCCATTACTACCTGGCTCAGGTGCCGCTGCTGCGGGAAATCGCCCTGGCTTTGGACTGCATTCCCCTCAAGCAGGGATCCCGGCAGCAAATCCATTTTTTTCGCCAGGCGCAGGCCAGTTTGGCAGCGGGGGTGGGTGTGGGGATCTTCCCAGAAGGGGCGGAGCAGATCACCCGTGAGACCTCGCCTGGGGAGGTGGGGCGGTTTCAGCCAGGTTTTGCCCACCTGGCGCTGGCGGCAGCGGTGGATCCCTTGCCGATTCTGCCGGTGGCGGTGTGGGCGCAGGAAGAATGGCGGGGAGTAGATATTCCTATGGCTTTTTTCCGCTGGTTTGACCCCACTGAACCCCGATTTCAACAGGAAGGGGGACATCCGGTGGTGTTGTATCGGCGGGTGGTGCTCAGGGTGGGATCCCCCCTTTGGGTGGGCAGGAAGCAGCGCCAGGGATCCCGACGCGAGCGAATGCAGGTCATTCAAGAGCTAACTGCAGCGGCCCGAGAACAGGTGCGATTGGGATTGGCAGAGAGATGAGAAAGTTGAGTGGCGAGCCGGTAGCATCTGCCTCTAGCTTGGTCAGCCCGGCAACGGGAGCGGTCGGTCAGGAGCGGCCCCTGCTGCTGTATTTGCCCGGTATGGATGGCACAGGTACGTTGTTTTACCGGCAGGCGCAGGCTCTGCAGCGGGAGTTTCGCATTCGCCCCCTGAGTTTGAACCACCCGGAAGCGGGGGATAGCTGGGAAACCCTGGCCGATTGGGTGGGATCCCAGCTAGAAGCGGGGGCGTACTTGTGTGGAGAATCCTTTGGGGCCTGCCTGGCCTTGTTGGTGGCCGCCCAATGGCCGGAACGGTGCCGTGGCCTCATTTTGGTCAATCCAGCCTCGTCGCTGCGACGTAGGCCCTGGTGGTGGGCAGGGCATGTTCTCCTGCCTTTTTTGCCACCGGGGCTCTATCACCAGTTGTCGGAGCGGGGGTTGGGGGTTTTGGCGGAGCTCAGCCAAATGGAGCCGCTCGATCAGGAGCGGCTGCGCCAGGCAGTTCACAGTGTTGAACCCACAGTAGCTGCTCGGCGCTTGGCTTTGCTGGGATCCTTTGCTGTGGAGAAGCTGCCCCTGGAGTCGATGACCCTGCCAACTTTGCTGGTGGCGGGGGGGCGGGATCGCCTGTTGCCCTCGGTGCAGGAGGTGGGCTGGCTGGCGGAACGGCTGCCCCAGGCGCAGGTAGAAATCTCGCCCCAGAGCGGCCACGCTTGCCTGCTGGAGCGGCGGATGAACCTGCGGCGTTACCTGCTCAAGCCGGATGGCCTTTTTGCCCCTCTGCTGCTCAATTCTGCTTCGGCCCATTGAGCATGGACAGGGATCCCCACAGATCTTCTATCCGCTCTGGGCAGGAGCTCTCCTTCCCCTCTCGATCCAGCCAAAGGGCCCTCAAGCCTGCTGCTTTTGCCCCCTGATAATCGTCGCGACGGCTGTCGCCAATGTGGCCGGCGGCTGCGGGGGGGATCCCGTGGGCTGCCAGGGCAGCTTGGAAGATGCGAGGATCGGGCTTGGCATAGCCCACTTGGGTGGAGAGGGTGAGGGTGGAAAAGTAGGGATCCAACTGCAACTGCTGCAGCACCCTGGGCAAGCGGCTGTCGAAGTTGGAGATCACCCCCAACCGGATCCCTTCCTGCTGCAGGGCCCGCAAAGCCGGCAGCGTCTCGGGATACAGCTCCCAGGGATCCGCCCCGGCAAAGTGCTCAAACAATTGGGCGAAAAAGTCTTCAAACCGGTGCTCTCCGAAGACAGCCAGGGATCCCACCCGGGCAAAAGTCTCCCGCACCACCTGGCGCCACCAGGTCCGCTCCCACTCCCGCAAAG
>Ga0326763_1000263_pt1 | contig 19416 bp, 17 predicted proteins | sample NORPS_P_FD_207671 | JGI IMG/M metagenome (GOLD analysis project Ga0326763, IMG submission 207671) | Hot spring water microbial communities from Norris Geyser Basin, Yellowstone National Park, WY, United States - NOR.PS_P | ecosystem: Environmental > Aquatic > Thermal springs > Unclassified...
GTCGCCGTGGGCCCAGCCGAGGCGAAGCAGGAAGTTGAACATGGCCTCCGGCAAGAAGCCGTCATCGCGGAAGTCGAGCAGGTTTACCGCTCCGTGCCGTTTGGACAGCTTGGCGCCGTCGGCGCCATGGATCAGCGGCATGTGGCCGAAGCGCGGCAGGTCCCAATCCATCGCGTTGTAGATCTGTATCTGGCGGAACGTGTTGGTCAGGTGATCGTCGCCGCGGATCACATGGGTGATCGCCATGTCGTGGTCGTCCACGACGACGGCGTGCAGGTAGGTGGGCGTGCCGTCGCTGCGCAGGATGATGAGGTCATCCATCTCGCTGTTGTTGACGGTGACTTCGCCCTGGATGAGGTCGTGCACGGTTGTGGCACCCTCGCGCGGCGCTCTGAGCCGGATAGTTGGCTTGACGCCCGGGGGGGCATCGGCCGGGTCGCGGTCGCGCCAGGTTCCGTCGTAGCGGGGAGGGCGGCCTTCCGCGATTGCGGCCTCGCGCATGGCGCGGAGTTCCTCGGCGGTGGAGTAGCAATAGTAGGCCCGGCCACGCGCCAGCATCTCGTGCGCGACCTCGGCATGGCGAGCGGCGCGGGTGGATTGGAACACGGGCGGCTCGTCGGGCGGGATGCCGAGCCAATCGAGCCCGGCCAGGATGGCGTCGGTGAACTCCGGCTTGCTTCGCTCGCGGTCGGTGTCCTCGATGCGGATCAGATACGTGCCGCCGTGGTGGCGGCTGAACAGGTAGTTGAACAGGGCAGAGCGGGCGCTGCCGATGTGGAGCAGCCCGGTCGGGCTCGGTGCGAAACGCGTGCGAACAGACATGACCGCCGTCTAGCACACGTGATCAGGACGGAAGAGTCTGCTAAGCACGGTGTAGAGCGGAGGGGCTGTGCAACAATCGGTTGCAATCGAGAGTTCCGGGAGCCGGGCATGGATCGGTGCGCGGCTGGGTGCCTGGGCGGAGGCGGAACGGGGGCGGTTCGTGCCGTGGCTCCCCGTCTGCATGATGCTGGGCGTGGCGCTCTATTTTGCGTTCCGGGCAAACCCGCCGGCCTGGTCGGGTGCGGCGGCGAGCGGGTTGAGCCTCGTTCTGCTCGCGCTGGCCTGGCGCAGTTGGCCGGGCCGGGTCGGCGCCCTGGCCCTCGCGGCGGCGTCGCTCGGCTTCCTGTCGGCGCAGGTGGCGACATGGCGTGCCCTGCCGCTGACCGACTTGCCTCGCACGGCAACGATCGTCCGGGGCACCGTGCGGGCGGTCGACATCCTGCCGGATGGACGCCGGCTGGTGTTGGACGGCGCGCGCCTCGGGGAGGGCGACACGGTGGCGCGGCGCTTGCGCGTTCGGGTCAAGCGGGGCGATCAGACGCCAGTGGTCGCCGGCGACGAGGTTCAGGTGCGTGCGTTGATGCGGCCGCCGTCCGGCCCGCCCTATCCGGGCGGATGGGATCTCCAGCGGGATGCGTACTTCAACGGGTTGGGCGGCGGCGGGACCGCGCTCGCCGCCATCACGGTGCTGGATCACCATCCGCCGGCCGGCCTGTCGGCGGCGATCCAGGCCGTTCGGGATTGGATCGGGTCGCGCGTGATGGCGGCGATCCCCGGGTCGCCGGGCGCGATTGCGGCGACGTTTCTGACCGGTAGCACGCTGGCGATCCCGCAGGCCGACCGGGCGGCGATGCGCGATTCCGGGTTGGCGCATCTTCTCGCGGTGGCCGGGCTGCACATCGGGATCGTCATGGGGCTGGTGTTTGGCGCGACCCGGTTGGGCCTGGCCTCTTGGGAGCGTTCGGCGTTGTTCTGGCCGACGAAGGCGATCGCGGCCGTCACCGCGCTGGCGGCGGGCGGGGGTTACATGCTCCTGGCCGGCGCGCATGTGCCGGTCATGCGCAGCTTCGCCATGGCCTGCGTGGTGACGCTGGGGCTAGTGGTCGGGCGGCGGGCGCTGTCGCTTCGCGGGTGGGCGCTGGCGGCACTCGCGCTGATGAGTTTCGCGCCGCAGGAGGTCGTGGGCGTCAGTTTCCAGATGAGCTTCGCGGCGGTGCTGGCGTTGATCTCGGGATACGAGGCGCTGCGACCGGTGCTGATGCGGCTCTATGGACACCAGTGGTGGCGGCTTACGATCTCACACGTGGTGGCGTTGGTGCTAACCAGCTTGCTGGCGGGAACGGCGTCGGCGCCATACGGAGCGTTCCATTTCGGCCACATCCAGCTTTATTTCATCGCCGCGAACGTCTTGGCCGTGCCGCTGACCGCGATGTGGGTGCTGCCGCTGGGGTTGCTGGGCTTGGCCCTGATGCCGTTCGGGTTGGAGGGACTTGCGCTCACGCCGATGGGGTGGGGCGTGCAGGCGATCCTGGCGATCGGGCGGACCGTCTCGTCATGGCCAGAGGCGACCACCGCAATCCGGCCGATGCCGGGCTGGGGGTTGCTGGTGTTCAGCCTCGGTCTGGCCTGGCTGGCGCTCTGGCGGACACGATGGCGAATGCTGGGCGTGGTGCCGATCGTGGCCGGGCTGCTGTCGCCGGCGATGTTGTCGTTGCCGGACTTGCTGGTGTCCGGCGATGCGCGGCTGATCGCGCTGCGGGTTGGCTCGCAGTTCTGGCTGCAGACGCATGCGGGCGGCTCCAAGTTCACGCGGGAGGAATGGGAGACGCACTTCGCAGCGGGGCCGTTCGAGACCATGCGGGACGGGGCGCCCGCGGCTTGCGGTCCCGACCTTTGCCAAAGCGGACCGGTGCTGCTGCTGCGCAGTAAGTTGCCGGTGCCGGAGGGGCGTTGCGCCGGCGTCGCGCTACTGGTTTCGGCGGAACCGGCGCGCGGTGAATGTCCAAGCGACGTGGCGCTGTTGGATCGGTTCACCGTCTGGCGCGATGGGGCGGCTGCCGTTTGGATCAATGACGGCTCCGCCCGGGTGCTCACTGACCGGGAAGCCAGGGGTGACCGCCCCTGGGTGCCGAAACCGCCCACGCCGCGGCGGGTCCAGCCGAGCTTGCCGGCGGCGATGGCCGAACCCTTGCCGCCGGCAGACAACGATTAGAGTCGCATGAAGCCAAACGCTCACCGTGGTAGGTTGCCGGCATGACGGAGCCAATCTCGATCCTGTTCGCCTTCAACAAGGCCTACGCGCAGCACGCGGCTGCCTGTCTGGCGTCGCTGATCCGGCATAGCAGTTCGCCGCTCGAGGTAGTGATCGCCTCCACAGAGGATCCGGAACGCTTCGCGCCGCGGTTCCGATCGTCATTCGGGGGTGAGACGCGGGTCTCGCTGCGTTTCGAGCGCCTGGGCGTACCGTCGGACACGAGTTTCCCGACCCCCTACACGCTGACCACCGACGCTTATCTGCGCCTCTGGGCCGACGTATTGTTCCCGGACCGCGCCCGCGTCCTGTATCTTGACCCTGACACCGTGGCGGTGGGATCGATCGAGCCGCTGTGGCGGACCGATCTCGAGGGCAACACGGTCGGGGCCGTGCCGATTCCGAATTCAGTTCGTCCGGCCCAGCATGGGATGCCGCCGGGAAGCCTGTTCTTCAACTCGGGCGTGCTGCTCATCGATCTCGAGGCGTGGCGGGCCGAGGAGTATTGCCGCCGCTGCCTGGATTTCATCCAGAAATACCCCGAGCGCGCGATCGACGCGGATCAGGACATTCTCAACCTGGTGCTGGCCGGCGATTGGCTGCCGCTCGACTACAAATGGAACGTCATCAACCCGTTCTTCCGGCCCTCTTACGACATGGGGATGACGGAAGCGGAGCGGCGGGCGGTATGCGACGACGCAGTCATCATCCACTACAACGGGGGCGCGAAGCCCTGGGTCTACCTCGACAATCACCCGCGGCAGCAGGACTACTTCGACAATCTCGCGCGGACGGATTGGCGGGATTACCGGCCCGCCGACCGCACGCCGCTCAATATGTGCCGCAAGGCGCTGCTGCCGTTCGTGCCCCCTCAGCTCCGGTCGGCGATCAAGAGCGCGGTCGACCGCCTCAGTAGCGTCTGAGGAGGGCGACCAGCCTTCCCTGCACCTTGACCTTGTCGGCCGGCACGATCTGGACCTTGTGCGCCGGGTTGGCGGGCTCGAGGGCGATCGACTTGCCGTGGCGGCGGAGGCGCTTGAGCGTCACGAACTCGTCCACGAGCGCCACGATGATCTGGCCGTTCTCGGCCTGCTCGCCGCGGCGGATGATCACCGTGTCGCCGTCGAGGATACCGGCGTCGATCATCGAGTCGCCATCGACCTCGAGGGCGTAGTGCTCGCCGCTGCCGAGCATCGCGATCGGCACCGCGATGTGCGAGCTGGTGTCCCGCAGCGCCTCGATCGGCAAGCCGGCGGCGATCCGACCATACAGCGGCAGCTGCACCGCAGCCGCATCGTTGGCGGCCGTGACGCCGGCCAGGCTGCGGCTGAAATCCCCCTTGATCACGTTGGGGGCGAAACCCGGCGCCGGCACCGGCGCCACGCTTTCTCCCTCGGCCGGAGCGCGGCTCCGCTCGGTCGCCTCGTTCGGCAGCCGCGTCACCTCCAGCGCGCGGGCGCGATGATGGCGGCGGCGCAGGAAGCCGCGCTCCTCCAGTGCCGAGATGAGGCGGTGGATGCCCGATTTGGAGCGGAGCTGCAGGGCTTCCTTCATCTCCTCGAATGACGGCGAGAAGCCCGTCTTCTTGAGATGGCCATCAATGAATACCAGCAACTCGTGCTGCTTACGCGTCAACATGGGACCGCTCCCGCCCTAGCCGAATCGGAACAAATCGGCAACCTCGTTGTTCTACGTTGGTTCCACGAATCCCGTCAACAGGATCAGAACAGGCCTTGGTCCAGTCGGATGAGATCGATTTCGTCGCCTGCCGCGGCCGGGGCGGCATGGGGTGGCCGTAGGGCGAGCGCATCCGAGCGAGCCAGAACTTGCAGGTGAGACGAATCCTGCCGGGGTGCGGGGGTCACGAGCAGTTCACCGGATGCGCCGACGGCGAGCGCCGCGCGGAGGTAATCGGCACGCTGATCGTTGGCTCCCAAGGGCACTGTCAGGGTGCCGCGCGATACGGGGAGGCGGGTGTCCCGCTCGCCGGCCATGCGCTTGATGGCGGGAACCAGGAACAGGATGCCGCAGACCAGGGCTGAGACCGGGTTGCCCGGCAAGCCGAGGACCGGAACGTTGCCGAGATGGCCGAAGATGAGCGGCTTGCCGGGGCGCATCGCGATTTTCCAGAAGTCGGCGACGAAGCCGCGCTCGGCCAGGCCCTGCTGAACGAGGTCGTGCTCGCCGACGCTGGCGCCTCCCGTCGTGGCGAGCAGATCGACCCCGCCGACCTGATCGGCCGTCGCGGCCACGGAGGCAAGGTCGTCCGCGGCGATCGGCAGGACGACCGGCTCGGCCCCGGCGGCCGTGACGAGGGCGGCGAGCGCATGCGCGTTGGAGGAGACGATACCGCCGGGCCGGACGGGATCGCCGGGCAGGGCGATCTCGTCACCGGTGGCGAGGATGGCGATCCGGGGGCGGCGGAACACGGTCAGCCAGGGGTGGTTGGCGGCTGCGGCGAGGCCGATCGCGCGGGCGGTCAGCCGGGTTCCGGGCGAGAGCAGAAGGTCGCCGCGCGCAAAGTCGCCTCCGTGGGGCCGGATGTGCCGCCCGCTTTGGGGCGCCTCCCGCAGGGTGATTCGGTCACCCTGGCGGTCGACGTCCTCCTGAATGGCGATGGCGTCGGCGCCGCGGGGGATGATGCTTCCGGTGAAGAGCCGAACGGCCTCGTTGGGGCCGACCACTCCCTCGAACGGGTGCCCGGCAGGGGCATGGCCGATGACCGTCCACGGCCCGGCATCGCCGGCCCGCAGCGCGTAGCCGTCCATGGCGGAGACGTCGGCGGGAGGCTGGTCGAGCCGGGCTCCGACCGGGCCGGCCAGAACGCGGCCCCAACCCGAGGATAGGCCGACCGTCTCCGTCGCCGTGGGACGCATGGCGTCCAGGATGCGACGCGTCGCTTCGGCGACCGAGATCATGCGCGGGCGATCATGCCTGGCTGAAAGCGCCGGATTTACCGCCGTCCTTGTGTACGACCCGCAGAGCATCGATGCGCATGCCGCGGTCGACCGCCTTGCACATGTCGTAAATGGTGAGCGCGGCGACGCTTGCGGCCGTGAGCGCCTCCATCTCGACACCGGTTCGGCCGCTGGTGCGAACGGTTGCCTCGATCTCCACCGAGTCTTCCCCGGTCTGCAGATCGATGGTCATTGCGGTGATGGGCAGCGGATGGCAGAGCGGGATGAGGTCGGCGGTGCGCTTGGCGGCCATGATCCCGGCGAGGCGTGCGACGCCCAGCACGTCACCCTTTGCGGCGCGCCCCTGCCGGATCAAGTCGGCAGTGGCGGCTTGCATGGTGACCGTCACTCGCGCCGTTGCCGACCGGGCCGTCTCGGGCTTGGCCGAGACGTCGACCATGGCGGCCCGGCCCTCGGCATCGAAATGGGTGAAGCTCATAGACCGAGCAGGGCGCGGGTCGCGGCGCCGACATCGGCTTGCCGCAGAAGGCTCTCGCCGACAAGGAAGGATCGCGCGCCGGCTTCGCAGAGCCAGATCACGTCTTGATGGGTACGGATTCCACTCTCGGCGATGAGGAAGCGGTCCGACGGCACGAGCGGTGCCAGCTCAGCCGTGGTCTGAAGGTTGGTCTCCAATGTTTTGAGATTGCGGTTATTGATCCCGATCAGCTGCGTCTGCAGGCCGAGCGCCCGCTCCAGCTCGCGCTGGTCGTGCACCTCCACGAGGACGTCCATGTCCAGTGCGCGGGCGAGTTCTTCGAGGTCGCGGGCCATGGTATCCGTGAGGGCCGCCATGATGAGCAGGATGCAATCGGCGCCCATGAGCCGGCTCTCGTAGACCTGCCAGGGCTCGAGGATGAAGTCCTTGCGCAGGATCGGAAGGTCGACGGCCGCGCGGGCTGCCTTGAGGTCTTCGGGTGAGCCCTGGAAGTAGGCCTCGTCGGTCAGCACGGACAGGCAGGTTGCGCCGGCCTCCTTGTAGGTGTGAGCGAGAGCGACCGGGTCGAACTCGTCGCGGATGAGCCCGGCAGATGGCGAGGCTTTCTTGATCTCGGTGATGAGCGCGTAGTTTCCCTCCGCGACCTTCTCCTTGAGTGCCACACCGAAGTTGCGCGGCCGGCTTTTCTGGTGCGCGACCTTGGATTTAAGTTGCGCGAGCGGCACCTCGCTCTCGCGGCGCCGGGTCTCGACGAGGGTCGTCGCACAAATCTGGGCGAGAGTGTCGGGAACGCCTAGGTCCATCTTAGTTCTCCAGCGCGGCGCTGGCCCGCTGCAGCCGCTCTAACGCGGCAAGGGCCGCTCCGTCGTCGATCGTCTGCGCCGCTAACGCAACACCCAGCGAAAGGCTCTCGGCAGCGCCCGCGACGATGAAACCGGCGGCAGCGTTGAGCAGCACCGTGTCGCGATATGGTCCGGTTTCGCCCTGGAGCAAGCGCAGCAGGGCGGCCGCGTTGTGGCGGGCATCGCCACCGCGGATCGCTGCGACCGGGCTGGTCGGCAGCCCGGCTTCCGCTGGACCGATGGTGAACTCGCGGATGGCGCCGTGTTCGAGCGCGGCGACTCTGCTCTCGCCGGCGACAGTCAGCTCGTCGAGGCCCTGTCCGTGCACGACCCAGGCGCGCTCGGTGCCGAGGGCCGCGAGCGCTTCGGCCATGGGGCGCAACCATTGGGGAGCAAACGTGCCGGTAAGTTGCCGGCGGACACGGGCGGGGTTCGCCAAGGGGCCGAGAAGATTGAAGATCGTGCGGGTGCCGAGTTCGACGCGCGGCCCTGCCGCGTGGCGGAGCGCGGCATGGTGGGTCGGCGCGAACATGAAAACGGCGCCGGCTTCTTGCAGGATGCTCGCAAGACGGGCCGGGGCGACGTTGATGTCGACACCGAGCGCAGCCAGCACGTCGGCGCCGCCGGTTTGGCTCGAGAGGGCGCGATTGCCATGCTTGGCCACGGGGATGCCGGCGCCGGCGAGCACGAAGGTCACGGCGGTCGAGACGTTGAGTGTCGCGGCGCCGTCACCGCCGGTGCCGCAGACGTCGATGGCGCCGGGCGGGGCCTCGATCGCCAGCATGCGGGCGCGCATGGCCCGGACAGCGCCGGTGAGTTCGGCGACGGTTTCTCCGCGGACGCGCATGGCCATCAACAGGCCGGCGATTTGCGCCGGGGTTGCCTCGCCGGACATGATGAGGCTGAACGCGGCTTCCGACTCGTCGGCCGAGAGCGTCTCGCCTTGCGCGAGTGCCGCGAGCACAGGTTTGAGCGTGGTGATCAAGCGGCTTGGGCGGGTTGGTTCGAGCCGCGGGCTATCGAGAGGAAGTTGCCCAGCAGAGCGTGACCATGCTCGGACGCGATGCTCTCCGGATGGAACTGCACGCCGAAGATCGGCATCGTGCGGTGCCGCATGCCCATGATGATGCCGGCCTCGGTCCAGGCGGTAGCCTGGAGCGGGGGTGGCAGGGTTTCGGCATCCACGATCAGGCTGTGATAGCGCGTCGCCGCGAAGGGGCTGGGCAGGCCCGCGAAGAGGTCGGAGCCGGCGTGGGTGATCGGGCCGACCTTGCCGTGCATTGGCGTCGGCGCGCGGACGACGTTGCCGCCGAATACCTGGCCGATCGCCTGGTGGCCGAGGCAGACCCCGAGGATGGGCACGCGGCCGGCAGCAGCCTCGATGAGATCGAGACAGATGCCGGCTTCCGACGGGGTGCAGGGGCCAGGCGACAGGACGATGGCGTCGGGCTCGAGGGCAAGCGCGACGGCGGGGGTGATGGCGTCGTTGCGGCGGACGTCGCACTCGGCGCCGAGGTCGCCGAGGAAGTGGACCAGGTTGAAGGTGAAGCTGTCGTAGTTGTCGATGAGGAGGATCATGGCCCTATGCTTTGGCAGCAAAACGGACGGCTTCTTCGGCAGCGCGGAACAGGGCGCGGCTTTTTTGCACGCTCTCGGCCCACTCGCCTTCCGGCGTGCTGTCGGCGACCACGCCGCCACCGGCTTGCACGTACATAGTGCCGTCTTTGACTACCGCGGTGCGCAGTCCGATGCAGGTGTCCATGGTGCCGTTGGCGGCGAAGTAGCCGATGCAACCCGCGTAGATGCCGCGCCTGGTCGGTTCGAGTTCCTCGATGATCTCCATGGCGCGGATCTTCGGGGCGCCGGTCAGGGTTCCGGCCGGGAAACCTGCGATTAGGGCATCGAGGGCGTCGAGGCCGGGCTTGAGCGTGCCCTCGACGGTGGACGACAGGTGCATGACGTGGCTGAACCGCTCGACGGCGAAGCTTTCGGTCACGCGGACGGAGCCTATGTCTGCGACGCGGCCCACGTCGTTGCGGCCGAGATCGAGCAACATCAGGTGTTCGGCCCGCTCTTTCGGGTCGCTGAGTAGGTCGTGCTCGAGGCGGAGGTCTTCCTCTCGGGTGGCGCCACGGGGGCGCGTGCCGGCGAGCGGACGCAGGGTCACCGTGCCGTCGCGTAGGCGCACCAGGATCTCCGGCGAACTGCCCACGACGGAGAAGCCGCCGAAGTCGAGGAAGAACAGGAAGGGCGCCGGATTGACCCGGCGCAGCGCGCGATAGAGCGCGAAAGGCGGCAGCGCGAACGGCGCGGAAAAGCGCTGGCTGGGAACGATCTGGAAGGCGTCTCCTGCCGCGATGTAGTCTTTCATGCGCTCGACAACGCCCATGAACTCGGCCTTGCTCATGTTGGAGCCGGGCTCCGGTTGGGGCGGCAGGGTAACGGGCGGCACCGCGTGGGGCAGGGGGCGTTCGAGGAGCGCGTTGGCCTCGGCCAGGGCGGCTTCCGCGCGGTCCCAGGCAGCGGCGGCGGACACGCCCTCCTGCGGGTAGATCGGTGCGGCAAGGGTGAGCTCGTCGCGCACGTTGTCGAACACGGCGAAGATGCTCGGCCTGATCAGCAACGCCTCGGGCAAGCCGAGCTCATCGCGGTTTTTGGCGGGCAGGCGCTCCATTTGGCGCACCATGTCGTAGCCGAGATAGCCGATCAGGCCGCCCAGCATCGGCGGCAGGTGGTCAGGGATATCCATCCTGCTTCGGGCGATGAGCGCGCGGAGGCTGTCGAGCGGAGCGTCAGGTTCGGGGACGAAGGCGTGCGGGGCGGCGCGGGCATTGCCATTGAACTCGGCGCGTCCGTCGCGGCAGCGCCAGATCACGTCGGGCGACATGCCGATGATCGAGTAGCGGCTCCGCGCGGCCCCCCCTTCGATGCTCTCGAGAAGGACGGAGAACGGCCGGCCTGCTGCCAGTTTCATATAGGCGCCGACCGGGGTTTCGAGGTCAGCGACGCCGGTCGTCCAGACCAGCGTGCCGCTGCCGGCCTCGTACGATCGCTGGAAGGAGGCTCGGCTCGGGGAGGCAACGGCGTTCATCGGAGCAGGCTGTCCAGCATTTCGCGGTTGACCCGCGGTTGGGCGCGATCGCGTTGCGCGGTGGCGAACACGACTTCCATGTCCTGATCGAGCGCCTTGGTGAGCGCGTCGCGGAACTGGGCGGCGCCGACCGGGTCCTGCGCGATGTCGGGGTCGGTGATGTCGGTGAGCCGCACGACCCAGAAGGCGTCGGCGGTCTCCACCATGGTCGTTTCGCCCTTCTTGAGGCGGAACAGGGCTTGTTGCACCGGCGGCGGCACGTGCTCGTTGGTGCCGTCGCGCGTCACGGGCGGGGTCGTGTCGACGCGGAACCCGGCGATCGTGGCGGCGTCGTCGAGGGAGCCTCCGGCCTGGGCCGCGGTCATGAGCTTGGCAGCCGCCGCGTCCTGTTCATGGCGGCGGGCAGCGGCCTCCCAATCGGCCTTCACCTGGGCCTCGACCTCCGTCAGCGGCTTCAGCTTCGGCTCGGTGATGTCTTCGACCGCCAGGGCGTAGTACGACTGGTCCGGCCCCTCTATCATGTGGGGGGCGTCGCCTTTCGGGGTGCTGAAGGCGGTGGCGATGATAGCCTTGCGCAACGCCGGGCTTCCGGGGATCGGCGCGGGCTCGCCGGCCGGAGTGTTGCCCTGCGCGTCGAGCGTGCCGGAGACGCCGGCGGCGCCGAGTTCGCCGGGGAGATCGTCGAGGCTTGTGCCGGCGGAGAGGGCGTCGTCCAGCTTGTTGGCGCGGGTGTAGACCTGATCGACAGCGCGCTCCTGGGCGATCTTCTGGCGGATGGAGTCCTTCACCTGGTCGAGCGTCCGCGTCTGGCCCGGGATCACCTGCGTGACGCGGATGATCTGGAAGCCGAACGCCGACGGGATCGGCGCAGACACCGTGTCGGGGGGCGCGGCGAAGACTGCGTCGGCCAGTTCCGGCGACGGGAATTGATCCCTGGTCGAGGCGTCGAGGCGCACGGCCGATCCCTTGGCCGCCTGCGCGGACTTGTCCATGGCAGCCCAATCAGCGCCGGCCTTCCACTCCGCAGCCAGTTTGTCGGCAGACGCTTTGTCCGGGGCGACGATCACCTCGGCCGCGCGCTTCTCTTCGGAGACGTAATCGGCCTTGTGCGCCTCGTAATAGGCCTGGATGTCCTCCGGCTTGACCTCGATGCCGCCGGCCAGCGTCTGCGGCGACAACACGACGAGCTTGATGCGCCGATAGGCAGGGGCGCTGTAGGCAGCCGGGTCGTTCTCATATTCGCGCTGCAGGTCTTCGGGGCTCGGTGCGGGCGGGGCCGGCGCGTCGCTGAACGGAAGCTCGACGACCTGGGCGCTGCGGGTCTCACGCTGGAACGCGTAGACTTGTTTGAGCAGGGTTTCGGGCGGCGTGACCCCGGCTTGAATCGTCTCCATCAGCTGGCGTTGGCCGATGTCGGAGCGGAGCAGATCGAGGAAGCGGGGCTCGGTCATGTTGTTGTTGCGCATAACGGACTCGAACGTCGCGCGGTCGAAGGTGCCGGCCGAGCCGTGGAAAGCGGGGATGGCGAAGACCGCTTGGCGCAGGGCCGCATCCGGCACCTCGATCCCCAGCCGCTGGACCTCGTCGGCGATCGCGGCCTGCACGATCAAGCGCTCGAGCGACTCGCCGGCAACCGAGCGGCGTACGTCCGGCGGGGGCTCGGCGGCGTTGCCCATCATGCGGGTAACCTGGGCGAGGTTGCGGTGGAACGCTTCCTCGAACTCCTGCGGTTCGATCGTGCGTGCGCCGACTGTCGCGAGGGACGTCGTCTTGCCGTAGTTGCGGACGACATCGGCGATGCCCCAGAGGCCGAACGCCGCGACCAGCACGACGAAGAAGGCCCGGGCGGCCCAAGTGTTCAGAAAAGCGCGGAAGAAGGACATCATGGTGACGAAAAGCCCGGGCGATGGAGCGAGGGCCGCACCATAGGCAGACAGGAACGTATTTGCCAGACGGGGGCCAGCCGGCAATATGCAGGCGAGTGGCTGAGGAGCGCGACGGGGGTATGCGGCAACTGATCGCCGGCAATTGGAAGATGAACGGTCTGCGAGCCGAAGCCCTCGCCCTGGCGAGCGCGCTGCGGCAGAGTGCAGATGGGCTCGGCTGCGACATCCTCGTGTGCCCGCCGGCGACCGTGCTCGGGGCGGTGGCTGACACGCTGCAGGGGAGCGCGATCCTGGTCGGCGGGCAGGACTGCCATGCGGCGCCAAAAGGAGCCCATACCGGCGACATTTCGCCGGAAATGCTGCGCGATGCCGGCGCGCGCTGGGTGATTGTCGGGCATTCCGAGCGACGCCAGGCCTATGCGGAATCCAACGCGATGGTGCGGGACAAGGCGGAGGCGGCGATGCTGGCCGGGCTGCTGCCGATCATCTGCGTGGGCGAGACAGAGCAGCAGCGGCTGGCGGGCGCAGCCGAGACGGTGGTGGCGGCGCAGGTGGATGGCAGCGTGCCGGCGGGCTTCACGGGCGTGATCGCGTACGAGCCGATCTGGGCGATCGGGACCGGCCGGGTCGCGGAGGACGACGACATCGTCACCATGCACCGGTGCATCCGCGACCAACTCGTGGGCACTCTGGGCGAGAGCGGGCAGGGCGTGCGCGTGCTGTACGGCGGCTCGGTCAAGCCGGCGGGCGCTTCCACGCTGTTGGTTTTGCCGGGCGTGGGTGGGGCGCTGGTCGGCGGCGCAAGCCTCAATGCTGAAGATTTCCTGACGATCGCCCGCTCGGCAGCCTGAAGCCGCGCGCGGCGATGCTTAGCGGGCGCGGCTCACGGTGAAATCGGCCACGTCCGCCAGAGCGTCCCGTAGCGGGCTCGGGGCGAAGATCGCCAGCTGATTCTTGGCGGCCGCGGCGAAGGTGGCCGCGAGATCGAGCGTTGCCTGGATCGCACCGGTCTGCTCGATCAGGCAGAGTGCGCGGTCGAGGTCGTCGGGCTTCTGCTCGCTCGCCTCGATGGTGCGGACCCAGAACTCCCGGGCCTTGCCGTCGGCCGCGTGATAGGCGGCGAGCACCGGGAGCGTGATCTTGCCCTCGCGGAAATCATCGCCGACCGTTTTGCCGAGCGTGGCCTGATCGGCCGCATAGTCCAGCGCGTCGTCCACGAGTTGAAAGGCGATGCCGAGGTGGTCGCCGAATGCGGCGAGCGCGCGGCACTCGGCGTCGGGCCGGCCGGCGACGACGCCACCGACTTCGCACGCGGCCGCAAACAAGGCCGCCGTCTTGCCCCGGATGACCTCGAGATACTGTTCCTCGGTGGTCGCCAAGTCGTTCTGGATGACGAGTTGATGAACCTCGCCTTCCGCGATCGTGGCAGCGGCCTTGGACAGGATCCCGAGCACGGGAAGCGAGCCGTCGGCGACCATGAGTTGGAACGCTCGGGCGAACAGGAAATCGCCGACGAGAACGGACGCCTTGTTGCCGAACACCGAATTGGCGCTGGAGAGGCCGCGGCGCAGCACGCTTTCGTCGACCACGTCGTCGTGGAGCAAGGTGGCGGTGTGGATGAACTCGACGCAGGCGGCGAGCTCGACATGCCGCGCGCCCTCGTAGCCGCAGAGGCGCGCGCAGGCGAGGGTCAGCACCGGGCGCAGCCGCTTGCCGCCGGCGGCGACGATATGGGCGGCCAATTGCGGGATGAGCGCCACCGGGCTGTCCATCCGCGCCACGATCGTCCGATTGCAGGCGTGCAGGTCAGCGCCGACGAGGTCGGTGAGCCGAGCAAGCGCGTCTGGTTCAGGCGACCCGGGGGCCCGGGCCTGGAGTGGCGGGGAAACGTTATTCAAGACGGACTCCCGTTGGTCCACCGGCGGGAGCCCGGCGCCGGCCCGGTTGGCGATGCTCTCCGTCTGAAATCGGATCGCACTGCCACCAACCATATCGGCGCTGCGGAAAAAGGGTCAAGCTGGGGCACATCGCCATCGAATACGACCGACCGGGACCGAACGCCAGGATGCGAACGCTTGCTCAATCTAACGATCTCGTCCGACTCAGCTTTCTGGCCGCCCTGCTGCGCGATGCGGGGATCGAAAGCGTGTTGCTCGATGCTCACGTGAGCGCGGTGGAAGGCAGTATCGGGATCATCCCGCGGCGGCTGGCCGTGCTCGAAGAGGACGAGGTGCAGGCGCGCCGCGTGCTGCGGGAAGCGGAGCTGCTGTAGGTGGAGACGACGGAGGGCACCCTGCTCGGGGGACGCCTGCGGTATCGCCAGCCCCAAGACGGCTATCGCACCGGGATCGAACCCGTTCTCCTCGCGGCCAGCGTTCCGGCCCGCCCAGGGGATCGGGTCGTCGAGGCGGGAACCGGGGCCGGGGCCGGGCTGCTGTGCCTGGCCGCGCGGGTTGGCGGCATCAGGGGCACGGGCGTCGAGATCGACCCGGAGATGGCGGAACTGGCGCGAGTGAACTGCGCGGCGAACGGGTTTGCCGGGCTCACCATCCGGACTGGCGACGTCATGTCCTTCGCGCTGCCGGAAGCTGATCACGTGCTCGCAAATCCGCCGTGGTTCGACGAGCGGTCGACGGCCTCGCCGGTGGCGCGGCGGCGGCGGGCGAAGCAGGAGGCACCCGGCGGATTGGAGCAGTGGATCGCCGCCATGGCGGGCGCGCTGGTGCCGGACGGGTCGTTGACTCTGATCGTGCCGACGCCGTTGGTCGGGCGCGCCATCGCGGCTTGCGAGACGGTTGGACTGGAGCTTGCGCGCCATCATGCGTTGCTGCCGAAGCGCGGACGCGAGGCCAAGCTCAACGTATTGCAAGCGCGGCGCGGCGCGGCGCGGCTGGTGACGACTTGCACGGTGCTGCACGAGGAGTGCGGCGCGTTCACGCCGGCGGTCGAAGCGGTGTTGCGGGAGGGCGCGGCGCTGGGCTGATCAGGGCGGCGTGAAGAGGCGCTTGCCCGGGCCGTATGGCGCCACGATGTCCGCCGGGTCGGCAAGGTTCAGCATCGCGCGCGCCCGCTCGTCCAGCATGTCGGGGTCGAGATGCTGCGAGCGTAACTCGCTGACCCGGCGATCCCATCCAGCTTGCTCGGCTTGGGCTTTGGCGAGTTCAGCCTGCATTGCCTTGAGCTGTTCCTGACGGACGGCGTAGGCTTGCAGGCCGCGATCTCCCTGCGTCGCGTTCCAGAGGAAATAGGCGATCAGGGACAGGAAAATCGCGGGAAGCACGGTCGCCCGCAGCCCGTTGCGAAGCGTTCGGCCGGCGCGCTGCACGAATCCGGACATGGCTGCATCATAGCCGATCGGATGACGGGCTGCACTCATGCTCTGCGCTTCAGGCGCGCCGCAGGATCGTGCGGCCGGCGTAGCGGGCCGCGGGGCCGAGCTCGCTCTCGATGCGGATCAGTTGGTTGTACTTCGCGGTGCGGTCGCTGCGGGCCAGGCTGCCGGTCTTGATCTGGCCGCAGTTGGCCGCGACGGCCAAGTCGGCGATCGTGTTGTCTTCCGTCTCGCCGGAACGGTGGCTCATGACGCTGGTCATGCCGGCACGGTGGGCCAATTCGATGGCTTCGAGCGTCTCGGACAGGGTGCCGATCTGATTGACCTTGACGAGGATGGAGTTGCCGGTGCCTTCGGCGATGCCGCGGCGGAGGCGTTCGGTGTTGGTGACGAAGAGATCGTCGCCGACGAGTTGGACGCGCTTGCCGAGCACCTCGGTCAGGTGCTTCCAGCCGGCCCAGTCGTCCTCGGCGCAGCCATCTTCGATTGAGGCGATCGGGAAGCGGTCACAGAGCTTGGCGAGATAGTCGACCATGCCGGCGGCGTCGAACTTCTTGCCTTCGCCCTCGAGGTCGTAGGTGCCGCCCTTGAAGAACTCGGTGCTGGCGCAGTCGAGCGCGAAGGTGACGTCGTCGCCGGGCCGGTATCCCGCGGTGGTGCAGGCTTTGCTAATGAAATCGAGCGCTTCTTCGGCGGATTTCAGATTGGGGGCGAAGCCGCCCTCGTCGCCGACGTTGGTGCTGTGGCCGGCATCGTGCAGCGCCTTCTTGAGCGCCTGGAAGATTTCGGAGCCCATCCGGACGGCGTCGGCGACCGTGGCCGCGCCGACGGGCTGGACCATGAACTCCTGGATGTCGATCGGGTTGTCCGCGTGCTGGCCGCCATTGACGATGTTCATCATCGGGACCGGCAGGGTGCGGGCGAATACGCCGCCGACGTAACGGTAGAGCGGCATGCCGAGATCGTCGGCCGCCGCCTTGGCCAAAGCCAGGGACACGGCCAGGATCGCGTTGGCGCCGAGGCGCGACTTGTTGGGCGTTCCGTCGAGATCGATCATCAGCTCGTCGAGCTTGATCTGCTCGGAGGCGTCCATGCCGCCGATGGCGTCGAAGATCTCGCCCTCGATGTTGGCGCAGGCGTTGCGCACGCCCTTGCCGCCAAAGCGGGATTTGTCGCCGTCGCGCAGCTCGACGGCTTCGTGGGCGCCCGTCGAGGCGCCGGAGGGCACGATCGCGCGGCCGGAGGCGCCGGTGTCGAGCAGCACCTCGGCTTCGACCGTCGGATTGCCGCGACTGTCCAGGACTTCGCGGGCGACGATATCGGCGATAGCGCTCATGGGGACTGTCCTCTGATGGCGTGCGGTCCCTAACATCGCAGCGTTTGCGCGCCAAGCGGTCGCGTCCGGCTGGCTTTTTTGGTCGAGCTCAGGTGAACTGGCGCGGGGGAAGCGAATGAACAAAACGACTCGCGCGCTGGCGTTGATCGGCCTTGCCGTATTTCTCGGTGCGGCAGATGCTGGGGAAGAGGTTCCTCGGCTGCCGGTATTCCAACCGTCGCCTAGTCCGGCCGCTCCGAGGGCGAGCCCGCTGCTGGGCACGCAGCTCGAACCGATCGTTCGGCTGGGCCAATCACTCTATCAAGCCGGCATCCTACCGCGGCTGCGTTACGTGCAGAGTTTTGCGGCCAATCCGACCGGCGGGTTGGCGCAGGGGACCGACACCTCCGGCGTGGTCATCTTCGGCGCGGATGCGGACCTTGGAAAGCTGGCCGGCCTCAACGGGGCGCAGGTCCATGCGACGTTCGCGCAGTTCTACGGCCACGAACTGTCGAGCGACTTCATCGGTTCGCGGACCAAGGTGCAGTCGTTCTACTACCCGCGGAAGCAGTTCGAGCTCACCGAATTCACCTACGAGCAGAGCCTGTTCAACAAGCAGCTCGACATCGTCGTGGGGCGGGCGAACGCGACAGGGCAATTCGCGCGCTCCACCTATGGCTGCCGTTTCCAGAACGTAGCCGATTGCCCGTTCGAGCTGACGCAAGCGGTCGGCGCGTTCCCCGGTTTCCCGTACGTCAACTGGGGCGGCTATGTCCGGTACAACCCGGTGCCGGCAATCTACGTCAAGGCGGGCGCGTTCGAGACCAACTCCGTGCGCAACACCAATAACGGGTTCGATTGGGGTCTCGAGCATTCGACCGGCTACGTGGTGCCGTTCGAGGTCGGCTACGGAACCGAGTACGAGACCGACCCCTATCCGCGGCATTACAAGATCGGGGGATGGTACAATTCGGCTCCCTACAACGACCCGTACCTCAGCACCCGAAACCGCTCGCGTGCGCTGTTCGGGGGAGCGCCGCTCGCCTACAGCGGCGGGCGACGCGGCGCATATGCGCTCGGGGACCAGGTGGTGTGGCGGCCGGACACCGGGCCTGGCCAGCGCGGAATAGCGGTCTTCGCGACGGCGGGCGTGCCGTTCGATGGGGAGGGCATCTTTTCCTTCCAGGGCGTTGCCGGCGGCATCTGGACCGGGCCGTTTCCTGGCCGTCCCGCCGACCAGATCGGCATTCTGGCGACCTACATCCGGCTTTCGGACAAGGAGGACGGCTACGTCAACGAGCTGCTTCGCAGGGCCGGAAGCAATAGCTTCGTCAGCCGCAACCAGGGGATCTTCGAAGCCAACTACAATTACCGCGTAACAAACGGAGTTTTTCTGGCCGGCAGCCTACAGTATTTGGTAAACCCGGATCCGATCAACCGGCCGACCGCGAAGTTCGCTCCGAAGGACGCGCTGGTGATCGGCTTGAAGCTGTCGATCAGCGTCAACCAGCTGCTCGGACTGCCGCTCGGCTTGGTTAGCGATTAGCAACGGTGCCTGAGTAGGACAGCTCTGGACAAATCGAACGCGACCTGTTCACACTACGTGCAAATAGATACAAAACGGGGAGAATACGATGAAGATATTGCAAAATGCGATGTGTCAGGCCGTGGGGGCAGCGTTCGTCGCGAGCCTGCTCGCGGGGACCGCGATGGCGCAGTTGCCGAAGGAAGCACCGAAGACCAGCGGCCCCGGGCTGACTGTTCCCAACGAGCGCGGAAGTGCGTTGTACGATCGGCCGAAGGGCAACACGCTTGCTCCCGTCGATTCGCCGCCGTTGCCCACCGCGGCTGCCGAGATGCCCACCGACAAGCTCAAAGTTCCGGCCGGCTTCAAGGTCGAGCCGTATGCGACCGGGATCGCGGATGCGCGCTCGCTGGCGGTGACCCCGTCCGGCATCGTGTTCGTCGGCAACCGGCTTCTGGACAAGGTTTACGCGGTCACGCCGGGCGCCAATGGGGGGAAGCCGACGGTAAAGGTCATCGCGAGCGGGCTGTATCGGCCCAACGGCGTCGCTTTCCATGACGGCGCGCTCTATGTGGCCGAACTGAACCGGATCACCCGTTACGACAACATCGAAGCCAATCTCGACCATCCGCCCAAGCCGGTGCTGGTTTACGACGATCTGCCGTCGGACGAGGCGCACGGTTGGAAATTCATTGGCATAGGTCCGGACAATAAGCTTTACGTCCCGATCGGCGCGCCGGGAAACATCCTCATTCCTCCGCCGACGAACGCACAGATCCGGCGCATGGATCTCGATGGCAAGAACGTCGAGATGGTCGCGACCGGGGTGCGCAACTCGGTGGGGTTCGATTGGAACCCGAAGACCAAGGATCTCTACTTCACCAATAACGGGCGTGACTGGGTGAGCGAGGATCTGCCGAACGATACCCTCCACATGGTCCCGGCGAACTCGACCAA
>Ga0326763_1000265_pt1 | contig 19389 bp, 22 predicted proteins | sample NORPS_P_FD_207671 | JGI IMG/M metagenome (GOLD analysis project Ga0326763, IMG submission 207671) | Hot spring water microbial communities from Norris Geyser Basin, Yellowstone National Park, WY, United States - NOR.PS_P | ecosystem: Environmental > Aquatic > Thermal springs > Unclassified...
ACTGGACGACGCCGGGGGGCTGGCCGATGAATGCCGCCGCGCCGCCGCGGCCGGGTTCGGCGCCAAGGCCGCCATCCATCCAGCGCAGCTCGAAGCGATCCACGCCGCCTTCCGCCCCACGCCCGAAGCGATCGCCGAGGCGCGCGGCGCGCGCGCCGCGTTCGCGGACGCGGGCGGGCGGGCGCTGAGGTGGAACGGCCGGATGCTCGAAGCGCCGCTGATGCGCCGGTTCGAGCGTGTCCTGGCGCAGGCGGAGGCAGCCAATGCGTGAAGGTGTGAAGGAAGTCGCGCCGGGGCGCTTTCGCGAAGTGCAGGGCCGCTATTTCGAGGATTTCGTCGTCGGCCACGTCTATGAACACCGCCCCGGCCGAACGATCACCGACGCCGACAATGTGTGGTTCACGTTGCTGACGATGAACACGCACCCGGCGCATTTCGACTATGAATTCGCGAAAAAGACCGAGTTCGGCAAACCGCTGGTCGTCAGCCCGCTGACGATTGCGCTGATGACGGGGATGAGTGTCAGCGATACGAGCGGCAAGGCGATCGCCAACCTTGGCTGGGACGAGGTGCGCATGACGCACCCGCTGTTCGTCGGCGATACGCTGTATTGCGAGAGCGAAGTGCTGAGCACGCGCGAGAGCAAGAGCCGGCCCGATCAGGGCATCGTGACGTTCAAGACCACCGGGCGCAATCAGGACGGCACGGTCGTTAGCCACTATAAGCGGACCGTCCTTGTCTGGAAGCGCGGGCACGGCCCGATCGACGACTAGAGGAGCGAGACATGGCGACCGCATTCAAGCTCGACGAAGCGCCCGCGCACGAGGCGATGGGTGCCGACGAGGAGGCTGCGCTCATCGAAGCGATCGAGCGCTGGGTGATGCGTGAGGTGAAGCCGGTCGTGATGAAGCACGATCACGGCGACATCTGGCCGGCCGAGATCGTCGCCCAGATGACCGAGATGGGCCTGTTCGGCGCCACGATCGGCCGCGAATATGGGGGTCTGGGCCTCAGCGCGACGACCTACGCCAAGATCGTCGCGCTGATCGCGTCGCATTGGATGGCGATCACCGGCATCTTCAACAGCCATCTGATCATGGCCGCCGCGGTCGAGCGCTTCGGCACGCCCGCGCAGAAAGCCCGGTGGTTGCCCAAATTCGCCAGCGGCGAGATCCGCGGCGGGCTGGCGCTGACCGAACCCAACGCCGGCAGCGACCTGCAGGCGATCCGCACGACCGCGCGGCGCGACGGCGACGACTATGTGATCAACGGCACCAAGACGTGGATTTCGAACGGCATCCACGGCTCGTGCTTCGCGCTGCTGGTGAAGACCGATCCCGCCGCCGAGCCGCGCTACAAGGGCATGAGCCTGTTCATCGCGCCCAAGGCGCCGGGCTTCAGCGTCGGCAAGAAGTTCGAGAAGCTTGGCTATAAGGCGATCGACAGCGCCGAGCTGGTGTTCGAGGACTACCGCATCTCGGCTGACTGCCTGATCGGCGGCGTCGAGGGGCAGGGCTTCTTCCAGGCGACCGGCGGGCTGGAGCTTGGCCGCATCAACGTCGCAGCGCGCGGAGTTGGGCTGGCCGAAGGTTCGCTGCGGCTGGCGACCGAGTATGCGCAGCTGCGCGAAACGATGGGCAAGCCGATCGCCGAGCATCAGGCGATCCAGCTGAAGCTGGGCGAGATGGTGACTCGTGCCCGCGCCGCGCGCCTGCTGACCTTTGACGCAGCCGCCGCCTACGACCGCGGCGAGCGATGCGACATGGAGGCGGGGATGGCGAAATATTTCGCGTCCGAAGCGGCGGTGCGCAATTCGGAGGAGGCGATGCGCATCTACGGCGGCTATGCATATTCGAAGGAATATGAGATCGAGCGCTACTACCGCGACGCGCTGCTGATGTGCATCGGCGAGGGCACGAACGAGTTGCAGCGCATGATCATCGCTAGGCAATGGGTGAAGCGGAACCCGGCGTGAAACTTGCGACTGCCCTCTCCCTGGCCGCGGCGCGGTCTGTCCCTCGCCCGCAAGCGGTCGAGGGTGGCCGAGCGTAGCGCGATCGGGAGAGGGCAGTGCGACTACCACTCACCGGCATCCGCGCGCTGTCGGCGGAGCAATATGGCGCCGGCCCCTATGGCACCATGTTCCTTGCGCAGCTGGGGGCTGACGTTATCAAGATCGAGCCGCCGGCCAAGGCGGGGCAGGGCGGCGGCGACACCGCGCGGCAGGTCGGGCCGCATCATCTGCGGCCGGGCGAGAGCCTGTATTTCCAGACGTTCAACCTCAACAAGCGCAGCCTGACGCTTGATCTCACGTCGGCCGCTGGGCAGGCGGTGTTCCGGCGGCTGGCTGAACGATCGGACATCGTCGCCAACAACTTGCGCGGCGACCTCGCTGCGAAGCTGGGGCTCGACTACACGACGTTGCAGGCGGTCAACCCCCGGCTCGTCTGCGCGCATCTGTCGGCCTACGGACGCGACAATCCGCGAATGAAGTGGCCGGGCTACGACTATCTGATGCAGGCCGAGGGCGGCTGGATGAGCCTGACGGGCGAGCCCGCCGGTCCGCCGCAGCGCGCTGGGCTCAGCCTCGTCGATTTCATGACGGGGACCATCTTCACCATCGGCATCCTTGCGGCGCTGAACGATGCTGCGCGAACGGGGCAGGGCCGCGACGTGGACGTGGACCTGTTGTCGACCGCGGTTCACCAGCTGAGCTATCCCGGCTACTGGTATCTGAATGAGGGCGACGCGGTTCAGCGCACGCCGCGCTCGGCGCATCCCAGCGTCACGCCCAGCCAGATGGTGCGCGCGGCCGATGGCTGGCTGTTCGTGATGGCGCAGCTGCCGAAATTCTGGACCGTGCTCACGACCCGGATCGGGCGCCCCGACCTCGCCGCCGATCCGCGCTTCAGGGACGAGGAATCCCGCCTCGCCAACCGTGACGCGCTGACCGCCGAGCTCGACGCGGTGTTCGGAACCGCGCGCGTCGCTGACTGGCTGGAGCTGCTGCAGGGCCACATGCCGGTCGCGCCGGTCCATTCGCTGGCCGAGGCACTGACGAATCCGTTCCTGACCGAAACGGGCATGCTCGACCGCGTGGACCATCCGGACCGCGACGGGTTGCGCGTGCTCGCAAGCCCGATCAAGCTCGACGGCCAGCGCCTGCCCAACCGCGCCGCGCCGCTGCTGGGCGCCGATACGGATGCGGTCCTTGGCGAGGCTGGATATTTAGCAGACGAGATTGCGAGCCTCCGCGCCGATGGCGTGATATAAGCCCGCCCATGTTGGAAGGGCTGCGGATCGTCGACCTGACGCAGTTCCTGCCGGGTCCGATGATGACGCAGATGCTGGCCGATCAAGGCGCCGAAGTCGTCAAGATCGAACCGCCGGCGGGCGATCCCGCGCGGCAGGCCGAGCCGTTCGAGGGCGGGCAATCGGTATGGTTCCGCAATCTCAATCGCGGCAAGGCGAGCCTTGCGCTCGACCTGAAGACTGAAGCTGGCCGCGAGCGGCTGTGGGCGGAGATCGCGCGCGCCGATGTGCTGGTGGAGGGCTTCCGGCCGGGCGTCATGGAGCGGCTCGGTTTCGGCTGGGACGCGGTCCACGCGCTGCACCCGGCGGTCGTCTACTGCTCGATCAGCGCCTTCGGGCAGACCGGCCGCCTCGCGCACCACCCCGCGCACGATCTGGTCGTGCAGGCGCTGTCGGGCTTTCTCAGCGTCAACGACGGGCCGGATGGCACGCCAGTTGTGCCGGGTGCGCCCTCGGCCGACATGGCGGCGGGCCTGACCGCGCTTTCGGCCGTCCTCATGGCGCTCTTGGCGCGGCAGCGCACGGGCGAAGGGCGATATCTCGACATCGCGATGTTCGGGTCGCTCTTGCCGTGGTCCGCGCACATCGCGGGCGGTGCATTGACCGGCGGAGAGGCGCCGCGATCGGCGAGCCAGCGCAGCCTCGGCGGTGCTGCCTTTTACTATATTTACAAATGCCGCTGCGGTGGTCATGTTGCCCTCGGAGGACGGGAGGAACGCTTCGTGCGCACGCTGCTGACGGCCATGGGACGCGAAGACCTGATCCCCGCTGCGCTCGCCCCGGCGGGCGAGCAGGACGCGGCGATCGCCTTCCTGCGCGACACGTTCGCAACGCGGACCCGAGACGAGTGGGAGGCGTGGTTCGAGGGGCGCGATGTCGCCTTCGCGCCGGTTCTCGATTTCCGCGAGGCGCTGGCCCGCCCCGCCGTGCGCGAGGGCGGGCTTATCGTCGAGAGTGGCGGGGGCCACCAGATTGCTCCGCCCATCCGCACCGACGGAACACACTGGCCGCCCCGTGCCGCGCCGGATCTGGCGCGTTAGTGCGGTGTCCTCAGGCTTCGACCTCGATGTGCATCGCATAGGCGAAGCGGTCGCCCGGATGGTGGCTGACCGACACTTCCAGCACGCGGCCGCCTGCATCAAGAAAACAGCGCACGATCCGAAGGCACGGCGCACGGCGCGTCAGGCCGAGCGCGGCGGCGACCGCGGCGGTCGCGGCGACGGCCTGGATGTCCTGTGTCACCTGTGCGACGCGCGCACCCGTCAGCGCCTCGATCTGGCGGAAGATGGTGGCGCCCTGCGGCTCGATCCGCCCGGCGATCGCGGCGAGATCGGGATGCAGATGCACCTCGGTCAAAGCGATTGGGCCGGTGCTGCCGCGCGTGCGCACGCCGCGGAAGCGAGGCCACTTGCCGGGGATCGACAGGCCCATCTCGGCCGACAGGCGCGCAGGCAGCGGTGCCGGCGGCAGCGCTTCGAACACGACCTCCGTGTCACGCGCATATTGCAGGATTTCAGCGACGTTCGAAAGCGGCTGGTGCAGTGCGCCGCCGCGCGCCGCTGCGGGCTGGATGACGGTGCCGCTGCCGCGGCGGCGCTGGATCAGCCCGTCATGCTGCAGCTGGCGCAGCGCCTCGCGCACGGTGAAGCGGCTGACCTTGTAGCGCGCGCACAGCACGGTTTCTGTTGGAAACGCCGCGCCGCCCGTCAGCGCGCCCGATCGGATCTGCGCGCGCAGATCGTCGGCCAGCGCCTGATAGCGCGGTTTGCGGGCGATCAACGCTGTCGAATCCATCTGTCTCTCCCCGGCGCACCCGGCCCGTCGCGGTCGCGTCCATGCTGAACGGGCTTAGCTTAACCGAAAAGCTGGCGCAGCACTTGCTTCGATCGGTGAGCGGCGAGGATCGAGCGCGCGCGCGGCTGCACCTGCTCGATTGGCTCGGGTGTGTGGCTGGAGCCAAAGGCACCGCCGCGGGTCGCACGGTGCACGACGCAGGCGGGCTGGGGAATGTGTTGGAGATGGATGACGTCCACCGCACCGCGCTGCTTCATCCGGGGCCGGTTGTGTGGGCGGCGGTCGCCTCGATGTATCCGGAGACGCTGGGCGAGGCGCTGGACGCGGGCGTGCGCGGCTACGAGGCGATGATCGCGCTCGGCGAGGCGCTCGACGCGTGGCATTACGCGCATTTCCACCCAACCGCGACTGCGGGATCGTTCGGAGCCGCCGCGGCGGCTGCGTCGCTGCTGCACCTCGATGCCGACGGCACGGCCGACGCGTTGGGCAACGCCGCGTCGGTCGCGGGCGGGCTGTGGCGGATGCGCCATGAGGACGTGCTGACAAAGCAGTTCCACCTCGTCCACGCGGTCGAGACCGGCTGCCGCGCCGCGATGCTGGCGCGCGACGGTGTGACAGGGGCGCGGCGCGTGCTGGAGGGAGAGCAGGGTCTGTTCGCCGCGATGACTCGTGAGCCGCGGTCCGAACGCATGGCGCCGCGCGACCGCTGGCGCGTCCACGAGGCGAGCTTCAAACCCTATGCAGCGTGTCGGCACGCGCATCCGGCAATCGACGCGGCGCTGGCGCTTGCACCCAGCGGCGCTCTGTCGGCGGGGGAAATCCGCGTCGAAACCTACGCGGACGCGGTGCGCTTTTGCGACCGCGCCGAGCCGACGACCGAGCAGCAGGCCAAATTCTCGCTGCAGCACGCGGTGGCGCTGGTGGCGGTGCGCGGCGGAGTGCGGCTGCAGGATTTCGACGAGGCAACGCGCACGGATCCAGCGGTTAGAGCGGCTCGGCAGCGCGTTCAGGTGCTGGAAGCGATGGACTTCAGCGAAGCCTATCCCGGCCATTTCGGTGCGCGCGTGTCCGCGGGCGGGGCGGTGGCGCAGGTGAATGACGCACTCGGCGATCCCGAGCGGCCGATGGGCGCCGACGGCATCGCTTCGAAGGCACGCGACCTGATGGCGTATGGCGGCTTCGATCACGTGGAGGCGGACGACATCGTCGGCTTCGTGCTCGAGAGCGATCCAGCGGCGCCGTTCCAGCCGCTCTGCCGCCGGGTGGAGGCGTGGGCCGAAATGTGAGCGCGACCGCCCGGCTGCTGGAGTTCGCCGCCGCAGCGCTGACGCTGCCGCCACAGGTTGCTGCCGATGCCGAGCGATTGCTGGCCGATACGCTGGCGGTCGGAGCAGCCGGCGCTTCGGCTCCGGGAGGAGCCGAAGTGCTGAAGGCGGCGCGCGGCTGGGGCGAGGGTAGGGCCGCGCGCGTGCTGGGCGCGACCGAGTTGCTGCCGCAGGTGTCGGCCGCATTCGTGAACGCCTTCCGGATTCATTGCCTGGAATGGGACGCGGTGCACGAGCCGGCGGTGGTGCACGCGCTCTCCGTCGTCACGGCGGCGCTCGGTGCAGCGATCGATGCGCGCGGCGGCTGTGACCGCAGGGAGGCACTGGCCGCGCTGGCCGTGGGTGTCGAGATCGCCGCGGGGCTGGGCGACGCTGCCGCGTCGCCCTTGCGGTTCTTCCGGCCGGCCACGGCCGGGTGTCTGGGCGCGGCGCTGGCGGTGGCGCGCGTCGCGGGCGTCCAGCCGTCGCGGTTCGCCGACGTGCTGGGGCTCGCCTACTCGCAATGCGCGGGAACGATGCAGGCGCATGTCGAGGGTTCGATCGCACTGCCGCTGCAGATCGGGCTCGCGGCGCGAGCGGCGGTGAGCGCGGTCGATCTGGTGCAGGCCGGGTTGACCGGTCCGCACGACGTGATCGAAGGCCCATACGGCTATTTCCGGCTGTTCGATGAGGGCGACCCGACAGCGCTGACCGCAGCGCTCGGCGAACGCTGGCGCCTGAGCGAGGTCAGCACCAAGCCCTTTCCCAGCGGCCGCGCCAGCCACGGCGTGCTCGGCGCACTGCGCGAGCTGCGGCGCGAAGGGCTGGCAGTCGCCGAGATCGAGCGCATTGAAGCGCTGGTGCCGCCGCTGGTCGCCCGCCTGGTGGGGCGACCATTCCGCGCGGACATGTCCCCCGCCTCTGCGCGGCTGTGCCTCCAGCTACTCGCAGCGCTGATGCTGACGGATGGACTGATCGATCCGCGACGGTTCATCCCGTCCACGTTCGCCGATCGTGCCATCGCCGGGCTGGCCGCCCGCGTCGACGTGAGCGTCGATCCGAACCGTGATCCGAACGCGCTCTCGCCGCAGCGCCTCATCGTCCGGAGGACGAGCGGTTTGACGATCGAGCGCGCCATCCCCGCATCGGTCGGATCCCCGTGCGCGCCGATGCCGCCCGATCTTGTCGCCGAGAAGCTCGCGCTCGCCCGCGCGCTCGCTCCACTGGAAACTTGTCCGGACATCTTCACAGACGCGTCCGGATATTTCATCAGGGGCAGGTGACTCACCCGACCTATTTCGAGGCGTTCGATCCCGCGCAGCTGCTGCGGGACTACCCGGTCGGCGACGCGTTTCTCGCCCGCTATCGATCGATCGGCCGCGACGAGCTCCGCGCGCTGCAAGAGGACCGGTTCGCCCGGCTGATGCAGCGCGGCTGGCAGGTGCCGTTCTACCGCCGCCTGTGGGGTGCCAAGGGCATCGAGCCCGGCGACATTCGCGGACTGGACGACATCGGCAAGCTCCCCGTCTATGACAAGGCCGACCTGATGGCCTCGGTCGCGGACCATCCGCCCTTCGGCGACTTCGCGGGACTGGGCGACCGCGAGGACCGCCCGCCGGTTATCTTCCACACCACCAGCGGTACGACCGGGCGGCCGCAGCCGCTGCTGTTCGGGCCCAAGGGGCGCGAGGTCACCAACCTGCTCGTCGGGCGCATGTATCGCTGGCAGGGGCTGGGCGCGCGCGACGTGGTGCAATCGGTCTACGGCCACGGGATGGTCAACGGCGGCCATTATATCCGCGAGGCCGTCACCCATTTTACGAACGCGATCTTCCTGTCGGCGGGCACCGGCATCGAAACGCGCAGCGCCACGCAGGTGCGGCTGATGGCCGATTTCGGCGTAACCGTGCTCGTCGGCTTCGTCGACTATATCCGCAAGCTTGCCAGCGTCGCCGCCGAGGAGCGGCTGCTGGATGAGATCGGCGTGCGCATGATCATCGGCCATCTGGGCACCGAGGACCGCGCAATGACCGAGGCGGCGTGGGGCGGGGCGAAGGCGTTCGACTGGTACGGCGTCGGCGACACCGGATCGATCGCGGGCGAGGGGCCCGACCGCGACGGCCTTTATGTGTGGGAGGACGCACAGTATCTGGAGCTACTGGACGTCGGCACCGGCCAGCCGGTCGCGCCCGGCGACACCGGCGACATGGTCGTCACCTGCCTGTTCAAGGACGACGTCGCGCCGTGCATCCGCTTCAACACGCACGACGTGACGAGCGAGCTGGGCGGCCGCGGCGAGCTGGGCTTCCGCCGCATCGCAGGCTTCAAGGGCCGCAGCGACAATATGGTGAAGCTGCGCGGGATCAACATCTTCCCGCACGCGATCGGCGCCTTGATCGAGAGCCGCTCCGACCTGACCGGAGAATATGTGTGCCGCATGACCCGCGATCCCGCGACGGGGCGCGATGACATGACGGTGGTGGTGGAGAGCCGCGGCGGCACCGATGCAGGCGCGCTGTCGGCACTGCTGCGGCAGGGTTTGGGCGTCGAGGTGCTGGTTGAGCTGGTGCCACCTGCTGGCACGGCGACGCTGACGCAGGTGGACGTGCGGCAGAAGCCCATCCGCCTGATCGACGAGCGAGGGCTGTGACCCCGGCCGAGGTGCGCGCCGCGAACGCGCGGCTGAACGCGTTCACCGCCTTCGCGGCCGAGCCGTGGGCGGGCGGCGCCGGGCCGCTCGGCGGCGTCAGCGCGGGCGTCAAGGCGAACATCGCCGCCGCCCGCCTGCCGTGGACCGCGGGTATGGCGCTCCACCGCGAGCGGATCGCCGAGCGCGACGCCGAGGTGGTTCATCGCCTGCGCGCTGCGGGCGCGGCGATCATCGGCGTGACCAACATGGACGAGGCCGCGCTCGGCGCGGTGACCGACAATCCGTGGTTCGGTCCGACGCATAATCCCTGGGCGCATGGCTACACCGCGGGCGGTTCATCCGGCGGCAGCGCGGCGGCGGTTGCGGCCGGGCTGTGCGACGTGGCGCTGGGCACCGACACGATGGGATCGATCCGCATCCCGGCCGCCTATTGCGGCGTCTATGGCTTCAAGCCCGCGCGGGGGAGCGTCAGCCACGATGGGCTGGACATCGCCTATGCCGAGTTCGACTCGATCGGCCCCATCGCCCGCTCGCTCGACCTGCTGGAGCGGGTGGCGCGGCTGCTGGGCGGCTTCGGCGATCGTGCTGCGGGCGGGTCGCCCGCCACTCTGGCCGGGCTGGGGGGCGTGGAGTGTGAAGGCGCGGCGCTGTCGGCATACTGGCTGGCCGTCCGTTCCGCAAAGTGCGGAGATCTGGGGTCGGGAGGTCCAATATCAGCCAGCGTCCCGGCCACACACGCACCCCTGCCGATATCCTCACCCCAGCGCCCAACGCCCCCCTTCATGGTGGAAACGAGTTTCACGCTTCCCCATCCGCTGTCCCGCACGCGGTTTGCCGGGTTCATCGCCGTCTCAAAGGCGCTGGCCGCCGCGCTGCACGGCGTGGACGCGAAGCTCATCTCGCCCGCGCTCGCCAAGCTGCTGACCTATGGTCCGCGCCGCCGCCCCGACGACTGGGCCGAGGATCAGCGCATCCTCGCCGAAACCGCCGCAGCGATGCACGCCGCGGTCGCCGAACATGGCCTGATCCTGCTCCCCACCACGCCGCAAGCCGGCTTCGCGCTCGCCAGCCCCGCACCCGCCAGCCAGGCCGACTTCACCTGCCTCGCGAACATCGCCGGCCTGCCCGCCCTTACGCTCCCCGCCGGGTGGACCGACGAGGGCCTGCCAGTCGGCGTCCAGCTGATCGGCCGCGCTGGCCACGAGGCTGGGCTGTTCGCCGCCGCGCGCGCGTTGGATGCTGCGCTGCGCGCCTACCGCCCGCCGCCACAGGAGACGCAACTATGAAGATCATCGCGCTGTTCAACCTCAAGCCCGGCGCCAGCCCCGACGAATACGAGCAGTGGGCGAAAAGCCGCGACCTGCCGACCGTCGCCGCCTTGCCCAGCGTGCGCGCCTTCGACGTGCTGCGCGCCAGCGGTGTGCTTTTCACCGGCGCCGAGCCGCCCTACCAGTATATCGAAATCCTCGACGTGACGGGGCTCGACGAGTTCATGACCGATTGCAGCGGCGAGGCGGTCCAGGCGCTCGCGGGCGAGATGGGCGCGTTCACCGATGGTGCGGTGTTCATCAGCACCGAGGCGCTGTGAGCGGCCGCTTCGCCGGGAAGGTCATCGCCGTCACCGGATCGGGCCGCGAGAAGGGCTTGGGTCAGGCGATCCTGGAGCGCTTCGCCGAGGAGGGCGCGATCTGCGTCGTCAGCGATGTGCGCGCCGATAGCGAGGCCGAGGGCGTGCGCGACACGCTGCGCGCCAGGGGCGCTGCGGCGGAACTGGTGCCGTGCGACGTGGCTGACCCAGCCCAGTGCAGCGCGCTGGTCGAGCAGACGGTGAAGCTGTTCGGCCGCCTCGACGTGTTCGTGAACAACGCGGGCATCGGCTTCTTGATGCGCCCATTGCTGGAGGTCGACCCGGCCGACTGGGATCTGGTGCTGCGGGTGAATCTGTCGGGCGCCTTCTACTGCACCCAGGCCGCCGCGCGTGCGATGATCGAGGGACGGCGCGGCGGGCGGATCATCAATATTGCGTCGCAGGCTGCGAAGAGCGGCTTCCCGCATCTGCCCGCCTATGTGTCGTCGAAGCACGGCATGATCGGACTGACGCGCGCGTCGGCGATCGAATTGGGGCCGCATGGAGTGACGGTGAACGCGGTGTGCCCAAACCATGTCACAACGGGCCTTGGCGCGCAGCAGAATGCGTATTTCAGCCGCCTTCTCGGCTTCGCCAGTGTCGATGCGTATCTAGACAATATGGCGCGCAAGAACCCGCTTGGCCGCCCGGGGCTCGCCTCCGACACCGCCGCCGCCTGCGCCTGGCTCGCCAGCGACGACGCCAGCTATGTGACCGGCGAGGCGCTGAACGTCAGCGGCGGCGAGGAGATGCACTGATGCCGAGCGCTCTGATACGGTGGCAGCATGGCCGACGCTGATCCGCACCGCAGACACGCTGCGCGCAAGCAACCGCCGGCCGGTGGTCGGTCGCTCCGGTTCGCGATTGATGCGCCTCTGGCGGCCGGGGACATCGTCTTCAAGCCTCGGCTGGGGACGATTGAATGACCCCCGAGCGTATGGATTGGCCGCACGGTGCCAGGCTGGCGCTGTCGATTGTGGTGAATGTCGAGGAAGGCTCGGAAATGACCGTCGCCCGCGGCGACAAGGGGCCGGAGCCGGTTGATGAGCTGGGCATCAGCCTGAAGGCGCCGATCCGCAATTACGGTAACGAATCCAACTATCTGTACGGCATCAAGGCCGGCGCGCCGCGCGTGGTGAAGCTGTTGCGCGACTATGGTGTCGACGCCAGCTGGACCGTCGCTGCGCTGAGCCTGGAGAACCACCCCGAGATCGCCGCCGCCATCCGCGAACTGGGTCACGAGGCGGTCAGCCACGGCTGGCGCTGGGTGCATCAGTTCAAGCTAAGCGAGGAAGACGAGCGCGAGTTCATCGACAAGGCAGTGCAGTCGATCGCTGCGACCTGTGGCGAACGACCAGTGGGTTGGCTCAGCCGCTATTTGCATACGCCCAAGACTCGCCGCCTGCTGATCGAGGCAGGGTTCGAATATCACATGGACGATTACTCCGGCGATATCCCGTTCTGGGATCGTCAGACGCTGCCGGGCCGGCCCATCGTCATCATGCCATACCAGCTCGACACCAACGACATGAAGATGTGGACCGATCCGGCCTACACGCCCGCCAGCTGGCTCGACTATGCGACGCGCTGTTTCGACCAGCTCTACCGCGAGGGGGCGAAGGGCCAGCCGAAGATGATGAGCCTTGGCCTGCACCTGCGCATCATCGGCCGCCCGGGGCGCATCTGGGCGCTGGAGGCGTTCCTCGACCATGTGCGCCGCCACGACGGCGTGTGGGTCGCCACGCGCCGCGACATCGCCCGCCACTTCGCCGCGACGCACCCGGCATGACCGGCGCCAGCAACTCCTCCCCCGCAGGCGCGGGAGGACCGATGGTCTGGTCGCTGACCCACGGCCGCATCCTTTCGGGTGTGATCGCGACCCCCGATCTGGCGGGCAGTCTGGCTGATTACCGCGACCGGCTCGGCCTGACGCTCGTCGAGCACGGCTCGCTCTGCGCCGATCTCGCGGCTAGTTGGAATGCGCCGGCGGTCGCTGGTGCGCTGTCGGCGCTGCTGCAGCCGCCGAGCGGGGCGGGCTGCTTTCTCCGCCTGGTCGAACAACCGCTTGCCGCGGACTTTCAACCGACGCGCAGCTTCGGCTGGAACGCGTTCGAGATGACCGTCAAGGACGTGTTTGGCTGGCCCGACCGGCTGGCTGGAAGCGGCTTCGAGATCGTCGGCCCGCCGAAGGAAATTCCCGGCCTGGCCTATTTCGTCGCGATGCAGATGCTCGGCCGCGGACGCGAGATGATGTACATGAACGAGGTCCGACTCGACACGCCGAGCTCGGACTTGCCACGCGCCGCGGCACCCGTTGACCATATTTTCATCGCCGTTCTTGCAACGCCCGACATCGGACCAACACTCGAATGGTACAAAACCACGCTCGGGCTCGATGAGGGCGGGCGCTACACGATTCCCTACACGATGATCTCGAAGGCGTTTGGCCAGCCGCCCGAGACGCTGCACAGCCTCGCCATGGTCCAGAAGGGCCGGATGCCGATCATCGAGATTGACGCCTACCCCGCCGAGGCGACGCCCCGCGCAGTCCCCAAGGGTGCGCTGCCGCCAGGCAACGCGCTGGTGACGCTGGCTGTCGACCGCTTCGACGGCCGGGCGATCGAATGGCTCTCGCAGCCGGTGGCACGCGTTGGTCCTGTGTACGGCGGGTGCCGGACGGGCGTGGTGCGCGGCCCGGCTGGCGAGCTGCTGGAGCTGGTGGAGATCGGCTGACGCACAAGTTCCCCCCAAAAAACACAAACACCTTTGCGGGGGGAGGTGGCCCGCGGGGCCGATGGGGTTAGCGCCTCCGCAGATACCCGCGTGAATGTCAGACGGCGGCGCGCCTGACACCTCCCCGCCGGGCGGGGGAGGACTTCACGGGAGGCCGCGCCTCGCCGCCCGCTGGTCAGCCGCCGGCGCCGCCCTCGATCACGCGAAACGGGTTGTTGCGCGCCCGGTCGCGCTCGCGGGAGTCGGCTGCGGCCTCCTCGGTCGTCAGCCGACGCCGAGCTTCGGCGAGCACCGCCTCGTCAGCGCGCGGGTAGGGGTCCAGCGTGACCGCCAGCGACTGCGCCACCGCCTCGCCCAGATCGACCGCCTCGCCCTCCACGGCCAGCACGTCGAGATCGCTCTCGACCAGCTCGTGCTCCTCGCCGCTCGGCTCGGCATGGCGGCTGAAGCGCAGATGGACCGGCTCGTCGGCCTGCCGGTGCACCGCTTCGCCCGATACGACGCACGCCTGTGCATAGTCCGCGCGGAAGCGGCCGGTCAGCTCGGCGCCGTCGGCGGTGCGACGCACCTCCAGCTCGGCGCTCAGCCGATCGAGCGACAACAGCCCGAAGCGCTCGGCCAGCGCCGCGCGCTCCTGCTCGTTTGCTTCAACGCGCCGAGCGATCGTGCCCGCGGGCAGGTCGGACAGGCACAGCAGCCGCGTCAGCTCGCTCACCAGCGGCCCTCCGCAACTGCCTCCCAGGGCGCCGCGCCGATCCGCTCGGCCAGTCGCTCGGTCAGCTCGTGCGCAGCCGCCAGCGCGTGCGCGGAGGGTGGCGCACCGCGGTAGAGATTGCGCACCAGCGCGTCGTCCAGCCCGGCGCTGCTCGCCAGGGCGTCGCGATAGGCGGTCAGCCGCCCGCCAAGCGCGCCGGTCGCCTGACCGACTGTCTTGGAGATCGACAGGTCGCCAACACCCATCTCGCGGAAGCTTGCGTCCATGTCGTCGGCGAAACGGTCGACGAGCGCTGCCTCGAACACGCGGTCGCCCGCGCCTTGCGCGCGAGCCAGCACCAGCGACAGCACCAGCGCGAGCGCATCGAACCGGCCATCGACGGTGTCGGGCACCTCGGCGCGGGTGAACCATGCGGGCTGCCGCGCCTCAGCAACGATGGCCGCATATGCAGCCTCGGCGGGTTGCGGTGGACGGCTGCCTCCGAACAGGCGCGTTAACTTGGCGGTCAGGGCCATATCTGGCATATCGCGTGCGTGCGGGCCGAGCGCAACGCGTGTCGGCCGCTTCCGCGACAGAGGACCACCCCCGTGCGCCTGCCGATGACCCTCGCCCTTCTCGCAGCAACCGCCGCCTGCAGCCCCATCCGCACCCACCAGGGCTATCTGGGCGACAGGGAGCTGATGGATTCGATCAAACCCGGCGTCGACAACAAGGCCAGCGTCGCCAAGACGCTGGGCCGCCCGTCAATCCGCTCGCAGTGGGACGACCGCGAGTGGTATTATGTCAGCCGCCTGACACGCCAATATGCCTTCCGCATGCCGCGCCCGGAAAGCCAGGAGGTGCTGGTGGTGCAGTTCGACGAGAAGGGGAACGTCACCAAGGTCGGTAAGCGCGGGCTGGAGCTGGCGGCAAACGTCGCGCCCGAGACCGACAAGACCAAAACCGTCGGCAAGGAGCGCAGCTTCTTCGAGGCGCTGTTCGGCAATATCGGCCGCGTCGGCTCGATCGGCCAGGGCCCCGGCGGCGACCAGGACAACACCGGCGGCGGCGGCCCGCGCTAGGGGGACGTTCACACGGCGATGGTCAGCCCCGGGATTGTCTGGGGCGCGAATTGTGTCACGGCTTGTCGCCTCGGTCGCAGCCCTGTCGCCGCCTGCGGCCGCGCCGCGGCCACGGCTCGTCCCTGACCATGTATTGTTTGACGGCTTGCGGATCCGCCTACAGCCGATGTCGTTCACGTCGCCGATCGGCCGGAAGACCGATCAGCGGGCGGAGGAACGGCGCAGCCACACCCCGTAGCCGACGCCGAGAATCGTCGCGAAACTGAACCACTGGATCGCGTAGCTCAGATGGTTGTTCGCGATGGTGTCGCGGCCCGGCGGGCGGCTGGGCTGGAGAGGCGGGGGCGGTTCGGTCAGCACCAGCAGGCGGCCGTGATCGGGGACGGTGAACAGCAGGCCAGTGACGGTGGCGGGTGCGCCGAGCGCTATCGGCACGGGATCCGCCGCCCAGCCGAGCACGACGGGCACGCGCGCTCCGCCCAGCACGCAGGTTGCGCGGTGTGCCCAGCCCGGGCGCCCGTCGGCGCGTTCGCCCGATCGCTGCTCCAGCGGCCCGGCGAGCGGATCGCAGCGGAAGCGTCCGCGCTCCGGGTGGTCAAACGCGATCAGCTGGACGCGCTTCTCCTCGCGCCGCTCCAGCTGCCACACGCCCAGCCCGACGAGGGATGGCACGCCGACCAGCGTCAGCAGCGTCGGTCCGAGCGGCAACCGCATCAGCGCTCCACCGTCAGCTCGTGCGCGCCTCGGCTGCCTTGTTGCGATATTCGAGGTTGATCAGCATGCCCTTGCCGACGCGCAGACCGGCTAGCGTCAGCCCGATCGTGAAGGCGGGCCACAGCAGCGCGTGCACCCACCAGGGCGGATGTGCCGAGAAATCCAGCCAGATGGCGCCGATGACCGCCACCGTGCCGATCCCGAAAATGAGGAACGGCGCCGGGCCGTCGCCCACATTGAACGCTCTGTAGTCCAGCCCGCAGCGCGGGCAGGCGGCAGCGAAGCTGATCAGCCCCGCGAACAGCCCCGGCGCTCCGCAACGCGGACACCGCCCGCGCAGACCGGACTGGAGGGGTGTCGGCTCGGCCACGCCCGTCTGAACGCTCGCGCGCCGCCTCAGCCGCCCGCGTGGCTGACGGCCGCGCCGAAGTGACTGCCGTAGAGATAGATCGAAAGGAACAGGAACAGCCAGACCACATCGACGAAATGCCAATACCAGGCCGCGAACTCGAAACCCAGGTGCTTCTGCGGAGTGAACTCGCCGCGGCGGGCGCGGATGAAACATACGATCAGGAAAATCGTGCCGATGATCACGTGGAGGCCGTGGAAGCCCGTCGCCATGTAGAAGGTGGAGCCATAGACGTTGCCTGCGAGGCCGAACGCGGCGTGGCTGTATTCGTAAGCCTGGACGCAGGTGAACAGCAGGCCCAGCGCGATGGTCAGGCCAAGGCCCTGGATCAGGCTCTTGCGATCATTGTCCAGCAGCGCGTGATGTGCCCAAGTCACTGTGGTGCCGCTGCAAAGCAGGATGAAAGTATTGAGGAGCGGGAACTCGAATGGGTCGAGCACCTGGATGCCCTTGGGCGGCCAGACACCGCCGATGGTATCGACCTGGCTGGGGAACAAGGCGGCGTTATAGTAGGCCCAGAACCACGCGACGAAGAACATCACTTCGCTCGCGATGAACAGGATCATCCCGTAGCGGTGATGGAGGCTGACGACGGCGGTGTGGTCGCCCTCGTGACTTTCGCGGATGACGCTGGACCACCAGAGGAACATCGTCAGGAGGATGCCGAACACGCCGAGGGCGAAGATTTCCGGGCCGAAGCTAAGCTTGTGCATCCAGCGGATCGCACCGGCTGCGAACACCAGGCAGCTGAACGCGCCGAGCAGCGGCCAGGGCGAGGGCGGCAGGATGTGGAAATCGTGGTTCTTCGCGGATGCGGCGGCCATTCGTATCATCCCTCGATTCGAGCCGTGGCGCGGCTGCGCGCGGCGGCGACGGCTTCGGTCTTAACCGCGCCGGGCTTCATTGGGTAGAAGGTATAGCTGAGCGTGATCTCTTTGACCTTCGCGGCTTCCTTGTCGGTGAGATAGGCGGGGTCGATGAAGTAGACCACGGGCATATCAGCCGACTGATGCGGCCCGAGCGTCTGTTCGTTGAAGCAGAAGCACTGGATTTTGGTGAAGTAGCGCCCAACGGTATCGGGGGAGACGTTGAACACAGCTTGCCCGCTGGTCGCCTGATCGGTGGGGTTGCTCGCGCGGAAGAACGCCAGGCTCTTCTGGCCGACGTGGATCGTCTGCGTGACTTGTGCGGGCTTGAAGTTCCATACCATGCCGGGGCCGGTATTGGCGTCGAAGCGCACCGTCACGGTTTGTGCCGCAGCCTGCTTGGGCAACGCGGATTCGTCGGCGCGGCGCGGGGTGCCGTCCCAGCCGGTCGCTGCGCAGAACATGCGGTAGAGCGGCACGGCCGCGTAGGCCGCGCCGAGCATCGCCAGCGCGACACCGCCGGAAATCAGGCCCGTCGTCCGCGTGCTCATAGCTTCATCCGCGCGACGGTGATGCCGAACGTCAGCACCGCCAGTGCGCCGAGCGCCAGCCCGATCGCAAGGTTGCGGCCACGCCGCCGTTCGGCGAACAGCTGCTCGTCCTCGGGCGTCACCGGATCACTCCGTCGGCGGCAACGGCTGCGAACAGCGCGAACAGATAGGCGATTGAGTAGAGGAACAACTGCTTTTCAGCCTTCATGCCGGCCGCGACCACCGCGTTGTTGCGCCAAACGCGCAGCGCCAGCACGAGGAACGCCAGCGACAGCGCAACCGCGGTCACGCCGTAGATCGCACCGGTCAGCCCCATCGCCCACGGCGCGACTGCTGCCGCGGCCAGTGCGAGGCTGTACCACCAGATAAGGTCGCGCGTGCGCTGCTCGCCTGCGACGACGGGCATCATCGGCACGCCCGCCGCAGCATAATCGGGCCGCACGAACAGCGCGAGCGCCCAGAAATGCGGCGGGGTCCAGAGAAAGACGATCGCAAACAAGAGCACGGGCAGAGCGTCGACGCTACCCGCCGCGGCCGCCCAGCCGATCAGCGGCGGGAAGGCCCCTGCCGCGCCGCCGATCACAATATTCTGCGGGGTCCGGCGCTTCAGCCACAGCGTGTAGACGCCGACATAGAAGGCGATCGAGACGGCCAGCAGTCCCGCTGCCAGCACGTTGGTGGCGAGGCCCATCACGAACACCGATCCGAAGGCGAGCACGCCCGCGAACTCCAACGCCGACTTCGGATCGACGCGTCCAGCCGGGATCGGCCGCGCGCGCGTGCGCTTCATCAAGGCGTCGATGTCGGCTTCGAAGACCATGTTCATCGCGCCCGCCGCTCCCGCCGCCACCGCGATGCACAGGATTGCGGTCAGGGCGAGCACGGGGTGCACATGGCCGGGAGCCGCGAACAGGCCGCAGGCGCCGGTGAACACCACCAGCCGCACCACCTTGGGCTTCAGCAGCGCGACATAGTCGCGCCAGCCCGCAGTACGCGGCCGGGCCGGCGCGCCCGCTTCGGCGAGCAGCGCCGCCGGAGCGGAACGCGTCATCATCACTGGACCTGCGGCAGAGTCTCAAACTGGTGGAACGGCGGCGGCGAGGACAGCGTCCATTCGAGAGTCGTCGCGCCGTCACCCCAGGGATTGTCCTTGGCCTTCGGGCCCGCAAGAAGCGAGTAGATGACGTTCAGGAAGAACACAGCCATCCCCGCGGCCATGATATAATAGCCATAGGTCGCAACCGAGTTCCACTTTTCGTAGGCGTTGGTATAATCCGGGATCCTGCGCGGCATGCCTTGCTTGCCCAGGAAATGCATCGGGAAGAACAGCACGTTCACGCCAACGAAGAACAACCAGAAATGGAGCTTGCCGAGCAGCTCGTTATACTCGCGGCCGCTCATCTTCCCGAACCAGTAATAGAAGCCGGCAAAGATCGAGAAAACCGCTCCCAACGACAGCACATAGTGGAAATGCGCGACCACGTAATAGGTATCGTGGTAGATCGTATCGACGCCAGCATTCGACAGGACCACACCGGTCACGCCACCGATCGTGAACATGATGATGAAGCCGATCGCCCACAGCATCGGTGTCTTGAAACTGATCGATCCACCCCACATCGTGGCGATCCAGCTGAAGATCTTTATGCCCGT
>Ga0326763_1000266_pt1 | contig 19380 bp, 18 predicted proteins | sample NORPS_P_FD_207671 | JGI IMG/M metagenome (GOLD analysis project Ga0326763, IMG submission 207671) | Hot spring water microbial communities from Norris Geyser Basin, Yellowstone National Park, WY, United States - NOR.PS_P | ecosystem: Environmental > Aquatic > Thermal springs > Unclassified...
AGGGCGAAATCGCCGAGATGCCAGACCGTATCGTCCGGCCCGACCCGGTCCTGCCACGCAGCGACCAGAGCCCGGTCCATCTCGTCGACGTCCGCGAACGGACGGCGGTAGAGCGCCCGCGCGCCGGCGTGGCCGAAATGGGTGTCGGCGGTGAAGAAGGTTTGGCCCGAGTTGCGCAGCATGGCGGGGGCGTCCAAGTTTGGGCAAAACGGGGAGAACACCGAATGAGGGGCGCGATGTCCAGCCGCGAACGGGGTGTGGCGTGAACCTGTCTCGTCTTCTTGCGGCCCGCGCCGATGCAAGGCGGCCGGTGCGGGTGGCGTTGGTCGGGGCGGGCAAGTTCGGCTCGATGTTCCTGGCCCAGGTGCCGACGACGCGTGGGCTCGAGGTGGCGGCGATCGCCGATTTGTCGCCGGACCGCGCCCGGGCCGCCTGCCGGACGGTGGGGTGGGACGAGGAGCGGATCGGGGCAACGCGCTTCACCGATGATGCGCGGGCGGCGATCGGCGGCGATGACGTGGAGGTCGTCATCGAGGCGACCGGCAACCCGGCGGCGGGCATCGTGCACGCGCGCGCGGCGTTTGCGGCCGGCAAGCACGTCGTCATGGTCAACGTCGAGGCGGACGCGCTCTGCGGGCCGCTGCTGGCGGCGGAGGCGCACGGGGCGGGCGTGGTTTACTCGCTGGCTTACGGCGATCAGCCGGCGCTGACGGCCGAGATCGTCGACTGGGCGCGCGCTTGCGGCTTTTCGGTCGTGTGCGCCGGCAAGGGCACGAAGTATCTGCCGATCTATCACGCGGTCACGCCCGACGACGTTTGGCGCCATTACGGGCTGTCGGCGGACGAGGCGAAGGCGGGCGGGATGAATCCGCAGATGTTCAATTCATTTCTGGACGGGACGAAGTCGGCGATCGAGATGGCGGCGATCGCCAATGCGTGCGACCTGGAGGTGCCGTCGGCCGGACTGGCGTTCCCGCCCTGCGGCGCGGACGACCTGCCGCACGTGCTGCGTCCGCGCGAGGCGGGCGGCATCCTCGAGCGGTCCGGCACGGTCGAGGTCGTCTCGTCGGTCGAGCGCGACGGGCGGCCGGTGCATCGGGACTTGCGCTGGGGTGTGTATGCGGTGTTCGAAGCGCCGAACGACTATGCGGCTTCGTGCTTCAAGCAATACGGGCTGCGGACGGATGCGAGCGGGCGGTATGCGGCGATGTTCAAGCCCTATCACCTGATCGGCCTCGAGCTGAACGTCTCCGTGCTGTCGGCCGCACTCAGGGGCGAACCGACCGGGCAGGCGCACGGGTTCCGCGGCGACGTGGCGGCGACCGCCAAGCGGGACCTTCGCGCGGGCGAGATGCTGGATGGCGAGGGGGGCTACACGGTATGGGGCCGGCTGATGCCGGCGACCGACAGTCTGGAGCTTGGCGCGCTACCGATGGGGCTCGCCCATGGCGTCCGCCTGACCCGCGACGTCGCATGCGGGAGCGCGGTGACCTATGCCGACGTCGAGGCGCTCACGAGCCCGGCGGCCGAGGCGCGCCGGGCCATGGAGGAGCGGTTCAGCTATCCTGCTCGTAGCCGTAGATCTCAGGCAGGATGAACAGCGCCGAGATCAGCCCGACCAGCGGGAAGATGGCGACCATCAGCGTCGCTGTGGCCTGACCGACCGCCGCGAATAGCGATGGGAACAGGAAGATCGCCAGGAACGACGGCAGCTTGACGAACATGTAGGCGAAGCCGCTCGCCGTGCCGCGGTATTCCGGCTTGGCGACCACGGTGGGGATCGTCATGCAGTTCGACGCGTCCCAATAGTGGCCCCAGAGCATCGCCGCAGCCGCGATCGGCAGCAGCCAGTTCACCCCGGCGTAGAGCGCGTAGGCCGCGACCAGAAGCGCCACCAGGACGATGGCGAACCCGGCGATCGCGATGCCGCGCTGGCCGATCTTCGGCGTGATGAGCGGCCCGACCCAGCCGGACACGGCAGCCAGCGAGAACAGCGCCATCAGCACCAGGTTGTTGCCGAGCAACGATGAGACGCCAACCAGGAGGAAGATGACGGGCAGGTAGAAGCCGAAGGTCGAGAACTCGGCGCCTTGGCAGAAGCACGCGATGTAGCCGTAGAGGGTAGCGCGCCAGCGGACCGGGTCTTTGCGGAGGTCGTTGATGAAGGCGCTCGGCCTCGGCTTTTCGATCACGATGTCCTCGTCCGGCAGCATGGGCAGGTCGTCGGAGAACATCGACATCGAGACCCGCTTGGCCTCGCGGAACCGTCCGTGGCGGATGAGCCAGACGGCGGTTTCCGGCAGGTCGTGCCGCATCAGCAGGATGACGAGCGCCGGGACCGCGCCGAGGCCGAGGGTGATGCGCCAGACCAGCTCGTGGTCGATGTTGATCGCGATGAAGATGGAGATGACGGCCAGCGTCATGACCTCGCCCACGGCGAACATGAACTGCCAGCGGTTGCCCATCACCTCGCGCTCGCCCTTGGGCATCGATTCCATGATGTAGGTGTAGCCGTTGGAGATGTCGCTCCCGAGCGGGATGCCGAGCAGGATGCGGACAATCACGAGCAGCGCCACGCTCGTCACGAAGGCCTGCGCGATCGCGAGCACGATGAACAGGATCATCGTCGCCAGGAACATGACCCGGCGGCCGATCTTGTCGGACAGCCAGCCGCCCAGGATCGCGCCGATAAGCGCGCCGCCCTGGGTGCCGGCCGCGGCCAGGCCGAGCAGCAGCGGGTCCGGCTGGTATTGCTCGCGGATGAATACCAGCACGAACGCGATGGAGTAGAGGTCCCAGGCCTCGACGAGGATGGAGGCCATCATGAGCCAGCCGGTGCGGCTGCCCTTGGGGTTGTAGTTGCCAACCAAGTGACGGACCGCGCGATCCATCTCTGGCTGATACGTCGTTGCTGACACGCTTTCCTCCTGGCGGCTCACGGGCAGCAAACCTGCCCGATCGGCGGCGGCGGCGCCATCAGCGGCGCAGTAACGTCTCAGTTGTCGGAGCGCGGCGCTGCTCCCAGCCGGCGGTCTCGAGCGCGGGGGTGTCGCTCTCGGCGGCGGGGAAGCCGAGGCAGAGATAGGCGATGAACTGCCAGCCCGGCGGGATGTCGAGCGTGGCGTTGACCGCGTCCGGCTCGAGGATGGAGACCCAGCCGAGCCCCAGGCCGGCGGCGCGCGCGGCGAGCCAGAGCGTGTGGATCGCGAGCACGGCCGAGTACGCGACGGTTTGGGCCATCGTCTGGCGGCCGAGGCCGCTGCCCTGGGCCGGGTCGGGTTCGGCGAAGACGGCGAGGTGCCGGGGGGCCTGATCGAGGCCGGCCAGCTTGAGGCGGGCGTAGAGCGCGGCGCGCTCGCCCCGCTGAGCGTCGAGCGCCGCCTGGTTGCAGCGGGCGAAATTGGCGCGAATGGCGGCGCGCCGGACCGGGTCGTCGACGGTGACGAAGCGCCAGGGCTGGCTCAGGCCGACGGAGGGAGCGAGCCAGGCGGCGGCGGTAACGCTGCGGAAGAGAGCGTCGTCGACCGGGTCGGTGCGGAACTGGCGCACGTCGCGGCGCCAGCGGAAGAGGCGGAGGAGGTCTGCTTGGAAGGCAGGGTCGAAGGCGCCCTGGCCTCCCGGCGCGGCGGGCTTATGCTGTAGCATGCACGTGATCCTGGTGCGCCACCCCGCGCCCGATGTGACCCCGGGCATCTGCTACGGGCGGCTCGACGTCGACCTCAGCCCGGCGGGCGTGGCGGCGCTGGAGCCGATGCGGGCGGCGCTGGCGGCCAGCGGGATCGCTCGGGTCGTGACCAGCCCGGCGCGCCGTTGCCTCCGGCTCGCCTGCGCGCTGACCCCGGCTCCGACCGTCGACGAGCGGCTGCAGGAACTCGATTTCGGGGCGTGGGAAGGCTTGGCGTGGGATGCCGTGCCGCGCGCCGCGCTCGACCAGTGGGCCGCGGACCCGCTCGGGTTCAGGCCGCCTGCGGGGGAGAGCGGGGCGGAGTTGAGCGCTCGGGTGCGGGCGGCGGCGGCGGCGCTGGTTGCGGCGGGCATGGACTGCATCGTGGTCACCCATGGCGGCCCGCTGCGGCTGCTGCCGGCGCTGCTGCGCGGGGAAGCGCCCGATCTGCTCGCGCCCGCGCCGCCGCTCGGCGCGATGCTCGCGGTTCATCTGCAGCACGCGACGGCGGTCAGCCCCGCGCACTCGACGGCCACGGCGCAGGCGCCCAGCACGTCGCCGGTGAAGCCGCCGATCTGAGCCCGCGCGAGGGCGCTCGTGAGCAGGGCGGCGGCAAGGGCTGCCGCGGCGGCGGCCAGCGCCGCTTTCGGCGGCAGCGCGAGGGCGGCGATGGCCAGCGCGAGCGCGAGACACGCCCAGCGCCGCCAACCGGCGCCGAGCACGAGCGCGCCCAGGCCGCCCGCGCGGGCGGCGGGCAGGAGCAAGGGGATTGCCAGGCTGCCGCGCGAGAGGGCCCAGGCTGCGGTCAGCGCGGTGATGGGCTGGGCGAGGGCCGCGATCGCGAACACCCGGATCGCGGTCGCCAGCACGAGGGCGAGCGCGCCGTAGCTGCCGATGCGGCTGTCCCGCATGATCTCGAGCTTGCGCTCGCGGGTGGCGCCGCCGCCGAAGCCGTCGGCGACGTCGGCGAGGCCGTCTTCGTGCAGCGCGCCGCTCAGCAGCGCGGCGGCGGCAAGAGCCCAGGCGGCGGCGAGAGGTGCGGGCATGCCGAGGGCGGTGCCTGCGGCGACGACCAGCCCGGCAGCAGCGCCGATGCCGGCGCCGACCAGCGGGAAGGCCCAGGTTGCGCGCGCCGGATCGATCGGGCTGGGGCCGGAGAGCCAGCCGGCGGGAACTCGCGTGAGCAAGGCGATCGCCACGCCGAATTCGGCCTTCAGCATCGGCCGTCGACGCCCGCCTCGGCGAACGTCGCCATGCCGGTGTGGCAGGCGAGCGCGGCGCGCAGGAGGGGGATGGCAAGGGTCGCGCCGGAGGCTTCGCCGAGACGCAGTCCGAGCGAGAGCAGCGGGGTTTGGCCGAGTTCGTGGACGAGCGCGCGGTGGCCGGATTCGGCGGAGAGGTGGGAGACCCGGGCGTGGGCGAGACCGTCCGGCGCCAGGCGGTACAGCGGGGCGGCGGCTGCGGTGGAGACGAAACCGTCGAGCAGGACCGGCACGCCGGCCAACCGGGCGGCGAGCGTCGCGCCGAGGATCGCGGCCAGTTCGCGGCCGCCCAGGGCTGCGGCCAGGGCGAGCGGGTCGCCCCGCCGGTCGGCATGGCGCAGGAGCGCGGCGTCGATGGCGGCTTGCTTGCGGTGGAGACCGGCATCGTCCAGGCCGGTGCCGCGGCCCGCCCAATCCGCGCCCGAGCCGCCGAACAGCCCTGCCGCCAGCGCGGCCGCGGCGGTCGTGTTGCCGATGCCCATCTCGCCCAGCGCGACCAGGTCGAGATTCGGCGAGACCGCGTCGAACCCGGCGGCGACGGCGGCGAGGAACTCCGGCTCGTCCAGCGCGGGGGCTTCCGTCATGTCCGCGGTGGGTTGATCGAGCTGGAGCGGGATGACCCGCAGCGTTGCCCCGGCCTCGCGGGCGAGTTGGTTGATCGCGGCGCCGCCGCTCTCGAAATTGGCGACCATCTGCGCCGTGACCGCGGCCGGATAGGGCGAGACGCCGCGCGCCGTCACGCCGTGGTTGCCGGCGAAGACCAGCACCTCGACGCGACCGAGACGCGGGACGGCGCGGCGCTGCCAGCTGGCGAGCCAGGCGATCAGTTCCTCCAGGCGTCCAAGGCTGCCCGGCGGTTTCGTTAGTTGGCCCTGCCGTTCCTGCACCGCCGAAGCAGCGGCCTCGTCGGCGGCGGGCAGCGAACGGCAGCGCGCGCGGAGTTCGTCCATGGTCATGACGCGGCGATCGCGTGGAAGAACGAGCCGGAGACCCGGCCGCGCATCCCGCCCGCCGGCCCGAGGCTGCGGCCGGCGGAATCGGCAAGCGTAGCGAGCGGCGCGTCGGTGCCCGGGTCGGAGACGACGGCGTAATGGAATTCGTGGCCGCGGATGGCGGCCCCCTCGTTGCCGATCGGCGCGTCGGCCAGGAGCCGGGCTTCGCGGTAACCGAGATGGAGCTTGCGGCGGGCGAAGCTCGTGACGTGGCTGAGCAGGCCCAGCATGGGATGGGTGGCGCCCCCCGCGTCGATGAGGGAGGTTCCGAGCACCATGTAGCCGCCGCACTCGCCGTGGATCGGCCGGGTTGCGGCGAAGCGGGACGTGCCGGCGCGGAAGCGGTCGGCGGCGGCGAGCGCTGGGGCGTGCAGTTCCGGATAGCCGCCGGGCAGCCAGCAGGAGTCGCAATGTTCGGGTGGCGCTTCGTCGGCGAGCGGGGAGAAGGGCACGATCTCGGCGCCCGCCTGCCGCCAGGCGGCCGCCAGATGCGGGTAGAAGAAGCTGAAGGCGGCGTCCTGCGCCAGCGCGATCCGTTGGCCGGGGGGGCGGAAGCCCGGCGCGTCGCCCGGTTCGGCTGCGAGCGGCGCCGCCAACGCCAGCACGGCATCGAGGTCGAGGCTGCGCTCGCCCATCTCGGCCAGCGCGCCGAACAGCCGCGCCAGATCGGCGTGCTCGCCGGCCTGCACCAGGCCGAGATGCCGCTCCGGCAACGCGATGGCGGCGTCCCGCCCGACGCTCCCCAGCACCGGCATCGGCAGCGCAGCCATGGCGCGCGCGGCCTGCTCGCGATGCCGCTCGCTGCCGACCCGGTTCAGCACGACGCCGCCGACCCGCACGCCGTCCCGGTGGCAGGCGAAGCCCCGCGCGACGGCGGCCGCACTTTGCGACTGGCCGGAGACGTCCAGCACCAACAGCACGGGCAGGCCATAGCGGGCGGCCAGTTCGGCGCCGGCGCCGCTGCGCCCGGGGGCGGCCTCGACGCCGTCGAACAGCCCCATCGCGGTCTCGATCAGAACGAGATCGGCATCGGAAGCGAGTCCGGCCACGATCGAGTCCAGTTGTGCCGGGGCCATCGCCCAGGCGTCCAAATTGGGGCACGGCGCGGCGGCGGCGGCGGCGTGGAAGGCCGGGTCGATGTAGTCGGGGCCTGATTTGGCGACGCGCACACGCAGGCCGCGACGCCGCAGGGCGGCCACGAGCGCCAGTGTCACCGTGGTTTTGCCGGAGCCGGAACGCGGCGCCCCGAGGATCAGGCCGCGCGTCATTGCGCCCCGGCCCAGCCGCAGCATTCCTCCAGCTGGGGCAGCAGCGAGAACAGCCTCGCGCGCGTCTGCACGATGGTTCCGATCACCACGATGGCCGGCGAGCGCAGCTTCTCGCGCTCCACCAGGTCCGCCAGGCCGCCCAGGGTCGTCACGAGCACGCGCTGCTTCGGCGTGGTCGCCCAGACGATGGCGGCGGCGGGCATCTCCGGCGCCATGCCGGCTCCCGTCAGGGCCGCCGTGATCGCGGCCATGTGGCTGACGGCCATATACAGCACCATGGGTTGGCCGAGCCGGGCCAGGGTGGCCCAGTCGACATCGCCGGGCAGCACCTCCGCCGCGTCCGCGCTGTGGCCGGTGGCGAGCACGATGGCCTGGTTCTCGCCGCGGAGCGTCGCGGGGATGAAGGCGGCGGTCAGCGCGGCGAGGCCGGAGGAGATGCCGGGGATGACGCGGAACGGGATTCCGTGCTCGGCAAGCGCCAGCACTTCCTCGCCGCCGCGGCCGAACACGAAGGGGTCGCCGCCCTTCAGCCGCAGCACGCGCCGGCCCTGGCGCGCCAGCTCGATCAGCGTCGCGGTGATGTCACCCTGGATCGCCGAGGGGCGTCCGCCGCGCTTGCCCGCGAACAGCCGGTCGGCGCCGGGGCGGATGAAGTCCACGATGCGCTGGTCGACGAGGGCGTCGAACACGACCGTGTCGGCCTGGCCGAGCGCGTGCAGGCCGTGCAGCGTCAGCAGGCCCGGGTCGCCGGGGCCGGCGCCGGCGAGCCAGACATGGCCCGGCAGCAGCTCGGGGAGGCCCTGCATCGCCTTCTCCACCGGGCTCATCTACAACGGCCCCCGTGCACGCCGAGCGCAACACTCTCCGCCGCGGCTGGACGACCGGCGCCTGCGCGACGGCGGCCGCCAAGGCCGCGTTTGCCGGCTTGCAGACGGGTCGCTTCCCGGACCCGGTGGCCATCGTGCTGCCCGGCGGGGCCAGTGCGGCGTTCGCGCTGGCGGAAACCCATCTCGGCCCCGATCGCGCGAGCGCGGCCGTCGTCAAGGATGCCGGGGACGACCCGGACGTCACGCACGGGGCGCTGATCCGGGTCACGGTGCGGGCGTTGCCGGCGGGGAGCGGCGTCGTGTTCGTGGCGGGGCCGGGCGTCGGCACCGTGACGCGGCCGGGCTTGCCGATCCCGCCGGGGGAGCCCGCCATCAACCCGGTTCCGCGCGCGATGATCCGGGCGGCGCTGGGTGACGCCGATGCGGAGGTGACGATCGGCGTGGATGACGGGGAGCGGCTCGCGGCCAAGACGCTGAACGGGCGGCTGGGCATCGTGGGCGGGCTGTCGATCCTGGGGACGACGGGCGTCGTGGTGCCGTATTCCTGCGCGGCGTGGATCGACACGATCCATCGCGGGATCGACGTGGCGGTGGCGATGGGCCTCCCGCATGTCGCCGGATCGACCGGGTCCACTTCCGAGGCCGCGGTGCAGAAGCTGCATGGGATGCCCGAGGTGGCGCTGCTGGAGATGGGGGATTTTGCGGGCGGGATGCTGAAATACCTGCGCGCGCATCCCGTCCCGCGCGTGACGGTCGCGGGCGGGGTGGCGAAGATGACGAAGCTGGCGCAAGGCCGGCTCGATCTCCACTCCAAGCGGGGCGAGGCCGACCTCGGGGCGCTGGCACGGCTTGCACCCGATCCGGCGGTGCAGAGCGCGATCGCGGGCTCCAACACCGTGGCCGAGGCGTTCCTGCATGCCGCCGCGCACGGGGTCGGGCTGGGCGACACGGTGGCGGCTGCCGCCTGGGAGACCGCGGCCGCCGTGCTGCGGCCGGCGCCGATCGACCTCGAGATCGTGCTGTTCGACCGCACCGGCGCGCTGGTGGGACGAGCGGGTTTCCGTCCGGTTCATGCCGCGCCCCTGAACCGGCGCTGATAGTCGGGATCGTAGAGCGCGCTGTCGCGGAAGCCGTCGGGTGCCAGGGCGGGCCCGACCAGGATGAGCGCGGTGCGTTCGACCGGGTCGTCCCGCAGCAGGGCCGGCAGGGTCGCCAGCGTGCCGCGGAGGGTGCGCTCGTCGGGCCAACTCGCCCGCACCACTACGGCGGCAGGGCAATCGGGCCCGTAGAGCGGGACAAGTTCGGCCACGACCCGGTCCAGCGCGTGGATGGCCAGGTGGATCGCGAGCGTTGCCCCGGTGGCGCCGAAGCCCGCCAGCGTCTCACGTTCCGGCATGGCGGAGGCGCGGCCGGAGATGCGCGTCAGCACGACGCTTTGCGCCACCTCCGGCACGGTCAGCTCGCGCCCGAGCGCTGCGGCCGCGGCGGCGAAGGCGGGCACGCCGGGGGTGAGCGTATAGGCGATGCCGTGCCGCTCGAGCCGGCGCACCTGTTCGGCGACCGCGCTGTAGAGCGAAAGGTCGCCGGAGTGGAGCCGGGCGACGTCGTGCCCCTCGGCGTGCGCGCGGAGGTATTCCGCCTCGATCGCGTCCAGGTCGAGCGGCGCCGTGTCGACGAGGCGGGCGCCCGGGGGGCAATAGTCGAGTAGAGCGCGCGGCACGATCGAGCCGGCGTAGAGGCAGACGGGGCAGCGGGCGAGCAGGTCGCGGCCGCGCACGGTGATGAGGTCGGCGGCGCCAGGACCGGCCCCGATGAAGTGGATGGTCATGCTTCTTCCGCCATCGCGCAGGTGAGCCCGCCGGCCCGGATGCGCGGCAGCACCAGGCGGGCGCGGGGGCCAGCGGCGGCCAGGGCGGAGGCTTCGGCGACCGAGGCGTAGCCGACGGCGCGTTCCGCGATGGCCGAGTGGGTCACGCAGTGCCGCTGCGCGGCGCCCAGCGCGGCATCGTCGACGAACAGCAGCTCGACCCCGAGCGTGAAGGCCGCCTTCGGCAACCCGGCCTCGCCTCGCTTGAAGGCGGGAGCGGCAAGGCCCGCGATCGGCCGGCCCACCGCGGCGATTGCCTGCCGCACCAGCGCGACGATCTCCGTGGCCTCGGACCCGCGGCGCATGCCTACTCCCGCAAACAACCGCCTAACCACGTTTCGTCACCGCCCATTGCACGACCGCCATCGCCGGACGGAAAGCACGCATCGTGCCGATCTGGTCAAGTCGTTCGACCGCGATACGGCTCAACGTGCCGCCGAACCGGGCTTGCGCGTCGAACAGCAAGCCCTGGGTGTCGAGTGCCACGGCGTTGGCGACCAGCCTGCCGCCGGGCCGCAGCGCTGCCCAGGTGGCGTCAAGCACCCCCTCCCCCTGCAGCCCGCCGCCAATGAAAGCGGCATCGGGCGGCGGCAGCCCGGCCAGCACCGATGGCGCCCGGCCCGCCACGATGTCGACCGCCACGGCGCCCAGCGACAGCGCGTTGCGGGCGGCGCGGGCGGCGCGATCGGGCCGAGCCTCGACCGCCAGCGCCCGGGTGCCGCGCCCGCGCAGACACCACTCGATGGAGACGGCGCCCGATCCGGCGCCGATGTCCCACAGGAGCTCGCCCGGGCACGGCGCCAGCGCGGCCAGCGTCATCGCGCGGACCTCCTGCTTGGTGAGCTGGCCGTCATTCTCGAACAGCGCGTCCGGCAGCCCGGGCGCGAGCGGCAGCACGACCGCGTCAGGACTCGCGGCAAGCTCGGCCGCGAGCAGGTTGAGCGGGCCGATGTCGGCCGGCACGCCCGACCGTGCCAGGCCGGACCGCACGCGCTCCCGCGGGCCCCCGAGCGCCTCCATCACGTGCAGCATCGATGGTCCGAAGCCGCGCTCGACCAGCAGGCGCGCCACCGCCCCCGGCGTCGACGCGTCGGCGGACAGCGCCAGCACGCGCGCGCCGGGGTGGAGCAACGGGACGATCGCCTCGAGCGGCCGGCCACAGAACGAGATGGTCGTCAGGTCCTGCTGGGCCCAGCCCAGTCGGGCGGCGGCCAGCGCGAAGGCCGAGGGCGCCGGGATGCAGGCGATTTCCGCCGCGGGGATCAGGGCCGCCAGCGCGCTGCCCACGCCGAAGCAGTAGGGGTCGCCGGAGGCCAGCACGACGACGTCCGACCCGGCGCGGGCCAGGATGGCGGGGTAGGCGTCCGTCATCGGCTTCGGCCAGGCCAAGGTCTCGCCGCGGATCAGCGGTGCCGCGAGGTGGAGATGCCTGGAGCCGCCGGCCACGAGGGAGGCGCCGGCGATCAGCGCCCGAGCCGGCGAGGCGAGCCCGTCGGCGCCGTCTTCGCCGATGCCGATCAGGGTGAGCCAGGGCCGGGCTTGGCTTTGCCGCGCCGCGCTCATACCAGGAGCCCATGAACATTCTGCTCCTCGGCGGCACGACGGAGGCCTCGGCGCTCGCGCGGACGCTGGCGGGGCAGCCATGGCAGGCGACCCTGTCGCTCGCGGGGCGGACGCGCGAGCCGGTGCCGCAGCCGATCCCGTGCCGGGTCGGCGGGTTCGGCGGGGTGGCGGGGCTCGCGGCCTACCTGCGCGAGAACCGGGTGGACGCGCTGGTCGACGCCACGCACCCGTTCGCGGCGCAGATGATCCGCCATGCCGCGGCGGCCGCGGCGGAGACGGGCACCCCACTGCTGCGGATCGACCGGCCCGCGTGGACGCCCCGCGAGGGGGCAGTCTGGCACCGGGTCGCGACGATGCAGGAGGCGGCCGACGCGCTCGGGCTCGCGCCGCGCCGGGTGTTGTTGACGGTCGGGCAGAAGGACCTCGGGCCGTTCACCGCGGCGCCGCAGCACGCCTACGTCGTCCGCTCGATCGATCCGCCCGCCGCGCCGCCGCCCGGCGCGCTGGTGCTGACCGCGCGGGGCCCGTTCCTCGAGGCGGACGAGCGGGCGCTGCTGCAGGAGCATCGGATCGAGGTGATGGTCAGCAAGAATGCCGGCGGCACCGCGACCGCGGCCAAGCTCGCGGCTGCGACGGATCTCGGCGTGCCCGTGGTGATGGTCGAGCGGCCGGTGCTGCCGGCTGGGCTTGCGACCGTGGCGACGGCCGCGGAGGCGTTCGACTGGCTCGCGCGTCATGCCGGGACGCTTCGCCGCGAATAGACCAGCGGCGGCGCACCGTGGCGTTCGATGGTCCGGGTCGCGGCGGAGCCGATCAGCACCAGGGTGCGCATGTCGGCGGCCGACGGCTCGGCGCGGGCGAGCGTGGTGATGGCGACGCGTTCCTCCGGACGGCTGACCGCGGTGGCGAAAACGACCGGGGTGGCCGGCGCCAGGATCTCGCGAAGCAGGTCGAAGGCGGCGCCGAGTTGCCAGGGGCGCGCGGCGGAGAGCGGATTGTAGAGCGCGATCACGAACCCGGCTTCGGCCACCGCGCGCAGGCGGCGCAGCACGGTCTCCCACGGCTTGAGATTGTCCGAGAGGGAGATCGCGCAGAAATCGGCGCCGAGCGGGGCGCCCAGTCGGGCGGCGGTGGCGAACATGGCGCTGATGCCGGGGACGACGGTGATCTCGAGGTCGCGCCAGCCGGGCTCGCCGGCCTCGACCGCCTCGAAGACCGCCGAGGCCATGGCGAACACGCCCGCGTCGCCTGACGAGACGACCGCGACGCGACGCCCCGAGGCCGCCAGAAGGAGCGCGTGGCGGGCGCGGCCGAGCTCCTCGCGGTTGTCGGAGGCGTGCTTGCGTTGGTCGGGCTCTGCCGCGACCCGGTCGAGATAGGGGCCGTAGCCGACGAGGTCGGTGGCGTCGGCCAGCGCCGCCTCGGCTTGCGGGGTGCGCATCGAGGCCGCGCCCGGGCCGAGCCCGACGATGGCGAGGCGGCCGGTCAACGCTCCCTCTGTCGCCCGGGTACCAGCACGAGGGAGAAGTAGGGGGCCGGGCTCTCGTCGCGCTCGGCGAGCCGGATGATCCGCTCGTTCGCCATGGTGCCGCGCTCGATATAGAGCGCGCGTTCGGACAGCCCGGCCCGTTCTAGCGCGACCCGGATCTTGGGCAGGTTGCGGCCGATTTTCATGATGACCGACGCGTCCGAACGCTGCAGCCGGTTGGCGAGCCCGTCCTCGTCGAGCGTGCCGGGCAGCACGGTCAGCACATCGTCCCCGTGCGCGATTGGGGTTCCGGCGCGGGTCCAGCAGCCGCTCATGGCGCTGACGCCGGGCACGACCTCGCTTGGGAATACCGGGCTGAGGCGGTCGTAGAGATACATGGAGGAACCGTAGAAAAACGGGTCGCCTTCGCAGAGCAGCACGGCGTCGTGGCCGGTCGCGAGGCGGTTGGCGAGCAGGGCGGCGCAGGCATCGTAGAAGGCGACGATCTCGGCGCGGTAGCGGGGGTCGTCGAGGGCGACTTCGGTGGTGAAGGGGTATTCGAAGCGGATTTCTTCGGCTGCGGGGCCGATATGGCTGGCGGCGATGGTGCGGGCATGGCCGGTGCGGCCGCGCTTGGCGAAGTAGGCGATGACGGGCGAGGCGGCGATGGTGCGGGCGGCCTTGAGCGTCATGAGTTCGGGGTCACCGGGGCCGAGGCCGACGACGTGGAAGGTGCCGGTCATTCCGCCTCGCTCGCCAGCGCGTTGACGGCAGCGACGGCCATGGCGCTGCCCCCTTTGCGGCCGTCGACGACGAGGTAGGGAATGCGGTTGTCGGCGGCCAGTGCCATTTTGGACTCGGCGGCGCCGACGAAGCCGACTGGGACCCCGATGATGGCCGCGGGATGCGGCGCGCCGGAATCCAGCAGTTCGAGGAGGTGGAACAGCGCCGTGGGGGCGTTGCCGATGACGACGAGGGCGCCGCCCATTCGCGAGGCCCAGAGGTCGAGCGCGGCGGCGGAGCGGGTGTTGCCGATTTGCCGGGCTAGGGACGGCACCTCGGGCGCGTCCAGCGCGCAGACGACCTCGTTGGACGCGGGGAGGCGCGCGCGGGTGATGCCGTGGGCGACCATCTTGGCGTCGCAGAGGATGGGCGCGCCGGCGAGCAGGGCGGCGCGGGCGGCCTCGGCGAAACCCGGGTGGAAGCGGAGGTCGGCGGCGATCTGGACCATGCCGCAAGCGTGGATCACGCGAACGGCGACGCGGGCTTCCGCTGGGGAGAAACGTGCGAGGTCGGCTTCCCTGCGGATGATCGCGAAGGACTGGGCATAGATCGCGGCGCCCTCGCGGATGTAATCGTAATTCATTGCAGTTCCATCGCCTCGGCCGGCGTCAGCCCGCCCAGCAGCGGCGGGTCGCCGGCCCGGCCGTTCCGCACGGCGGCGAAGCGGCCGTCCTGTCCGACCAGGGTCAGCTTCGCCGGCAGAGGGTGCGCGCATCCCTTGCTGCAGCCGGAGACGTGGACCGTGACGCCGGGCAGCGGCCGCAGCCGTGCGGCGAGGCCGCGGGTGTCGACGGTGGCCGAGGCGCAAGCGGGTTGGCCGGGGCACGCGGAGACGAGAAGGCGGGGGTCATCCGGCGAGACGATGAAGCCGAGCGCCGCCGCGGCCGCCATGCGCGCGGCGGGGAGGATGATCGCGCGCCACGGGGTGAGCCGGAGCACGCCGTCGCCGGCCGCCAGCTCGTTCAGTGCGGCGCCGTCGAGTGCCCCGAACGGCGCGCCGACGCCTATCAGGCCGCCGGGTAGCGGACCGATCGGCGGACGCGGGGCCGGGCGTGCGAGGGGCTCCGGCGCGAGGCCCATTACCGCGACGACGTCCTGCGCCACGGCCCGCATGCGCCGCTCGCCTCTGGCCTGGCGCAGGAATGTGTGCGCCATCCGGAGCGCCGTGCCGACCGCGTCCTCTGTCGTTACCCGGACCGCGCCGGCCCCGTCGGGCACGACGAACCAGTCGTCGCCGGCCGCAACCAGGCTGATGTCCGCGCCCTCGCCGACCGGCAGCGCCCCGGCGCCATCGACGGCGAAGCCGAACTTGGCGGGGAGCGCCCGGAGCGCGTCGTCGGCGACGATCGCTGCTTCGAGGGCGCGGGCGAGGGCGAGGGTGGCGGGAGCGACTGCCGGGTCGCAGCCGGCGAGTGGAGAGACCACGACCGAGCGGCGGCGCTCGGCGGCGGGGTCGGCGGCGGCCAGGCCGAGATGGACGGCCACGGCGGCAAAGCGGGGCGCGCTGACGGGCGAAAGGCCGCGGAATTGCAGGGCGCCCCGGCCGGTCAGCTCGATCGCGCCGTTGCCGTGCTCAAGCGCGGCGGCGGCAAGTGCACGCGCGGCGGCAGCGGGAAGGAGACCGAGCGGCGGTTTGACCCGCACCAGCAGGCCGTCGCCGGTCTGCATCGGCTCGTGGAGGCTGGGGCACCAGCCGCGGATGGCGGTCATGGCGCAGCCCCGACATCGTTGCGGCGGGGGTGCCAGAGGCCGCGCGCGCGGGCGTCGTCGAACCGGGCCGCCATGCCGTCGCGGGCTTGGGGGTTGGCCGCGCGGAGGAAGCCGTCAATGTCGGCGTCGCCGAGCGTCGCGCCCCAGAGCAGGTCGAATTGCGCGTCGAACCGGTGCGGCACGGTGGCGGCGTAGGCGAACAGGCCGTCGAGCGCGCGCGCGATCTCGGCGGCGCCACGGTAGCCGTGGCGCCGCATGCCGGCGAGCCACAGGGGGTTGGCAGCGCGGGCGCGGACAATGCGGGTGACTTCCTCCGGGGCGGTGCGGATGCGGGGCGCGTCGGGTGCGCCGGTGTCGGCATGGTAGAGCGCCGGCGCGGCGCCGAGGCTGTCGGCCAGCGCGGCGAACCCGCCGGTGTGCGCGGCGAACTCGCTGCCTTCCAGCAGGTCGGTCTCACGGTGGTCTTGGATGTGCACGAAGGCGTCGGCCGTCCGTGCGACCGCCGCGAATTCGGCGCCCTCGGCCGCGAGCCCGTAGCCGGTGGATGAGGCGTCGAGATAGGCTTGGCCCAAGGCGGCCCGATCGGTCCAGCGGCCGGAGTCCAGCGCCGCACCCAGTCCGGCACCGTAGCAGCCCGGCGCCGGACCGAAGATGCGGGTGGCGCGGGCGGTTCCCGCCAGCGGGTTCCAATCGGCCGCTTCGTCCCGCGCGGCCACCGCGCGCACGGCCATGTCGAACAGCTCGATCTGCGCGGCGAACGCGTCGCGGAACAGGCCGGAGATGCGCAGCGTCACGTCGACTCGCGGGCGGTCCAGCAGCGCCAGCGGGATCACCTCGACGCCGGTCACGCGGCCCGAGGCTTCGTCGCGCACCGGGCTCACGCCCAGGAGGATCATCGCCAGAGCGAGATCTTCGCCACCCGTCCGCATCGTGGTGCTGCCCCAGAGATTCAGCACCAGGGAGCGGGGGTAGTCGCCCTGGTCCTGAACATGGCGGCGGAGTAATTCGGCGGCCGCCGTGGCCGCGAGCGTCATCGCCGTCGGCGTCGGCACCGCGCGGGGGTCGATGGCGTAGAGGTTGCGCCCGGTGGGCAGCACGTCGGCACGGCCGCGGGAGGGCGCGCCCGCCGGGCCGGGCGGCACGAAGCGGCCCCAGAGCGCGGCGAGCAGGCCGTCCCACTCGCCAGGCGCGTCGCCGAAAACGTGCAGCCCGTCGCTGATCTGCGCGTCCTTGACGTCGCATAGATAGGCATCGAGCCGCGCGAGGCGGTCGTCTTCCGGTAGGTCGGATGCGGCGCCGCTTTCGGCGAGCAGCCCGGTCTGGTCGGCCAGATCGAGGATGGTGCGGCGGAGCAGGGCGGTGCGGCGCCGGTCCAACCCGTCGGCGGCGGCATATTCCTCGAGCAGCGTTTCGAGTCCCTGGTGGCCGCCCGCTTGGCGCAGGGGCGGCGTCATGTGGCCCAGCGTGACGGCGCCCAAGCGCCGCTTGGCAGCCGCGGCTTCGCCAGGGTTGTTGACGATGAAGGGGTAGATCACGGGCAACCCGCCAGTCAGCAGCGCCGGGAAGCAGCCCGGCGACAGCGCGACGGATTTGCCGGGCAGCCATTCCAGCGTGCCATGGGCGCCGACATGCAACAGGGCGTCGACGCGGGCGAAGTGACGGAGCCAAAGGTAGAAGGCGACGTAGCCGTGCCGGGGCGGGCAATCCGGGCTGTGATAGCCGGCCTTGCGGTCGAGAGGGCTGCCGCGGTCCGGCTGGACGGCAAGAACGGCGGTGCCGGCGAGGAGGTGCCGGTGGGTGAAGGCGCCGTCGATGACGGCCGGGTCGTGCTCCGGCTCGCCCCAGGCGCCGATGACGTCGGCCTGCGCCGCTGGGGGAAGCGCCGTGAAAAGTTGGCGATAGGTCGGCAGGTCGATCGTCGGCTGGGCGGGAGCGTGGCAGAGCGCGTCGGTCAGGGTGTCGAGGGGCACGGCCGTGCCCAGCCGGGCGAGGATGGCGCGCAGGCTCGCGAAGGTGTCGAGGCCGACCGCATGCCCCACGCGGCCGCCGCCCGGATAGTCCGACAGGATGCAGCCTAGCGCCGGGCGCTGCGTCCGGGCGAGCCGAGCCCATCCGGCGGCCCTGTCCGCCGCGAGCGCCACGCCGTCCGCATCCGGCGCATGCACCGTTCGCGCGAACTCGAGGCCCGGGACCGGCGCCATCTCCTGCTTGAACGAGATCGCCCCCGCGAGGAGCCGCCCGTCCAGCTCCGGCAAGGCGACGTGCATGGCCAGGTCGGTGCCGGCCAAGCCGCGCGCCGAGGCGGCCCAACCTTCCCGCGACGACCCGGCCAGCACGAGCTGCAGCACCGTCGCGCCGCTCGCCTCCAGCGGCGAGCCGGCTTCCGTCCGGGCCGAGAAGGCGGTCGCGTTGAGCACCACGTCCGGCCTCCACGCCCGCATCTGCTCGGCGATGAAGCACGCGCTCGTCGGTTCCTTCAGGCTCGCGGCAAAAAATGCGCGCACGCCGAGCCCGCGCTCGGCCAACGCGGCCGCCAGCGCCTCCACCGGGCGGATGTCGCCCGCCTGCAGATGGGACCGGTAGAACACGATGGCCGCCCTGCCCCACCCGTCGGCGGCCGCGGCCAGGGTCAACTCGCCTGCCATCGGCACGTCGAGCGCCGGGAGGCCGGGATCGGCGCCGAGGCCGCCGAGGTGGGCAGCCAGCGTCAGGACGCGTCGGAGGTTGGCAGCGCCGCCTTGCTCGAGGCAGGCGCCCAGGATCGTCCGCTGCGCCGGCGGCACCGTCGATAGCGCCTCGAGCGCCGCGTCGTCCCGCCCGTCCCCGGGCAGCAGCGCGAGCGCGATGCCCTTGTGCCGGCACAGCGCGGCCAGTTCCTCGACCCCGTAGCGCCAGTAGCCGAGCCCGCCGAGCAGCCGCACGATCACGCAGCTTGCGGAGGCGACAACCTGCTCAAGGTAGAGGTCGACCGACATGGGGTGCAGCAGGCGCCGGAGATTGGCGAGACGCAGGCTCGGGCCGCCGGTCAGCGTCTCCCAAGCCGACGCCGCAGCCCCGAGGTCGCTGTCGGAAAACGAGAGCAGCACGAGATCGGCCGGGCTGTGCCCGAGATCGTCGGCGCCGGCTTCGGCGTCGAGCGCGTGGGTCTCGCGGACGAGGAGGTGCACGCTACCCCGATGCAGCGGCGCCGACCGCCGCCTCGATCGCTGCCGCGATGGCGGGTCGGTCCAGCCCGGCCTGCCCGATCACCACGACGCCGCCAGAGCGGGCCTCGCCGGGTCGCCAGGCGCGGTCGAATTCCTGGCGGAAGCGGCCGCCCACGCCCTGCACCAGCAGGCGCATCGGCTTGCCTTGCACGGCGGCGAACCCCTTCATCCGCAGCACGTCATGCTGTTCGGCGACACGGCGGAGCCCGGCGACCCAAGCCTCTGGCAGCCCGATCTCGCCGATGGGGACGACGAAGCTTTCGAAATCGTCGTGCTCGTGCTCGCCATCCATCGCGTCGTGATGCGAGGGCCTGGAGGCGAGATCGGTTTCCGCGGCGGCGGCCAGGCCGAGCAGGATCGACGTGTCGAGCCGTCCCTCCGTCGTGTGCACCACCTTCACCGCACGCGGCACGGCGGCGATGATCTCCGCCTCGAGCCGTTCGAGGTCGCCCGGTCCGAGCAGATCGGCTTTGTTTAGCACCACCAGGTCCGCCGCTCCGAGCTGATCCTCGAACACTTCGGCGAGCGGGTTGTCATGATCCAAGGACGGATCGGCGGCACGCTGGCGGGCCACTTCGGCCGGGTCGTCCGCGAACCGGCCGGCGGCGACCGCGGGGGCGTCAACGAGTGCGATGACGCCATCCACCGTCACGCGCGAGCTGATGCCCGGCCAGTTGAAGGCTTTCAGCAGCGGCTTGGGCAGCGCGAGACCGCTCGTCTCGATGACGATGTGTTCCGGCGGGTTCGGCCGGTCCAGCAGGGCCTGCATC
>Ga0326763_1000270_pt1 | contig 19256 bp, 17 predicted proteins | sample NORPS_P_FD_207671 | JGI IMG/M metagenome (GOLD analysis project Ga0326763, IMG submission 207671) | Hot spring water microbial communities from Norris Geyser Basin, Yellowstone National Park, WY, United States - NOR.PS_P | ecosystem: Environmental > Aquatic > Thermal springs > Unclassified...
TTAAAAGCCGAAAACTTGGTGTGGGAGAGCGACTCGTGCGCCTCTGCCACACCCAAATCCTAAGAAAAGCTCTACGCCTGATTCAACTCGATCAGCCGCCGCCGAATCTCCCGGCCTCGCTCGATCTTGTCCTCGATATAGGACCCATCGCCCCAGCGAACCGCCCGCGCCATCGCCTGGGCGTCTTCCGTGAACCGCGCCAGCATCTCCAGCAGCGCCTCCCGGTTGTTCAGGAACACGTCGCGCCACATGATTGGGTCGCTCGCCGCGATCCGCGTGAAGTCGCGAAAGCCGGAGGCGGCGTATTTCAGCACCTCCTGCCGCGTCGCTTCCTCCCCCTCGCCTTCCTGCGCCAGATCGTCCGCCGTCCCGCAGATGGTGAACGCCAGCAGATGCGGCAGATGGCTCACGATCGCGACGACCCGGTCGTGGTGGCTGGGCGTCATCTCGTCGACCATGCTGCCGCACCGCCGCCACAGCTCCGCGATCCGTTCGACCGCGGCCGTGTCGGTCCCCGATTCCGGCGTCAGCAGCACCCAGCGCCCGGTGAACAGCGTCGAGAAGCCGGAATCCGGCCCCGAATACTCGGTACCCGCCATCGGATGGCCCGGCACGAAATGCACCCCCGCCGGCAGCAACGGCGCCACGTCCCGGATCACCGAGATCTTCGTGCTGCCCGTGTCCGTGACGATCGCGCCGGGCGAGAGACCGGGGGCCATCGCCGTCGTCACCGAAGCGAACGCCCCCACCGGCGTGGCCAGCATCACGCAGTCGGCGCCCCGCACCGCCTCGGCCACATCCGCCTCGACCCGGTCGGCGATGCCCAGCGCGGCAACCCGCTCCCGCACGTGCGGGCTCCGGTCGCTCGCCACCAACTCGCGGCACAGCGTGCGGTGCTCCATCGCGATCCGCGCGACCGAACTCCCGATCAGACCCATCCCGACGATGACAAGCCGCTGAAACAGCGGTTCAGGCATCGGCAGTTTCCGCCGCCTTCCCCATCGAGACCAGCACGTCCGCTATCTCAGCGCATTCCTCGTCCGTGCCCACCGTGATCCGCAGGCACTGCCCGAGCTTGTAGCTGCCCATCGGCCGCACGATCACGCCGCGCGCCTTTAGCGCAGCGAGCGCCGCATCGGCCCGCTCCTCCGATCCGAAATCCGCCAGCACGAAGTTGCAATGGCTCTCGCCCACCGCGATCCCCGCATCGCGCAGCCTCGCCGCCAGTTCGGCCCGCGCCCGCGTGTTGTGCGTCCGGCCCTTCTCCACCCAGCCCGGCTCGGCCAGCGCCCCAATCGCCGCGCGCTGCCCCAGCAGATTGACGTTGAACGGGCTGCGCACCCGGTTCAGCACGTCGATCACGGCCGGCGGCCCGTAGCACCACCCGACGCGCGCGCCCCCGAGACCGAAGATCTTGCTGAACGTGCGCAGCATGACCGTGTTGTCCCCGGCATCGACCATCCGCTCGCCCGGGTCGTATTCGGGGTCCTCGACATACTCCGCATAGGCGCTGTCCAGCGCGAGCAGCACATCCTCGGGCAGCCCCCGCCGCAACCGCTCGACCTCGCTCTGCGCCAGCAGCGTGCCCGTCGGATTGTTCGGGTTGGCGACGAACACCAGCCGCGTCGCCGGGGACACCCGCGCCAGCATCGCGTCCACGTCGACCGTGCGGTTCCGCTCGGGCGCCACGACGACGGTGCACCCGGCGACTTGGCCATAGATCCCGTACATGCTGAACGCGTATTGCGAGATCAGCAGTTCCGTCCCGGGGCCGCCATAGGAGTTGATGAGCAGCCCGATCAGCTCGTCCGACCCGGCGCCGCACACGATCCGCGCCGGATCGAGCCCGAACCGCTTGCCGATCGCCATCCGCAGATCCAGCGCGCCGCCATCGGGGTAGCGGAACCCCTCGGCCGCAGCCTCCTGCATCGCGGCCGCCGCGGCGGGCGGCGTCCCGAACGCGCCCTCGTTCGACGATAGCTTGATGACCCGGTTCTGCCCGGCCACCTTGCTCTCGCCGCCCACATAGGGCTGCACCGCGAGGATACCCGGCCGCGGATGAAGGCTCATTCACTCTCTCCTACCGGCACGGCATAGGCGCCGAGCACCACCGCCGAGCTTCCGACCAAACGCCGGTCCTCCGACGCCACGAATCCATCGATGTCCAACAGCCCGCCGGGATAGCGTGCCGCCACGCTCAACCCGGCTGCCTCCAGCTTCCCCGGCGCGGCCCCGGCGATCAGCGTACGGTCGTGCCCGCTCGGATCGGGCGCCGCGCCGCTCAGCACTAGCGCCTCCACGGCCCCCGCGCGCGCCCAGAACGGCAGCCGCGCCACCACATGGACGCGTGGCCATCGCTGCCCCTCGCCGACCAGCGCGACCCACCATCGCGCCTCCTCCGACGGGAACGGCAGCACCGCAAGCGCCGCCTCGCCGCGCCGGACGCGTTCGATGGCCGCCACCGGCTCGGTCGTCTCCACCCACGCCAAAGCGCCGAAATGTTCCCTCACCGCCGCCTCGAGCCCGGCATCGCCGGCAACGATCGTCATCGGGCTCTGCTGCGCCGAGCTCCCCGCCAGCATCTCGCGCCACACCCGCACCAGCGTCGCCGGCGCCAGCGCGCCGCCGTTGCGCGCCAGCAGGCGGCGGATGATCGACGCCTCGCGCCCCGGCCGTAGCGGCACCCGCCCCTTGGCCCCCAGCGCGCCCACCTGCGCCACCACCTCCGCCCGGCGCATCAGCAGGTCGTGCAGAGCGTCGTCGACCCGGTCCAGCTCCGCCCGCAACGCATCGAGCCGCCGCAGCCGTTCGGCGTCGACCGGGTCGGAGCCCGGCGTCACGGTCGAGACCGGCACCGCGCGAGAGGATACGCTGGACATGATCCCTCATTATACGACCGGTTCGGGTGAGAGATAGAGCGCCGCCGCGCCCCGTTGCCGTCGTGGAGCCCTGCCCTTATGTGCAATGAGCAATGGATGTCCCCGACCAAACGTGGGCCGGCGAGCAGGAACGCACGCACCAGGCCGTCACGTTCGCCGACGGGATGACGCTCGAATCGGGCGTCGTCCTGCCCGAACTGACGGTGGCCTATCGCGTGTATGGCCAGCTCAACGAGGCCCGCACCAATGCCGTGCTGGTCTGCCATGCCCTCACCGGGGATCAGTATGTGGCCGATCCGCACCCGCTGACCGGCAAGCCGGGCTGGTGGGAGCGCGTGGTCGGCCCCGGCCGCCCCGTCGATACCGATCGCTTCTTCGTCATCTGCGCCAACGTGCTCGGCGGCTGCATGGGCAGCACCGGCCCCCGCAGCGTGCGGCCCGGCGGCGGCGGCATCTGGGGAACCGAGTTCCCCACCATCACCATCAAGGACATGGTCCGCGCCCAACGCCGCCTCGTCGAGCATCTCGGCATCGCCCGGCTGTTCGCCGTCATCGGCGGCTCCATGGGCGGCATGCAGGCACTCGAATGGGCGGCCAGCTTCCCCGACCTCGTGTTCGCCTGCGTCCCGGTGGCGACCGCCGCCTTCCACTCAGCGCAGAACATCGCCTTCCATGAAGTCGGCCGTCAGGCGATCTTCGCCGATCCAGATTGGGATGGCGGCTCCTATTGGCGCTCCGGCAAGGTCCCGGCCCGCGGCCTCGCCGTCGCCCGCATGGCCGCCCACATCACTTACCTCAGCGAGCAAGCGCTCACCCGAAAGTTCGGCCGCCGCGTCCGCGCCGCCCCAGGCGGCGACGCCAAGGTTGACCCGGCCGCCATCTCCCTCTTCGGCGACATCTTCGAAGTCGAAAGCTACCTCCGCCACCAGGGCAGCACCTTCGTCAACCGCTTCGACGCCAACTCCTATCTGACCATCACCCGCGCGATGGATCTGTTCGACCTGGCCGACGATCACGGCGGCGACCTCGCCACCGCCTTCCGCGGCAGCAAGACGCGGTTTTGCCTCGTCTCCTTCGACAGCGACTGGCTGTTCCCGACCGCGCAGTCGCGGGCCATCGCCCGCGCGCTGAACGGCGCCGGCGCCAATGCCAGCTTCGTCGAGATCAAGAGCGACAAGGGGCACGACGCCTTCCTGCTCGACGAGCCCGATTTCTTCCGAACCCTGTCCGGCTTCCTCGCGGGCTGCGCCGAACATGCCGGGCTCTCGGGCTCGCGGATGGCAACCGGGTCGTGAAGCCGCCGCCGACGCCCGTCCAATACGTCGCCAAGAACATGCGTCTCGACCTCCAGCTCATGTCGGAGATGATCGAGCCCCACTCGCGCGTGCTCGATATCGGCAGTGGCGACGGCTCGCTGATTGAACACCTCTTCCGCACCCGCGGCTGCGACGCCCGCGGCATCGAGATCGACATGGCCGAGGTCACCCACGCGGTCGCCCACGGCCTGCCGGTGATGCAGGGCGATGCCGACACCGACCTGATCCATTACCCGGACAACCTGTTCGATTACGTGGTGCTCTCCCGCACGCTGCAGGCCGTCGAGCGCCCGCGTGAGGTGCTCCGGCAGATGCTCCGCATCGGGACCCGGGCCCTCGTCAGCTTTCCGAATTTCGGTCACTGGCGCGTTCGCTGGCAACTCGCCCGCGACGGCCGCATGCCGATGACCGCGACCTGGGACCGCCCCTGGTACGAAACGCCCAACATCCACCCCTGCACGATCCAGGATTTCTTCGACCTCTGTGCGCAGGAGGGTTACACCGTCGAACGCTGGCTCGCCGTCGACGATGGCGGCCGCCGCGCGCCATGGCGGCGGTTTCCGGCCTTGGCCAACCTCTTCGGCGAGCAGGCGCTGTTCTTGCTCCGCCGCCACGGGACTGCCCTGCGATGATGGTCGTTGGCAGCCTCGGCAGAATCCGGTAATTGAATGACCCGCCGGTCACACGCCATTCTCGACCTGAACCCTCTTGAGGAACAAAGCATGGACGGCGATGTACCCGATCCGAAGGGCTATGACGTTCATGTCGGGTACACGCCGACCCGCACCCCCCAACTCGAAGCCCGGCCCGCGCCCGACGGCGACGACGCCGAAGAGCCCGCGCCGAAGCCGCCGGTCCCGCGCTGGAAGAAGCTCCTCTTCTGGGGAATCGGCCTCGCTATCCTCGCGGCTTTGATCGTTGGCGGCGTGCTCTACTGGCTCGACGCGCGGCAATACGCCAGCACGGACGACTCCTACGTCGAAGCCTACATTTCCCAAATCTCGCCCCAGATCGACGGCCGCGTCGTCAAGCTGGCGATCGATGACTTCCAGCACGTCAAGCAGGGGCAGGTTCTCCTCCAGCTCGATCCGCGCGACTTCCAGGTCAAGCTCGACCAGGCCCGGGCCCAGCGCGCCCAAGGCGCCGCCCAGCTCGCCCAGGCGACCGCCGGCCTCGCCCAGCAACAGGCTGCCGTCGATCAGGCGCAGGCCAACGTGCGCATCGCCCAGGCCGACCAGGCGCAGGCCCAATCCGATTTGGCCCGCTATCGTTCGGTCGGCGCCCAGGCGGTCAGCCGCCAGCAGGTCGACACCGCGAGCGCCACCAACAAGTCCGGGTTGGCCAAGGTGGACGCCAGCCGCCAGGCCGTGCTCGCCGCAGAAGCCAATGTCGAGGCCCAAAAGGCGCAGATCGAGGCAGCCCGGGCGAGCTTGGCAGCCGCCGACGTCGCCGTCGCCAATGCCGAGCTGCAGCTCTCCTACACGACCATCACGGCGCCCCGCGACGGGCAGGCGGCCAAGCGCACCGTGAACCTCGGCGACTACGTCAAGGCCGGCCAGTCCTTGCTCGCCGTCGTGGGCGACGACCGTTGGATCCTCGCCAACTACAAGGAAACCCAGATGGCCGGGCTAAAAGTCGGCCAGCGTGTCACGATGAGCGTCGATGCCTGCCCGGATCACGAGCTGACCGGCCGCGTCGACAGCTTCCAGCCCGGCTCGGGCAGCGTCTTCAGCACCCTGCCGCCCGAGAACGCCACCGGCAACTTCGTCAAGGTCGTCCAGCGCATCCCCGTCAAGATCACCATCGCCGACGACGACGCGGTGCGCTGCCATCTCTCGCCCGGCATGTCCGTCGTGCCCAGCGTGAAGGTGAGATGAGCGCCACCCGGTGAGCCGCGCCGCTCTCCCCCGCTCCGCCGCCGGGCCGAACAGCCCCTGGCTGATCGCCGTAATCGTGTCCATCGCCACGTTCATGGAAGTGCTCGACACGACGATCGCCAACGTCTCGCTCCGCCACATCGCCGGCACCCTGGCCGCCAGCCAGGACGAGAGCACCTACATCATCAGCTCGTACCTCATCAGCAACGCGATCATCCTGCCGATCAGCGGCTGGCTGTCCAACGTCATCGGCCGCAAACGCTTCTACATGATCTGCGTGGCCATCTTCACGGTCGCCTCCGTCATGTGCGGCTTCTCCGACAGCCTCGGCATGATGCTGTTCTTCCGCGTTCTGCAGGGCGTCGGCGGCGGCGGCCTCGCGCCGACCGAGCAGAGCATCTTCGCCGACAGCTTCACCCCGCAGCAGCGCGCCCTCGCCTTCTCGCTCTACGGCTTTACCGTCGTGACCGCGCCCGCCGTCGGCCCGGTGCTGGGCGGCTGGCTCACCGACCACTACTCCTGGCACTGGGTGTTCCTGATCAACCTGCCCGTCGGCCTGATCTCGCTCACCCTCGTCTGGCTGTTCGTCTACGACTCCCCCGTGCTGATCGCCGAACGCGCCCGCCTGCTCCGGCGCGGCTTCAAGATCGACTATGTCGGCTTCGCCCTGATCGCGATCGGCTTCGGCTGCCTCCAATACGCGCTCGACCGCTTCGAGCGCGACGACGGCTTCTCGTCGGACATCATCCTGACCCTCTCGATCGTGGCCGTGCTCGCTCTTGTGGCGATGGTGGTCTGGGAGCTCCACCACCCGCAGCCGCTGGTCAACCTCCGGCTGCTGCGGAGCGCCCCGTTCGCCATCAGCAACGTCATCATGTTCCTGTTCGGCGCGCTGATCGTCTCCACGACGCAGCTGCTGCCGCAATTCTCCCAGCAGCTGCTCGGCTACGACGCGCTGACCGCGGGCAAGACGCTGGCCATGGGCGGCATGGTTTCGCTGGTCATGATGCCGCTGGCGGGCGTGCTCACCGGCAAGTTCATACAGCCGAAATGGCTGATCTTCAGCGCCATGCTGGGCACGGCCGGGTCGATGAGCTACGCATCGGGCCTGAACTTGAATGCCGCTTTCGCCAACCTGTCGGAAACCCGCATGCTTCAGGTGATCTGGCTGCCGCTGGTGTTCATCCCGCTCTCGGCCGTCCAATTCAACGGCGTCCCACCCGACAAGAACTCGGACGCCTCTGCCATCATAAACCTGATGCGCAACCTCGGCGGCTCCGTCGGCGTCGCCGCCATCACGACCGAGTTGCAGTGGCGGACCCAGTTCCACCATGAGCGGCTGGCCGAACACGTCACCCCTTATAACGGCTACGGTTTCGGCACCTCGCTGAGCCGAATCGCCGAACAGGTGCAGACACAGGCGACGATGCTGAGCTACCTCGATTGCTTCCTGATCTTGTCGGTCGTCGCCCTCGTGGCGGCGCCGCTGACCCTCTTCCTTCCTAACGTGTCCAAAGGAGCTCCCGCCGGTGGGCATTAGATCGAGCGCTGCCGCGCTGCTTCTCCTGGCGGGCTGCACCGTCGGACCCAACTACGAAAGCCCGAGCCTGTGGTCGCCGGCCTCGTGGTTCCGCACTACCCGGACGGAGAAGGCGACCGGCCCGGTAAGCCTGCCCGTCGCCGCGCCGATCGACGTGACGTGGTGGGACGTGCTGGGCGACCCGGAGTTGACCTCCCTGATGCGCCGGGTCGCGGGCACCAACCTCGACGTCCGCACCGCCGACCTCCGCCTCGCCCAAGCCCGCGCCCAGCGTGGCATCAGCGAGGCCGCCAGCTACCCAACCCTCGACGCCAACGGGAGCTACACGCGCGAGCGGCCGAGCAAACTCGGCGTCATCAGCCTCATCAGCGGCGGCGGCGCCTCGCAGGCCACCCAGGCGAGCGGTCTCGGCGGCCGGCAGGGCGCGTTCCCCAACTCCGCCGGGATCGGCGCCTTCGACCTGTTCCAGGCCGGCTTCGACGCCTCCTGGGAGCTCGACCTCTGGGGCAAGGTCCGCCGCCAGCTCGAGAGCGCGTCCGCCCAGGTCCAGGCCTCCACCGAAGCCCGGCGCAACACGCTGCTGACCAGCCTCGCCGAACTGGCCCGTAACTACGTCCAGCTGCGCGGCTTGCAGGAAAGCGAGCGCATCGTGCGCAGCAACCTGTCCAGTGCCCAACAGGCCGTCCGCCTCACCGAAGAGCGGGTTCGCGGCGGACTCGCGACCGATCTCGACCTGGCCAACGCCCGCGCCCAGGCCGAAGCCACCGCCGCCAACCTGCCGCAGCTTGAGGCTCAGGAACTTCAAGCCATCAACGCGATCAGCCTCCTGCTCGGCGAACCGCCGGGCGCGATGGGCGCCGAACTGCAAACCCCCAAGCCGGTGCCGCCCGTGCCGCCCGCCGTGCCGATCGGCCTACCCTCCGAGCTGGCCCGTCGCCGCCCCGATATCCGGCAAGCCGACGCCCTGCTCCATGCCGCGACCGCCGACATCGGCGTCGCCGAAGCCAATTTCTATCCCAGCGTCACCCTCTCCGGCAGCGTGGCGCTGCAGGCGACGCAGTTCACCCGCGTGTTCGACATCAACGCGCTGACCTACGGCGTCGGCCCCAGCATCTCCATCCCGATCTTCGAGGGCGGCCGCCTGACCCGCACCCTGGAGCTCCGCAAGGAAGCGGCAAAGGAAGCCGCGGTCGCCTACCAGAGGACCGTCCTGCAAGCCTTCCACGAGGTCGACAACGCCCTGATCGCCTACCGCACCGACCAGCTCCGCCGCGAACGCCTCGCCGCGCAAGCCAGCCAAAGCCGCCGCGCCCTCGGCTTCGCCACCGAACGCTACCGCAGCGGCCTCTCCGACTTCCTCGAGGTCCTGACCGCCCAGCGCACCCTGCTGCAAGCCGAAGAAGACCTCGCCAGCGCCACCACCACCGTCTCGACCGACCTGATCATGCTCTACAAAGCCCTCGGCGGCGGCTGGGAGATCGGCGAACCGAAGGGTTAGCTTGCACTAATAAAGATATCCTTATATCAGGCGGGCAATCTCAGGAGCCCGGCATGCCCGACGTCAACGTTGCCCACGACGATTTCAAGGTTCGCGACATCAGCCTCGCAGGCTGGGGTCGCAAAGAGATCCGGATGGCCGAGGACGAGATGCCCGGGCTGATGGCGTTGCGCGCCGAGTACGGCGCGAGCCAGCCGCTCAAGGGCGCGAACATCGTCGGCTCGCTGCACATGACGATCCAGACGGCGGTGCTGATCGAGACGCTGGTCGCGCTCGGCGCCACCATCCGCTGGTCGAGCTGCAACATCTTCTCGACGCAGGACCATGCCGCCGCCGCGATCGCCGAGGCAGGCATTCCCGTGTTCGCCTGGAAGGGCATGAACGAGGAAGAGTTCTGGTGGGCGATCGACCAGACGATCCGCGGGCCCAACGGCTGGGTCCCCAACATGATCCTCGATGACGGCGGCGACCTCACCAAGGTCATCCACGAGAAGAACCCGGAGCTGCTCGCCGGCATCAAGGGCCTCTCGGAGGAGACCACCACCGGTGTCCACCGGCTCTGGGAGATGGCCAAGTCGGGCGCCCTGAAGGTGCCCGCCATCAATGTGAACGACAGCGTGACCAAGTCGAAGTTCGACAACCTCTACGGCTGCAAAGAGAGCCTGGTCGACGCGATCCGCCGCGGCACCGACGTCATGCTGGCCGGCAAGGTCGCCTGCGTCGCGGGCTATGGCGACGTGGGCAAGGGGTCGGCGGCGAGCCTGAAGAACGGCGGCTGCCGGGTCATGGTGACCGAGGTCGACCCGATCTGCGCGCTGCAGGCGGCGATGGAGGGCTTCGAGGTCGTGACGATGGAGGATGCCGCGCCGCGGGCCGACATCTTCGTGACCGCGACCGGCAACATCGACGTCATCACGCTGGACCACATGCGGCAGATGAAGAACCGCGCCATCGTGTGCAACATCGGCCACTTCGACAGCGAGATTCAGATCGATTCGCTGCGCAACATGAAGTGGGAGAACGTCAAGCCGCAGGTCGACGAGGTCGTTTTCCCCGACGGCAAGCGCCTGATCGTGCTGAGCGAGGGCCGCCTGGTGAACCTCGGCAACGCGACCGGCCACCCGAGCTTCGTGATGTCGGCCAGCTTCACCAACCAGGTGCTGGCGCAGATCGAGCTGTGGACCGCCCGACCCGGCCAATATCAGAACCAGGTCTACACGCTGCCGAAGCACCTCGACGAGAAGGTCGCCGCCCTGCATCTCGACAAGGTCGGCGCCAAGCTCACCAAGCTGTCGGGCGCGCAAGCCGAGTATATCGGCGTGACCCCGGCGGGCCCGTTCAAGCACGAGCAATACCGCTACTGAGGCGCACACCAGCCGGCGCCATCATCTCGGCGGACGATTTCGGTCTGTCCGTCGAGGTGAACGAGGCGATCGAGCTGGCGCATCGGCAGGGCTTCCTCACGACGGCCAGCCTGATGGTCGCCGGTCCCGCTGCCGGCGATGCCATCCGCCGCGCCCGACGGCTTCCCGAACTGGCCGTCGGCCTTCACCTCGTTGCGGTGGAGGGCGACGCCAGCCTGCCGGGGTCCCCCCCGTTCGGCAGCGATCAGCTGCGGCTCGGGATCGACTACGCGTTCAACCCGCGCGCGCGACGCGCTCTTGCCGCCGAGATCGACGCGCAGTTCCGGGCCTTTGCGGCCACCGGCCTCCGGCTCGACCACGCGAACGCGCACAAGCACATGCACGTCCACCCGACGGTCGGGCGCCTGCTGATCGAGACCGGCCTCGGGTTCGGGCTCCGGGCGCTGAGAATCCCCGCGGAGCCGCCGGCCCTCATGCGAGCATTGGGTGTGAAGCAGGGATTGGCGGCGCTGACTCTCTATCGATGGACCGCGGTGCTGCGCCACATGGCCCGGCGGGCAAACCTCGTCACCAACGATTGGGTTCTCGGCCTCACCTGGAGCGGCCACATGACCATCGATCGGCTGCGCCGCGCGGCGCCGCTGCTACCGCCGGGCCTGGGCGAGATCTATTTCCATCCGGCGACAGCCAAGAACGCGCTCCTGCAGCGCCTGATGCCGGATTACGAGCCGGAAGCCGAGCTCGCGGCGTTGCTCGACGCGGAGCTGCGGACCGCGCTCGGCCCGGCCCGCGTGTGGCCTAGCCGGCGCCCGTAATCTCGGTCGTCGACGACGCGGCCGGACCTTGGGCAAGCCCCTGGTGTCGGAGCGCGGTCCAGCCGAGCAGCAGAGCCAAAATCAGAAGTGCGGTACGAACAAAGGCCATCAATCAACAACCCTACCCGGACGGCGATGCAACGCCCTGATGCCGTTATGCACCTCATCTATGAATAAAGTGTGACGTGGTCCGGTTCCGCGCTGCACGGCTGCTGCGCGGCCGGGACATGCGTGCGGTGGCCTCACGAAGCAGAGGGCCCACCGCGAAACCACGGCTTGCGCGGCGCTCCCCGTAAATATAGGAATTATGTCCTTTGCGCGGAGGAGACATGGTGCACTCAATAGCCACGGCGATTCCAATGGGTGCGCCATGCCGATGCTGACGCGCGAAGAAACCAAGCTGCTCCTCTGCCTCCGCCGCCTGCTCACCTTTTGGCGGAGTGCCAGCGGACCCGTGGCGAGTTTGCAACCCATCCTCCAGGAGTTGAGACATATGTCCGAAACATTCACGCACGAGATCACGCAGCTGCGCGACGACGTCGCCGCCCAGAGCACCGTCATCGCCAGCGCAACAGCGGCATTCCATGGCTTGGTCGCACAGCTGACCGCCGCCGAGGCCAGCGCCAAATCGGCGGGTGCGACCGACGCGCAGATCGCGAGCGTTTCCGCTGTCCGGCAGATGCTCGAGACCAACACCGCCGCGCTCGCGGCCGCCATTCCGGCCAACACGCCAGCGGCGAACGCCCCAACCGTCACCGACCCGGCCACTTCAGCGCCAGCCGCGCCGCAGCCCGACGCGGTGCCCGCCGCTACCTAAGCCGCTTTCCATGCAATCGGGAGCCAGCGCGAGCCGCGCTCCCGATTGACACCCCTCGGCCCCTTCCATACCACTCCGGCCATGACGGGGGGACGAACCATGCGGCTTCTAGCTTTGGCGCTCGCGGCGACCGTGCTTGCGGGGCCGGCTTCTGCCCAGATCAAGGTCGGCGTCACCGTCTCGGCCACCGGCCCGGCCTCGAGCCTCGGCGTGCCCGAGAAGAACGCTGTGGCCTTCCTGCCCACCAGCATCGACGGGCAGACGATCGAATACATCGTGCTCGACGACGGCACCGACGCGTCGCGCGCGGTCGCCAACGGCCGCAAGCTGATCGACGAGAATAACATCGACCTGCTGATCGGATCGACCGCGACCCCCGCCTCGCTCGCCCTGGTCGACGTGGCCGGCGAGAAACACGTGCCGCTGATCGCGCTCGCCGCGTCCGAGAAGATCATCGCGCCCGTCGAGGGCGCCAAACGCTGGGCGTTCAAGACGCCGCAGAACGACAGCCTGATGGCCCGCGGCATCGCCGACTACATGGCCGCCCACGGAGTCAAGACGGTCGGCTTTATCGGCTTCAACGACGCCTATGGCGATGGCTGGCTGACCGAGGCGACCAAGGCCTTCAGCGGCAAGGGCATCAGCATCGTCGCGACCGAGCGCTACGCCCGCAACGACCAGAGCGTGACCGGCCAGGTATTGAAGCTGATCGCCGCCCGGCCCGACGCCGTGCTGATCGCCGCTGCCGGCACGCCCGCCGCCCTGCCGCAGAAGACGCTGAAGGAGCGGGGCTACACCGGCGGGTACTACCAGACGCACGGCGTCACCAACCAAGATTTCCTGCGGGTCGGCGGCAAGGACGTGGACGGCACCGTGCTGCCGGCCGGACCCGTCCTGGTTCCCGACCAGCTGGCCGACGGCAATCCCATCAAGCCGGTCGCGAGCAAGTTGGTCGCCGAATACAACGAGAAATACGGGGCGGGCAGCTTTTCTACCTTCGCGGCGCACATGTTCGACGCCGGGATCGAGCTTGCTCACGCGGTGCCCGCGGCGCTGAAGGCCGGCAAGCCGGGCACGGCCGAGTTCCGCTCGGCGCTCCGCGACGCCATCGAGCAGGAGCACGAGGTCGTGCTGTCCAACGGCGTCATCGACATGTCGCCGACCGACCACAACGGGATGGACGACCGCGCCCGGGTGATGGTGACGATCCAGAACGGCGCCTGGGTGCTGATCAAATAGCCGCCCTCGCCTCGGCGAGGTAAAGCAAGCGCCGTGGACGCCGACATCGCCCTGATCCTGCTGCAGGATGGCATCGTCAACGGTGCCGTCTATGCGATTCTGGCGCTCTCGCTCGTGCTGGTGTTCGCCGTCACGCGGGTCATCCTGATCCCCATGGGCGAACTCGTCGCGTTCGGCGGGCTGACGGACGCCGCGCTGCAAGCGGGCCGCGTCCCCGGCAGCCTGCTTCTGCTCGGCGGCCTCGCGGCGGCGGCGTGCCTCGCGGGCGCGGTGCAGGATCGCCGGGTCGGCGCCTCGCTACTGCTGGAGACGGTGGCCCTGCCCGGAGTGGTTGCAGCGGCGACCCTGCTCCTCGCCCCCGCGCATCCCGGCCCGGTCCTTGCCGCCCTGCTCTCGGTCGCCATCGTCGCACCCATGGCCGCCTACCTCTACCGGATCGCCTTCGAGCCGCTCGCCCGCGCCTCCGTTCTCGTGCTGCTGATCGCCAGCGTCGGCGTGCACCTCGCGCTCAACGGGCTCGGTCTCGTCTTCTTCGGCCCGGAAGGCTTCCGCGCGGCCGGGTTCTCGGCCGCGCGCTTCTTAGTTGGCGGCCTGCTCGTGCCCGGCCAAGCCCTCTGGATCGTCGGCCTCAGCGTGCTCACGATGGCCGGCCTCGCGCTGTTCTTCGCCCGGACGCTGACCGGCAAGGCATTGCGCGCGACCGCAATCAACCGACTCGGGGCGCGGCTTGTCGGCATCTCGACGGCGTTGGCCGGTCGCACCGCATTCGCGTTGGCCGGGCTGATCGGGGCCACTTCGGGCGTGCTGATCGTGCCGTTGACCACGCTCTACTACGACAGCGGCTTCCTGATCGGCCTGAAGGGCTTCGTCGCAGCGATCATCGCCGGGCTGGCCAGCTACCCGGTGGCGGCCGGGGCGGCGCTGCTGGTCGGCTGCGTCGAGAGCTTCTCGAGCTTCTACGCCAGCGCCTTCAAAGAAGTCATCGTCTTCACGATCATCATCCCTGTCCTGCTCTGGCGCTCGCTCCGGAGCCCGGCGGAGGAGGAGGAGTGAGACGCCCCCTCGCCCCGCTGCTGTTCGTCGCAATCGGGGTACTGCCGCTGCTGCCGGTGCCGAATTTCTGGATCACGCTCGGCGACTACATCGGCATCGCGGGCATCATCGGCATCGGGCTGGTGGTGCTGACCGGCTTCGGCGGCATGACCTCGTTCGCGCAAGCGACCTTCATGGGTTTCGGCGCCTACGCCACGGCACTCCTGAGCACGCGCTACGGCGTGTCGCCCTGGCTCACGCTGCCGGTATCGCTGGCGGTGGCCGGGATGCTGGCGCTGGCTATCGGCGCGGTCACGCTGCGGCTGTCGGGCCACTACCTCGCGCTCGGCACCCTCGCCTGGGCCGTGAGCTTCTACTACGTGTTCGCGAATCTCGACCTGCTCGGGCGCAACGACGGCATTTCCGGCATCCCGCCGCTCCGGCTGTTCGGCCACGCGCTGATCGACAGCCGGGCCTATTTCTACCCCGTCTGGATCGGCGTGGCGCTCTGCGTCTGGCTCACCGGCAATCTCCTGAACAGCCGCGCCGGCCGGGCGATCCGGGCGCTCCGGGGCGGCACGCGGGCGGCGGCGAGCTTCGGGGTCAACCTCACGGCGACGCGAATGCTCGCCTTCACCTACGCAGCGGTGCTGGCCGGTTTTGCCGGCTGGCTTTACGCGCACATGCAGCGGAGCGTGAACCCGACCCCGTTCGGGCTGAACGCCAGCATCGAATACCTGCTGATGGTCGTGATCGGCGGCGCGGCGTCGGTCTGGGGCGCCTTGCTCGGCGCCGGGCTGGTGACGGTGGTGAACGACCAGCTGCAAGACCTGCTGCCTCGCCTGCTCGGCAGCGCCGGCAGCTACGAGACCGTCGTGTTCGGCGCGTTGCTCGTCATCAGCCTGCAGGCGGCGCCGGACGGCTTGTGGCGCTATATCGGCCGTGCCCGCCCGGCCAAGCGGACGATCGCCGCCACCGCCCTGCTGCCCGCGCGCGACCTGCCCGAGCCTGGGGCCCCGATCCTGACCGCGACCGGGCTGCGCAAGCTGTTCGGCGGCCTCGTCGCGGTTGACGGGCTGGACCTGGCGCTGGCCGGGCGCGAGATCGTTGCGCTGATCGGCCCCAACGGCGCCGGCAAGAGCACGAGCTTCGACCTGTTGACCGGCGTAGCCCGGCCCAGCGCCGGCACGTTGCGCCTGCTCGGCCACACGCTGCCCCATCCGAGCCCGCAGGTCGTGGCGCGCCTCGGCCTGGCCCGCACCTTCCAGCACGTGCGGCTGGTGCCGGGCATGTCGGTGCTGGAGAACGTGGCGTTGGGCGCCCACCTGCGAGGCCGCGCGTCGCCGGCCGCAGCGCTGCTGCGGCTCGATCGCGCGGAGGAATCGCGGCTGTTCGCCGAGGCGGCCCGCCAACTCGCCCGCACCGGCCTGCTCGAGCACGCCGACCGGCCCGCGGACACCCTGGCGCTCGGCCAGCAGCGGATCGTCGAGATCGCCCGCGCGCTGTGCCTCGACCCGGCGCTCATCCTGCTCGACGAGCCCGCGGCCGGGCTGCGCGCTCCGGAAAAGCAGGCGTTGGCCACCCTGCTGCGGCAATTGCGGGACGAGGGCCATACCGTCCTGCTCGTCGAGCACGACATGGGGTTCGTCATGGGCCTGGCCGACCGCATCGTGGTGATGGAGCACGGCCACAAGATCGCGGAAGGCCCACCCGACGCCATCCGGCGCGACCCGGCCGTCATCGCCTCCTACCTCGGCGCCGCCGCCTGATGCTCGCCGTCGACGCGTTCTCGGTCGCCTACAACGGCATCGTCGCGGTGCATGAGGCGAGCCTGCGCCTCGATGCCGGGCAGATCGTGACGGTCATCGGTCCGAACGGGGCCGGCAAGACCACCCTGCTCAACGCCATCATGGGCATCCTCCCCGCGCAAGGGCGCGTCACCCTGCGCGGCACCGATTTGCGGCCGTTGTCTGTCGAGGCGCGGGTGCGGGCCGGGCTGTGCCTGGTGCCGGAGAAGCGGGAGCTGTTCGGCACGCTCACGGTCGAGGACAACCTCCGCCTCGGCGCTTTCCGGTTCCGCCGCGAGGGCCGCGCCGCCGCCAGCCGGGCGCTCGACGGCATCTTTGCGCAATTCCCGCGCCTGCACGAACGCCGCGCCCAACGGGCTGGCACGCTCTCGGGCGGCGAGCGGCAGATGCTGGCGATGGGCCGCGCGCTGATGGCCCGGCCGGACATCCTGATGCTGGACGAGCCGAGCCTGGGCTTGGCGCCGCTGATCGTGCGCGACATCTTCCAGATCATCACCGGGCTGCGGAGCCGGGGCGTCGGCATCCTGCTGGTCGAGCAGAACGCCCGGGCCGCCCTCGAAGTGGCGGATTACGCCTACGTGCTCGAGACCGGCCGCATCATCCTCGAGGGCACCGGGGCCGCGCTCGGCACGGACCCGCGCGTCACGCAGGCCTATCTGGGCGCCGCCTGATCGCGACTACAGCTGGCGGAGGAACAGCTCCAGCAGCGACTGGCCGAACGCCCGCATGTTCTCCGCCCGGTCGGCCGACCCCGTCTCGATCGTGGCCACCGCGTTGCGGGGACCCACCACCGCGATGCAGCAATGGCCCGGCGGATCACCATACCCGTTGCCGCTCGGTCCCGCCGCGCCGGTTTCACCGAGCGCCCAGACGGCGCCGAACCGCTCGCGCGCCGTCGTCGCCAGCAGGGTGGCATACGTCTCCGTCGCCGAGCGGATGCCGACCATCGCCTCGGCGGGAATGCCGAGCAGCGAGGCGCGGGCGGTTTTGGTGTAGATCACGGCGCCGCCCAGGAAATAGGCCGACGCTCCCGGCAGGGACAGCAGCGCCGCCGACACCAGACCGCCCGTGGAGGATTCCGCGACGACGACCGTCGCATTCTCCGCCCGGAGCCGCGCCGCCACGCGTTCGGCCAAGGGTATCAAACGATCCATCCCGCATCTCCTTCGCCCAGCAGCCATAACAGAATTCGGGGTGCGGCCGGAATCCGCATCGGCTATGCCCAACCCAAGAACGACGGAGGATCCCCATGCGCTTTGCGGCTTATCGCCAGAACGGCACCGACGGCATCGCGGTCGCGGAGCGCGCCGGCGCGCCGTTCCACGCCTGCCCCAGCACCGACGGCGCTTACCCGGGCAGCCTGACCAGCCTCATCGCCGCCGGAACCGACGCGCTGCAGAGTGCCGGCCGCAAGATGCTGTCCGGGCCGCAGATCGACCTCGACAGCGTGACGCTGCTGCCGCCGCTGCCGACCCCGCCGAAGATCATCTGCGTCGGCCTGAACTACGCCGACCACTCTGCGGAAAGCGGCTTTGCCACGCCCGACTACCCGACGCTGTTCGGCCGCTTCGCCTCCAGCCTCATCGGGGCCGGCGCGCCGATCATCCGCCCGCGCCTGTCCGAACAGCTCGACTACGAGGGCGAGATCGTGGCCGTGATCGGCCAAGGCGGCCGCGACATCGCCAAGGAGACAGCGCTCGACCATGTCATCGCCTACTCGCTGTTCAACGACGTTTCCGTCCGCGACTACCAGTTCAAGGCGCCGCAATGGACGGTGGGCAAGAATTTCGACGGCACCGGACCGTTCGGCCCCTACCTCGTCACGGCGGACGAGCTGCCGCCGGGCATCGCCGGGCTCCGGCTGACCACCACGCTGAACGGCCAAATCGTGCAGGAGGCCTCGACGGACGATCTCGTGTTCGACGTCGCGACCATCATCCACATCATCAGCCAAGCCTTCACCCTCGAGCCGGGCGACGTGATCGTGACGGGCACGCCGTCGGGCGTCGGGATGGCGCGCAAGCCGCCGCTCTGGATGAAGGCCGGCGACGTCGTCGAGGTCACGGTCGAGGGCATCGGTACGCTGCGCAACCCGGTCGCCGACCAGGGCTGAGGGCGATGCCCGTGGCCGTCCTGCCGCCACTCGATCCGGACCGGCTGCCCGCGGGGCTGGGCAGCCGGTTTCTCGAGGGCATCAACGGGCTGCGGGTCCATCTGCTCGAAGCGGGCGAGCCCGGGCGGCCCTTGGTGCTGCTGCTGCACGGGTTCCCGGAGATCGCCTATAGCTGGCGGCGCGTGATGCCGGGACTGGCGGCGGCGGGCTACCACGTCGTCGCACCGGACGCGCGCGGCTATGGCCGGACCACCGGCAGCGCGCTCGGCTACGATGTCGAGCTGTGGGAGTTCGGCATCCTCAATCTCGTGCGGGACGCGGCCTCGATCGTGGCGGCGCTGGGCCGGAGCGAGGTCGCGCTCGTCGCCGGCCACGATTACGGGGCGGGCACGGCCGCAGCCTGCGCGCTGGTGCGGCCGGACATCTTCCGGCGGCTTGCGCTGATGAGCGCGCCCTTCGGCGGCCCGCCCGCGCTACTGGCGTCGCCCGCGCCCGATCTTGCGGCGGAGCTGGCCGCCCTCGACCCGCCGCGCAAGCACTACCATTGGTACTACTCGACCCGGCACGCCGCGCCCGACATGGAGGCGAGCCCGCAGGGTCTCCACGCCTTCCTGCGCGCCTACTTCCACCAGAAGAGCGCCGACTGGTCCGGCAACGAGCCGTTCCCGCTGAAGGCCTGGTCGGCGGAGGAGCTCGCCAAGCTGCCCGGCTACTACGTCATGCCGCTGGAGGCGACGATGCCCGAGGCGGTGGCGCCGTTCATGCCCGCCGAGCCTCCCGCTTGGCTCACGGACGCGGAGCTCGCCCTCTACGCGGAGGAATATGGCCGCACCGGGTTCCAAGGCGGGCTGAACTGGTATCGGCTGCGCACCGGCGGACAACTCGCCCGCGAACTCTCGACCTTCGCGGGCCGCACGATCGACGTCCCGTCCTGCTTCTACGCGGGCGCGGCGGATTG
>Ga0326763_1000280_pt1 | contig 18923 bp, 19 predicted proteins | sample NORPS_P_FD_207671 | JGI IMG/M metagenome (GOLD analysis project Ga0326763, IMG submission 207671) | Hot spring water microbial communities from Norris Geyser Basin, Yellowstone National Park, WY, United States - NOR.PS_P | ecosystem: Environmental > Aquatic > Thermal springs > Unclassified...
GTCGGCGCCCCGAACGAAAACCCTTGGGCGATCGCCGCCTGCACCGCCTGCACCACCTCCGGGTGGCCGTGACCCAGGATCATCGGGCCCCACGAGCCGATGTAGTCGATGTAGCGCTGGCCGTTGGCGTCCCATAGGTAGGCGCCCTGGGCGCGGGTGATGAAGCGGGGTGTGCCGCCCACGGCCTTGAAGGCGCGCACGGGCGAATTGACCCCGCCCGGGATGACGGTCTTGGCGCGCTCGAACAGCGTGGCGTTGCGGTCGGTCATGGCTCTTCGGGGGTGTCGTTGGGGTTGTCAGTATCGTCGTCGGCCCAGAACAGACGGTCGGGCACGGCGTGCCCCATGCCCGGCTGAAAGCCGTTGGCCAACGTCTGGTCCAGGTAGGTGAGCGCCTCCGCGCCGGCCTGCGATAGGTCGCTGCCGTGCGCCAGCAGCGCGGTCAGCGCGGCGGACAGCGTGTCGCCCGCGCCGATGAAGGTGGCCTCGATACGCTCGAAGCGCGCCTGCGCCAGCACGACCTCGGGCGACGCCAGGTAGTTGTCGATGCCGTCGTCGTGCACCATGCCCGTGACCAGGGTGACGCTGACGCCATGGGCGGCGGCGGCGCGGGCGATGTCGCGCGCGCCCGGCGCCCGCTCGTCCTCCCAGTCGCGCAACAGCCAGCGCGCCAGCGTGTGATGGTTGCCCACCAGCACGTCGGTCTGGGGCAGCACCAGCTCCTCGCACGCTTCCAGATAGGCCTCGCGCTCGCCGTCCGACAGCCATGCCAGCTCGGGCAGGTAGGTCACCACGGGCACGTCGTCGTAGTCGCTCAGGATGCTGCCGATGGCCGACAGACCTTCGGGGCTGCCACCAAAGCCGACCTTGATCGCTGCCACCGGCATATCCTCCAGCACGGCGCGCGCCTGGTCGTCGATCCACTCGGCGTCTAGCGCGTGGTGGCCGTGCAGCTGGCGCGTGTCGCGCAGCCAGACGCTGGTGGTCACCGGCAGCACGTGACACGAGGCGCTGGCCAGCGCCCCGATGTCGGCGCCCAGGCCGCCGGCGCCGCTGGGGTCGCTGGCATTGAAGCACAGCACGCACGGCGGCCGCGCCGGGGTGTCGCGAGCAGCGGGGGTTTCTGGGGACATGGGCATCGGACGTCGGTCGACCGAGGTCGCAAAGCGCGCCGGGGTCATGGCTACAATGCACCCATTATACTTAGCCCCCTCGTGCCGACGCTGCCATGACGACCCCGACCCGAACCTGGATGTGCCTGATCTGCGGCTGGATCTACGACGAGGCCGCAGGCGACCCCGAGCACGGCATCGCCCCCGGCACCCGTTGGGAAGACGTGCCCGTCAACTGGACCTGTCCCGAGTGCGGCGCGCGCAAGGAAGATTTCGAGATGGTCCAGATCTGACCCTCACGACGCCCCGCACCAGCCATGGAAACGCGCCCATCCACCCCGCGCAAGGTGCTGATCGTCGACGACAGCCTGACGGTGCGGCGCAGCGCACAACGCGCCCTGAGTGCGGGTGGCCACGAGGTGCGGCTGGCGGCCGATGGCTTCGAGGCCTTGGCGCTGGTGCACGATTTCGCGCCCGACCTGGTGCTGTGCGACATCCTGATGCCGCGGCTGGATGGCTACCAGACCTGCGCCATCATCAAGCGCCATCCGCGCTTTGCCCTTTTGCCGGTGGTGATGCTGTCCTCCCGCGACGGCGTGTTCGACGTCGCCCGCGGGCGGCTGGCCGGTGCCTGCGATCACCTGGCCAAACCCTTCACCCCCGAGACCCTGCTGGACGCGGTGGCCCGGCATGCCGCGCCGCGCGCGCCAGCCGCGCCACTGTAGAATCGCCACACGGCCATGAAGGACATCCTGGTAATCGACGACTCGCGCACCGAGCAGGTATACCTGCGCAACCTGCTCGCCGGCCACGGCTATCACGTGCGCAGCGCCTTCGACGCCGAACAGGCCTGGCGCGCACTGCAGGCGCAGCCTCCCGATCTCATCCTGATGGACGTGGTCATGCCCGGCACCAACGGCTTTGCCCTCACGCGCACGATCGCCCGGCACCCCGACTTTGGCCACATTCCGATCGTGATCTGCTCCAGCAAGCGGCAAGAGACCGATCGCATCTGGGGGTTGCGCCAGGGCGCGCGCGACTATGTGACCAAGCCGCTCGACCCGGCCGAGCTGCTGCACAAGATCGGGCAGCTGCTGGCGACACGTGACGAAGACCCACGGGAGCGTGACGATGGCGAGCGCGACCCTCATGGCTGATGGGCAGCCCCGTGGCGCAGGGGCGCTGGCGGCCTTTCAAGCCCAATTGGCGCGGCGTATGGCCCAGGCCGCGCGCGAGCCTGCCGAGCCCGGTTGGATGGCGCTGCAGTGGCGCGGCGTTCGGGTGTGGCTACCGTTGGCCGACGCGGGCGAGCTCGTGCCGGCGCAGCCGCTGCGGCCGCTGCCGCATGCCCAGGCGTGGGTGCTCGGGGTGGCGGCCATCCGCGCCGCGCCCGTGGCCGTCGTCGATTGGGTGGCCGCGTTAGGTGTGTCCGACGCCGGGGCCGAGACGGCTGGCGAGCCCACCCACTGGCTGGCGTTGAACCCCACCGCCACCGGCTTGCCGCTGGCGCTGTGTGTGGACCGGCTGCCCCAACTGCGTGCCAGCGGGCCGTGGGAGCGGGTCGCCGCATCCCCGCCCTGGCAGTGGGCTTGGCGCGATGCCCAAGGCGGCGCCCAGCCCGTGTTGGACGCCGCGCTGCTGCGCGAACGCCTGGCCGCAGGGGGCTTGCACCAGCCCGCCTGGGCACCGCAACGGAGAGTCGAACATGCTTGATGCCCTGCGACGGCGCACGACCGCCTACCGACCCGCCGCGGCAGACGACCTGCCCTCCGGTCTGGATTCGACCCTGAGCAAGGTCGGCTCGACCCTGGGCGAGGCGGGCGATGCCTTGCCCGCGCGGGCGACACGAACAGACCCCAAGCCGCGCGCGGCGTCGGCTGGGCCCACCACGCCGCCAGCGCCTGCCGCCGCGTCGCAGGCCGGCGCGTGGCTGGCGGTGGCCGCCGTGGTCGCGCTGGCCATGACGGGCCTGGCGCTGGCGCCGTGGTTTGCGGGCGACGCGCTGCCGCTGCCCGCGGCATGGTGGCCCGCGCTCACGGCGGCCGCGGGCGGGGTGATGGGGGCAGCGTTGGCGCTGGCCTGGCGCGGCCAACGCGAGCAGGTACGCGCCCTGCAAGCGGCGCTGGAGCGCACGCAGGCGCAGGCGTGGGAGCAACAGCTCGAGGCCAAGCGCGTCAACGACGCCACCCAGGCCGCCATCCTGCGCTTGATGAACGAGCTGCAAGCCGTGGCCGAGGGCGACCTCACCCAGCAGGCGACGGTGACGGAGGACATCACCGGCGCGATCGCCGACACGATCAATTACACCGTGGAAGAGCTGCGCAACCTGGTGGCCCAGGTGCAGGCGGCGGCACAGCGCGTCACCGAGACCACCGCCCGCGTGGAAAACACCTCGATCGAGCTGCTGGCCGCCTCCACCGAGCAGTTGCGCGAAATCCGCGAGACCGGGCAAGCCGTGCTCGACATGTCGGGCCGCATCACCCAGGTGGCGGCGCAGGCGCAGGCCTCGGCGGACGCAGCGCGCCAGGCGCGGGCCGCGGCCGAGACGGGCGCGCGCGCGGTGCAGGAGACGATCGGCGGCATGTCCACCATCCGCGAGCAGATCCAGGATACCGCGCGCCGCATCAAGCGCCTGGGGGAGTCGTCGCAGGAGATCGGCGAGATCACCGACCTGATCGCCGACATCACCGAGCAAACCAACGTGCTGGCGCTCAACGCCTCCATCCAGGCTGCCAGTGCCGGTGAGGCGGGGCGCGGTTTCTCGGTCGTGGCCGAGGAAGTGCAACGCCTGGCCGAGCGCAGCGCCGACGCCACGCGCCAGATTGCTGCGCTGGTGCGCGCCATCCAGGCCGACACCCTGGACGCCGTGGCCGCCATGGAGCGTTCCACGCGCGAGGTCGTCGAAGGCGCGCGCCTGTCGGACAACGCTGGCGCTGCGCTGGCCGAGATCGACCGCCTGTCGCGCCAGGCCGCCGAGCTGGTCGAGCAAATCGCGGATTCGGCCGCGCGTGAGGCGGAGCTGGCCAGCCAGACGGCGGGCAGCATCGAGCACATCCTGGGCGTGACCGAACAGGCGGGCGAAGGCACCCGCTCGACGGTGCAGCAGGTGCGCGAGTTGGCGCGCGTGGCCGACGAGCTGCGCCAGTCGGTGGCGCGCTTCAAGATTCGCTGACGTGACCGTGCCCAGCGTTCTTTCACCCGAGTCCCCCGCGTTATCTGGTCCCGAACCGGGGCCGCTGGCGTGGCTGATGGACGAGCTCGAGCGCACGCTGGCCGCGGCACTGGCCGCGGTGCAGGCGTACGTGGCGGCGCACGAACGCTCGCGCGCCGGTGATCTGGCCGCGGTCGATGCGGCCGAGTTGCGCTGGCAGGCGCAGGCCCTGCACCAAGCCGTCGGGGCGCTCGAGATGGTCGAACTGTCGGCCGAAGCGCGCACCGTCGCCGCCCTGCAGGGCGTGCTGGAGCGGCTGGCGCAGCGGCCGCTGGCGGCCGACGCGGCCCTGGTGTCGCTGGTCGAGCGCGGGGTGTGGGCCGTGCGCGACCAGCTGCAGCGGCACTTGGGCGGCCGTGCGCTGCCGGCGCTGGCGCTCTTTCCCACCTACCGCGACTGGCGGCAGTGGGCGCAGGCGCGCGCGCATCCGGCCGATTTGTGGACGCAGGCTTTGCCCGCGGCGCTCGTGCTACCTCCCATGGCGCCGCTGGTGTTGGGCGATCGCGTGCGCACCCACCTGGAGCGGCTGGCGCTGCCGCTGCTGCGCGACGGCAACGTCGCGGCCGCTGCAGCCCTGGTGCGGCTGGCGGGTAGTCTGGCCCAGGCAGCCACCGGGCCCGAAGCGCGCCGCTTTTGGGCCATCGCCGCGGCGGTGCTGGAGGGGGTGGCCGCCCAGCGTTTGCCGCTGGACGTGTGGGTCAAGCGGGCCCTGGCTGCCCTGTTGCGGCAGGTGGCCAGCACGGGATGGCAACAGGCGCCGGCCGCCGTCTGGGACGCGACCGCACACGAGTGGCTGTATCTGGCGGCGCGGCTGGATCCACCGCCCGATGCGGCCTTGCCGCATGCCGCGGCGCTGTGGCAAGCCATGGGCTGGCGTGAGCCGCTGCGCTGGGATCCGGAGCGGCGCGCGCTGGGCCTGGTCGATCCCCAGGCGGTGGTGCGGGCACAGGCCGCGGCTGACAGCGCCCAGCGGCAATGGGAAGTCGCCGAGGCGCGCCAACGCCCGCAGCCACCGACGCAGGCACTGGCCGAACTGGCCGACGCGCTGGCCGCCTTGCCTGCGCCTTGGCCGGCGCTGGCCCAGGCCTGGCGGCAGTGGGCTGTGCACGCCGTGCAGTCCGACGCCGTGAACCGGCCCTCGGAAGCGGTGCTGGTGTTGCTCGGCTTACAGGCCGAGCTCGACGCGTTCGACGCCCTGGACGCGCAGCAAGCCGCGCGCGTGCAAGCACTGGCCGATCGGCTGCTGGCTGCGGCCGACGGGCGAGAAGTGCCCCCGGCCGAGCCGTGGCTGACGGAGCGCTTCCGCGCCTGGAGCGCGCGCGCGGGCGCGCACCATTGGGTGGCCGAATGGCGTGCCGAGCTGGCGTCGCTGGAGGCGATGTTCGATGCCCTGTGGCGCCACCCCGATCCCGCGGCATGGGATGCCTGGCAGGCGGTGCCCGAGCGGCTGCGGCGGCTGCAAAGCCACGCCGCCGTCATGGACGCGCCCGACGTCGCCCGGGCGCTGGCGGCGGTCGAGGCGACCGTCGCCGACTGGCTGCGGGCCGGGCAGTGGCCCGAACCCGTATCGCGCCAGATGGCGGCGCAGCGCATCGGCGCGACGTGGGCCGCGCTGGGCGCCTGGTTGGACACGTGGCTGCGGCAGCCCGAGCAGGCCGCCCGGGCGTATGTTTTCGATACCGAGACGGGGGTATTGCGCGCGCGGCAAGCGGCCGCCCACGCCCTGCGCGCCGAACCCTCGCCGGCCACGATGGTCGAAGCCGAGGGAGCAGCGTCGCCAGCGGTGCCCGTCATCGTCAGCGACGCCGCGGCCGACGGCGAGGCGGCGGCCGCCGACGACTTCGACGAGCGGGCCGTCTTTCTGGACGAGGCACGAGAACTGCTCGCGGCGCTCGCGCCGTTGCTCGATGCGCTGCGCGCCCAGCCGGACGACGCGGCAGCGCTCGCGCGCGTGCGGCGCTTCTTTCACACGCTCAAAGGCAGTGCGCGGCTGGTGGGGCTGGAGGCGATCGGCGAGGCCGCGTGGCGCGTGGAGCGCTGCCTCAACGCCTGGTTGGCCGAGTCACGCGTGGTCAGTGTGGCGGATTGCCAGGCGCTGGCACGCACGCAGGCGCTCCTGAGCGACTGGGTCGCGGCCTGGACCGATGCGCCCCCGCCGGGTGACGAGCCCGCGCGGCTGGCCGCCGTGAGCGAACTCTGGACGGCGGGCGAGACCCCGGTCACGCCATCGACTGAGACTCCCGCGCCGTCCGCGTCCCCGCCCGCACCCGAGCCGGTGCGCATCGGCCCGCTGTCGATCGATCCCGAGCTGTATGCGGTGTTTTTGCAAGAGGCCGACACCCACTCGTTGGCGCTGGAGCAGGCGCTGGCCGACTGGGCCCGGGGTGCCAGCGTCGACCTGGCGACGGCAGCCCTGCACGCCCATGCGTTGGCGGGACAGTCGGCGACGGTCGGGCACCGGCCCTTGGCGACGCTGGCACAGGCGCTGGAAGACGCCCTGCAGCGCGCCGCCGCCCGGGCGCCAGTGATGCCGGCCGAGCGGGCCGTGGTGGTGCGCGCGGCCGCCGAATTGCGTGAGCTGCTGCACCAGATGGCGGCGGGCTGCTACCGCGAGCCGGCGGCCCCGACGCTGGCCGCGCTGGCCGACTGGCCGCCGCCCGCTCCTGCGCCGCCCGAGCCAGAGCCCGAACTGGAACCGGATGTGCAAGCCGCGCAGGCCGACTTCCAGATCGAAATGGCGCAACTGTTGCCGCGCCTGCGCGCCGCCCTGGCGCGCTGGCTGGACGGCAGCGCGCCCGACGGCTCCACCGAGCTGCTGCGACTGCTGCACACGGTCAAGGGCAGCGCCCGCCTGGCGGGCCGGCGGGATCTGGCCGATGCGGCGCACGCGCTGGAGTCCGACGTGCTGGCCGCGCCGCCGGACGGCCCCCCACCGGCGGTGCTGCAGCATGCGCTAGCCGACTGGATCGATCGCCTCGCCCCTGCGCAACCGGCCACCCCAGCGGCCACTCAGGTCGCCGAGGCCACCGTGGCCGACGCCGGCTCCCCCGCGAGGGAGCCGCCGCCGCGCGCGCCGGCCGACCTCATCGATCGCTTGTTCGGCGGTGCCGCCGATCAGATGGTGCACCGCCAGCGCCTGGCGGCCGAGCTGACAGCGCTGCGCCGGGGCCTGCGCGAGATCGACGCCAACGTCGAGCGGCTGCGGCTGCAATGGCGCGAGCTGCAACAGCAGACCGAGTCGCGCATGCCGCCGGGGGCCGTCGGCGCCGCACCCGAGGGGTTCGATGCGCTCGAGCTCGAGCGCTACACCCGCGTGCAGGAGCTGACCCGGCTGCTGGCCGAAGCCATCGACGATGTGGCCACCGTCGGGCATCAGATGCAGCGCTCGCTGGGGGCGGCCGAGGGCCATCTGGCCGCGCAGGAGCGGCAGGCGCGCGAGGAGCAGCGCCTCTTGCTCGAGGCGCGCCGTGTGCCCTTCGACAGCGTCCTCGAGCGGCTGGGGCGTGGCGTGCACCAGATGGCCGATGCTCTAGGGCGCCGCATCGATTGGCAGTGCAGCGTCGACCCCGACACGCGGCTGGATCGGCGCGTGCTCGAGCGCGTGGTGCCGGTGCTCGAGCACCTGCTGCGCAACGCCGTGGTGCACGGCATCGAGCCGCCCGACGCGCGCGTCGCGGCTGGCAAGCCAGCCGCTGGCCGTCTGGCGCTGACGGCGCAGGCGCATGGGCAAGACCTGCTGCTCACCCTGACCGACGACGGTGCCGGCCTGGACGTGGCGCGCCTGCGCGAGCGCGCGGTCGCGCTCGGCTTGCACCCGGCCGATGCCCCCTTTGGGCGCGAGGACGCGGTGCGCTGTGCGTTCGCGCCCGGTCTCAGTACCGCGGCCCGGGTCGATGCCTGGGCCGGACGGGGCATCGGGCTCGACGTCGTGCGCACCGAATTGGAGGCGCTGGGGGGGCGCATCGAGGGTTTCGAGCCCGCGGGCGGTGGAACCGGCTGGCGGCTCGTGGTGCCGCTGACCACGGCCATCATGCCCGTCGTGCTGGTGCGCGTCGATGGGCAAGTGTTTGGTCTGCCCGCGCCCTGGGTGGATGCGGTGCGCCGCGTGCTTGGCCCCGAGCTGACCGCGGCCGAGTCGACCGGACACTGGCGTGAAGGCGGAAGCGAGGGCGGGGCGCTCATGCCCCTGTACTGGATGGGGGCGCTGCTGGGGACGTCCGCGCGCCCCGAGGCGGCGCCACGGCGCCGGGGCATTCCGGTGCTCGAGTGCCACAGCGCTGGCCAGCGGGCCGCGCTACGGGTGGACGCGGTGCTGGGCCGCCAGACCATGGTGTTGCCGTCCCTGCCGCCCTTGCTGGCGCGCCAGCCGGGGCTGGTAGGGGCGAGTGCGCAACCCGACGGCAGCGTGGTGCTGGTATACCACCCGCTGGCGCTGGTGGCGCACTACGGTGATGCAGCGCAGCGCTGGGCCGCGCAGGCCACGGTGGCCCCGCCGCGCGCCGAGCGCACGCTCACTGCGGCGCCGCTGGTGCTGGTGGTCGACGACTCGATCACCGTGCGCCGCGTCACCCAGCGCCTGCTGCAACGTGCGGGCTATCGGGTGGCGCTGGCGGGCGACGGCTGGCAGGCGCTGCAGCGCCTGCGCGAGGAAACCCCGGTCGTCGTGCTCTGTGACATCGAGATGCCGCGCATGGACGGCTTCGAACTGGTGCGCGCGCTGCGCAACGACCCCCGCTGGGCCGATGTGCCGGTGGTGATGATCACCTCGCGCCTGGCCGACAAACACCGCGTCCACGCCGAGGCGCTGGGCGTCAACCACTACCTGGGCAAACCCTATGCCGACGATGCGCTGCTGGCGTTGGTGGCGGCCCATGCCCGGCTGGCCGCGCCGGTGGGCCGCGACCTCAGCCCGGCTTGACCACCGCGTAGCGCTGCAGCGTGCGCAGCCGCGCCTGCGCATGGTCGACGATCGGCGCCGGGTAGTCGCGCCCGATCACCACCCCCGCTGCGGCCAGATCCGCGGCGCTCGCGCGCCACGGCGCGTGCAGCGCCGGGGTGGGCAGCCCCGCCAGCACCGGTAGGTAGCGGCGGATGAATTTGCCGTCGGGGTCGAACTTTTCGCTTTGGGTGATGGGGTTGAAGATGCGAAAGTACGGCTGCGCATCGCACCCGCTGGACGCGGCCCACTGCCAGCCGCCGTTGTTGGCGGCCAGGTCGAAGTCGATCAAACGATCGGCGAAGTAGCGCTCGCCCCAGCGCCAGTCCAGCCCCAGGTCCTTGGTCAGAAAGCTCGCCACCACCATGCGCAGCCGGTTGTGCATATAGCCGGTCTGGTTGATTTGATGCATGGCCGCATCCACCAGCGGATAGCCGGTGCGGCCCTCACACCAGGCGGCAAACAGTGCCTCGGCGTGGCGGCCCCGCTCCCAGTGGATGGCGTCGTAGGCGGGCTTGAAGGCCTTGCCCTCGCCGACGTGCGGAAAATTGGCCAGGATCTGGTGATAGAAGTCGCGCCAAATCAACTCGTTGAGCCAGGCGGTGGCGCCGGCGCGGCCCTGCCTGTGCAGGCGGTAGGCGGTGCCGGCCACCTCGCGGATGCTGATCGTGCCAAAGCGCAAATGCACGCTCAGATAGCTGGGCCCCTTGATGGCGGGGTAGTCGCGCGCCTGGTGGTAGTGGTCGATGCGCTCCAGAAAGTCCTCCCACAGCGCACGCGCACCGCGGCTGCCGGTGCGCACCTTGAGTGCGCGCAGGTTGGTGGGCGCAAACCCAATCGACGCCAGGCTGGGCACGCCCGGCGGGTGCGTGGGCGGGCAGGGGGCCAGCGCGTCGGCGTGGCGTTCCACCGGGTGGGGCTGCAGGTGCGCGTCGGTCAGGGTTTTGAGCCACGCATTCTTGTACGGGGTAAAAACCGTGAAAGGCTGCGCGTTGGCGGTCAATACCTCGCGCCGCTCGAAGATCACGTGATCCTTGACCGTGTGCAGCACCACCCCCTGGTGCGCCAGCGCCCCCAGTACCTGTGCGTCGCGGGAGCGGGCGTGGGGTTCGTCGTCGTGGTTGGCAAAGACCGCCTGCACGCCCAGCTCGGCGGCCAGGCGCGGGATGTCCTGCCGCGCCGGGCCATGCCGCACGATCAGCCCGACCCCCTCCACACCATTGGCGCGGCCGAGCGCGCGCAGCTGCTCGTCCAGGTCGATCAGGCTCTCATGGATAAACTCCACCCGCCGGTCGGCGTGCAGCCCTCGCTCCAGCAGCGGCTGCAGGATGTCGGTGTCGAAGACGAACACCGCCCACACGCGCCGGCATTGTTGCAGGGCGTGGCACAGCGCCGCGTTGTCGGCCGTGCGCAGGTCACGGCGAAACCACATCAGGCCACGGTCGTACGGTTTGCGGTCAGGGTTCATGGGGGTGCGCGCGTAGAATCGATGCCATGAGCTCGGATTCTGCCCCCGTCAACCTGACGCATCATTTCTTGATCGCCATGCCCGGGCTGAACGATGAGCTGTTCGGCCGCAGTGTCGTCTATGTCTGCGAGCATACGCCGCGCGGCGCGCTGGGCCTCATCATCAACAAACCCACGGGCATCACGCTCGACGACCTGTTCGAGCGGCTGGAGCTGCCGCTGGGCCGCCCCGAATGGTCGGGCATGCCCGTGCTGCGAGGCGGGCCGCTGCAAACCGAGCGCGGCTTTGTGCTGCATGAACACATGGGCGAGCCCGAGCCCATGGGCTCAGCCAACTCACCAGCGACGCAGGCCGTGCCCGCGCCGACGTCGGCTTTGCCGTCGTTGTTGCAGGCAGCGGGGGCCGCCGACGAGGCGCCCGACGAGGTGTCGGGATCTACCGCCCGCGACCCGGCGGCCCGGCCGCCACGCGCCAGTGCCTATGCCTCGTCGCTGCGCATCGACGGGGCAGGGCTAGAGCTGACCACCTCGCGCGACGTGCTCGAAGCCGTCGCCGCCGGCGCCGGGCCGCGGCAGATGCTGGTGGCGCTCGGGTATTCCTCCTGGGGCGAGGGGCAGCTCGAATCCGAATTGGGCGACAACGCCTGGTTGACCGTGCCGGCCGACCCGGCGCTGCTGTTCGAGGTGCCCATCGAGCAGCGCTACGAGCGGGCGATGGGCCTGCTGGGCCTGCAGCCGTGGATGCTGGCACCGGGCGCTGGGCGGGCATGACGACCTGGGGCGTGGTGCGCGCGGGCGCACAGTGTTTTTTGGCGTTCGACTGGGGCGAGCGCCGCGTCGGCATGGCCAGCGGCAACGCCATCACGCGCACCGCCACGCCCTTGCCCACGGTGGACGCCCAGGGTGACGCGCGCTGGCAGCGCCTGCTGGCGGCGATCGCCCAATGGCAGCCGGACGCCCTGGTGGTGGGCGTGCCGTACCATCCCGACGGCGCGGCGCACGCGCACACACAGCGCGCGCAGCGCTTTGCGCGCCAGTTGCACGGCCGCACCGGTCTGCCCGTGGTGGAAGTGGACGAACGCTACAGCAGCACCGAAGCCCACGCGCTGGGTGCCAAAGACGCCGATGCCGCTGCCGCGTGCATCATTTTGGAGCAGTATTTGAGGAGTCTGCCATGACCCACGACGGGGAGCGGGACGCCGCGCCGACCGACGGGCGGCTGCCGCTGGATGCCGAGGCCCTGTATGCCGAGTTGCGCCGCGCGGTGCAGGCCTTGCTGGCCGCCGGGCCACAACCCACCCACCTGGTGGGCGTGGCCTCGGGCGGCGCATGGCTGGCCGAGCGGCTGCACCGCGAGCTGGGCTTGCCCGGCGAGCCAGGTGTCATCGTCGCCACCCTGCACCGCGACGACTACGCGCAGCGCGGGCTGGCGGCCAGCACCGCGCAGACGCGCCTGCCGTTCGAGGTCGAAGGTGCGCACGTGCTGCTCATCGACGACGTGCTCTACACCGGCCGTACGCTGCGCGCCGTGCTCAACGAGCTGTTCGACTATGGCCGCCCGGCCAGCGTGCGGCTGGCGGTGCTGGTCGACCGCGGTGGGCGCGAGCTACCGGTGGCAGCCGACGCCGCTGCCGTGCGCCTGCCGCTGCCCGCGCACCAGTCGTTCGAGCTGGTGCGCGACGGCGACGGGCGCTTCTCCTTCTCCCTGCTCGAACGCACCCCGCCGCGCCTGGGCTAAACCTGCCGGAGCCCCCACGCCATGACGCGCAACCCCCAACTCAACCGCCACGGCGAGCTCATCCATCTGCTCTCCACCGAAGGGCTGCCGCGCGACATCCTGGTGCACATCCTGGACACGGCCGCGCAGTTCGTCAGCGTCAACGACCGCGAGGTCAAAAAAGTCCCCCTGCTGCGCGGCAAGAGCGTGTTCAACCTCTTTTTCGAAAACAGCACGCGCACCCGCACCACGTTCGAGATCGCGGCCACCCGCCTGTCGGCCGACGTGTTCAACCTCGACATCGCGCGCTCCTCCACCGCCAAGGGCGAGACGCTGCTCGACACGATCGCCAACCTCTCCGCGATGGCGGCCGACATCTTCGTCGTGCGCCACAGCGAGTCGGGCGCGCCGTACCTGATCGCGCAGCACGTGGCACCGCACGTGCACGTCATCAATGCCGGTGACGGGCGGCACGCCCACCCCACACAGGGCCTGCTGGACATGTACACCATTCGCCACTACAAGGGTGACTTCACCCGTCTGTCGGTGGCCATCGTGGGCGACGTGCTGCACTCGCGCGTGGCGCGCTCCGACATCCACGCGCTCACCACCCTGGGCTGCCCGGACGTGCGTGTGGTGGGCCCGCGCACGCTGGTACCCAGCGACTTGGCGCACCTGGGCGTGCGCGTGTGCCATTCGCTGGAAGAAGGCATCCGTGACTGTGACGTCGTCATCGCGCTGCGGCTGCAAAACGAGCGCATGAGCGGTGCGCTGCTGCCCTCTAGCCAGGAGTTTCACCAGCGCTTTGGCCTCACGCCCGAGCGGCTGCGCTGGGCCAAGCCCGATGCCATCGTCATGCACCCGGGGCCGGTCAACCGTGGGGTCGAGATCGACTCCAGCGTCGTCGATGGCGCGCAAAGCGTGGTGCTGCCGCAGGTAACGTTTGGCGTGGCGGTGCGCATGGCGGTCATGGGCATCATCGCGGGGAACGAAGCATGAAACTCCTCATCCGAGACGGCCGCGTCATCGATCCCGCCAGCGGCACCGACCGGGTGGCCGACGTGGCCATCGCTGCAGGGCGCATCATCGGCATCGGTCAGGTGCCTGCGGACTTCCACCCCAACCGCGTGCTCGACGCCCGCGGCTGCTGGGTATTGCCCGGACTGGTGGACTTGTGCGCCCGCCTGGGCGAGCCCGGCCACGAGCATGCGGGCATGCTCGAGAGCGAAACCGCTGCCGCCGTCGCCGGTGGCGTGACCAGCCTGGTGTGCCCGCCCGATACCGACCCTGTGCTGGACGAACCGGGCCTGGTCGACATGCTGCGCGCGCGCGCCGAGCGGCTGCACCGCACGCGGCTGTTTCCGCTGGGGGCGCTGACGCGCGGGCTGCAGGGCGAGGTGCTGGCCGAGATGGTGCAACTGGCCGAGCGTGGCTGCGTGGGCTTTGGCCAGGCGGATGTCCCCATCGTCAACACCCAGGTGCTCCAGCGTGCCTTTCAGTACGCCGCCACTTTTGGCTACACGCTGTGGCTGCGGCCCGAGGAGCCGTGGCTGTCCAAAGGCGTCATGGCCAGCGGGCCGCTGGCCACGCGGCTCGGGCTATCGGGCGTGCCCGCGGCGTCCGAGGTCATCGCGCTGCACACGCTGCTGGCGCTGCTGCGCAGCGTCGTGGCGGGCACGCCGCCGGGGGCGCCGCCGCCCGTGCGCCTGCACCTGTGCCGCTTGAGCACCGCCGCCGGCGTCGACTTGGTGCGCCAAGCCAAGGCCGAAGGCTTGCCGGTCACGGCCGACGTCAGCGTGCACCAACTGTTGCTCACCGATACCGACATCGGCTACTACGACACCCGGCTGCGCCTGCAGCCACCCGTGCGCCAGCAGCGCGACCGCGACGCGCTGCGCGCCGGGCTGGCTGACGGCACGATCGACGCGCTGGTGTCGGACCACACGCCCGTCTCGGCCGAGGCGAAGGCGGTGCCATTCGCGCAGGCCGAGCCGGGCGCCACCGCCATCGAGCTGCTCGCGGGCCTCGCCGTCAAATGGGCGCAGCAAGACGGCGTGCCCGTGGCGCGCGCAGTAGAGGTGCTCACCAGCGGGCCGGCGCGCGTGCTGGGGGCGCGGTTGGGCACGCTGCAGGCCAGCGTCGGTCGGCTGGCCGTGGGCGGGGTGGCCGACGTGTGCGTGCTCGACCCGCAAGCCACCTGGCGCGTGGAGCCATCACGCCTGCGCAGCCAGGGCCGGCATACGCCGTTCGAGGGCCACGCGCTGCCTGCGCGCGTGCGCACCACGGTCGTGGGTGGCCACATCGCGTTCGATGCCGCCGACTGACCGCGCCATGGCGACCGCCGCCGTGCCGTGGGGGTGCCGCGTGCGTGCCGTGGGCCGCGTGGCGCGGCTGCTGGCGCACGTCCTGCAGGGGCTGTGGACGCTGTGGCGGGTCTTTCCGCGCGCTGACGACGCGGGCCGAGCCGCCCACGTGCAGCGCTGGTCCCAGCAGGCACTGGGCATTTTGGGTGTGCGCTGCTTCGTGCATGGCCCGCCACCCGCCCGCGGGCCGCTGCTGGTGGTGGCCAATCACATCTCGTGGCTGGACATTTTGGTGGTCAACGCGGTGCGCCCGTGTCGTTTCGTCTCCAAGGCCGACGTACGCCACTGGCCCGTGCTGGGGCGGCTGGTCGCGGGGGCGGGCACGCTGTTCATCGAGCGCGCCAGCCGCCGCGACGCCTTGCGCGTGGTGCACCAGGTGGCGGAGCGCCTACATGCCGGTGACGTGCTGGCGATCTTTCCGGAAGGCACCACCAGCGACGGGCGCGGTGTGTTGCCGTTTCACGCCAACCTGCTGCAGGCGGCGCTCGCGACCGACAGCCCCGTGCAGCCGCTGGGCATCGCCTACCGCCCCGCGGGGGCTAGCCCCAACGCGTTGGAGCGCCACGACGCGCCCGTCTACGTGGGCGACGACACCCTGGTCGCGTCCTTGTGGCGTGTGCTGACCGCGACCGACCTGTGCGCCCACCTGCACTGGGGTGAGCCACAACGCGCGAATGGGCGCGACCGGCGCACCTGGGCCAGCGATTTGCGCGGCGCCGTGGCCACCTTGGCCGGGCTGCCGCCGCCCAACGTCTAAACCCAGCGCCGAAATTTCGCGACAATCGCAGGTTTTCCCCATCGCCATGCCGCTGCACCCCGCCGGCGGCGCAGGAGTCGTTCTCGTGCTCAAGGATTTTCGGTTTTCGCTGCTGTTTTCCGCCGTCTGCCTGGGGCTGGCGGCGTGGTGGGGTGTGCAGTCGCCCCTGGGCCTGTGGACCGCGCTGTGGCTGACCGCGGTGCTGGCGGTGCTCGAAGTCAGCCTGTCGTTCGACAACGCGGTCGTCAACGCCAGTGTGCTGCGCGGCATGAGTGCGCTGTGGCGTCAACTCTTTCTGACCGTGGGCATCCTGATTGCCGTCTTTGGCATGCGGCTGGTGTTTCCTATCGTCATCGTGGCCGTCTCGGCGGACATCGGCTGGACCGAGACGGTGCGCCTGGCCCTGCAACAGCCCGACGAATACTCGCGCGTGCTCACGCGGGCGTATCCGGTCATCTCGGCGTTCGGCGGTGTCTTCCTGTTGCTGGTGTTTCTCAACTTTTTGTTCGACCGTAACAAAGAGACGCACTGGCTCGGCCCTCTGGAGCGGCCACTCGTGCGTGCAGCCAAGTTCGACGAGATCAGCGTCTTTATCGCGCTGCTGGTGGTGTTTTCCACGCGCTGGTGGGTGCCCGAGGCAGAGCAGATGCGCGTCTTCGTCGCGGGCATTGCGGGCATCGTGCTGTACCTGGCAGTGGACGCGGTGGGCGCGCTGTTCTCAACCGAAGAGGCTGGCGACGCCGCCGTCGCCACCGTGCAGCGCAGCGGTTTTGCCGGTTTTCTCTATCTCGAGGTGCTCGACGCGTCGTTTTCATTCGACGGCGTCATCGGCGCTTTCGCCATCACCAAAGATGTGGTCATCATCATGTTGGGGCTGGCCATCGGTGCCATTTTCGTGCGCTCGATGACGGTCTATCTGGTCAAACGCGGCACGCTGCAGGCCTATGTCTACTTGGAGCACGGCGCGCACTATGCCATCGGGGCGCTGGCGGCCATCATGATCGCGGGCACCGTGGTGCACGTTCCCGAGGTCATCACAGGGCTGATCGGCATCGTCTTCATTGCCGCGTCGGTCGTTTCGTCGGTGCGCGAGCGGCGGCGAGCGTCGACGTGAGTGCCGGTCGTCGCCACCACCTGCCTCATCCGACCAGCAGATCGGCCAGCGCGCGCCACGTACAGCCGCACGTCGGTGTACAGCGGCGTGCCCACAGCCGGGATGGCCTCGCCCAGCACCGCTTGCGCAAGCTCGTCGCGCGCGGCGTCGGTGGGGGCTCGCACGTCTAGGCTGAAGCGGCAGCGCCCCGACACCACGTTGATACCCAAGCGTCCATCGTGCGGCCCTGCATTGCGCACCGTGTCGTAATGGCTGCCCGTCAGGAGCCAGCGCGCCGCGGATCATTGCGCGTGGTAGCGGCCCACCATGTTGCCCACGGCGTCGTGCGTCACCTCGCCGCAGCCCGCCTCGCGCATCCACGCGGCCAGCTCGGCTGCCCGGCGGCGGGCATGACCGTGCGGTTGTATGCCACCGGTGCGGGGCCACGCCTCATCAAACAGGTCGTGCTCAATGCCGATGGCCGCAATCCCGACGGGCCGCTGCTGGCCACGGGCGATCTGGCCGCCTGTACCTACCGGCTGGTGTTCGATGTGGCCGACGACTTCCGCGCACGCGGTGTGGCGCTGCCGCAGCCGCCGTTTCTGGATTGCGTCACCATCGACTTTGGCGTGGCCGACGCGCAGGCGCACCGCCACGTGCCGCTGTTGGTCAGCCCGTGGAGCTACGCCACCTACCGCGGCAGCTGAGGCGCGCCGTCTTGACCTTGCACCACCTGCGTGCCAGCGTTGGTCTGCGGCTTGCGCGTGCTGCGCGTGGCGGTTCGGGTATGGGTGCTGCGGGCCGTGGTGGCTTTTGGCTGGCTGACCGCAGGCTCGGGCGCCGCAGCGGCGCGCTTGGGCGCTGGGGCGGGGTAGCGGTCCAATTGTCCTTCGGTCAGGGTGTCGAGCTGGAAGGTGCCGCTGCGGTCCCACAACCAGGTGTCGGTATAGCTGACCGTGCCCAGCCTTTTGGGGGCCGGAAACGGCGCTGCGGCCATCACCAGCCGCTCGATCTCGGCCTTGACGTGCGGCACGTGATCCGGCGCGCGCATCCACTCGAAGCGCCGCACCTCGCCCCGCGGGCCGATGTCCAGTCGCATCACCCCGACCGCCTGCAGCAGCGGCGGCAACTTGCCACGGAAGATGCGATCGCCGTAGCGCTCATACAGGTGCTGCGCGCCGTCGCGCCGGTAGTCCCGCTCCGACGCTGCCAGAGACACCTTGCCGGTGAAGGGTGGCTCGGGCGCGGGCTGCACCACCACGGGTGGCGCCGTTTCAGCCGGGGCGGGCGGCGCTTCCACGGCGCGCGGGGGCGCGGCAGGGGGTGGGCTGGCGCAGCCAGCCAGTAGTGCCAGCGTGACCGCCAAGGCACTCCAGCCCAGCCGTGCACGAGGGGTGGCTGTGGGGGCGGGTGACATACGTGCGCCAGTTTCGGTCGTCGATGGCATCGTCGGATAGTGGGGCGGTTGGGCCCGAGGAGTCGATGTGGGTGGGATTGTGCGCCAACGCGCCCGGCCTTTCAACCCCGGCGATACTGCGGGGCATGGAATCTGTTTGTTTGCGCGGGGGCGATCTGGATGCGGCGCTGCGCGCGGCCTGGGTCGATGAGCGGGTGCCGGTGGCGCCGTTTGGTGGCGGGCACGTCGGGCAGGCCGTCAAGCGCGCCGTCGCCGACCTGCCACCCGGCAGCCGCGTGCTGGTCATGGGCTTTAGCCACGCTGAAGACCTGGCCGTGGTGGACGCCTGTCTGCAGCGGTTACGTCAGCAGGGCGACCTGCCGTTCATCGGCCTCATCGGCAGCCGCACCAAATAGGCCGCGTTTCAGCACCGCTTGCTCGCGCGCGGGCACCACGCTTCGGCGCTGGCGCGCGTGACGTGCCCCGTCGGGATCCCGGGGATTCAGGGCAAAGAGCCCGCCGTCATTGCCGCAGCCGTGGCGGCGCACCTGTTGATGACGAGATAAGCCAGGAGACGCTTACCCTGCGACCTGTTGTGCCATGGATTTGTCCAGACCTACCCATCAACGAATGCTCGGCGAGTCGGCCGACCGCTGCCTCGAGAAGTTCATCCACGCGGATGGCAGCGAGCGGGTTGTCCCGGGCTATGTGCGCCGGTCAGCGTCGACAGTTTTCGCTCATGACAGCCATTGAGTCTGATCTGTCGATAGGTGCGTGTCAAATTGGAGGGCCCTGTAGGATTCGAACCTACGACCTACGGATTAGGAGTCCGCTGCTCTAACGACTGAGCTAAGAACCCGGGTATTTGGTGG
>Ga0326763_1000283_pt1 | contig 18844 bp, 17 predicted proteins | sample NORPS_P_FD_207671 | JGI IMG/M metagenome (GOLD analysis project Ga0326763, IMG submission 207671) | Hot spring water microbial communities from Norris Geyser Basin, Yellowstone National Park, WY, United States - NOR.PS_P | ecosystem: Environmental > Aquatic > Thermal springs > Unclassified...
TGAGAGGGGGGGCCTTTTCCGGGCGCTGGTAGCGGTTTCTGAGTTGAATGAGTTCCTGTAGGGCCTGGCCCTGGCCTTGGGTTTTGCCGCGCTCTCGAGCTTGGCGGACACGCTCTTGGGCCTCTTTCACTATCTGCTGGGCCTGCGCTCTGGCTTCCTCGAGCAGCCGTTCTTTGTGCTGTGCCAGTTCAGCCAGTTGCTGGGCCAGCTCTCGCTGCAGACGGGCAGCTTCCTGTTGTTGGGCCTGGGCGGCCTGGCGCTGGGTTCGCAGGCGTTCCCGCTCGGCCTCGAGCGAGGCCAGCAGGCGCTCCAGCCGCCCTCCTTCCGGCCCCAGGAGGGCTTCGGCCCGCTCGAGCTGTGCCTGCGGAAAGCCCAGCCGTCGGGCAATCGAGAGGGCGTAGCTGCGGCCGGGCGCTCCCACTACCAACTGATAGGTGGGGCGCAGGTGCTCCAGGTCAAAGCGCATTGAGGCGTTTTGCACCCCTGGGGTGTCCTGGGCAAAGGCCTTGAGGGGGGAAAGGTGGGTGGTGATCAGGCCGCGCACCCCTTTGGCCAAAAGCCCCTCCACAAAAGCCTGGGCCAGGGCCGCGCCTTCCTCGGGATCGGTGCCCGAGCCCAGCTCGTCAATCAGGGCCAGGCTGTGGGGGGTGGCTTTTTCCAGCACCTCTTTGAGCCTGAGGACGTGCGCGGCAAAGGTCGAGAGGCTTTCCTGGATGGACTGCTGGTCGCCGATGTCCACAAAAAGCCGATCCGGGAAGGCCAGCTCTGCACGCTCGGCAGCTACAAAAAGCCCGCACTGGGCCATCAGCACCGCCAGGCCCAGGGTCTTCAAGAGCGCGGTTTTGCCGCCCATGTTGGGGCCGGTGATGAGCAGGATTCTGTGCGTGGGGGTGAGCTCGAGGTCGTTGCTTACGGGATTCGCAATCAGGGGGTGGCGGGCTTTTACCAGCCGGTAGAGCCCCTCCTGGTTCAGGCGGGGCCGTACCAGCCCCCAGTCTTCGGCCAGGTTGGCCGCAGCCCGGGCCACATCGAGTTCGGTAAGGGCGCGCAGGGTTTGGTCGAGCTCGAGGTCACTGCCCAGCAGGGCCGACAGTTCGAAGAGCACCCGGTTGACCTCGGCTTCTTCCTCGAGCCTCAGGCTGGCGAGCTGGTTGTTGAGGGGTACTACCGAGCTGGGCTCGATATAAACCGTGAGCCCCGAGTCGGACTGGTCGAGCACGATGCCCGGCAGCTTGTGCTGGTGGCTGGCCTTGACCGGTATCACAAAGCGGTCGCGCCTGAGGGTAATGAAGCGCTCCTGGATGGCTTCTGGATGCCGATCCATGAGCGCGTACAGCCGGTCTTGAATTTGCTCGCGCAAAGGGTTGACCCGCCGGCGAATCTCCCGCAGCCTTGGGTTGGCCTCGTCGCGCACGTTGCCGGCTTCGTCGAGGCACTCCCGGACGCGCCGCAAAAAGAAGGTGTGCTCGCCGATGCGCGCCGCCAGCGCGCGCAGGTGCTCGCCAGTGTCTAGTAGCTCGTGCCGCAGGGCTACGGCGGCCTCGAGGCTGGCCGCCACCTCCCGCAGCTGGGGCCCTTCCAGCCGGAGCCCTTCCCGTGCCGCTGCCAGGGCCGGGCGCAGATCGGAGATGCCCCCCAGCCGATAAGGGTAAGCCAGGGCCTCGGCTACGGTGGCCTGCTGGGCCTGGGCTTCCTCGAGGGTGGCCTTGGGTAACAGGGCCCGCAGGGCCTCCTGCCCCATAAAGGTGGAGGCCCGCTCGGCCAGAGCCTGGCGAACCCGGTCAAAGTCCAGCGACTCGGTAACCTCGAGCATACCCAAAGCGTCAGTATAGCCCAGGGCGCAGGATGGGATGCGGCCTGGGTTACTTATGGCGCAGGCGGAATACCCCCAGCCCCTCCAGCCGGACAGGGCCCTCCAGACGCTCGCCGGTAAGCAGGTTTTCTGAATGGGGTAGCTCAATCCCGGTGGGCTCGAGGGCTGCGTAGACCCAGACCTCTTCCCCCTGGTACAGGCGCTTGAAGGCCAGCAGTTTTTCCGAAACCTGCAAGGGCTGTAAGCCCCCGCGGCGCAGGGCGGGGACGCTTTTTTTCAGGCGGATAAGGGTTTTGCACCAGGCCAGCACCTCCTGGTTCCAGCGCGATGGATCCCAGGGAAAGGTACCCCGGCACATGGGGTCGCCGTTCCAGTGGTGGTAGGGGTTGGCCTGGTCGAGCCCGATCTCGTCGCCGTAATAGAGGCCCGGCGCGCCGGGGAAGGTCAGCAGCAGGCCCAATGCCAGCTTGAAGCGCGCCACATCCCCCTTTAGCCGCCAGAGGGCCCGGGGAATATCGTGGCTGCTAATCAGGGTGTACATGCTCTGGCGCAGCTGGAGCGGCAGGGCGCTGTAGTGGTCCCACAGGGTGTCCCAAAGCTCCCGGGTCGAGACTGCCACCTCCCAGCCGTACACATTTTTGCCCGATAGCCACTCCAAAAGGGGGTTGGCAAACCCCGCGTAGTGCATCGAGCCATCCAGGGTGTGGGCCCTAAGGGTGGGCAGGGTGTCGAAGAACAGCTCGCCAAACACAAAGGCCTGGGGGTTTTCCTCCACGCTGTTGTGTTTGATTAGACGCAGGATTTCCGCATTGCGGCGGTCGGTGCCGCCTTCGCCGATCTGGTGGGCCACATCCAGCCGCCAGCCATCGGCCCCCTTGCGCAGCCAGTGCCGCACCGGGGCGTGGTAGCCATCAATCCAGCGCTCGAGGGTGAGGGGGTTGGCATAATCCAGTTTGGGCAGGGTCTTGACCCCAAAAAAGGCGGCATACGAGCCGTCGGCATAGAAGGTAAACTCTTTGGCCTCGGGCGCGGTGGGGTCTTGCAGGGCTTTTTGGAAGTCGGGGTGGGTGTTGCCGATGTGGTTGAACACCCCGTCCAGCACCAGCTTCATGCCCCGCTGGTGCAGGGCCTCGAGCAGCCTTTGGAAGGCCTCATTGCCGCCTAGGTGAGGGTCTACGTTGTGGTAGTCGTGGGCGTCGTAGCGGTGGTTGGAGCCCGAAGGGAGAATGGGGGTCAGATAAAGGGCCTCGATGCCCAGTTCCTCCAAGTAGTCGAGCTTCTCCAGGATGCCCTCGAGGTCGCCCCCATAGTGCTGGATGGGCCCCTCGCCCGGCCCGTAACCCACCGGTTCGTCCCATTCTTTGCGCACGATGGGCCGGCCCATGTATTCCCACTCGCCGCTCTGGGGGTCGTTGCCGGGGTTGCCGTTGCGAAAGCGGTCGGGAAAGATCTGGTAGAAGACCGCCCCCACTGCCCAGTCGGGCGCGGTGGGCTGGGCCAGCAGGTGAAAAAACTTGTCGTAGCGGGGCATGGCCCCGCGCAGTCCACCTGCCGTCAGGTAGGCCTTCTCCTCGCTCAGAAAAAAGCAGTAGCGCAGGGGTGAGGTGTACAGTGGCAGCCGGATTTCCAGCCCCCCCGCCACCCTTTTCATCGGACGGCGCTCCACCTCGCCGTAGCGCTCGAGAATCAGGAAGCCGGCCCTAGCCGTTGTGCGCAGGCGTAGGGTGATCTCCTGCCCCAGCTCGGGCTTCAGAGGGTCTACACAGAAGGGTTCCCAGTCGTGGTAATGCATGGCCCAAGACTAGAGGCGGTGCGCCCAAAAAGCTAGGGTGGGGGCCATAGCCAACGGGTTTCCTGGGCCAGGGTTTTCGCAAAGCGGGGTCGATGGAGGGGCAGAGAACGCCATTCTTCCAGGGTAAAAACCAGGGCTTCGGTGGGAACAGGCAGTTCCTCGAGTGGAAGCTCTAGCACCCGTGCCCAGGCGGGGGAAGCGGCTTCCTCCAGCACCAAAATTAGATCCAGGTCGCTGCCAGGGCCCGGCTCGTTGCGGGCGTACGAGCCAAAATAGCCTACCGCGAGGAGTCCAGGTAGCTTTAGGCCATCGATCCACTGTACCAGGGCTTTTTCGACTTCATCCCGGCCTGGCCATCTGCGCACGGACGTATCCAAGGATCGCTTCAGCATACGAGACTGCCTCCTGGCTTTGCAAAGGGCCATAGTGCTCTGCGGGTGCACCTTCTGGGAAAGCATCGGGATAGCGTGTTGGGATGTAGAGTGCGTCCAGGTAGCGGGCTTTTTCAATGAGCTCTGCCGGTGCTGATTGGGGCAGCTCGCGCAACAAACGTGCGGTGAGGTGCCCCCAGGCCTCCTGCCCTTGCCACAGGTGGAGCGCCTTTAGGGCTTTTTCGGCGGCTTGATGAGCGGCAAAGCAGGCCCACTCGTGCCGTCCGGCCGCTTGGGCAACCTGGCTCATGTGCAGGTCTTGCTCGGCTTGTAAAAACCAGTCGGGCGCACGATTCACCCTCGTATTCTACGTCACTCTTTCACCGAGCCTGCGGTATACCCCGAGACAAAATAGCGCTGGAAGCCGTAGAAGGTCAGCAGAATGGGCAGCGAGCCCAGCACCGAGGCTGCGGCAAACAGCCCCCAGCGGGTGGAGAACTGCCCGGTGGTAAAGTTGCGCAGGCCCATCCCCACCGTCCAGGACTCCACACCGGTCAGGAACAGGTTGGCCACGATAAACTCCGAGTAGGTGCCAACAAACTGTAGCAGGAATATAAACACAAACATGGGTGCCGAAAGCGGCATCAGGATTTTGGTAAAGACCTGCCACTTGCTGGCCCCGTCAATCAGGGCGGCCTCCTCCAGACTTTTGGAGATGCTTTCTAGAAAACCCTTATACACCCAGGTGCCAAAGCTAATAATCCCCCCCGAATAGGCCAGCACCAGGCCAGTAAAGGTGTTCAGCAGGCCCAGGTTGGAGATCAGGATGTAGGTTGCGACCAGGCCCAAGAACCCCGGGAACATCTGGATGAAGATGAAGACCAGCAACAAGGGGTATCGCCCTGGGAAGTCGAAGCGGGCGAAAGCATAGCCGGCCGTGGCCGTAAGCAGCACCGCCAAAATGCCTGTAACACCAGATACAAACAGGGTATTGCGCACCCAAAGTACAAATTTAGCCTCGGTACCTTGGCCGGTAAACTGGTTGGGGGAGATGAAGACCACCAGTAGAAAACCCAGGATGGCAAAGGCCGTCAGGCTGCGTCCTTGCAGTCGGCCCCAGCGGCTGTCGCTGCTGTCATCGCCGATGATGCGCCTGTAAGCAGCCAGCACCAGTACCAGCAGCAAGCATAATGCCGCCACCAGCAGCATCAGTGCTTGATAGGGGTAGATGATGATGCCATCGAAGAGCTGGATGTAGTTTTCCCAACTGAGCTGGGAGAAATCCGGTAGCACCCTGGCCCGAACCAGCAGGTTGTCGCTGGCCGGGGGCAGGATGCGGTACAGGGTGTTGCGGGGGTCGAAAGAGGCCGCCAGGATTTGCAGAACCGGGTAGTACGCAAAGATCAGCACCATGAACATAAACAGGTGCGTAAGGCCCTGCCCGACCAGGGGCCAAAAACTACGTTTGCGGTTGGTACGCCGGTTGACGATCAGGGTTGCTAGCCACGAATACAGCACAATCAGGGCAATTGTCAGCAAAAGACCGCCCAGGGCATAAACCCAGCCGTTTTCAACGCGCACGAAGCCTGGGGGGGTATTGGGCTGGATGCGGGCCAAGAGGCTGGGGAAATACACAAACAGCACCCAGGCCACCATCAAACCCAGGGCGGCCCAGCCAGAAAACCGCAGAAAAGCGGTCATTAGCGCACCTCCTTCAAGGCGCCGGTGAAACGGAAGTTAATCAGGCTGATCGCTACCGTGAGCAAGAAGATCAGGATGGAGATGGCCCCGCCCAGACCATAGGCCTGCCCCCCATCGGCCTGGAAGGCGGTCTTGTAGGCCCAGGTGATCAGGATATCGGCGGCCTGGGCTGTGGAGGGCCGGCCTTCGACCCCAGGCTGGGGCCCCATCAGGTAGATCAGGCCAAAGTTGTTGAAGTTGAAGGCAAAAGATCCCAGCAACAAGGGGATGAAAGGTTGACGCAGCAGCGGCAGGGTGATGCCGGTGAGGGTTTGCAGGCCGTTGGCTCCATCAATTTTGGCCGCTTCGTACACATCATCCGGGATGGTGGAGAGGGCACCCAGGGTAGCCGTCATCCAGTACGGAAAGCCCAGCCACAGGCTGATCAGCAGGGCTGAGACCTTAAACCACTCCGGGTCAGTGAGCCAGGGAATAGGGTAGGCGCCCAGCAGCCCCAGCAAGCGGTTGATGGGGCCAAACTGCACATTGAGCATGGCGGTAAAAATCTGCACGCTGATTACCACCGGGACAGCCCAGGAGATGATCAGGGCTGTGCGGTAAAAGCCCCTTAAAGCCAGGTTTTTGTTGTTGAGCATCAGGCCCAGGATCAGCCCGGGGATGGCCCCCACAAAAACTGCACCCGCCGCGAAAATGATGTTCCAGATAAGAACCGGAATCAGAACGGTGCCGGCCCGGCTAAAGATTTCGGCAAAGTTGCGGAAGCCAATGAAGCGGAACTCGTTAATTTTGTAGACCAGTGCAGGGGTGAAGGGCAGGGGCGCAGTCAGGGCGATGACGCCCTCGGTGGCTTGCTCGACCCTTACGCGGGCGCGCTGGGTTCGGGTGGTGATCTCCAGGGCCTGGCCTGCACAGTTGGGTTGGTCGCAGCGCAGCAGGTCGTGGGCGTTGCCGTCTACAAATAGCTGCCGACCTTCCACGCGCACGATCTGGGTCTCGGTGGAGCGGTCGGGCTTGCCGTTTCGAATGCCGGTGTAATCGGTGAAGGCGTAGTAGACGGTCAGGACGATGGGAAATACGGTGAAGGCCAGCAAGAAGGTGATGGCCGGAAGAAGGTAGTACCAGTCGGTCAGGTAGGGAACCCGCCGCCCCAGCACAACCAGAATTGGAATGAGAACCAGTGTGGCGAAGATCAGGATCAGGTAGCCCGGATAGCCTTCTTCTACTGGCCTGGGAAAAGCTGCCTGCAAGGCCCAGAACAGAAGGAGCCCAAAAAGCGTAGCAACGATCAGGGCCCCCCCCAACAACCCAATAGCGATCAGAAAACCTCGAGCGCCTGGTGGAGAACGATACATAAAGACCTCCGTCGTGGGCGTTGTTTGGGATTGGCCCAACCAACGAGCCTTTGCGAACGCCCCCAGCATATACTCGAAGGTCTCAATTTGTAAGCCCCTCGAGGCTCAGGTATTGCCTGTGGGTCGCTATGGAAGCGCTTTTATATCTCGCTGGTCTGGGCCTGTGCAGGTGTTTGAGCGAGGTCTTGACGCGGCTGGCCTGCAAGGCCACCATGGGTTTAGGATGATCGAGACCGGACGACTTGGCGTCATCAACCCCGCCCGCGAGACCCCGCAGTTCACACCGGAGCTGCTGCAGCAGCTGACCCAGCGGGTTTCGCTGTTTGGTGAACGCGCCGCCCAAACGCTGTACTCACCCTTCGATGGGGGGGTACTGGGGGTCATTCCGATTTGTATTTCCGAGGATGTCCAGTTAGCGGTTGAGCGGGCCAGATCTGCCCAATCTGCTTGGGCCAGGGTGGATACCCGGGCCCGGGCCCGGATTATGCTGCGCTTTCACGACCTGTTGTTGGAGCGGCAGGCCGAAATCCTCGACCTGACCCAGTACGAGACTGGCAAGGCCCGCCGCGATGCCCAAGAAGAACTGCTGGACTCGGCCATTGTGGCCCAGTTTTACGCCACGCGTAGCCCTGGCTGGCTGCGCCCCCGGCGCACGGGCGGCACCTTTGTGGGCCTGACCCAGACCTGGGAGTACCGCCACCCGGTAGGGGTGGTGGGGGTTATTTCACCCTGGAACTATCCGCTGGTGATGGCGGTGAGCGAGCCTATTCCGGCCCTGATGGCGGGCAACGCGGTGGTGCTCAAGCCCGACCCCCAGACCACCTTTACGGCCCTGTGGGTTCAGGCCCTGATGGAAGAGGCCGGATTGCCACCTGGCCTGTTTCAGGTTGTGACCGGGGGGGCAGAGGTGGGGGAGGCCCTGGTGGCCACGGCAGACTTCATCGCCCTGACCGGCAGCACCCCCACCGGGCGCAAGGTGGCCCGGCAGGCGGGTGAGCGCTTGATTGGGGTGAGCCTCGAGCTCGGGGGCAAAAACCCCATGCTGGTGCTGGAAGACGCCAACCTCGAGGCCGCCGTGGACGGTGCCATTCACGGCGCTTTTGCCAATGCCGGGCAGCTTTGCGTCTCCCTCGAGCGCATCTACGTGCACGAAAAGATATTTGATGCCTTTGCCCGACGCTTTGTCGAAAAAACCTCGGCCCTGCGCCTGGGCGCTACCCTGGACCACCGCTCGCAGATGGGCTCCCTCACTGTCCAGCGGCAGTTCGACACCGTGCGGGCCCACGTGCAGGACGCGGTGGCCAAGGGGGCTCGAGTCCTCACCGGCGGAAGGCCCCGGCCCGACCTGGGGCCACTATTCTTCGAGCCCACCATCCTGACCGACGTAACGCCTGAGATGCGCGTCTACAGCGAGGAAACCTTCGGCCCGGTGGTCAGCCTCTACAAGTTTAGCGATGTGGAGCAGGTGCTTGCCCTCATCAACCAGAGCGAGTACGGCCTCAACGCCAGCGTCTGGACCAAAGACCTGGGCAAAGGCCGCGCGCTGGCCTCGCGCATCCAGGCCGGTACGGTCAACATCAACGAGAGCTACGCCGCTGCCTGGGCCTCGATGGACGCGACCATGGGGGGCTTCAAGGCCTCGGGCCTGGGGCGACGGCACGGCAAGGAGGGGCTTTACCGCTTTACCGAGGTGCAGACCATCGCCATCGAGCGCTTTGTTCCGGTTACCGGCCCGACCTGGCTACCCAGGGGCTGGTACGGGCGCATCGTGACCGCTGCCCTCAAAGCCCTTAAGTGGCTCAGCCGCTGGTGGTACCGGGTATAGATTTAGGACTTACGCAGTTGAACGTTGACAAAACCGTAGGCTGGCTCATCACTTCAGCTCGTCGGAATCGTGTTTTATTGACGTTGTGGGCTTCTTGTTTCTGGAATCGTTATACCTTGTAAACGCAGGCACCTTAGGATTCGGGTAAATGCCTTTCTGTACGCGATTTTATCAATCTCATTTCCCCCAAATCCGCACTCAAGTGCGTAACTCCTAGGTGAACAAGAAAGCCACCACAGCCCCCCGCTCGGGCTGGTAGCGGGCGGCTTCCCGGTATAGCTGAACAAAGCTGTCTTGCAAGATCTCTTCGGCCTCCTCACGGCTCTGGAGCATCCGCAGGAGAAGGGCGTACAGCGAGGGGCTATAGCGGCGGTATAGCTCTTCCAGGGCACCCTCATCCCCCTGGGCGAGGCGCGACATCAGGGCAATGTCTGGCTCCACGCCTCTATTCAACACTACGTCTGGCTCTGGCGCTATAGATGTTCAAGTGAAACGGATACTCAAGCACCTCGGCGGGCTTTCTGGTTTTATTCGCCGCGAGGGTCGGCTGAGCTTGTCGAAGCCGAGCCTTTTGGGGGGACGGCTATAACCCTGGGGAAGATCACACCAGCTTTGCGTCCAGGGTAATCTCGGGGACCGCGGCCAGGGCCTTAGAGACGGGGCACTTGGCCTTGGCTTCCTGGGCTAGCTCCTGGAACCTTTCGGGGCTGATGCCGGGCACTTTGGCCGCCATGTGCAGCTCAATTTTAGTGATGGTAGGGCCATCCCCCAGGTGCACCCTGGCCGTAGCGCTTAGCTCCTCGGGCGGGGTATTGTTGTTGGTCAGGAGTGCCGATAAAAACATGGCATAGCAGCCGGCATGGGCTGCCCCAATCAGTTCCTCGGGGTTGGTTTCGCTGCCGCTGGCAAAACGCGAGGCCCAGGTGTAGGGCCCTTCGTATACCCCGCTTTCCAGTTTCAGATGCCCCCGACCTTCTTTGAGTGTACCTTTCCAAACCGCACTGGCTGAACGTACTGGCATATGCTCACTCCTTTCGACACCTATCATGCAACCAGTAAGTCCGGTATGGCTGTGTCACAGGCCGCAAGTTGGGCTTCGGGCTTCTATAGCCGTCATGGATTTTCTGGCAGCGAGCATGATGTTTGACCTCTCCTGGCCCCAGGCGCACAATGCCATCGTGCTGGCTTTCTTGTTTGTAGACGGCCTGGGGCTCTCCAGTGACCCCCGCACTTTCCTGAAGCGGGACCTGCCCACCCTGCGGGCTTTGAGCGGTGGGTTTAGCCAGGAGCCCTTTAGCCAACCCAGTCTAGCCTACCGGGTTCTGGATGCCCGGCTTGGGGTGGAGGGCCTGCCCCAGTCGGGCACCGGCCAGACCGCCCTGCTGACCGGGGTTAATGCGGCCCAACTCCTGGGGCACCACCAGGGGCCGCACCCCCTGAGCAAGCTCCAAACCCTGTTAAGGCAGGAGAGCTTGCAGGTCTGGGCTGCCCAGCGGGGTTTTCGGGTTCTGCACGCTAACGGCTATCGCCAGGAATATCTGGAAAAAGCGCTAAATAGCCGCCGCAATTTGCTGTCGGCCTTTGGCTTTGCTGCCAGGGCAGCCGGTTTGGATCTGTTGCCCATAGACCACCCCCAGGCCATGCTGCCTGCTTTTTGGCCGGAACCCGAAGCTGCAGGGGAACGCTTTGCCCACATCGCCCAGCGGCACGACCTGACCCTTTTGGAAAACTGGGCGCTGGACTACTGGGGCCACCGCATGCCAGAAAAGCTGGACGAACGTCTGGTGGAACTCGACCGCTTCCTCCTGGGCTTCTTGAATGCAAACCCCACGGCCACGCTCATCCTCACCGCCGACCACGGCAACGCCGAGGAGCCCTGGCATACCCAGCACACCCTCAATCCGGTGCCCCTGGTGGTCTATGGCCCGCTGGCGAACTCGGTTCCGGCCATGCACTCACTGACCGACCTGGCCCCCTGGATAAAACAACAGCTATGAGGGGAGGTCTGTCCTCTGGCAACACAGTCTTGGGGATTTGCCGATTACGAGGGCTGGGGTATGAAGCCACGGGACAAAGCCTAGGGGGTCATATGAACCCCGCCTGAATCGATCGGTTAGGGAGAGGTTAGGGCACCATCTTTTTTCAGGCTGTTGCTAGCCGTGCTTCAGGCGGGAGCCCCAGAAAAAGACCGAATCTAAGACATTTCTTATCAAAAGTTTACCTGGGTCAAAATGAAAACCGAGGTACAGGCGACCTCGGTTTTTGCTTCCTGGATTGGAGCCGGTGGTCGGATTTGAACCGACGACCGCTCGATTACGAATCGAGTGCTCTACCGCTGAGCTACACCGGCACGCCTGGTTATTTTAGCGGTAATGGGCCATGTGGTAAAGTCTCGGGCGATGAAACGCAAGGATGGCCGTACAGCCGAGGAACTCCGCCCGCTCAAATTGCGCATGGGCTACATACATTATGCCGAGGGTTCGGCGCTGGTAGAACTGGGGAATACCCGGGTGCTGGTGAATGTTTCGCTGACCGACGGCGTACCCCGGCATGTTTCGGGCCGCGAGGGCTGGCTGATGGCGGAGTACAACCTGCTGCCCCGTTCTACCAAAGAACGCAAGGATCGTGAGCGCCAGAAAATTTCCGGTCGTACGGCCGAGATCCAGCGCTTTCTGGGACGGGCTTTTCGTGCGGTCCTGGATTTGAGCCTGCTGCCCAACAAAACGGTGGTGGTGGACGCCGACGTGATTCAGGCCGATGGCGGAACCAGGGTGGCTTCGCTGCTTGGGGGCTATGCTGCACTACACATGGCCATGGATCGGCTGGTGAACCAGGGCAAACTGGACGAATGGCCCCTGATCGAGTTTGCTGCGGTGAGCGTGGGCTGGATGAGCGACAATAGCCTGCTGCTCGACCTGACCCAGATAGAGGACGAGAACGCCTGGGCCGACCTGACCGTGGTGGCTACCCAGTCTGGCGATATCATCGAGCTGCACGGGGCAGGGGAGGGTCGCCCGGTACCCAAAGCCACCTACCAGGCCATGCTGGAGATGGGTCTGGCACATATTCCCGAGATGGTGCGGCGGGTACACGCCCAGCTTAAGAACCGCGCTTGAGCTGGGCCGGTCTTGGGTAGCGCCGTCTGCACAGAGGTGCTTATCAAACCATTCAATGGGGCTCATTTAGGTGAAGCCAGGTGCGCTCCCTTTGGTTGAGGGTAAGCAGTCTCCTGAACGGTGATTGTTTCCCAAACTCAGCATAACCCATCCCAGGACGGGTTCTGCGGTTAAGATGTTATGGATGCGCCTGTTGATTGCTACCTCCAACCCAGGAAAGTTCCGCGAGATTAAAGAGGGGCTTGCACCCTTGGGTTGGACGCTTTTTTCCTTGCTAGACTACCCCTTCAAGATGCCGCCCGAGGAGGGCTCCACCTTTGAAGACAATGCGGTGCTGAAGGCGGCTTTTGCGGCCAAGCACAGCGGTATGCCTACCCTGGCCGATGACTCGGGCCTCGAGGTCGCCGCTTTGGGAGGTGAGCCGGGGGTCTACTCGGCCCGCTACGGCAACAAAAAAACCGATACCGAGCGCAACGTGTATTTGCTCGAGCGCCTCAAAGGAATTCCCCCCAACGAGCGCAAAGCCAGGTTTGTGGCCGTGCTGGTGCTGGCCTACCCCGACGGCTACATGGAACTCTACCGGGGTGAGACCGAGGGGGAGATCCTCGAGGCCCCCAGGGGTGAGTGGGGCTTTGGCTACGACCCCCTGTTTTACCTGCCCGAGGCGGGCAAAACCTTTGCCGAGATGACCCTGGAAGAAAAAGCCATTCACTCCCACCGCGGCAAGGCCCTGCGCCAGCTGCTCGAGGCCCACAAGTCTGGCCCGCCCCGTAAGGAGCAGCCCCTAAGGGAGTAGTGGCCGGGAGTTGGGGCAGGCATTGCAAGCCCTTGGCCGCGTTGTCGAACCCGTGAATCCGACCCCACACCTGCTGCGTATAAGTGGGTGGAGGGTAAACATGTGAAACTAAGGTTATGCGCCGGTTGTTGCTGCTGCTGATGTTGGGCGCGCTGGTGTCGTGCCAGCCCAGTTCATCAAGCTGTGTGGTGATTGAGGCTTTGGGCATCGATCGGGGCTTCAGGGTGCAGGGCACCAACAGCGCAGACGTAACCATCCGCCAGGGGGGCTGCATCGAGTTTGTAAACGTCGACCCAACTGGGACTCTACATCTAGCACAGACCAAACCGAACTCTGGCCCACCTAAGGACTTCAGCACGCCAAACTTGCTGCCCGATCCAACACAAAAGGAAAGAGTAGTGCTCAACCTTGCGGGTGAATACGAGTACATCTGCTCGTTGAACACCGGCAATGTGGTACACGCCAGAACCATGTACGGCAAAATAACGGTTCGATAGCAGTGCGGCCCCAAGGAGGGTTTATATGCGAAAAGTAGGCTTTATTGTGCTCATGCTGGCCCTGATTCTGACGCCTTTTGTGCAGGCTCGAGGGCCTTACCGTTTGCAGGCCATTACCCAGTTCAACCTTGTTGCCGATAAAGGCGATGTGCGCACGATTACCTGCCAGTACTGCCATGTCAGCCCCAACGGTGGGGCGCCCTGGAATGCTTTTGGCAACGAGGTGCGGGCGAACTTCAAGGGCAACATTGGCGAGGCCTTGTACGAAACCCTGAAGGCCATGAAGGACTCCGACGGCGACGGCTACGCTGATGTGCTCGAGGTTTTTGCCGGAACCCTGCCGGGTGATGCCAACAGCAAACCCCTGGTTACGCCGCAGTTCCTGATGCAGAGCCTGGAAAAAGCCGGCGGGCTGGAAATCTACAAACCCAAATAACAAAAACATTGGTGTGGGCGAACCTTGTGTTCGCCCCGTTTTTTTTGCACCATGAGGGCATGGCAAGCTTGCGAGGAAAAGTCGCTTTGGTTACCGGAGCTTCTTCCGGTATTGGCCTCGAGGTCGCCAGGCAACTGGTTGCCAGTGGCGTGGGGGTGGGACTTTTTGCCCGTAGCCAGTCTAAGCTGGCTCATATTGCAGGCGAGCTGGGCAACAGCCTGGCCTTGCCGGGCGACGTGAGCCGCTACGAGGACCTCGAGCGGGCCGTACAGCAGCTCGAGGCCCGCTTTGGTGGCCTCGACTTCCTGGTTAACAACGCTGGGGTGGGTATTTTCAAGCCTGTACACGAGCTGACCCCGGAAGAGTGGCAACAGGTTCTGCAAACCAACCTGAGCGGCGCCTTTTATGCTACCAAAGCTGCCGTGCCGGCCATGCAGAAGCGCGGTGGGGGCTATATCATCAACATTGCTTCGCTCGCAGGTAAGAACGCCTTTGCCAATGGAGCTGCATATAATGCCAGTAAGTTTGGTCTGCTGGGTTTTTCTGAAGCCAGCATGCTCGACTTGCGCTGCTACGGCATCCGGGTGAGCAGCATCCTGCCCGGCTCGGTAGACACCCCCTTTGCGGGCAACAGTACTGGGGCCTCGTGGAAAATTCAGCCACAAGACGTTGCTCAGGCTGTGCTGTACTTATTGCAAAGCGACCCTCGAGTCATTCCCAGCCAGATTGACCTGCGCCCCAGCCAGCCACCCAAAAAGTGAAGGGGCTGCAAAGGTAAAGCCAGGAGGAACAAAATTAAGTCAATGCTCGGACAAATGTCCCTGGCAGGCCCTGCCTACCCCCTGCGGTTGAACCGGCAAAACCCTCTCGAGCACGCATAACTTGAGGTGGGCTTTATTTTTGCCTGGGGATTCCCTTTACTTGCATTGCGGATGTAGTAAGATACCTTAGACGCAGAAGGCAGATTTCCAAAAAGAGTCGTTGGGGACATCGTGGAAACGCTGCCATCAGCTGCCGTCGAAGTGGTCTAGACCATGCTTCGCAGCATGGCCTGGCACAAGGAGGAAGACATGAGGAAAGGTGTCTTAATTGGGGCTATAGCGGCCCTGGGTTTGCTGGGCTCGGCCATGGCCCAGGGTAAAATCACGGTTTGGACCCACTACGGTGGCCCCGAACTGGCCTGGCTCAAGCAGACCGCGGCTAATTTTACCAAGACCAGCGGCACCCAGGTGGAGGTGGTGGAGGTACCCTTTGGTGATATTCAGAACAAATTCATCCTGGGGGCGCCCCAGGGCCAGGCCGCCGATCTGGTGGTGAGCATTCCCCACGACTGGGTGGGCGCCATGGCGGCTGCGGGCGTGCTCGAGCCCATGGGCAAGTATGCCACCAGCAGCTATATCCAAAGCCTGTCGGATGTGGCCGTTGATGCCCTGACCTACCGCAACCAGCTCTTTGCGCTGCCCATGTTTGCCGAGTCGGTAGCCCTCATCTACAACAAAAAGTTGGTCAAAGAGGCCCCCAAAACCTGGGATGAATTCCTTAAAGTGGCCCAAGAGAACACCAAGGGCAACTCCTATGGCTTCCTGTACGACCTGGCCAACCCCTACTTCAACTATGGCTGGTTCACGGCTTATGGGGCTAGCGTGTTTGGTCGCACGGCCCAGGGGGTAGATGCCAGCCAGACCCGTCTGGGTGGCGAGGCAGGCGTTCGTGCGGTGAGCTTTATCAAAGACCTGCGCTACCGTTACCGCCTGATTCCCGAAGGGGTCGACTACGGCGTGGCCGACAGTGCCTTTAAAGAAGGCGCACTGGCTATGATTCTCAACGGCCCTTGGGCCATTGGCGACTACAAAAAAGCCAACATCGACTTTGGCATTGCCCCCATGCCCAACCCGCCGGGTGGTGGGCAGTGGCGTCCGTTTGTGGGTGTGCAGGGCGTGGCGATGAACGCTTACTCGCGTAACAAAAACGCTGCCGCCAACTTTGCCAAGCTGCTGGTGAGCACCCAGAACCAGGTGGCCTTCAACAAGGCCGGTGGCCGTTTGCCGGTATCCAAGCAAGCGGTACAGCAGCTGCGCAACGACCCGGTGGTGGCCGGTTTCTCGGCGACCATCGCCCTGGGCTCGCCCATGCCCAACATTCCCGAGATGGGTAAGGTGTGGGGCCCCTGGGGCAATGCCCTTTCGCAGGCTGTCCAAAAAGCCGATACCAACGTAGCGCAGATTGTTGCGGCCATGGTGGCCGAAATTAACCGGGCCTTGTCGGGACGATAAACCTTCACCCTCAGAACCCCCTTCGCGGGAAGGGGGTTTTATTTTTTCAAGAAATGTGCATGCCAGCAACATAATCAATAGCCAGATCGACTACGCTTTTTTTAGCTGCGCTTCGTGGCGCTTGGGGGAGACCTTAATGCGGCGTATTTGGTTGTTCGTTGTGGTGGCAGCCACCTTTGGCTTATTGGCTGCTGTGATCCAGGCCCAGCCGCTACAGGCCCCCCGTACCCTAACCGCTGAGCTGCGCGCTGCCCTCGAGCAGGTCTATGTGCGGGCTCTCCCGGCGGCTGTGCGCATCGAGACTATTCCTGAGGGTACCGGCTCCGGTTTTTTCATTAGCGCCGATGGGCTGGTCATGACCGCCTATCACGTGATTGAAGATACCCGTAGCTTTCGGGTGATTAACTCCAGAAAGGAGTCGTTTCCTGCCGAAATTGTGGGCTATGATGAATTTCGTGATATTGCCATTGTGCGCGCCAGGGTAGGGGGAGCGGTGTCGTTTTTGTCGCTCGAGACCTCTGCCAGCCCCCGTGTGGGGGAGCCTTTGCTGGCTATAGGTAACTCCAGAGGACAGTTCATCGCGCCCCGCTATGGGCTGGTTAATACTGTCGAGCGTGACATCTTTCCGTTTTTCAATTCCATTGCCATCTCCACTACCATTCCGCTGGCCCCCGGCGACTCGGGCGGCCCGGTACTGAACCTGGCCGGGCGGGTGGTTGCGGTGGTGGTAGCTATCGGCCAGCCGGACGGGGTTTTTGAAAGCTACCTGTCCCCCCTGCAAGGGCTGGGCGAGGTGATTGCACAGCTACAGGCCGGACGTAAGCGCGACGTGCCCTATATTGGGGTGCAGCTTTTCCAGATAGACGACGAAACCGCGGCCACCTTACGCATTCCCAAGGAAGGGGTGCTGATCCGCAGCCTGCTGCGCGGCGGCGCTGCTGAGCAGGCGGGATTGCGTGGACTCTCAATCCGGCGTGAGAACGGCCAGGAAGTCTACGACTTCGACGTGATCCTCGAGGCCGATGGTCGCCCCTTTAACGACGTTACCCAGCTTCAGCGCTACATCCGCAGCAAAGAGGTGGGCGATAGCGTAACCCTGACTATACGGCGGGGCCAGCAGATCCTCAAAGTCGAGCTCAGGCTGACCCCCAACCCCACGCGGCGCGGCTAGGCCAGGCCGGGTAGTTGGTAAAGCCTCGCCACCGAACATGTAAATAAATTGTTTTGCATACGTTGAAAAGACTTATGTTCTTTGACACTTTGACCATTGCCTCAGTCTGTGCAGGGGGCTACCATTAGAGCTATCTAAACTCGAGGGGGAGGCCTAATGGAACGCTCGTCTAAGGAAGTTATTCAAGAGAACCGCGACTACACCTTGTTTTCCTGGTCGGTGCAAAGCAGCGCGAACCCCATCCACATGACGCGCTCAAAAGGCGTGTGGTTCTGGGATGGCGATGGCAACAAATGGCTGGACTTTAGCAGCCAGCTCATCAACATCAACGTGGGCCACCAGCACCCCAAGGTGCTCGAGGCCATCAAGAAGCAGGTGGACGAACTGTGTTTTGCGGGCCCCAGTTTTGCTACCGAGCCAAGGGGGCAGCTGGGCAAAAAGCTGGCTGAAGTAACCGGGCTGGCTAAGTCGTTTTTTTGCCTGGGTGGAGCTGAGGCCAACGAAAACGCTATGAAGATAGCCCGTCTGTATACGGGCCGCGACAAAATCATTACCCGTTACCGCAGCTACCACGGGGCCACCATGGGCGCCATGACCGCCTCGGGTGACCCCCGGCGCTGGCCGGTGGAGCCGGGCATTCCCGGGATTGTGCGGGTTTTTGACCCCTACTGCTACCGCTGCCCCTTTGGCAAAAGCCCGGATAGCTGCCAGCGGGAGTGTGTGAGCCACATCGAAGAGATCATCCAGCTAGAAGGCCCCCACACCATCGCGGCCATTATGGTCGAGGGCATTACCGGCTCGAATGGGCTTTTGGTGCCGCCCGACGACTACTATCCCAAGCTGCGGGCGCTGTGCGACAAATACGGCATCTTGCTCATTACCGACGAGGTGATGAGTGGGTTTGGCCGCACCGGAAAGTGGCTCTCCACCCAGCACTATGGCATCAAACCCGACATCGTGACCTGCGCCAAGGGCCTCACCAGCGGGTATATGCCGCTGGGGGCGGTGATTGTTTCCCAGCCGATTGCCGACTTTTTTGAAGATCACATGCTGTGGGGAGGCCTGACCTACTCCGGCCACCCGGTCTCGTGTGCTGCCGCTGTGGCTAACCTCGCGGTTTACGAGGAAGAGCACCTGTTTGAAAACACCGAAGAGCAGGGCAAATACCTTGGTGAGCGCCTCGAGGCCATGCGCAGGAAATACGCTTGTGTGGGGGACGTTCGCTACATTGGCCTGTTTAGCGTGATCGAGCTGGTGAAGGACAAAGCCAGCAAAGAGCCCCTGGCCCCCTTCAACGGCACTTCCCCCGAGATGCAAAAGCTGGCTAGCTACCTCAAGTCCAAGCACATCTATGCCTTTAGCCGCTTCAACATGCTCTGGGTCTGCCCGCCTTTGGTGATTAACCGCGAGGAACTCAAATACGGCCTGGACGTGATTGAAGAGGGCCTGGCCCTGGTAGACGAGGCGCTGGGTGTGGTGGGTGCAGCGGCTGATTAGCGAGGGGATAACCCTGCTATACAAAGCTGTGGTGACGACTCCCCGTTTTGAAGAACAGGGCTTCTCGGTTCACGCGGAAGCGGCTACCCGCTGTCCATCCCCGAGGGCTCCGTCCGAGCCCAGAAAAACCTTGACACCCCGCTTCGCGGCGAAGAAAGCGTCTTTGTATCGGCAGGCGAGCGCAATGCTTCCCGCCCCGCCTTG
>Ga0326763_1000288_pt1 | contig 18771 bp, 15 predicted proteins | sample NORPS_P_FD_207671 | JGI IMG/M metagenome (GOLD analysis project Ga0326763, IMG submission 207671) | Hot spring water microbial communities from Norris Geyser Basin, Yellowstone National Park, WY, United States - NOR.PS_P | ecosystem: Environmental > Aquatic > Thermal springs > Unclassified...
TGCCTTGGCACTGTAAAACTCAGCAGGAGATTGCGTATGAGCACTTTTGCCCAAGCTCCCAAAAAGTGTGTTTCCGCCGCCTTCAAAGAAGAGGGCAAGCTGCAAGAGTGTATCCAGCGGCTTTTGAACCGTGGCATTCCCAACGATTGCATCTCCATTATTGGCCGCAACTTTCAAACCGAAGCCAAAATTACCGGGTTTATCACCCGCAAAGAGGTGGTTCTGGACGGTCTGACCAATGGGGCCATCTATGGATCCCTGTTCGGATCCCTGCTGGGGCTGCTCACTGGCGTGGGGGTGCTGTTCATTCCCTTTTTGGGGGCAGTGGTGGCCGCTGGGCCTCTGGGAGCCGCTTTGTTGGGGGCAACGGGCGGCGCTTTGTACGGAGCACTGGGAGCGGGCCTGGGATCCGCCCTGATTGCCTTGGGTATGCCGCAGGAGAAAGCCGCCATCTACCAAACCCGGGTACAGGCGGGCGAGTTCTTGTTGGTGGTGCAAGTACCGGAAGAGAAGTCGGGCGAAATTTACTTGCTGCTGCAGAGTGCTGGCGGAGAGGAAGTTTCCATTGCCGACTTGAACTTGCCCGGTGAGCCAGAGGGAGACTTAACCCCAGAGAGCATCTCGCCGGAAATCCGCGCTGACCTCTCGGAAGAAGCGCAGCAAACCTTTGTGGAAGCCTACAACCAAGCCAAACAAGAGAGCAATAACTCCACCCATGCACTCCTCAAAGCTTGGGAAAAGGTCAAGCAAATTTTCACACGAGATGAGAAAGGGATCTTCTCCAAACGCAAGCCCTAGCCCAAAAAGTTTCCGAAGTAGCGAGAGCACAGTAAAGCGCCATCTCGCCGCTCTGCCTGTACGTGTTCTGGGTCTGCTCCAATTTTTTAGCTGCAACCTTATATCCTGAGAATAGCCCGAAAAACTCTAACCTAACCTTGCAGGGGTGAGCCTATGGCTGCGAGTGACTTCAAGGATTACTACAAGATCCTGGGCGTCAGCAGAGATGCCTCTGCCGAGGAAATCAAGCGCGTCTATCGCAAGTTGGCCCGCCAGTATCACCCCGACGTGAACCCCGGCAACAAGGCGGCAGAGGAACGCTTTAAGGAGATCAACGAAGCCTACGAGGTGCTCTCTGATCCAGAGAAGCGGCGGCGCTACGACCAGTTTGGGCAGTACTGGCAGCGGGTGGGTACTGGTTCTGCTGCTGGAATGCCGGGCATGGAGGGCTTCGCCCAATACGCCAGCTTCGAGGAGTTTATCAACGAGCTGCTGGGCCGTATGGGATCCCGCCGCAGCGGGTTCCAGGGCTTCGCCGGCGGCTTTGGGCCGTTTGTTTCGGTGGATTTGCCGGGGCAGGATGTGGAGGGCACTCTGGGTCTCAGCTGGGCAGAAGCTTTCCACGGCACCCAGAAACGGCTGAACCTAGATGGAGAAACGCTAACTATCCGCATTCCCCCCGGCGCTAAGCCGGGCAGTCGCATCCGCGTCAAGGGCAAAGGCCAGGTCAGCCCCTTTGGCGGGCCAAGAGGGGATCTCTACCTCACTTTGGAGCTGCCCCCCCATCCCTTCTTCCGCTTTGACGGAGACAACCTGCTCTGCGAGCTGCCCATTACTCCTGACGAGGCGGCTTTGGGAGGGACGGCGGAAGTTCCCACCCCTACGGGTCGCGTGCAACTGAAGATCCCTGCCGGGGTAGACAGCGGCCAAACCCTGCGGCTGCGGGGCCAAGGCTGGCGGGATCCCCAAGGCCAGCGGAGCGACCTGCTGGTGCGGCTGAAGGTGGTGGCACCCAAATCCCTTTCCCAGACCGAGCGGGATCTCTACGAAAAGCTGCGCCAAAGCCGTAGCTGGGATCCCCGCGCCCACTTGCAGGAGGTGAGTCTATGAGTTTGGCCATTGTGCGGGTAGAAGAACGGCTCTATACCTTCGAGCAGGCCACGGAACTGCTGGGGATCCCTCCCCACCTGCTGGAATGGCTACTGGATCAGGGCTTAGTGGAGGCCGAGAGCAGCTACCTGACCCCCCAACAGCTCAGGCGGTTGTTGCAAATGAGCCGCCTACACCGAGACTTGGGCCTCAACTGGACGGGGGCGGCGATGGTCTTGGACATGGCTCAGGAAATTGCCCGGCTCAGGGGGCAACTGCGCCATTACCGCGGATTTTGAGGCTGCCCAGCTAACCCATCAAGGAGATAACTCGATGAACCCTATGGAACAGATCATCCGACGTAGCCAGGTGGTGGGCCTGCTGGCCCTCGATAGCAGCACTGCTACCGCCTTGGGCACTGTAGAAGAAGTCTGGGTTGACCCAACAGGGCGGGTATGCTACTTCACCAGCCAGCAGGGGTACACCCCCCTGGAGCAGATTTCTCTCATCGGGCCAGACGCGCTGCTGACCTACTCTACCGTTTTTGCTACCCCCCTAACCCCCATCAGCTCTCTTTACCGCCGCACAGTGCGCATTGGGAATCGAGAGGTCGGCTGGATTGAGGACTTTCTCTTCGACTGGGAGACCGGATCCATTGCCGCCTACATTCTGGGTGGCAGCATTGCCGAGCCTTGGGGGGGGCGGGCTGTTCTCCTGCCTGAGGATGTGGAAGCCATTGATGTGGACGCGGTGGTGGTCAAGGAGGATGCTCCGCAGCGGCTGAAATCGGAAGCGGAAGGCTTAAAGAACTTTTGGAGCGAAAAATCTCGGCAGGTGAAACAGCTTATCCAGCGCATGGGGGATCGCCTCAAGGCGTTGGTTGGCCCACAGGATCCGCCGGAGGTGGTGCGCGTTAAGGTGAAGCAGGTGCGGGACGAGCTGGCCAAAGGGGGCAAGTTCGATCTCTCCCTACTGGACGAGGCGGCAGAGTTTCTGCAACACAAGTGGGAAACCTGGCAACATCGCCTCAGCCGTGCCGCTCAGCGCATGCAGGCTGCCCTTCAGGCTGCTTGGGAGAAGCTGACCGAATAGCAAAGAATGACTCTGCAACCTCTGGCCTGCGGTCGCCTCAGATGCTGCACATTTGCTTCCCAACTGCTTCCCAACTCCCCTCTTCCTCTGGGAAAGGGGCTGGGGGGCAACAGCATGAGGTGCTTGGGGAGTCCATCCCACTGCTCGACCGGAACTGTTGCAAGCCAGTCCTCGACCAAACCCAGCTGACGGACGGCGGCTTTTTCGGCTACGATCTAAGATCGCTGTCAATGCTCGGATCAGGTTTCAAGACCCCCGCAGGGCACCTGTACGGCAGGGAGAAAGATGACTTACGCAATTGTGGAAACCGGCGGCAAGCAGCTTTGGGTGGAGCCGGGGCGTTTTTACGAAGTTGATCGCCTGGCGGAAGTGGAGGAGAACAGCTCCTTCGATTTGTCTCGTGTGCTGTTGATCAACCACGAGGGACAAATCACGTTGGGGCATCCCTACGTTTCGGAGGCGGTCGTCAGGGCACGGGTTTTACAGCATCGGCGCGGCGATAAAATCATCGTCTACAAGATGAGGCCAAAGAAAAAGACCCGCAAAAAGAGGGGTCATCGGCAACCGCTGACCCGTCTGCTGATCGAGTCTATTGAACTCAATGGGGTGCCCCTAGCCACGGCACCATCCCGTACGGAAGCGGCTCCAGAGTCTAACCCAGAGGCAGCCCCTTCGGCAGCGGCGACAGGGATCCCTGCGGATGAGGAATAAACTCTGAACTCAGGTGTCCTGAATCCCGATTTTTTTATCTCGTTTCTGTTGATCACGCAGTTGCATAGGAGGCGTTATGGCTCATAAGAAGGGAACGGGCAGCACTCGCAACGGTCGAGATTCCAATGCCAAGCGGCTGGGGGTGAAGCGCTATGGGGGCGAGCTGGTGCATCCCGGCCACATTCTGGTCAGGCAGCGGGGCACCAAGTTTCACCCAGGGGTGAACGTGCGCATCGGCGGCGACGACACCTTGTATTCTGTGGTCACCGGCATTGTGACTTTTGAGCGCTATGGCAAGTGGCGGCAAAAGGTGAGTGTCTACCCAGCTGAGGTGGCTGCCCAGTAGGGAAAGGCCCAGCTTTGAAACTGCCTGGGAGAGTTTCTTCCGCAAGAGAAGATTCTCGCTTCTGTCGACCAAGCTGCTTGCCGGGCTGAAAACTGTCTGCTCCAGAGCAGACAGGGTTTTGCTGTTGCTGATTCCTGAACTTTTTTCGTTCTTGAGGGTTGGGGCCAGCCGGAAGAGAAGAGGAGCTAGGGATCCCTGCCCCTTCGAGGGCGAAAATGGCAAAAGCGTGGAAGGCAGAAAGCTGATGCGGGTGTATTTGTTTCGCTGGGCAGGGTTGCTTCACCTCATTGCCGGGGTGATGTACCTCTACTGGCGACTGACAGCCGGGTTGATGGATTTGGGATCCCTTTTGTTTTGGGGGGCAGAGCTGTATGTTTGGCTGGCAGCGGTGGGCTTCACCCTCAGCCGCTATCCCCAGGTGCCGAGAGAGACGATCCCATCCCCAGAGGTTCTGCGGCGGTCGTTTTTCCAGTTGCCGCGGGTGGATGTGCTGGTGCTGCGCCAGTGGGATTCCGTAGAGGCAACCCGGCAGACGGTGCTCTCGGCTCTGCACCTCGACTACCCGTGGGAGCGGTTGTTTGTCCACATTGTGGATCGGGTAGAAGATGAGGAGATGGCCAAGGCGGCGCGGGCCATTCCCTGCGAATACTGGGCCTGCCCTAGCCCCACAGCCGACCCCCTGGCTTATGCAATGGGATCCCCTCATATCCAAGGGGAGTATCTCCTCCTAGTACAGCCGGGCCATTTTCTCGAGCGGGACTTCCTGTGGCAGACCTTGCCCCACTTTTACGACTCGCCGGAGCGGGCTCCCATCGCCAATCGTATCGGGTTTGTGCAGGCGATGCTGCGCACCCTAGGCCGGCCCAGAGCCGTTCACCCCCTGCAACAGCTTTTGGCGGTGGGATCCGAAGGGTATCAGGCGGCACCCCTGTTGGGTTCTGGCTGTCTCATCCGGCGCAAGGCTTTGGAAGGGATCCCGCAGATCGACATTCGCCGCCCTGTGCAGTTGGGGTGTCAGATGCACTGCCGCGGCTGGCAGTCTCAATTGGTTCGCCAAACCCAGGTTACGGGTGTTTTGTTGCCCTTGCGCAACCGCCGCGTTGCTTTGCTGGCTTTGTTTTCGGCCTTGAGGGAAAACCCCTTTTGGGGCAAGCCGACCACGCAGCAGCAGCGCTTTCAATACCTGTGGCTGGCCCTCTGGGCTGCCGGTGGGATGGCGGAGCTGGTCTACTTGGCGGTGCCGATGGTCTTTCTCTGCACAGGGTGGATGCCGGTGCCGGCCTTTGACCGGGTCTTCTTCGCGTGGTTTTTGCCTTATGCTCTCCTGGGGCGCATCAGTTGGCTCTTGGCCTTTCCCCCGCATTTGTGGGGGGCAGCTTGGCAGTCGGAACGGCAGACGGGCAGCCAGTTTTTTCAGTCCATCCAGGCGCTGGTGCAAAGTCTGCAGGGAGTGCCCCCCTATCCCGAGCAGCCTTCCCAGCTCTCCTTAGGACCTCAGGCTCTGGCTATTGTGCTGACTTTTCTGGCTATGGGGGTGGGATCCCTGCGTTCTGCCGGCAGTTGGGATCCCTCTTGGCCTGAGCTGCTGTTTGGCTTGGTCTGGGCCTTCTACAACCTGATGATCCTGACGGTGCGCCCCGACGATCACGATTTTGCCGGCTTTGCTTTTCCCAGCAGCAGCGCCGCTGCGGCGACAGAAGAGAGCGCCGACCCATAGGCTGCCAAGCCAAGACAAGTTCATCGCAAAACCAAATCCCCACATCCATTCAGCTGCTGCATGGATGAAATGGCAGGCTGCCGCGGCAGATGGTGGGCAAACGCTATGCTGTGAGAAGTGTAGGATAAGTGGATCGGCACAGGTTGTCTCCAACTCTCCGGGGAGGTGTACCGGTGGAGAGGGGGGATCCCTGGCCAAGTCGCCCCTCCTGTTTGCAGGATTGAACGCGGTCTTCTAGGTTCAGAACGACACACCTGTGGAGTCAGAGAGACCCCCCCTTCGACTGCTCCCCCTGGGTACGGATCCCTGGCAGCAGGGCTGTGCCTATTGGCTGGAGATGGGATCCCACCGTTTGCTTCTCGATTGCGGGTTGCCCGCTCCTGCCCTCTTTAAGGCTCTGCCAGGGATCCCGGATGCGGTAATCTGCAGCCATGCTCACTTTGACCATGTGCAAGGGCTACCTGCTTTTCATCGTCGTTACCCTCAGGTACCTATCTATGCCACGCCGGTGACTGCTCATTTGGCCGCTGGTCTGTGGGAGCGCGGTATTTGGCCGGGCTACGACCGGGACATTCGCTTTCCCCCCTTTCGGGCGCTGCCTTTGGGCCGGGCGCGAGAGATTTTGCCCCATCTGATGCTCACTTTCTTTGCGGCTGGGCATCTGCCGGGAGCGGCGGCAACCCTGCTGCAAAATACCCAAACCACTCCGGCCCAAGCCTGCGTGTACACGGGCGACTGTTCCCTGGCCTCAACTCGCTTTGCCCCCGGCTTGGATCTCATTGCTTTGCGCCACTGGCAGCCGGACGTGTTGCTCATCGAGGCTTCGCTGGGATCCACCCGCCATCCACCCCGTCGTCACCTGGAAAATCGCCTGGTGGAGCGGTTGCTCAGCGCCTTGGAAGCGGGGCAAACGGTGCTGTTTCCCCTGCCAGTGTTGGGGTTGGGGCAGGAGCTGATCTTTCTCCTCAAAGCCCACCACCGCTTTACCCAAGCCCCCCAAGAGCTCAAGATATGGGTGGCGCCGGGGCTGGCGGCAGGCTGCAATCTCTACGAGCGCTTGCTCACCTACCTGCCGGAGCCGGTGCGCAATTTCGCCACCTACCAGCCCTTGTTCTGGGAAGACCGCCTGCAGCCGCGGGTTCAGCCCCTTACCGAAGCGGATCCTCTGCCCCAAGGCTTGCTGCTGTGCGACGCCGATGCCGGGCCTGAGGCTTGGGATCCAATTTGGTCGAGGTTGTTGGCCCAACCGCAGCGCTCCTGTCTGCTGGTGCGGCTGCCGGAAGTGGAGCTGGCCACCCCATTTGAGCGTTGGCCGGCGCCGCTGCGCTCCCGCATTGCGGTGGAATGGCTGGCCTGGCACAGCCACAACGATGTCGGGCATCTCACCCAGATCGTCCACACCTTTCGCCCCCAGCATTTGGTCTTGGTTCACGCCGACCCCCAGCAGGCTCAAGATCTGGCGGATCTGCCGGAGCTGTGCAATCGCTACCATGTCCACTGCCCTCAGCCTGGGCATTGGCTGGAGTTGCCCGATGGGCACCTACAAACCCCAGTTAGGCTCGCGGAGCTGAAGGCCGGTTCCCCCGCCGAGATCAGGGATCCCCCTTTGCGCTATGAGGGGGAGGTGGAAGAAGTTTGGCAGGAGCAGGGGTCGCCGCGGACTTTGGCGGGGGTACAGGTGCGTCTGCCCCCCCAGATTACCCAGGATCCCCGTTGGCCGGCCTGGGCCGATACCGGCTTGGTGGAAGCCCGCTGGCAGGGATCCGAACTGGTGCTGCGCGGCCTTTCTCCACGGGAGCTGATCCGCCCGGCAGAGGCTGCCCCTTCTCCAGCAGGGATCGTGCCGCGTCCAAAACAGCCTTCTGTATCCAGTCATCACGGTGGCAAAAAGTGCCAAAATTGTCGCTTTGCGCGCCAGATCTTGACTTCCCAGACCCAAGCCTTTCGCTGTGATCAGGAGCGTTCCCCCCTCTACCGCCTCAGGGTGGATCCCCAGGGGAGCTGCCCCTACCATCAGCCGCAGGAGATCCGCTCTTCCGGTTAGCCGTCAAGCCAGGGAAGCCCAAAGGCTAGAATGGGGCAAGTCGCGGTGCCAACCATGCTTGAGCAAGATTCCTGGGCAAATCATCGCCGTGGGCCGGTCGGATCCCTGGAGCGCCCAGCCGAGGCCTTGGCTGCGGCCAGCCCGCCCGTAGTGCAGATGGTTGGGGTGAACAAAGTCTATCCACTGCCGGAGGGCAGTTTTCAGGCCCTCTACGATATCGACTTGGCGATCCAGCCGGGAGAGTATTGCGCCATTATGGGGCCCTCTGGATCCGGCAAATCCACCCTGATGAACCTCATCGGCTGCTTGGATCGGCCCAGCTCAGGGCGCTACTGGCTGGATGGGGTGGAAGTTTCCACCCTGACCGATCGCGATTTGGCCCACATTCGCAACCAAAAAATCGGCTTTGTCTTCCAGCAGTTCCATCTCCTGCCCGTCCTGACAGCGCTGGAGAACGTCATGCTGCCCTTGGCCTATGCTGGGATCCCGGAGCCGGAGCAACGCCGGCGGGCCAAGCAAGCCCTAGAACAAGTGGGCTTGGGGAGCAAACTGCAGCAGCGTCCGGCCCAACTCTCCGGCGGCCAGCAGCAGCGGGTGGCGATTGCTCGTGCCATTGTCAACCGACCCCAACTGTTGCTGGCTGATGAGCCGACTGGGGCTCTGGATAGCCATACCGGCCAGGAAGTGCTGAACCTTTTTGCGGAGCTCCACCGGCAGGGCATCACCCTGGTCGTGGTCACCCATGACCTTGAAGTAGCCCAGGCCGCCCAGCGCATTATCCGGGTTGGGGATGGCCGTTTGCTGGATTGAGAGGGATCCGCCTGGGGGCAGTTGGGTTCAGGAGAGTTCCCAGTTGCGGTGAACTGGCGTGCCGGATGGATCCCTGGCCTCACTTTGGGTGAAGGTCGAAGGGAATGTCTTAAACGGGCATGGGATAACCCTATCTAGGATGGCCCAGCTTGGGCTACTCTAAACGCAACTGAGGGCTTGGGAAGAGGATCCGTCCATGAAACTGATCGAAGATATCATCCGATTTTTGGAAACCCGCCTGGAGGAATTTCTCAGGGCCCACCCCGAGATCGAGCTGCAAGCCCTCGATGAGCAGTTGCGCCAGCAGGAATCGGATACCCTGCAGCTGTTGCAGGAAAGCCGCGCCCAAGAGGAAGCTCTCCAAAAAAGCATTCTCAACTTGGCTGAGGAGATCAAAACCTGGCACTTTCGCATTGAGAAGGCGCAGCGGGCCAATCGTCCCGATCTGGCCGAAGGAGCGCGACGCCGGGAGGCTGAGCTGTTGGAGAGGGGCAGCCAGCTATGGGGTCAAATGAAAGCCCAAAAGGAGAAAATCCAACAAATGGAAGCCCTGCTGCCGCAGATTCGCCAGCGCCGCCAAGAAGTGAAGGCTAAGCTGCAGGAGGTAAGAGCCGCGCAAGCCAAAGGCATCGACAACCCGGACCGGAATTTCAGCCCTTGGGGAAAACCTTTCGAGGCTTGGGATGAATTGGAAGAGCAATTTCGTCAGCTAGAGGTGGAAAACGAATTGAATGACACGAAGAGGAAGGTGCGGGAACAGCAGCGGCGGTAACAGCCTGACCCAAAATCTTGTTAGTTTGCTAATGTTGAATCCAGTCGCAACAGCCAAAATCGAGCTGGGCGGAACTTGTGATTTAAGCCCTTGGTCTCAAGAGCCATAGCCACATCATTTCCAGAGCTTTCTCTGGCACCGACCGGGAAGAAAAGTCTCTCCTCTCCCCCAAGAGTGATACGCTATTGGGCATGAATGAGTTGTATCTGAATCACCCCACATTTGGTCTGCTCTACAGCCTGTGTCAGGTCGACGAAAATCAGGCTCTCTTCACCACTCTCTACGCCCAAAGGCTCTTTTTTCGGGTTTACTTCAGGCCGCCGGATAACAGCGGGGATCCTGCTGCCATGGAGGAGTTGGTCTTCGATCCGATTAGCCGTAATGAGGCTCGCCAGCTCATCGAAGAGCAAATGCGCCTGCTGCGCCGTGCTGCCCGCCAAGATGAGCTAGAACAATTGCAGTTGATCTACAAGCAAACCTTTTCCTGAAAGAGGGTTTTCTGAAGGTCTTGCAGGGCTCAGGACGAGGGTTTTGTTCCTCAGATAAGATAGCCACCTAAAACTGAGACAGAAAGCGCAGGTCGCTGGTATAAAACAGGCGGATATCCTGAATGCCGTGGAGGAGCATGGCCATCCGCTCAATGCCGATCCCTGCCGCAAATCCGGTGTAGCGCTCCGGGTCGTAGCCCACCGCTTGAAATACATTGGGATCCACCATGCCGCAGCCGAAGATTTCCAGCCATTTCGAGCCAAAGCGCACGTCCATCTCAGCAGAAGGCTCGGTAAAGGGAAAATAGCTGGGCCGAAAGCGGGTTTCTCGCTTGCCCAATAGGCGGGTGATGAAAGTGTTGAGGGTGCCCTTCAGGTCGGAAAAGGTGAGGTTCTCGCCCACCGCCAAAATTTCCATCTGGTGAAACACAGCGGAGTGGGTGGCATCCACGGTATCGCGGCGCATCACCCGACCGGCATGCACAATGCGCAGCGGCGGCTGGTGTTGCTCCATGTAGCGCACCTGCACCGAGGAGGTTTGGGTACGCATCAGGTAGCCATTGGCCAGGTAGAGGGTATCCTGCATATCCCGCGCCGGATGGTCGGCAGGGGTGTTGAGGGCCTCGAAGTTGTAGTACTCCGTCTCGAGCTCAGGCCCATGCACCACGGTGTAGCCCATTCCCACAAAGATATCGAGCATGCGGTCGATGGTGGCCTGCAGCGGATGGATCCGCCCCAGAGGCCGACGGGGCCCGGGCATAGTGACATCCAGGCGCTCTGCTTCTAGGCGGGCCAGCAGTTGAGCTTCACCAAGGGCCTGTTTGCGCTGCTCCAGACTGGATTGGAGGGCCTCTTTAAAGGTGTTGGCCAAAGCGCCAATGGCAGGCCGTTCTTCTGGGGGCAGCTTCCCCATTCCCCCCAAGATTTTGGAGAGCTTACCTTTCTTGCCCAGGTAGTCGATGCGGATCTGTTCCAGAGCCTCCAGACCGTCAGCTTGTTCCACTTGGGCGAGGGCCTCGCTTTGCAGGGTGAGAAGCTGTTGGCGAAGCGTGTCTTTTTCGTCTTGCATGGGGCCGATTCCAAGGGCAGAAGGGATCCCTGGGGGTTGAGGGAATCCCTACAAAGGTATCACAGGAGGGAGCTCGGTCGCGCCTTTGCATCCGATGGGGTTGGTCGGCAGCAGGGGGAACCCTTTTGGGGAACTAGCTCTGAGGCGCCGAATCTGGCAACAGACACCCCAGAGCGTCACACCCTGCCGGTCCCTCTGCTGCCAAGGTAAAGTTGCGGTCGTAGCGGGCCAGGGCCGCGAAGAAGTTATCTGTCCGCCGTCTCTTTTTGACCTCGGCCACCAGTCGTTCGTAGGTGGGCTTGTCGATTTTCTCAAAAGGCAGGCGGGGGAAGGGGGCATCGAAGCGGGCCAGCAGCGCTGCGCTGATGTAGCCCTCGTCGTCGCGGATGGCTTCGTAGATACGGGATCCCAGAGCTTCCACCTCGTCCTCCCGCAGCTCGATGGTGGCGGAGGTGTTGTGGGTGGTGTAGTACTTCTGAACCTGCATATAGAAGTCAAACTGGGCCAGGGCCGAGAATTGCTCGATCTCGATCTGGCCAGCACCGGGCAGGTTGGCCCATTCTACTTCCACAGGCAGTTCCACCAGCCATTCGGTACAGCGGGGATCAAAGGGGTCGTTGAGCAAGTTCCCGTTTTCATCTTTGTCCGCCTGAGCAGGTACCACCGAGTAGCCATAGTCCAGACAGGCCAGCGCCACCGGGTCATTTTTGGCAAAGGTGATGCGGCGGATGTAGCGTTGGGCTTTGGGCGGGTGCCAGCCGGGAGAGGCGTTGGTGAGCAGCGACTTGGTGCCGGCGGGCTGAACCGTGGTGCAGCGGTTGGGGCGGCGCAGGCTGTGGCGGTCGCAGTAGTCCCAGACCACGCGGTGGACGATCTCCTTCCAGCGGCTGAGGTATTCCCGCTCCTGCTGCTTGAATTCCTTCCCGATGGGGGTATCGGGTCTCCCTTCCTGCCACCAGCGCAGCCATTCAACCCCAAAGGCTTTGACGCAAAAGTCGAACAGGCCTGTGAACGAGACGCCGACGATGGGATCCCATTCCCGCGAACGCTGAAAGCGGGGTTCCACAAAGCGGTGGTGGAGTAGGGCTGCCACGGTGAGGGCTCCCGCCGTGAAGGCTTCCTCTTGCTCTTGCCGGTTGTGGGGATCCAAACGGTTGAGGTGGATCTCGGCCAAGTTGCAATGGAATGTGTGGCCAATAATCTCGCCACAGTTGTGGACAACAAACCCATTGGCATCAAAGCACGCTGGGCCGGGGACAGTACAGTCATACACCGGCTCTACCCCGTCTGCCTCAAGGGCAGCAACCGTCACAGCAAACCGCTCTCGGTTGAGCTGGCGCTTGTAGCCATTCAGCAGTGCCTCTAGCTTTTGGGCTTTGTGCGGTTCCCGAAAGCCGACCCATTCCTGGAACAGATGCAAGTTGTCGTTGGCAATAACCAATTCGTGCTGGGCTTTGCAAGCGTATGGTGCAGGTTGGCGAGCACTGTTCGGCAGCAGGCGATATCCAGCAGGACGGCGATTCTCATACAAAACTGCAATGATGCCCAGCCGCGCCAGCATGCGCTGAACCGCTTTGAGGGTACCCAGATGGCTTTGAGAGAGCCGCACGCTAACCCCTTTCTCCTGATTACCTTGCACGCTGCCATCCGCATCAAAGAGCCCGCACAAGAAGCCTCGATGAAACTGGAAGCTGGTGGCTTCGAGCGCCTCTGTCATCTGCTTTTGTCCGGGCCTCATGCCGAACTGGGCCGCCAGTTTTGCCAACCCCCTGGAGCCGATAACCCGCAACCCAAGCTGCGCATAGTGATATGCCTCTGGCTGGCGGGGCTCGTAACCCACTGCCGTTTGCAAAAGCTGAATCGCATACTGGCTCATTTCGGCTTGGGTATCTTGCCAATAGCGTAATAAAGCCGTGTCGTTCCACGGGGTTGCCGTAAGGCTACCGTCACCCAGCAAATTCCCCAAAAGCCAGCCTTCTTCCCAGGTACCCGCCCCATCCCACGGGGTGAGATCGCGATGGTTGTGCAGCAGGATGCGGTCGCCCGGTTGTAGGCTTTCTGCCGGTACCCACTCGGTGTATTGTGCCTTTTGGGTTTGAGCGGTGACTTTGAGAACCCGATGGTTGCCTGTCAGCCGCAGAGAGAACCCTTCCTTGGTCAAAAGCTTCAGCACAGGCTTGGTACCGGAGTAGAAGAACCCCTCCGGTGTGGTACTGAATAGTTCTCCATTGACATAGGTGCTGTGCTGCTTCCCAATCAGGTCTCTCACCTGGCGCGGCCCATCGCCCGTGTGCACCCAGGTATCGGCTGTCACGCAGGGATTCAGCCCATAGCGCCACAGGCGATCCTGAAGTTCCTCTTCCCATAGGGAGGGATCCCGTCCCTTTAGCCATTCTCGGGCCGTTCCTGCCTCATAGGCTTTGAGAAAGTCGGGTTTTAGGTCGGGTGGGATAAGGTCGCAATTGGCCCGTGCTACGGCTTCCCCGGCCCACTGGATGGCGCCCTCACCGGAGTAAAACTGCTTGCGCACGGCCTCAATACATTCTTCCCGCGTCGGCTTGCGGTGAAACACCCGCGTGTGGTTGGCCATGCGCAGGGCATCTCGCTCGGGATCAATTCTCCAGTTGCCGTTTTCGTCCTGCTGCCAGAGGTTGTCTTTGGCGGTGGATCCCAGCTGGTCGTCGGCAGCAAACTGACGAATGCCAGCGCTACGACGAATGTTTCCCGCCACCACCACCACCGCCGCCTCGTCGATGAGCAAACAGCACTCCACCGAGTTCAGTTGCCGACCTACCGCCCTGTTGAGGATGGCGGCACAGCGCTCGTACAAGCCGGGCAGCTTAATGGGGTTGGCTACGCCCCCAAACCCTTTCAGCCGCTCCCCAGCCGGGCGGACATCGCTCAAGTCCACTGTCACTTCCACCTGGCCCCCAAAGCTGGGATCCGACGCCAGCTCCAGCAGCGCTTGGTAGGACTCCACCCAGCCGCGGCGGCTGTCCCCCACCTGGATGTGCACCTGGGATCCCTGCCGTTGGATGCGGGTGTGCTCCTGCCGCTCTTCGGGAGGGGTGGTGCCGATGGATCCCTTCACGTGAACCCGCAGGCGGTTGACAATGGGGGGCAACTGGCGGATGAACTGGGGTTCCAGCACCGCTCCCGTGCCGCAGCCCATCATGGCCAGATCCATCATCAGGCCAAAGGCCCGCCAGTCCACCACGGTGGTGCTGGTGCAGTTGTAGGCGCCGGAGAAGTTTTCTGGCTTCTGGATCCAGTCGGTGCCCATCACCCACAAGGCTCGACCGGAGATCAACGCCTTCAACTGCCGCTGCATGCGCTCTACCAACTGCCGCTCCTGAGGGGTGAAGCGCCCCAACCGGGCAATGTCGGCCAAGGTGCGATCGCAAACCTCGCTCCAAGTCTCGCGGCTGCCATCCGGGCGGCGACGGCTGTAGGTGCGGTAGAACACCGGGCTGGCCGCCGGGGCTGTGGCCGGAAACTCGCCTGGAGACGCGGCTCCCATCGTCTGGGCGGGATCAAGTCCCTGTACTTCTTTGCTCTGTTCGCCTGAGCGGGACGAAGTCCACACCATAGCCACACCTCTTCTGCAAAGCTCGGTAGTTCCGACTCTTGAGCGCCGGTCGGCAACCCCGCCGACCCAATGCCCAACCACGTTATCACAATCTTCAGGGATCCGGTGTTGTAGGTAGTGTTGTGCTCTGAGAAGATCTTTAAGAGCCTCTAGGGATAGGGCAGGCCCGCTGTCTGCCGGGGGAGCCGCAAGGGAACGGAAGGCCCGGCAGAAGGGCTACAGTGGAGGAGAGGGATCCCAAGTTAAGGGGCTGCTTGTCGTCTTCAACGGCACCTTCCTGGGCCTTCTCCCCAGTGAGAGCTGTGTAAGGAGTTGTATCGTCATGACCAGTCGCCTGCGCATCGGTAGCTTGTGGGGGATCCCCTTTTTCATCGACTACACCTGGTTCCCGGCGGCCCTCCTGCTGGTGCTCTCCTACGGGGTGTTGACGGCGATGGGGTTGTTTCTTTCTCTGCTGGCCCATGAGTTGGCCCACAGCTTGGTGGCCCGCGCCTATGGGGTACGGGTTAACTCGATAACCCTATTTATTTTTGGGGGTATGGCGGCGATTGAGCGGGAAGTTCCCCGCCCCCTTGGGGCTTTTTGCGTGGCGGTGGCAGGCCCTCTCCTCAGCTTGGGTCTGTTTGTTTTCTTCAGCGTGGCCCGGGCTTGGGCTGTGCCGGAGTCGATGCTGGCCTCAACCCTCACCAGCTTGGCTGCCATCAACCTGACGATTGCCCTGTTTAACCTGCTGCCGGGCCTGCCTCTGGATGGGGGGCAAATGCTCAAGGCGGCCATCTGGGGTTGGACAGGGGATCGGCAAAAGGGTATGCTGTGGGCGGCCCGAGCCGGCCAGGGGGTGGGCTGGGGTTTGGTGGGGCTAGGTCTGCTGGTGGTATTTTGGGGGAGCCTCAACGGCCTCTGGGTGGGGTTGATCGGCCTGTTTATTTTGAACACCGCCCGCCGCTACAGCCAGTACGCGCAACTGCAGCAGGTGCTGGCCCGCCTGAAAGCTGCAGATGTGATGACCCGCCAGTTTCGGGTTTTGGACGCGAACATGAGCCTGCGGGAGTTTGTGGATCGCTATCTGGTGCCTTCTTCTCTCAGGCCGGAAGCCCCAACTCAACCGGCGGACGTTTATTTTGCTGAGGAAGATGGCCGCTACCGTGGGCTGGTCAGGCCAGAATTGCTCAACGACATCGAGCGCAGCCAGTGGGATCGCCTCACCCTCAAGGCTATTCTCAAGCCGATGGAGCAACTGCAGGGGGTACGAGAAGAGACCCCCATTCCCCAGGTAATTCAGATGATGCGCCAGGCAGAACCCCGCCGCATTTTGGTTTTCACGCCCACCGGCGCCATTGCTGGCTTGATCGACCGGGGGGATGTGGTGGCCATGGCTGCCCGGCAGTTGGGGGTCGTGCTGCCCCAAGAGGTGGTGCAGCGGGTGCGCGATAGCGAAGAATGGCCCCCTGGATTTCAGGTGGAGGACAATCTGGCCGGAGAGGGATCCCCCAGTCTGGCTTGGCAGGGATCCCCGGATTTCCATCAAGAGCCTTAGTTGGGGAGATGGGTGGACAGGGGGCGGCCCAAGGCGCCTAGGTTCTTCCTCTTCCACAAAAGGTTCCCCAAAAGGGGCGGAGCGTTTTGCCTCCGCAAGCCGGGGAGAGAAGACCAAGAAAAGTAGTCTCAGATACTATTTCCGGGAGACCCTCTCCATCTACAATTAAGACTGTTCTCCATCAGTTAAGAATTTTGAACCGCTCTCCTCGTCTTTTGCCCGCCTACACCCACCGACTGAGCAACGGGCTAGGCGTTATCGTTCATCCCATCCCCATTGCCGATTCTGTAACCGTTGACGTCTGGGTACGGACAGGTGGACGCCATGAGCCGCCGGAGTGGCTGGGCCTATCCCATTTTTTGGAACACATGGTGTTTAAGGGCAGCGAGCGGCTGGCCCCTGGTGAGCTGGATTGGGCCGTCGAAGGACGGGGCGGAGTTACCAATGCTGCCACCGGCCAAGACTACACCCATTACTACATTACGGTGGCTGCTGCCGACCTGGCGGATACCCTGCCCTACCTGGCAGAGGTGGTTTTGCGGGCCGGGATCCCAGATCTGGAGTTTGAGCGGGAGCGGCAGGTGGTTCTGGAGGAAATTCGCCGCGCTGCCGACAACCCGGACTACACGGCCTATCAGCTCTTGATGGAGACCGCCTATGGGGAGCATCCCTATGGACGACCGGTGTTGGGCACACCGGAGAGCCTGATGCAACTGACCCCTGAGGTGATGCGCGCTTACCACCGCGCTTGGTATCGGCCTGAATCCATGACGGTGGTGGTGACGGGTGGCATCGATCCCGAGCGGGCGTTGGCCTTGGTGGAGGAGCAGTTTGGCAGCTCTGCTGCCGGGCCAGCACCGGCCAGCCCCCCCATCCCGCCCCAGCCTCGTCCCCAAGGGATCCTGCGCCGGGAGAGCGACCATGCCCGCTTGGAGCAAGCCCGTCTGAAATTGGCCTGGCCTACCGTTGGCATTGACGATTGGCAACAAGCCTGTGGCCTGGAGATGTTGGCTTCTCTGCTGGGAGATGGCCGTACTTCGCGGCTGGTGCATCTGCTGCGGGAACAGCGGGGCTGGGTGAGGGCCATTGGCTGTTCTTCGCTGGTGTTGAAGGAGGGGGGACTGTTTTGTATCGGCGCTCAGCTGGAGCCGGAGGATGTGGCGCGGGTGGAGGCGACGATTCTGCACGAGATTGAAAAGCTGCAGCAGGATGGCATCGGCCAAGCGGAGTTGGATCGCACCCGGCGTATGCTCACCCATGAGTTCCTGTTCTCCGCCGAGTCTCCCAGTCAATTGGCGGGCATCTATGGCTACTACGAGACGCTGGGCGGGGTGCAACGCATTCAAGAGTACCTGGAGCTGGTGCAATCCTTTACTCCGGCTCAGATCCGGGAGTTGGCCCAGCAGTACTTGTCTCCGGAGGCTTATGTAGTCACCGTTCTCAAGCCGACTGCCCTCGATCCAGCAATGGCCTCGGAGCTGCAACTGGCCTGTCGGTGAGCGCTGCCTCGACGCTCTGGACTCTTGACTTTCGGATTTTGGACGGGATCCCTTGCCTGCATGAACTCTGCTCTGCTTGCCACCCAACGTGGCCGTTTACAGCGCGTCCTTTTGGCCAATGGCATCACGCTGTTGCTGGGCCAGAACCCAACGGTGGAGATCTTAGCTGCCCACTGTTTTTTCCGCGGCGGTAGCCGGGCAGAGCGGCCGCAACAGGCGGGGGTGAGCCACTTGATGGCGGCTGTCCTCACCAAAGGTACGCATCGGCGCAACTCCCAGGCCATTGCTGCTGCGGTGGAATCGCTGGGAGCCTCGCTATCGGTGGACAGTTCTGCCGACTCTTTCGAGGTGAGCCTGCGCTGTGTGGCTGCCGATTTCCCGGAGTTGCTGGATTTGCTTGCGGAGACGCTGCGGGATCCCAGTTTTCCTGAAGAGGAGGTGGCGCGAGAGCAGGCGTTGATGCTGCAGGCCATCCGCGCCCAACAGGAACGGCCCTTCAGCTTGGCTTTCGAGCAGGTGCAACAAGCCCTCTATGGGGATCATCCCTACGCTCTGCCGGGGTTGGGACGGCTGGAAACGGTGGGATCCCTGACCCGCGAGGATTTGGTAGCCTATCACGCGGCCTACTGTCGTCCAAATGGAATGGTGATGGTGGTGATCGGCCCAGAGCCGCCGGAGCAGATGGCTGCCCAGGTGGAAGCGGCTTTGGGAGACTGGGTTGTTCCCGGCCCCTCTCCAGAGGATCGGGATGTTCCCCTGCCCCCTCTGAGGGATCCCCAACTGCTGAGGTTGCCCCAGCCCACTCAGCAGACAACAATCTTGATTGGGTTTCGCGGATCCCCTGCTGCTTCTGCGGATTATCCGGCCCTGAAACTGTTGGCCACCTACTTGGGCAGCGGTCTATCCAGCCGTCTGTTTGTGGAACTGCGGGAGCGCTGTGGCCTGGCCTATGAGGTCTCGGCTTTTTTTGCCACCCGCCGGGATCCCGCCCCTTTTGGGGTTTACATGGGCACTGCGGCAGAGAACACCCAGGTGGCTCTGGAGCGCCTACAAGCAGAAATCCACCGTCTGCAGGCCAATCCGCTCGACCTGGCAGAGGTGGAAATGGCGCAGCGCAAACTTCTGGGCCAGTATGCCCTCAGCAAACAAACCAATGCCCAGGTGGCTCAACTGGCGGGCTGGTACGAGATTTTGGGCTTGGGCATGGAGTTTGACCGGCAGTATTTGCAGG
>Ga0326763_1000293_pt1 | contig 18573 bp, 20 predicted proteins | sample NORPS_P_FD_207671 | JGI IMG/M metagenome (GOLD analysis project Ga0326763, IMG submission 207671) | Hot spring water microbial communities from Norris Geyser Basin, Yellowstone National Park, WY, United States - NOR.PS_P | ecosystem: Environmental > Aquatic > Thermal springs > Unclassified...
CCCGGGTCGACGCGAGGCTCAACCTGCATGTGTTCAACCGGCTTCTCAGCCTCCCGCTGGACTATTTCGAGAAGAATCCGGCCGGTCAGATCAACTATCGGGTCGCCCAGGTTTGGAAAATCCGTGAGTTCCTCACGGGCAAGCTGATGGGCACGTTCCTGGACATGTTCACCCTGGTCGTCCTGCTCCCATTCCTGTTCTGGATGGAGCCAACACTGGCTTGGATCGTGCTGGTTTGCGCCGTGGTAATCGCCGGAATCATTCTGCTGTTCCTGCCGGCGCTGCGGCGGGTTATTGGGAAGCTGACCCATGCCGAAAGCCGCAAGGGCTCGGTGCTGGTCGAGACGGTGCACGGGATCCGGACGGTCAAGTCGTTGGCGCTCGAGCCGCAACGGCGCGTGGAGTGGGACGAGCGGACGGCCGAAGCGGGCGAACTAAAGCTACAGGCCGGACGGCTCGCGAACTGGCCGCAGACGCTGATCAACCCGATCGAGAGCTTCATCCAGCGCGGCGTGATCATGTTGGGCGCCTACTTCGCCTTGAGCGACCAGACCGGCGTCGCGGTCGGCGGGCTGGTGGCGTTCATGATGCTCGGCGGCCGGGTGACGCAGCCGCTGGTTGGGCTTGCGCGGCTCATCGAAGATTTCGAAGAGGTGCGCGCTTCCATCGGCCAGGTCGCCCTGGTGCTGAACAACCCGAACGAGACCGCGGCCATGCAGGGCGGTATGCGCCCGACGCTCGCCGGCGCGGTGAAGTTCGAGGACCTAACGTTCACCTATCCCGGCGCCAAGACGCCCGCGCTTGATCGCGTGAGCTTCGAGCTGCCAGCGGGCACCATGCTGGGCGTCGTCGGGCGGAGTGGGTCCGGCAAGAGCACGCTGACCCGGCTGTTGCAGGGCATCAACCGAGACTATTCCGGCTTCCTGAAGCTCGACGGCGTCGAGTTGCGGGAGATCAACCTTACGCATCTGCGCAAGAGTTTCGGCGTCGTGCTGCAGGACAACTTCCTGTTTCGCGGGACCGTTCGCGACAACATTACCGCCGGCCGCCCGGGCTTGACGCTCGACGACGTCGTGCGCGCCGCCCGCCTGGCCGGCGCCGAGGAATTCATCGAGCGGTTGCCGGCCGGCTACGAGACCTGGATCGAGGAAGGGTCGTCCAACCTGTCGGGAGGCCAGCGCCAACGGCTCGCGATCGCGCGCGCGGTCATCGCCGACCCCAAGCTGATGATCCTCGACGAGGCGACCAGCGCGCTCGATCCGGAGAGCGAAGCCCTGGTCAACGCCAACCTCGTGCGGCTCGGGAAAGGGCGCACGATGGTCATCGTCTCTCATCGGCTATCGTCGCTGATCGACTGCGATCAGATCCTGGTCATGGACAAGGGCCAGGTTTTGGATGTAGCGCCGCATCGGACGCTGCTCGAGCGGTGCGCGGTTTATCGAACGCTGTGGGCTCAGCAGAACCGCCACCTCAACGTGCTCGTGCCGAAGCAGGCCTCCGTCGTGCCGATTTCGATGCAGGGCGACGACTAGACAATGCCGCGCGTCGAAGGAGACCCGTCATGCGTTTGACCGTGAGCGAGAGCAGCGAGGCGAACCTGCCCTCCCTGCTGGAATTCCATTCGCCCACCGGCGCGCTCATGCACGTGCCGGTCCATTATGGCGCTCGGGGCGTGACCTGGATGGTGTCCACACTGGCAATCGCCTGCATCGCGGCGTCCGCCCTGATCCCGATCGACAAGGTGGTCTCATCGCAGGGCCGCATCGTGGCCAAGGAATCGACCACCGTCGTGCAGCCGCTCGAAACCGCGATCGTGCGGACGATCAACGTGCATGAGGGCGACGTGGTGCAGAAAGGTCAGGTCCTCGCCCGGCTGGACCCGACCTTCGCCACCGCCGATTCAGGCGCGCTGAAGGCGCAGGTCTCGAGCCTGCAAGCCGAGGTCGACCGGCTCACGGCCGAAGCCGACGGGTCCGAGTTCCGCCCCTCGAGCGGCGACCCGGCCGCCTTGCTGCAAGCCGCCATCTTCCTGCAGCGCAGGAGCGAGCGCAGCTTCAAGAACGAGAACTACACCCAGAAGATCAGCAGCCTGCAAGCCCAGGTGCAGCGAGCCCTGTCCGACGTCTACTCGTATTCCGAGCGGCTCAAAGTCGCGTCGATGATCGAGGACAAGCGGCGCGAGTTGGAGCATCTCCAGGTGGGCAGCCAGCTCAACCTGTTGGCGGCGACCGACTCTCGCCTCGAGATCAAGCGGGGGCTCGACAGCGCCGCGGGCCAGGCTGCCCAAGCGCAACGCGACTTGCAGGCGCTGCAGGCCGAGCGGGACGCCTACAACCAGAACTGGCGCTCGGAAGTCGGCAAGGACCTGACCGAACAAAGCCGTAAGCTGAGCGACGCGCAGGAGAACCTGAAGAAGGCCGACCTGCGCCAGCGTTTGGTCGAGCTGCGGGCCGATCAGGACTCGACGGTGCTGAGCGTTGCCAAGGTGTCGCCGGGGTCGGTGATGCAGTCCGGCGAGCAGCTGATCACGCTGGTCCCAAGTGATGCCCCGCTCGAGGCGGAGGTGAACATTCCGGGCACCGAAGTGGGATATGTTCATCCCGGCAACGACGTCACGGTGAAGCTCGAGACACTGCCCTACACGCATTACGGCACCATGGAGGCCTCCGTCCGGGTTGTGAGCCCCGATAGCTTCTCCGCGTCGGAGAACGAGTCCTCCCAACCCAAGCGCGGCTCTCAGCCCACCCAGGCTCCGAGCCAAGGCACGAGCTACTATCGCGCGCGCCTCTCCCTCGGGCAGTCGCACCTGCACGACGTTCCGGCCGGCTTCCATCTGATGCCCGGCATGCCGATCACAGCCGACGTCGCGGCCGGCAAGCGAACAGTTCTGACCTATCTTCTCTCCCGCGTGCTACCGACCTTTATGGACGGCATGCGCGAGCCGTAGCATTCGAAAGCCCTGCGTCTTGCAGCGCTGGCTCTGCGGCATCTGGAGTAATCATGGATCTGACCCCGAACCGGCCTGAGATCGTGGCGGAATTGGCCGCGCACTTCGAGCGTTACGAGCAGGCGCTGATCGACAAGGACGTCGATGTGCTCGATTCGATGTTCTGGAACAGCCCGCACACCATCCGGTACGCGTTGAAGGACAATGGATACGGCTTCGACGCAATCCACGCGTCCAGGGTGGGCGCCGCGCCCGGCGGCAACAAGGCCGAGCGGATCCGGCTCGAGATCCTGACGTTGGGAAACGACCTCGCCACCATCAACCTCGAATACCGGCCGCGTGTGCAGGACGGCATCGGGCGGCAGAGCCAGACCTGGGTGCGGTTCCCCGATACCGGGTGGCAGATCGTCTCCGCGCACGTCTCCGTCATGCCGCATGGGGGATGGTGAGATGTGGGAGCGGGAGGTCGGCAGCTTCGCCCTTGGTGACCTCGCGGTCGAGAAGGGCGGCACGATCAAGGATGCGCAGATCGGGTGGGAGCGTCACGGCACGCTGAACGCGGCACGGGACAATCTCATCGTCTATCCCAGCAGCTACAGCGCCCAGCACGACGACATGGCTTGGCTGATCGGGCCGGACATGATCCTGGACCCGACCCGCTACTGCATTCTCGCCATCGACATGTTCTCGAACGGGATCTCTTCCGGCGCGGCGGAGATGCCCGATTACCCCGCCCTCGTCACCATGGCCGACAACGTCCGCGCCCAGCACCGGCTGGTGACGGACCATTTCAGGGTCGAGCGACTGGCCGCCGTGTATGGCTTCTCCATGGGCGGCATCCAGGCGTACCACTGGGCGTCCCTATTCCCCTCGATGGTGCCGCACGCCTTCGTCGTGTGCGGCAGCGCGCGGACCGCGGACCACAACAAGGTGTTCCTGCAAGGCCTGCTCCGTACCCTCGAGGCTGCGCCGGAGCATCGGGGCGGAGGCCGGTTCGCGAGCGAACCCGCGGCCGCTCTGCGCGCGTTCGGCACCATCTACGCCGGCTGGGGGCTCAGCCAAGACTTCTACCGCGCCGGGCTCTACCGCACGGCCCTCGGGGCGCCAGACCTCGACACGTTCATCCGCGAGCAGTGGCAGGACCGGTTTGCCATGCGTAAAGCGGCCAATCTCTACGCTCAGGCGCTGGCGTGGCACGAGGCCGACATCGCCGGCGGCGGCGACCTCGGGGCGGCGCTGCGGGCGATCGAGGCGCAAGTCACCCTGCTGCCGTGCGAGACCGACCTTTACTTCCGCGTCGCCGACAACGCGGCCGAACTGCCCTTCCTGCGCTCGGCTGAACTACGGCCTATCCCGAGCATCTGGGGGCATCGCGCCGGCAACCCGAATGCGGATGCCGATGACCGGGCTTTCCTCGCCCAAGCCGTGCGGGACGCGCTGAGCCCCTAACCTATTGAAAGCTACAACGCCTGGCGCCATGGCTCCGGCACCAGCCGGTAGCCACCGGCGTCCTGCGCCACATGGGCGTAGCCGGGGAAATGCAGGTGCATGCCGGCCACGAGTTGGCGGTCGGCCGCGGTTTGCTCGAGGATGCGCCGGCGTGACGCCTCGGCTTGCGCCGGGTCGACGTCGTAGATGACGGTCACGTCCGGGCGCGGAATCTGCACCTCCGGCACGTGCGTGATGTCGCCCCAGATCAGCAGGCTCTCACCCTCCGACGCCACGCGGTAGCCGGTATGACCCGGCGTGTGACCCGGGAGCGGCACCGCCGTGATGCCCGGCGCGACCTCGCCATCGCGGAACGTGCGCAGCCGATTGAGATACGGCGCCATCTGCCGCTGCGCCATCGCGAAATACGGCAAGCCGTTGCCGGTCCGCTCCACTTCGGCGACGTTCGCGCTATCGCTCCAATAGGCCCATTCAGCCTCGTGCATCGTCACCGTCGCGTTCGGGAAAACAGCCCGGCCGGATGCGTCCGAGAGCCCGTTGGAATGATCGCCATGCATGTGCGTGAGCAAGATCAGGTCGATCGCCTCGGGCGCGACCCCGGCCGCTGCGAGATGGCCCAGCAGCTTGCCCGTCGTCGGCTGCATCGTGTCCCCGCAGCCAGTATCCACCAAGGTGGTCGCGTCGTCCCCGCGGATCAGGAAGCAGTTGACGGACGTCCGCCGCGGGACCGGCCGGAACGCGGCACGGATCATGGCCGCCGCCTCCTCCTCGCCGATGTTGCGCAGGACGTTGAGTGACCCGTCGAGGAACCCGTCGCTCAACGCCGTCACGAACAGTTCGCCAACCCGGCGGTGGATTACGCCAGGTATTTGCTGGTCGGGAACAGTCATCGGCATCCTTTCACGAACCTTGCCCGAGCGGAGAGGCAGAGGAGATTTCGTCCACGGCGTCCCACCCGAACCGCAGCAGCGGCAGCGCTTGCGCGCCGAACTCGGCGATCTTCGGCGCTAACGCCTTACGCTCCACCACCTCGCCGGAGAGCGGGCGGCGAACGATGAAGTTCTTCAGCCGCAGGGCCGGGTCGATCGCCGTTCCTTTCAGGTCCTCGAACCCTTTGGGCATCCGGCTCAGCCGCTCTCCCTCCTCGAGCGCCAGCCCGGCTTCGCTCAACGCGGCCAACATCGCCGCATACCGATCGGGCCGGACCCGGATCCGCTCACGAATGCTATCGAGCACGTCAGGCTCCGGATGCCAGAACGCCGCTGCGACGAAGCAGCCCGCGGGGTCGAGGTGGAAGTACAGCACGCCCGGGCTGCCCTTCGAGTGCCCCTGCCGGAACCAGACGACCCCGACAGAGGTCTTGTATGGCGATTTGTCGTTGCTGAACCGCGTATCGCCTTCGAGCGGAACGCTGCGCTTGGTGAGCTCCGCCGTGACCGAAGCAACGAGCGCCGCCACGGGGTTCCGGACGGCGCTCTCATAAGTGGCGCGGTTCGCTTCGAACCACGCCTTCTCGTTATTGGCGGCCAGCCTCCGAAGGAAATCGAAGGCGGCTGCCGGGATCAATCAGGCGTCGGCCTGGTGAGGAACGCCCTTCTCCTTCAGCAGCCCTTCGAGCTCACCGGACTGATACATCTCGGTGATGATGTCGCAGCCGCCGACGAACTCGCCGTCGACATAGAGTTGCGGGATGGTGGGCCAGTTGCTGAACGCCTTGATGCCCTCGCGCAGCCCGGCATCCTCGAGCACGTTGGCCGTCTGGAACGGCACGCCCATGTGGGTCAGGATCTGCACCACGCGGGCGCTGAACCCACATTGCGGGAACATCGCCGTCCCCTTCATGAACAGCATCACCTTGTTGTTGCTAATCTCATTCTGGATGCGGGCGGAGACGGGGTCGGACATCGGAGGCTCCTATTCGGGAAGTGTCGTCGTCAGGGCGAGCGCGTGCAGGACGCCACCCATCCGGCCTTGCAAGGCCGCATAAACCAACTGGTGCTGCTTGACGCGGGAGAGGCCGCGGAAGGCTTCGCTGACCACGGTTGCCGCATAGTGGTCACCATCGCCTGCAAGATCCTGGATGCTGACGGTCGCATCCGGCAGCGCCACCTTGATCATTGCCTCGATCTCGCTGGCCACCATCGGCATCGATCAGCTCCGCATCCAATCTGGGAAGAAGCGCTCATGCGCCTCCCTTAAAGTCGCGACGGATATGGGTTCGGCGCCATCGAGTGTCAAACCGGAGCCGCCGGCGTGCCCGATCAAGCGCGCCGGAACATGGGCCGCTTTCGCCGCCTTCATCGTCGCGTCCGCGTCGGCCACGGCCAACACGTAGCGGCTCTGGTCCTCGCCAAACCAAAACCCGTGCGGCGCCGCGCCGTCTGGCGGTGGCAGCAGAGTCGCGCCGACGCCGCTGGCCAACATCATCTCGGCGACCGCGATCAGCAGCCCGCCGTCGGACACGTCGTGGCAGGCCCGGACCCGGCCCGCGGCGATCTGCCCGCGGACGAATTCGCCGGCCAGCCGCTCCGCCAGCAGATCGACCGGCGGCGGCGGCCCTTCCTCGCGGCCCGCGATCTCGCGCAGCCAAAGCGATTGACCGAGCCAGCCGCCATCCCGCCCGATGGCGACCAACGCCGCCCCGGCCGGCACGGCGATGCCAACGGTCTGCGCGGCATGCTCGATGACCCCGACGCCGCCAATGGCGGGCGTCGGCAAGATGCCGGTCCCTTCGGTTTCGTTGTAGAGGCTGACGTTGCCGCTCACGACCGGGAAGTCGAGCGCACGGCAGGCTTCGGCCATGCCCTCGATGGCGGCCGCGAACTGGCCCATGATCTCCGGCTTCTCCGGGTTGCCGAAATTCATGTTGTCGGTGATGGCCAACGGTCGCGCGCCGACCGCGCAAAGGTTGCGCCAGGCCTCCGCGACCGCCTGCTTGCCACCCTCGGCCGGGTCGGCCTGGCAATAGCGGGGCGTGCAATCGGTCGTCATCGCCAGGGCGAGGTCGTGATCCTCGATCCGCACGACCGCCGCGTCCGCGCCACCGGGCCGGCGAATGGTCTGACCGCCGATGGTGCTGTCGTACTGGTTCCACACCCAGGCGCGCGAGCACAGGTCGGGACACGCCAGGAGTCTCAGCAGGGCCGCGCCGATCCCAACCGGGTCGGACACGGGTCCGAGTGGCGTGCGGGAAGGCGTCGGCGCGGTCGGGCGGTGGTAGAAAGGGGCTTGCTCGGCGAGCGGATCGAGCGGGATGTCGGCCTCGACTGCGCCGCGATGCTTGACCACGATGCGGCCCGTGTCGGTGAGGTGCCCGATGACCGCGAAGTCGAGTTCCCATTTGGCGAAGATGGCGCGCGCCACGTCTTGCCGGTCCGGGCGCAGCACCATGAGCATGCGCTCCTGGCTCTCGGACAGCATCATCTCATAGGCCGTCATGGCGGTCTCGCGCTGGGGCACCTGATCGAGGTCTAGTTCGATGCCGACCCCGCCCTTCCCCGCCATCTCTACCGAGGAACTGGTCAGCCCCGCCGCGCCCATGTCCTGGATCGCCACGATCGCGTCCGTTTGCATCAGCTCGAGGCATGCTTCGATTAGCAGCTTCTCCGTAAAGGGATCGCCGACCTGCACGGTGGGGCGCTTCTCCTCGCTGTCGGCGCCGAATTCGGCCGACGCCATGGTAGCGCCGTGGATGCCGTCGCGCCCGGTCTTGGACCCGACATAAATCACCGGGTTGCCGACACCCGCGGCAGCGCTGAGGAAGATGCGGTCCTTCGGGGCGACGCCGACCGTCATGGCGTTGACCAGCGGATTGCCGTTATAGGCCGCGTGGAAGTTCACCTCGCCGCCGACCGTCGGCACGCCGACGCAGTTCCCGTAACCACCGATCCCACGCACCACCCCATCCACGACCCGGCGCGTGCGCGGGTCCGATGGGAGGCCGAAGCGCAACGCGTTCAGGTTCGCGATCGGCCGCGCGCCCATTGTGAACACGTCGCGCAAGATGCCGCCCACGCCGGTCGCCGCGCCCTGGTAGGGCTCGATGAAGCTCGGGTGATTGTGGCTCTCCATCTTGAACACGGCGACGAGCCCCTCGCCGATATCGATCACACCCGCATTCTCGCCGGGTCCGTGGACGACCCAGGGCGCCGTCGTCGGCAGCTTCTTTAGCCATACACGGCTCGACTTGTAGGAGCAGTGCTCCGACCACATCACGCTGAAGATGCCAAGCTCGGTGAGGCTTGGGGTACGCCCCATGATGCTCAGCACCTTGCCGTATTCGTCGGCGCTCACCCCGAAGGTCCGGGCGAGGTATTCATCGACTGGCTGGTTGGTGCCGGTGGTCACGGGGCGATCGCCTCGACCATGCCTTCGAACAGCGGTAGCCCATCGGTGCCCCCCATGAGCGGATCGACCAGGTCTTCCGGGTGCGGCATGAGCCCGAGCACGCGGAGGTTGGGCGAGTAGATGCCGGCGATGGCGTGGGCGGAGCCGTTCGGGTTGTGTCCCTCGTAGCGGAAAGCGACGAGTCCCTCGCCTTCCAACCGGTCCAGCGTCGCGTCATCTGCGAAGTAATTGCCATCGCCATGGGCCATCGGCGCGCGGAACACCTCGCCTTTTCGGTAGTGGCAGGCATAGGGCGTGTCGGAACGCTCCACCCGCAGCTTGCAATCCTGCGACAGGAACCGCAGCGCCGCGTTGCGCAACAGGGCCCCCGGGAGCAACCCGGCTTCGGTCAGGACCTGAAATCCATTGCAGATGCCGAGCACGTGGCCGCCCTTCGCGGCGAAGGCACGCACCGCGCCCATCACCGGCGAGCGCGCAGCCATGGCGCCACAGCGGAGATAGTCGCCATGGCTAAACCCGCCCGGCAACACGATAAGGTCGAGCCCGGCGACGTCGGTCTCGTGGTGGAACACCATCCGGGGCGCCTGGCCCGTGACCTGCTTCAGCGCGATGGCGACGTCCCGTTCACGATTGGTGCCCGGGAAGACAACGATTCCAGCTCTCATTGGACTATTTCGTCTGCTCGCCCGGACATTTGTAGCTGTCGTTGAACGCTCTCATCGCGGCTTGCGCCGCCGGGCCCCGCTGTGCCTCTTTGTGCTCGCGCAGCCAGGCCACGTAGGTCTGCCGCAGTTGCGGTCCGGTCGTCGGGCCCGGGACGCAGACGTAGTCGGGCAGCTTTCCGCCTTTCGACCCGTCTTGCGGCATCAAATGCTGGTAGAAGCTGATGCCGTCCGCGATGCCGTCGAGATAGGCGTCGCAAGCTTCCAGCTGTGCGGACGACTTGCTGATGCAGATGTCGCCCAGCTTCCCGCCGCTGATGTTGGACAAGCGTTGCGCGTGCGCCGTACCTGCGAAGGCCAGCAGGGCGATAGCGCTCAAACCGAGATATTTCATACGGGCACCTCGACGCGAAAACTTTCGATGACCGTGTTGGCGAGCAGCTTCTTGGCCATCTCCTCGGCCTGGAGGCGGGCGCGACCCGGGTCGGTCTCGGTGATGTCGAGCTCGATCACCTTGCCGGCGCGGACGTCGGCTACGCAGTCGAAGCCGAGATTCTGCAACGCATGGCCGATCGCCTTGCCCTGAGGGTCCAGCACGCCCTCCTTGAGCATGACCGTCACGATCGCCTTCATTATTGCATCAGCTCCGGCCCTTTGAGGTCCGCGTTGCCGGCTTCAGGCAGAATGCCGAGCCGGCGCGCCACTTCCTGATAAGCCTCTTCGACCCGGCCCATGTCGCGCCGGAATCGGTCCTTGTCCATCTTGTCGTTGGTCCGGCTGTCCCACAGGCGGCAATTGTCCGGGCTGATCTCGTCGGCCAGCACGATCCGCATGTCGTCCTCCTCCCACAGGCGCCCGAACTCGACCTTGAAGTCGACCAGCGTGATGCCGACGCCCAGAAAGAGGCCCGAGAGGAAATCGTTCACTCTCAACGACATGCTGACCATTTCGTCGAGGTCCTGGGTGCTCGCCCAGCCGAACGCCGTGATGTGCTCCTCGGCGACCATCGGCCGGTTCAGCTGGTCGTTCTTGTAATTGTATTCGATGATGCTGCGCGGGAGGCGAGTGCCTTCCGGGATGCCGAGCCGCGTGGACAGGCTCCCGGCCGCCACGTTGCGTACGACGACCTCGAGCGGGATGATCTCCACCTCGCGGATCAACTGCTCGCGCATGTTGAGGCGGCGGACGAAGTGGGTGGGCACGCCGATGTCAGCCAGCCGCATCATCAGATATTCGCTGATGCGGTTATTCAGCACGCCCTTGCCGGTGATGGTTCCGCGCTTGGTGCCGCCGCTCGCGATCGCGTCGTCTTTGAAATACTGGACGAGGGTGCCGGGCTCCGGCCCCTCGAAGAGGACCTTGGCTTTCCCCTCGTAGAGTTGCCGCCGGCGTGCCATCGAACCAAACCCCTGTGCCGCGAGCCCGAAGTGGGTGGCGGAGGGCGTCATATAGCAAGGGTGCCGCCGCTCAGCCACGCCGCGTCGTCAGGCCAGGGTTACCAGCCTGCCTTGGTCAGCGACGGTCGTAGCGGCGGTGCTCACGTTCGGCGCGGCGGCGGGCCTCCTCGCGGCGCCGTTCGATCTCGCGGCGGCGCCGCATCTCCTCGCGTTCGCGCCGGCCCTCATAGTACTGGACGTGCTGCACTTCGGGCGCGGTCAGAACGAGGGCCGAGCGTGCCACGGCCGGGCTGACCGATGCGCTGCCGGCGATGGTCCCGAGCGCAAGGACGGAAAGGATCAGATGACGCATGATGATTGGCCCCTCCTGGGCGGCCATTAGGGAGTGTCGGTAGATAACGCGGCCACATCAAGCCGCGACTGCGGCGGAAGCGTGGCGCGGAAACACGCGGTCGAACACGGCGTCGATATATTTGAGATGCCGCTCCGAGCGCATCGCCTCGTCGAGCGACTCAGGGGCGATTCGGCTGGCAACCTGCGGGTCGGCGTCGAGATGCTCGCGGAAACTGCGTCCGTCCGGCTTGCCGAGCCCGGCCCACGTCGCCATCGCGCTGCGTTGCACGATGGCATACGCTTCCTCGCGCGAGATGCCGGCCCGGGTCAGCACCAGCAGCACTTCGCCGCTGTGCACCACGCCGCCGAGCGCATCCAGATTGGCCTGCATCTGCTCGGGATAGACCGTGAGCTGGTCGATCATGCCGGCGAGCCGAACCAGCGCGAAATCGAGCGTGACCGTCAAGTCCGGGCCGAGGAACCGCTCGACGCTGGAGTGGCTGATGTCGCGTTCATGCCAGAGCGTGACGTTCTCCAGCGCGGGGACCGCCCCGGCGCGCACGACGCGGGCGAGACCGGTCAGGTTTTCCGACAGCACCGGGTTGCGTTTGTGCGGCATCGCGCTGCTACCCTTCTGCCCGGCGTGGAAGAACTCCTCCGCCTCGCGCACTTCGCTGCGCTGCAGGTGGCGGATCTCGGTCGCTAGGCGCTCGATGCCGCTGGCGATGACGGCCAGCGTGCAGAAGAAGGCGGCATGGCGGTCGCGGGGGATGACCTGAGTCGAGACTGGCTCGACCTGCAGGCCGAGCTTCTCGGCAACGTAGAGTTCGACCGCCGGGTCGAGATGCGCGTAGGTGCCGACGGGGCCGCTGATCGCGCAAACCGCGATCTCAGCGCGAGCCTGCTGCAAGCGGACCCGGTTGCGGGCGAACTCGGCGTAGTGCCCGGCGAGCTTGAGACCGAAGCTGGTCGGCTCCGCGTGGATGCCGTGGCTGCGCCCGATCGTCGGCGTGTATTTGAACTCCTGCGCGCGGCGCTCGAGCGCGGCCAGCACCCGCTCGAGATCGGCCAACAGCAGGTCGGCTGCCTCCGTGAGCTGTACGGAAAGGCAGGTGTCGAGCACGTCGCTGCTGGTCATGCCCTGGTGCACGAACCGGCTGTCCGGGCCGATGCCTTCGGCGAGCCACGTCAGAAAGGCGATGACGTCGTGCCGGGTCTCGCGCTCAATGGCGTCGATGCGCTCGAGATCGGCGGCACCGATGGCGGTGATCTTGGCCCCGCCACGCTCACGGATCGCGCGCGCGGCGCTCTGTGGGATCGTGCCCTGCGCCGCCATGGCTTCCGCCGCGAGAGCTTCGATCTCGAACCAAATCCGGAACCGGTTCTCCGGTGCCCAGATTCGGCTCATTTCGGGGCGGGCGTAACGCGGAACCATCGTTCTTCCTGCGGTTTATCGTTATCGATGCGGTTACGCCCGGGGCGGGCGCCTGACAAGCACGGGAGATTATTTGACCATCAGCGCCGAACTCTGGCCCCAACTCGTCGCGCTTTTACAGGTTCTGCTGATCGATCTGGTGCTCGCCGGAGATAACGCGATCGTCGTTGGCCTTGCGGTGAACGGGCTACCGGTCGAACTCCGGCGTCGAGCTATTCTGTTCGGCGTGACGGCAGCGACGCTGCTGCGGATCGTCTTTGCGCTCGTAACGCTGAAGCTTCTGGCCATCATCGGTCTGCTGCTCGCGGGCGGCCTTCTTCTGCTGTGGGTGTGCTGGCGGATGTATCGCGAGTTGCGGCACCGCGACGTCAACCACCTGAGCACGGACACCGCGCCGAAAACGATGCGGGCGGCCATGATGCAGATCGTCCTCGCCGATCTTTCCATGAGCTTGGACAACGTACTGGCGGTGGCCGGCGCCGCCCGCGAGCATCCTTGGGTTCTCGTGCTCGGCCTGGCGATGTCGGTGGTCCTGATGGGCGCCGCCGCGAGCCTCGTCGCCCGCCTACTAGACCGATACCGCTGGCTCGCGTGGGTTGGCTTGGCGATCGTGCTCTACATCGCCTGCAAGATGATTTGGGAGGGAACCCACGAGGTGGTCGCGGCAGTTCGATAAGGCTTGTGCGCCGCGCTTAGCCCGCCCGCACGAGCCGGTGCTGCTTGCGTCCCGCCGACAGCTTCACCGCTCCATCCCGCAGATCGGCCGCTGACACCACCATCGCTTCGTCCGTCACCGGCACGTCGTTGACCCGGGCTCCGCCGCCCCGGATCAGTCGGCGCGCCTCCCCGTTGCTCGCCGCCAGCCCGGCCTCGGCCAGCAGACGTACGACCGGGATGCCCGCTTCCAGCGCTGCCGGCTCGACGAGATGCGTGGGCAGACTGGACGCCGCCTCCCCTTCCTCGAACGCCCGCCGGGCGGTATCGGCCACCTGCTCCGCCGCGTCGGCGCCATGCGCCAGCGTGGTGACCGCGGTTGCCAATACCTTCTTGGCCTCGTTGATCTCGGCCCCCTGCAGCGTCTCCAGCCGGGTGATTTCGTCGAGCGGGATGTCGGTGAACAGGCGGAGGAAGCGGCCGACATCGCCGTCCTCCGTGTTGCGCCAGAACTGCCAGAACGCATAGGCGTCGAGCCGCTCCGGCCGCAGCCAGATCGCACCCGCCGCCGACTTACCCATCTTGGCGCCGGATGCCGTCGTGATCAGCGGCGTAGTCAGGCCGAACGCCTGCTTGCCGTCGGTGCGGCGGATCAGTTCGGCGCCGGAGACGATGTTCCCCCATTGATCCGACCCGCCCATCTGCAGCACCACGCCGTAGCGCCGCATCAACTCGCGGAAATCGTAGCTCTGCAGGATCATGTAGTTGAACTCGAGGAACGTGAGCGGCTGCTCGCGATCCAGCCGCAGCTTGACGCTGTCGAAGGTCAGCATGCGGTTGACGGTGAAGTGCGGGCCGACGTCGCGCAGCAGATCGATCCAACCGAGCTTGTCGAGCCACTCCGCGTTGTCGAGCAGCATCGCGTCGGCCGGGCCGTCGCCGAAGCGGACGAACGGCGCGATCGAAGCCTGGATGCCAGCCTTGTTGGCGGTGATCTGCTCGCTCGTCATCATGCGGCGGGACTCGTCCTTGCCGGACGGATCGCCGATGCGCGTCGTGCCCCCGCCCATGAGCGCCACCGGCTTGTGCCCATGCTTCTGCATCAGCCGCATGAGCATAATCGGCACGAGGCTGCCGACGTGGAGACTGTCGGCCGTCAGGTCGAAGCCGATATAGCCTGCGACGCTTCCGGCCTCGAGCGCGGCCGCGAGCGCCTGCTCGTCGGTGCACTGGAAAAGGAAGCCGCGCGCGCGGGCTTCCTCGAGGAACGGGCTGGTCGGCATACGGGCGGTCCTGATCCGGATTGACTGGGCCGGGCTAACACCGCTTTGCTACGGCGGCAAATGGCGCCCCAACCCTCCCGATCGCGGCTCGTTCCGCGCACGCGCGGCGAGACCACCCGCCGGGTCAATCTGCGCAGCCGGTGGTGGCAGGACATCTATCATCAAGCGCTGACGATGCGCTGGTCGACCTTCCTGCTGTGCGGCACCGTGCTCTACGTGCTGGTCAACGCCGCGTTCGCGTTGCTCTACCTCCTGCAGCCCGGCAGCATCGCCAACGCCCGGCCGGGCTCCTTCGCCGACGCCTTCTTCTTCAGCGTCCAATGCATCAGCACGATCGGCTTCGGAGGCCTCGCCCCCGCGACGCTCTACGCCAACGTGCTGACAACGGCCGAGGCGATCCTCAGCCTCGCCATCGTCGCGTTGGCCACGGGATCGGTGTTCGCCAGAATCAGCCGGCCGCGCGCCAGGGTCATGTTCGCACGGCATGCGGTGGTGAGCCGCTACAACGGCGTGCCCACGCTCTTCATCAGGATCGGCAACGAACGCTCGACGCAGATTCTCGCGGCCGAAGTCCAAGTGACCGTGCTCCGCCACGAACAGATCGTCGAAGGCGAGAGCTTCCGCCGCTTCTACGACGTCGCCCTGTCACGCGGGCGCACGCCGATCTTCGCCCTCACGTTCACGGTCATGCACACGATCGACGAGCGCAGTCCGCTCTATGGCTGCACGACCGAGAGCATGGAGAGTGACGATACCGAGGTGCTGATTACCGTCACCGGGCTGGAGGAGACCACTTCGCAGACGGTCCATGCCCGGCATTCCTACGACGCCGCGGAAATCCTCTTCGGCCATCGCTACCGCGATATTTTCGCGGTGGACGCCGAGGGCCGGCGCTACATCGATTACGGCTGGTTCCACCATACGGAACCAGCCGCTAACGGTTAGTCGGCCGCGAGCGCCATCGCCTTGCGCGCCATGATCTGGCCGACATGATCCTCGATCGCGCGGCCGACTTCCTCGGCATGGGTGGCGAACACGTGGTCGACCCCGGGATACACCCGGTAGTCGACGACGACGTTCTTCTGCGTGTTCAGCTTGTCCACCAGCTTGCGGACGGCCGGCTCCGGGACGAGCTCGTCGCTATCGCCATGCAGCATCAGCCCGCTGCAGGGGCACGGGGCGAGGAAGCCGAAATCATAGTGGTTGGCCGGCGGCGCGACGCTGACCCAGCCCGAGATTTCCGGCCGCCGCATCAGCAACTGCATGCCCACGAACGCGCCGAACGAGTAGCCGCTGATCCATAGGCCGCCGGAGCTCGGGTTGACCATCTGCATCCAATCGAGTGCCGCGGCGGCGTCGCTGATTTCGCCGAACCCGCCATCGTAGCGCCCCTGGCTGCGGCCCACGCCGCGGAAGTTGAACCGCATGACCGAAAAGCCGAGCTTCTGGAATGCCTGATACATCACATAGGTGATGCGGTTGTTCATGGTGCCGCCATGCATCGGGTGCGGATGAAGGATCAGCGCGAGCGGGGCGCCAGCCTCCTTCGAATGGTGATAGCGTCCCTCCAAGCGGCCGTCAGGGCCGGCAAACAAGACCTCGGGCATAGCGTTCCAATCCAATGTCCAGCCGGCCTTGAAGACCGGCGTTCAAGTCAACAGCTCCGGTGCCAGTCTGCCAGCCGAAATTGACCAACGGGCATGGAGAAGCGTAGCGTCCGTTGAAAGCGCGGGGCTGCGTCCAACATTCCATCTTGCCGATTGACCCAAGCTCACCGGCGCGTTGGGAATATAGGCAGACCAACTGCCGATTCATAATGGATTTGTCGCATGGCGTTCATGTTTCTGCGAGAGGTCGTCAGCGCTTATCGGCAACGCGACCCGGCCGCTCGTTCCTCGGCGGAAGTCCTGCTGTGCTACCCCGGCGTCCACGCCGTCATCTGGCACAAGCTGGCGCATGGGTTGTGGAACCGTGGCCTGCGCCTCCCCGCGCGCTTCACCTCGCATATCGGCCGCTGGCTGACCGGGATCGAGATTCACCCCGCCGCGCAGATCGGCCGCCGGCTCATCATTGATCACGGGATGGGCGTCGTCATCGGCGAGACCGCGATCGTGGGCGACGACGTCTATCTCTACCACCAGGTGACGCTCGGCGGCACCAGCAGCCAGCGCGGCAAGCGGCACCCGACCGTCGGCAACGGCGTGATCGTCGGCGCTGGCGCCAAGATTCTGGGCGACATCCTGATCGGCGACGGCGCGCGGGTCGGCGCGAACGCGGTCGTGGTCCAACCCGTCGCGGCTGGGGAGACCGTCGTCGGCATCCCCGCCCGGCCGATCGAACGCGACCCGCTCAAGAAGATCCAGCGCCAGCCCAGCTTCGTGGCCTACGGTACGCCCTGCGAGGGCACCATGGACCCGATCGTCTGCGCCGTGGAAACGCTCCGGGCGGAGCTGCTGGCACTCGAGGCGCGCGTGTCGGAGATGCAGCGCTCCCCCGCTGCCGAGTAGGTGATCTACCTCGACGCCAACGCGACCGAGCCGCTCCGGCCCGGCGCGAGGGCGGCCACCATCGCGGCCCTCGACCTGCTCGGCAACCCGGCCAGCATCCACCAGGCCGGACGGCGCGCCCGCCGCCTTCTGGAAACGAGCCGGCGGACCGTCGCCGCCCGGTTTGGCGCCCCGGTCGATAGCGTCGTGTTCACCTCGGGCGGCACCGAGGCCAATGCGCTCGCGATCAGGAGTCTAGGAGCCGGGCGCCGGCTGGTGATCGGCGGCACCGAACACGACGCGGTCCGCGCCGCGGCGCCGACGGCTACCATCCTGCCCGTCGACCGCGACGGCGTGGCCGATCTCGAGGCGCTCGACCGTGTCCTCGCCGAGGCCGGGCCGGCCATGTTCTGCTTGATGCTCGCCAACAATGAAACCGGCACGGTCCAGCCGATCACCGCCGCCGCCGCGCTCTGCCGCCGCCACGGCGCTCTGCTGCATGTCGACGCCGTGCCTGCAGCCGGGCGCATGGCGATCGATTTGGCCGCCCTCGGGGCTGATAGCCTCGCGATCTCCGGTCACAAGTTGGGTGGTCCGAAAGGGGCCGGCGCGCTGTTGCTGGCCGTCGACCGCCACCTTGCTCCGTTGATCGCCGGCGGGGGGCAGGAACGCGGCCGTCGCGGCGGGACCCCCGCCCTGCCGGCGATCGCCGGGCTCGCGGCGTCTTGCGAGGCGCCGCCGAGCGACATGCTCGCCTTGCGCCAACGCCTCGAACGGGAGGCGGTGGCATTTGGCGCCATCGTGCTCGGCGGCCCCGACCGGCTTTCGAACACGTCTTGCCTCGCCTTGCCCGGCGTCCGCGCAGAAACACAGGTGATCGCGCTCGACCTGGCCGGCATCGCAGTCTCGGCTGGCGCCGCCTGCAGCAGCGGCAAGGTTGCGCGCAGCCATGTGCTCGAGGCGATGGGGGTGGGCGATCTGGCGGCCGAGGCGATCCGGGTGAGCCTCCCCTGGAACGCGACCGCCGCGGACGTCGCGGCATTTCAGACGGCCTATGCCGCCATGTCGCGCCGCCTCGCCCGGCGCCTCGACGTTCCCGTCGATGCCGGCGCCGACGGTTGGACGCCGGGCCAAGCGGGCCCATATCGGCGACATGCGCCCCAATAGGCCCATTTATCTCGACAACCAGGCCACGACGCCGACCGACCCCCGCGTCGTCGACGCGATGCTCCCCTGGTTCACGGAGCGCTTCGGCAATCCGCATAGCGCCGAGCACCGGATGGGCACCGAAGCCGAGGCGGCCGTCGAGACAGCGCGCGCGGAGATCGCAGCCCTCATCGGCGCCGACTCTCGCGAGATTGTCCTGACCTCAGGTGCGACCGAGAGCAACAACCTCGCCATCAAGGGTGCCGCCCGGCACGCGGCCTCCATGGGCGATGAGCGACGGCGCATCATCACGGTCGCCACCGAGCATAAATGCGTGCTGGAGAGCGTCGCAGACCTCGCAGCCGAGGGGTTCGAGCCGGTCGTGCTGCCGGTGAAACCGGATGGCCGGCTCGACCCGGACCGCCTGGCCGAGG
>Ga0326763_1000296_pt1 | contig 18501 bp, 15 predicted proteins | sample NORPS_P_FD_207671 | JGI IMG/M metagenome (GOLD analysis project Ga0326763, IMG submission 207671) | Hot spring water microbial communities from Norris Geyser Basin, Yellowstone National Park, WY, United States - NOR.PS_P | ecosystem: Environmental > Aquatic > Thermal springs > Unclassified...
TTTGCGCGATGCGGGGCGCGAGCCGATGTGCAGCTCCGCGATTTCGCGAATCGGCGTGGCGTGGAAGAAATAGTCGGCAAACCCCGGGGTTTCGTACACCAGCGCCCGGTAGGCGGCGCGGCTGGCGTGCGACAGCGCTTGCGCGGCCCGCAGGAAGCGCGCCGGCACCGGCCGACGCGGTGGCAGCAGCGTGGCCTCCAGCGTGGCGGCCACCAACGTCTCGAGGTTGCGCCGCCCGATGTCGGGGTTGGCGTATTTGGAGCCGATCACCTCGCCTTGTTCGGTGAGCCGGATTTGCCCGCGCACCGTACCGGCGGGCTGCGCCAGGATGGCCTCGTAACTGGGGCCGCCGCCGCGCCCCACCGTGCCACCGCGGCCGTGGAACAGGCGCAGCCGCAGCGGCCAACCGTGTTCGGCCGACAGCCGGTCGAACAGCGCCGCTAGCGCCACCTCGGCCTGGTAGAGCAACCAGTTGCTGGTAAAGATCCCGCCATCCTTGTTGCTGTCGGAGTAGCCGAGCATGATCTCTTGCTCGCCGTACTCCAGTGGGCCGCCGGCGTGGACCAGCGCGGCCACGCCGGGCAGCGCGACGTATTCCGCCATGATGCGCGGCGCTTGCTCCAGGTCTTCGATGGTCTCGAACAGGGGCACGACGATCAGCTCGGCGCGCGCGTCCTCGCCCCACTGGCCGTGCAGCAGGCCGGCTTCTTTTTGCAGCACCAGCACCTCGAGCAGGTCGCTCACCGCTTCGGTGTGGCTGATGATGGCATGGCGGATGGCGGCTGCGCCGTAGCGGCGGCGCGCCTCCCGTGCGGCGCGGAAGATGGCCAGCTCGCGCTCGGTGACGGCGCTGTAGGCGGCGTCGGGGATTTGCAGCGGGCGCGGGTCGGCCAGCACCTGCAGCAGCAGGCGCTGCTTGCCCCCTTCGTCCAGGGTGGAATAGTCCGGCGCGATGCGCGCGCGCGCCAGCAGCTCGGCCACGGCCACCTCGTGCTGGTCCGAGCTCTGCCGCAGGTCCAGTGTGGCCAGGTGAAAGCCGAACACCTCCACGGCACGGATCAAGGGTTTGAGGCGCGGCTCGATCAAGGCCGCGCAGCCCTGCTCGATGAGCGCGGCCTCGATGACGCGCAGGTCGGCCAAAAAGGCCGCTGCATCGGGATACGGGTTTTGTGGCGCGACCGCATGGCGCGCCGCTACCCCGCCGCTGAGCGCCGTCAGCGTGGCTGCCAGCCGGGCGTACAGGCCGATCAGGGCGCGTCGGTACGGCTCGTCACGCCGGTGCTCGTTGGTGTCGGGCGACGCCTCGGCCAGGGCTTGTAGCGCTGCGGGTGCGGGCAGCAGCATGGCGGACAGGGATAGCTCCGCGCCCAGCGCGTGCACTTCGCGCAGGTAGTGGCGCAGGATCACATCCGACTGGCGCTGCAGCGCCAGCCACAGCGTATCGGCATTGACGTGGGGATTGCCGTCTCGGTCGCCGCCGATCCATTGGCCCAGGCGTAAAAACGGCGCCACCGGCTTGCCGCCGAGCGCGGCCTCGATATCACCGTACAGGCGCGGCACCTCTGGGATGAAGGTGCGTTCGTGGTAAGCCAGCGCGTTCTTGATCTCGTCGGTCACCGTCAGCTTGGTAAAACGCAGCAGCCGCGTGTGCCACAGTTGGGTGATGCGCGCGCGCAGCAGCGCTTCGTTGGCGGCCAGCTCGCGCGCGCTGACGCGGTCGCCATGGCGGCTGCCAGCGGCAAGCGCGCGTGCGCGGATCGCGTCGCGCTGCGCCAGCAGGCGGGCGATGTCGCCTTCCGCCTCGCGGATGCTGGCACGCTGCACTTCCGTCGGATGCGCGGTCAGCACCGGTGACACCAGGCCCTGGCGCAGCGTCTCGGCGATGGTGTCGCCCCCGATGGCCGCGCGGCGCAGTCGCTGCCACGTGTGGTCCAGACTGCCGGGCTGGATGTGCCCAGCGCGCTCGTGCACCTCGCGTCGGCGGATGTGGTGCCGGTCTTCGGCCAGGTTGGCCAGGTGACTGAAATAGGTGAAGGCGCGAATCACGCTGACCGCTTGCGCGTCGCTCAGGGCGTGCAGCAGGCGCTTGAGTTCACGGTCGGCGCGTGTGTCGGCATGGCGCCGAAACGCCACTGACAGCTGCCGGATGCGCTCGATGAGCGCGAAGGTGTCCTCGCCTTCATGCTCGCGGATGACGTCGCCGAGCAGTCGGCCCAACAGGCGGATGTCGTCGATCAACGGTTGGTCTTTGGCGGGTGCGGCGTCGGTGGGGCGGGACATGTCGGTCAATGGTGTGCTCAGTATCGCTTCATGCACCATTTTGCCGTGTTGGGCGCCCCGCATCGCACGCGCTGCGTTGCACAATGTGGTTTTCGTCGCATATCTCGGTCATGACCGCAGCATTCGAACCCCACTTCCCACCCTCGTCCGAGGCGGCCACGCTCGCCGACTGGCTGGCCCACCTGGAGCGGCTGCATGGCCAGCGCATCACGCTGGGCCTAGAGCGCGTGCAGACCGTGGCGCGCCGGCTTGGGGCCGCAGTGCAGCCGCGCTGTCCCGTCATCACGGTGGCCGGCACCAACGGCAAGGGTTCGACCTGCGCCATGCTGGAGGCCATCTACCGTGCCGCCGGCTACCGCACCGCGCTCTACACGTCGCCGCATCTCGTGCGTTTTGCCGAGCGCGCGCGGCTCGGTGGGGTGCCGATGGCGGATGCCGATTTGGTGCCGTCGTTTGCCGCCGTGGAGGCGGCGCGGTCGGCGGGCGAGCCGGTCGTGCTGAGCTACTTCGAGTTCACCACGCTGGCGCTCGTGCACGCGTTGCTGGCCCGCGATCCGGACGTGTTGATCCTGGAGGTGGGCATGGGTGGGCGGCTCGACGCCGTCAACGTCTGGGACGCCGACTGCGCCGTCATCACCAGCGTCGATCTGGATCACATGGAATACCTGGGGCTCAACCGCGAGGCGATCGGTGTCGAAAAAGCGGGCATTCTGCGCCCGGGGCGCCCAGCGGTGGTGTCCGACCCCGCGCCGCCGCGCAGCGTGGTCGAGCGCGCGCTCGAAGTCGGTGCGGACCTGTGGCTGGCTGGGCGCGATTTTCGTCATGGCGGGGACCGGCAGCAATGGAATTGGCAGGGCAGGGCGCGCCGCTATGCGGGGCTGGCCTATCCTGCGCTGCGCGGGGTGAACCAGTTGGTCAATGCGTCGGGCGTGCTGGCGGTGCTGGAGGCGCTGCACGCACGCCTGCCGGTGGCGGCACAGGCGGTGCGGCAGGGGCTGGCCAGCGTGGAGTGGCCCGGGCGTTTTCAGATCGTGCCGGGACAGCCGGTGCTGGTGCTGGACGTGGCGCACAACCCGCACGCGGCGGCGGCCTTGGCCGAAAACCTGGACGCCATGGGTTTTTATCCCCAGACGCTGGCGGTGTTTGGCGCCATGGCCGACAAGGACGTGCGGCCCATGCTCGAGCGGCTCGACGCCCTCATCGATGCCTGGCATTTTTGCGATCTGTCCACGGCGCGGGCCGCGCGGGCGACCGACTTGGCTGCGCTGTGGCAAGCCACGACGCGGCGCCGCGATGCCGTCGCCCACATCCACCCCGACCCGCAGGCGGCGCTGCAGGCCGCGCTGGCGACGGCGGACCCCACGGGTAGAATCGTGGTATTCGGGTCCTTTTACACGGTGGGCGGCGTGTTGCAGCACGGGTTGCCACGCCTGGGCGCGAAGCACCTGCAGCCCTGACGCACTCGCACTCGGTTCCCACCATCACCGCCTCTGACGCATGTTTGCACACCGTTCCGGCTCCCACGCATCGTCCCCTTCCGCGGGCGGGGGCGCGGCGGCGCCGTTGTCGGTCGAGGCCCTGCGCCGCCGTGCGCGGCAACGCCTCATCGGTGCCGCCATTTTGGTGCTGGCAGCGGTGATCGGCCTGCCTTGGCTGCTCGAATCGCAGCCGCGCCCAGTGCCGGTGGACATCGCCATCGAGATTCCGTCCCGTCACGCGGCGCCGCCGCTGCCGCCTCCGGCGCCGCGTTTCGAGGCGGCACCACCTCCCGCTGCGGCCGAGGCGCCGCCCCCCGCACCTGTCGCATCCGCACCCCCCGCCGAGCGGGTCGAACGCCCGGCCCCGGTCGCCGACCATGCACCCGCCTCGCCGCCGGCGGCACCGTCCCCGGCTGCTGCGACGCCGGCGCGTCCGCAGGCGGATGCCGCTGCCAAGGTCCGCATCGTGGTGCAGGTGGGTGCGTTCGCCGACCCGGCACGCGCCCAAGAGGTGCGCCAGCGCCTGGAGCGCGCGGGCCTCAAGACGTACATCCACGTGGCCGAAACCCCCGAGGGCAAACGCATCCGGGTGCGGGTCGGCCCCTTCGACAGCCGCGCCGAGGCCGAAAAAGTGGCCGAAAAGGTCAAGGGTCTGGGTCTGCCGGCGGCGGTGTTGACGCTTTGAGTCATGGCTGCCGTCGATGTCATGTTGTTGACGGTGCTGGCGGCCTCGGTCGGGCTGGGGCTGTGGCGTGGGTTGCTGTACGAGGTTTTGTCGGTCCTTGCGTGGCTGGCCGCCTTCGTGGTTGCGCATCGCTGGGCGCTGGAGGCAGCAGCGTGGCTGCCTGTTTCGGACTGGGGCGAGCCGTTGCGGTACGCGGCGGGCTTCGCGGTGCTGTTCGTGCTCACCGCTTTTGCCGGAGGGGCACTGGCAACGCTCGCCCGGCACGGCGCGCAGGCGGTGGGGCTGCGGCCCGTGGATCGGGCGCTCGGGGGGCTGTTTGGCGTGTTGCGCGGGGCAGTGCTGTTGTTGGCGGTCGCGTTGCTGGTGTGGCAGACGCCCTGGGCTGACGCTGCTGCCTGGCGCGAGGCGCAGGGGCCGCGCTGGCTCGAGCGTGCGTTGGGCGTGCTCAAGCCGCTCGTGCCCGATCCGGTGGCGGTCTATTTTCCGTAGAGCGAGGACGAAAATCCATGTGTGGCATCGTTGGGGTGGTCAGCACCCAGCCGGTCAATCAGCTCATCTACGATGCGTTGCTGCTGTTGCAGCACCGCGGGCAGGATGCCGCCGGCATCGTGACCCAGTTGGGGCACAAATTTTTCATGCACAAGGCCAAAGGCATGGTGCGCGATGTCTTTCGCACGCGCAACATGCGGGCGTTGCCCGGCACCAGTGGTCTGGGGCAGGTGCGCTATCCCACGGCCGGCAATGCCGCCAGCGAGGAGGAGGCCCAGCCGTTCTACGTCAACGCCCCCTTTGGCCTGGTGCTCGCGCACAACGGCAACCTGACCAATGCCCACGTCCTCAAGGAAGAGTTGGCGCGGGTCGATCACCGCCACATCAACACGGAGAGCGACTCCGAGGTGCTGCTCAACGTGCTGGCGCATGAGCTGGAGCGCGCCACGCGCGGGGTGCCGCTGCAGGTCGATGACGTGTTTGCGGCCGTGGCCGCCGTGCACCGGCGCGTGCGTGGCTCGTACGCCGTGGTGGCGCTCATCGCTGGGCATGGGATGCTGGCGTTTCGCGATCCGCACGGCATTCGCCCGTTGTGCCTGGGGCGGGGGGCGGATGGCACGGTCATGGTCGCCAGCGAATCGGTCGCACTCGAAGGCACCGGGCACCGCTTCGAGCGCGACGTGGCACCGGGCGAGGCGGTCTTCATCGGCCTGGATGGGCAGATCGTGGCGCGCCAGTGCGCGCACGCGCCGTCGCATCACCCGTGCATCTTCGAATTCGTCTATCTGGCGCGCCCCGACTCGGTCATCGATGGCATCTCGGTCTATCAGGCGCGGCTGAACATGGGCGAGGCGCTGGCCACGCGCGTCATCTCCACCGTGCCGCCGACGGACATCGACGTCGTCATCCCCATCCCCGAGTCCAGCCGCCCGGCAGCGATGGAAGTGGCGCGCCTCATCGGGCGCCCGTACCGCGAAGGGTTCGTCAAAAACCGCTACGTCGGACGCACCTTCATCATGCCCGGGCAGGCGGTGCGCAAGAAGTCGGTGCGGCAAAAGCTCAACGTGATTGCCAGCGAGTTCGCGGGCCGCAACGTGCTGTTGGTGGACGACTCGATCGTGCGCGGCACCACCAGCCGCGAGATCGTACAGATGGCGCGCGAAGCGGGGGCGCATCGCGTCTTTCTGGCCAGTGCCGCACCGCCCGTGCGTTACCCCAACGTCTATGGCATCGACATGCCCACCCAGCAGGAGCTGGTGGCCCATGGCCGCACCGTCGAGGAAATCCGTCAGATCATTGGCTGCGACGCCCTGATCTACCAGGATGTGGACGCGATGAAGCGCGCAGTGGCGGCGCTCAATCCCGCGCTGCGCGGGTTCGAGGCGTCGTGTTTCGACGGCGTGTACATCACGGGTGACGTCACCCTGGAGTCGGTGGCCGCCATGAACGCCCCGCGCCAGTGTGCCCGCGACGCCACGGATGAGGACGCCGAGACCTCGCGGCTGGCGCTGCCCAACGCGCAGGAGGGATGAGCATGGACCACTCACCCCCGGGACCCGCGAAGGACGCCGCGCCTGCCCCCGCGTGGCATCCCGAAACGGCGGCGGTGCGGGTGGCGTCGCCGCGCACCCCGTATGGCGAAAACAGCGAGGCGCTGTTCTTGACCAGTGGCTTCGTGCAGCCCAGTGCCGAGGCCGCGGCCGCCCGTTTTGCCGGGGACGAGGAAGGCTACACTTACGCCCGCTACGGCAACCCCACCACGGCGAGCTTCGAGCAGCGGCTGGCGGCGCTGGAAGGCACCGAGGCCGCCATCGCCACGTCCTCCGGCATGGCGGCCATCCTCATGCTGTGCCTGGGGCTGCTCAAGGCGGGTGACCACGTGGTGTGCTCGCAGTCGATGTTCGGGGCCACGATCAAATTGATCGGCACGGACTTGGCGAAATTCGGGGTGCACAGCACGTTCGTGCCACAAACCGACCTGGACGCCTGGCGCGCCGCGCTGCGCCCGCAGACCCGGCTGCTGCTGGCCGAGACACCCACCAACCCGCTGACCGAGGTGTGCGACATCGCGGCACTGGCCGACATCGCGCATCGCGCTGGGGCGCTGCTGGCGGTGGACAACTGCTTTGCCACCCCCGCGCTGCAGCGCCCCGCGGCGCTGGGCGCCGACATCGTCGTGCACTCCGGCACCAAATACCTCGACGGGCAGGGCCGCGTCATGGCCGGTGCCTTGTGCGCCCGCGCGGCGCTGGTACAGGAGGCGTTTTTACCGGTCCTGCGCAGTGCCGGCATGACGCTGGCGCCCTTCAATGCCTGGGTCGTGCTCAAGGGGCTGGAGACGCTGCACCTGCGCATGCAGGCCCAAAGCGCCACCGCGCTGCGCCTGGCGCAGTGGCTGCAGGCCCATCCGGCCGTGGCGCGCGTGCACTATCCCGGGCTGCCCTCCCACCCGCAGCACGCGCTGGCCTTGCGGCAGCAGTCCGGCTGCGGCGGGGCCATCGTCGCCTTCGAGGTGCGCACCGCCAGCCCCGAGCAGGGCCGGGCGCGCGCCTTCGCCGTGCTCGACGCGCTGCAGACCCTGTCGTTGTCGACCAACCTCGGCGACACCAAAACCCTCTGTTCCCATCCCGCGAGCACCTCGCACGGGCGCCTGTCCGAGGCGCAGCGCCAGGCCGCGGGCATCTCGCAGGCGCTCATTCGCGTCTCCGTGGGGCTGGAACATGTCGACGACATCGTGACCGACCTCGCGCGTGGCCTCGACGCGCTGGCCTGACCCGTTCATCATGACCACCCGTATCCGTACCCGTTTTGCCCCATCGCCCACCGGCTTTATTCACCTGGGCAACATCCGCTCGGCGCTCTACCCCTGGGCCTTCGCCCGTGCCCACGGCGGCGACTTCATCCTACGCATCGAAGACACCGACCAGGAGCGCTCCACGCAGGCGGCGGTGGACGTCATCCTGGAGGCGATGGCGTGGCTGGGCCTGACCCCGGACGAAGGCCCGTACTACCAGATGCAGCGCATGGCGCGCTACCGCGAGGTGATCGCGCGGATGCTACAGGCCGGGCTGGCCTACCACTGCTACATGACGCCCGAGGAGCTGGAGGCGCTGCGCGAGCGCCAGATGGCGGCCAAGCTCAAGCCCCGCTACGACGGCACCTGGCGCCCGGAGCCGGGCAAGACCCTGCCGCCCGTGCCCTCCGGCGTGTTGCCGGTGATTCGCTTCAAAAATCCCACCACGGGCAGTGTGGTTTGGGACGACAAGGTCAAAGGCCGCATCGAGATTCGCAACGACGAGCTCGACGACCTGGTGATCGCGCGCCAGGCCCCGCTGGGCGAGATCGGCACGCCCACCTACAACTTTTGCGTGGTGGTCGACGATATCGATATGCGCATCACGCACGTCATCCGCGGCGACGACCACGTCAACAACACCCCGCGCCAGATCAACATCATCCGCGCGTTAGGGTACGAGCCGCCGGTGTACGCGCACCTGCCCACCGTGCTCAACGAGCAGGGCGAGAAAATGAGCAAGCGCCACGGCGCCAAGCCCGTGACCTGGTACCGCGACGCTGGCTTTTTGCCCGACGCCATGATCAACTACCTGGCGCGCCTGGGCTGGAGCCACGGCGACGACGAGATCTTCACGCGCGAACAGTTTTTGCAGTGGTTCGACCTCGACCACCTGGGCCGCAGCGCCGCGCAGTTCGACGAGGCCAAGCTGCGCTGGGTCAACGCCCAGCACATGAAGATGACCGCCAACGATCGGCTCGCCCCGTTGGTGGCGCAGCAACTGGCGCGCCGGGGCTTGACGGCCGATGAGCGTCTGCCGGCCATCTGTGGCCTGTTCAAAGACCGCTGTGATACCACGGTGGCCTTGGCCGACTGGGCGCAGCCCTACTACGCGGCACCCACACCGCGCGCCGAGGACCTGGCCCAGCACGTCACCGACGCGGTGCGCCCGGCGCTGGCAGAGCTGCGCCAGCGCTTGAACGATGCGCCGTGGGATGCGGCCGGCATCGGCGCGGCGATCAAGGCGACGCTCGCCGCGCATGGTCTGAAGATGCCGCAACTGGCCATGCCGGTGCGCGTGCTCGTGATGGGCACACCCCAAACCCCGTCGCTCGACGCCGTGCTGGCGCTGCACCGGCGCGAGGACGTGCTGGCGCGGCTGGCGGTCTGACCGGGATGGGCGGCACGGGCGTGCTTTTTGTGCTGGGTGCCAGAAAGCGGTCAAATTTGTGTCTATAATTCTGGTCTCGACAGCGCACGACACTCGATGCCAAGTCGCAACAAGTGGCGTGCAAAAATCGAGACCCGTGGGGGTATAGCTCAGCTGGGAGAGCGCTTGCATGGCATGCAAGAGGTCAGCGGTTCGATCCCGCTTACCTCCACCACGAATACAGACCCTATCGTCTAGAGGCCTAGGACATCACCCTTTCACGGTGAGTACCGGGGTTCGAATCCCCGTAGGGTCGCCAAGCTCGTTTTTTCTGGAGCGGTAGTTCAGTTGGTCAGAATACCGGCCTGTCACGCCGGGGGTCGCGGGTTCGAGCCCCGTCCGCTCCGCCAACACCAACGCGCCACGCCGCCCTCCATGGACGGCGTGGTTTTTCATTTTCTGCGCATCCGCCCCAATCGCTGACCAAAATCCGTCGCCACTGAGTTGTTGCATGCTCATTCTCGGAATCGAGTCGTCGTGTGACGAGACTGGTGTCGCGCTGGTGCAAGCCCAGGCGCGCGGTGTGCCGCGACTGGTGGGGGCCACGCTGCACAGCCAAGTGGCGATGCACCGCGACTATGGCGGCGTGGTGCCCGAGCTGGCCAGCCGCGACCACATCCGGCGCGTTCTGCCGCTGACCGAGGCGGTGCTCGCGCAAGCCGCGGTACCTGTGCAGGCCATCGACGCCGTGGCCTACACGCGCGGCCCGGGGTTGGCGGGTGCGCTGTTGGTAGGCGCGGGCGTGGCAGCGGCGATGGCGATGGCGCTGGGGGTGCCGGCGCTGCCCGTGCACCACCTGGAGGGGCATTTGCTGTCGCCGTTTCTGAGTGCCGATCCACCCGAGTTTCCATTCGTGGCGCTGTTGGTGTCTGGGGGACACACGCAACTGATGCGTGTCGATGGGGTGGGGCGCTACCAGCTGCTGGGCGAGACGATCGACGATGCCGCGGGCGAGGCGTTCGACAAATCGGCCAAGGTGCTGGGTTTGGGCTACCCGGGCGGGCCGGCGCTGTCGCGCCTGGCGCAGTCGGGCGATCCCCAAGCCTTCGCCTTGCCGCGGCCGCTACTGCACAGCGGGGATCTGGACTTTTCGTTCGCTGGGCTCAAGACGGCGGTGCTGACCCAGGCGCGCAAGCTGGGGCCCGCGCTCGAGGCGCGCAAGGCCGACTTGGCCGCAGCCACCGAGGCGGCGATCGTCGATGTGCTGGTGCACAAGTCGCTGGCGGCATTGCGTGCCACGGGGCTGCAGCGCTTGGTGGTGGCCGGTGGCGTCGGGGCCAACCAACGCCTGCGCCAGCGGCTGGGCGAGGCGGCCGCGCGCCACGGCTGGCGGCTGCACTATCCCGAAGTGGCCCTGTGCACCGACAACGGCGCCATGATCGCGCTGGCCGCCGCGATGCGTTGGCAGGCGGGTCTGGCGCCGCTGGCCCCGGCCGACGGGGCGTTCGACGTCGCCCCGCGTTGGCCGCTGGAGGCGGTGACGGTGGTCGGTACGGACCACTGATGGCGCGGCGGCCGGGCATCATGGCGGGCGAGGTTTTTCTCACCCGCGCGTAATTATGAATTATCATTGCGATTTGCCGCTACAATCCCGCCTGCGTTCCGCGGCCGCCCGAGCTGAGAGTGGGTGGGCGGCCGCGGCGGGTGAATGACCAACATCGAGGACAGACGGACATGCAACAGGAAACAAGGTGGGATCGGCGCCGGTGGATCATGAGCACGGGGGCTGCGCTGCTGACGGGTTGGGCCAGCGCGGTCGCGGCGCAGGGGGGTGCCGCGCGCGCGGTGGCCCCCGTGCGCCTCGCCCTCATCGAGACGCTGTCGGGCCCGATGGGCAACGCCGGCGAGGCGGTGTTTCGCAATCTGGTGTGGGCTGCCGAGCGCGTCAATGCCCGTGGCGGCGTGGAAGTGGCGCCGGGTGTGCGTCGGCCACTGCAAATCGTGCGCTACGACAGCAAGGGCCAGCCGCAGGAGGCGCTGTCGGCACTGCAATCGGCGCTGGACGATGGCATCACGCTCGTGGCGCAAGGCAACTCGTCGGCGGTGGCGGCGGCGCTGATCGAGGCGATCAACCGCCACAACGAGCGCGAACCCCAGCGCCAGGCGCTGTTCCTGAACTACTCGGCCGTCGATCCGGTCCTGACCAACGAGCGCTGCAGTTTCTGGCATTTCCGCTTCGACGCCCACGCGGACATGCGCATGGCAGCGCTCATGAGCGTGCTCAAGGACGATGCCAGCGTGCGCAGCGTCTACCTGATCGGGCAGGACTACAGCTTCGGCCAGGCGGTGCTGCGCGAGGCCAAGCGCCAGCTCGCCGTCCAGCGCCCGGACGTGCGCATCGTCGGCGAGGAGCTGCACCCGATGGCGCGCATCAAGGATTTCATCCCCTATGTCACCAAGATCAAGGCCAGTGGGGCGCAGGCCGTCATCACCGGCAACTGGGGCAACGACCTGACGCTGCTGGTGCGTGCGGCGCGCGATCTGGGGTATGAGGGCAAGTTCTACACCTTCTACGGCAACGCGCTCGGCGCGCCGGCGGCCATCGGCGACGCCGGCATCGGCAAGGTGATCGCCGTAGCCGACTGGTTCCCCAACGCGCCGGGCGCGGAGTCGCGCCGGTTTTACGAGTCGTTCCGCGAGCGCTTTCCCAACCCGGCGGACGACTATGTGCACCTGCGTATGCAGCTCATGATCGAGGCGCTGGCGCAAGCCATCGAGCGCGCGGCCCGGGTGTCGGGCGCTGTGGGGACGGCACAGCCCGCGGCGCTGCCCGTGGCGCGCGCGCTGGAGCAGGCCGACGTCACGCTCGCGGGGCAGCGGCTGCGTATGCGCGCCGACGACCACCAAGCCCAGCAGCCACTGATGGTGGCCATCATGGACCGGCAAGGCGCGCCGGGCGTGCCGTTCGACGTGGAGGGGTCGGGCTACGGGTTTCGCGTGCTCAAGCGGCTGGAGGCCGACGCCGCCGAGCAGCCCCACACCTGCCGCATGGTGCGGCCGTAGGCGCGCGGTGTCAGTACGTTCTTGCCGCTTGCCGTTGCTCGGCTTGTGCCCCTGAGGTCGGGCACGGCGTGGTGTCGATGGCCGTCATCGATAAACCTCCTTGCGGTTGCCGATGCGCACCACCAGCACGCGCAAGGCGCCGTCTTCGATACTGGCAATGATCCGGTAGTCGCCGACGCGGTACTTCCAGAACGCGCCCAGCTTGGAGCCTTTGAGCGCTTCGCCGATGCTGCGTGGGTCATCGAGTGCCGCAACGCGCTCCCGTAAAAACGCCGTGATGCGCTTTGCCTGCGTCTTGTCCAGATCGGCCAAGTCTCGCTTGGCCTTGTCGTCGATCTCAATCCGCCAAGCCAAGATCGCGCTCCACTTCTTCTAAGGTGTGGGTACGGCTGCGGCCAGCGCGCAGGTCGATCAGTCGCTGCTCGGCGAGGTACAGGTCTTCTAAATCGTCCAGGTGCTCTAGGATGGCCTCACGGGCGTAGAACGTCTTGGTGCGCCCGGTAGCCTTCGCTAGCGCGTCGAGGCGAGCTTCCACCTCAGGGGGGAGTCGGATGGCAAGCATGTGGTTACTCCTGATCTGGAATGCTATATCAGTATAGCGTCGCCATTCGAGCGATGGGCAACGCGGCCCGTCACGGGCGGTGTCCTGGCAGTGCCGTCCCTGCGCAAGTGAGACGGTCCCCACCGCAGGGGACATCTCGACTTGGTAAGAATGGGGACAATTCTACTTTGGGTTGACACACGCCCCACGGCGGGCTCGCGCCAGCTATAATTGCGTGCTGCTCTGCCCTTGGGGTGGGGTAAGTTTCACGCCCGCTGTGGCAAAACGTTCGGCGTCGACCTTCATCGTTGGCGGTATTGGGCGTCCACCTGCGGCGGGACGCATGTCTCCTTTTCTTTTCGACATCCCATGATCTCCTCTGACATCAAAGCCCAGGTCATTGCCGACAACGCCCGCGGCCCCAACGACACCGGTAGCCCCGAGGTGCAGGTGGCGCTGTTGACTGCCCGCATCAACGAGCTGACGCCGCACTTCAAGACGCATGCCAAGGATCACCATGGCCGCCGCGGTCTGCTCAAACTGGTCAGCCGCCGTCGCAAGCTGCTCGACTACCTCAAGGCCAAGGACGCCGACCGCTACGTCGCGCTGATCCGGAAGCTGGGTCTGCGCAAGTAACCAGGCGCCACATCCCTGCCAACGGGTGGATGCCCATCCTGCACGGAAGCGCCCAGGGTCGGTCATCGGCCCGGGGCGCTTTTTGCGTTCGTCCGCCCGTTTTCCCTTCCTTTTTCAACGACCCGAGCGGCGCAGAGCGAAGCTGTGTCATTCCAACGCCGATGTGCTGATGCGCAGCGGCGCTGGAATGGCATCGTGTTCTGGGCTGCGGGTCCCCCCTCCCAGGAGTTGCACATGAGCCTGTTCCAAAAGCACACCAAGACCTTCCAATGGGGCCGCCACACGGTCACGATGGAGACCGGCGAGATCGCTCGCCAGGCCACGGGCGCCGTCTTGCTCGACATGGAGGGCACCGTCGTGCTCGCCACCGTCGTCGCTCGCCCCGAGGCCAAGCCCGGTCAGGACTTCTTTCCGCTGACCGTGGATTACGTCGAGAAGGCGTATGCGGCCGGCAAGATCCCGGGCAGCTTCTTCAAGCGCGAAGGCCGACCCAGCGAGTATGAAACGCTGACCAGCCGACTGATCGACCGGCCCATCCGTCCGCTGTTTCCCGACGGCTTCTTCAACGAAGTGCAGATCGTCGTGCACACCTTGTCGCTCAACCCGGAGGTGGATGCCGACATCCCCGCGATGATTGCGTCGAGCGCGGCGCTGGCCATCAGCGGTATCCCGTTCAACGGCCCGATCGGCGCTGCCCGTGTCGGCTACGTCAACGGCGAGTATGTGCTCAACCCGGGGCCGACCGAGAAAGCCAACTCGCGCCTGGACTTGGTCGTGGCCGGTACCGAATCGGCGGTGCTGATGGTCGAGTCCGAGGCGGACCAGCTCACCGAAGAGGTGATGCTGGGCGCGGTGGTGTTCGGGCACGAGCAGGGCAAGATCGCCATCGAGGCGATCAACGATCTGGTGCGCGTCGCCGGCAAACCCGCCTGGAACTGGCAGCCGCCGGCGCGCGACGAAGCGCTGATCGCCAAGGTCACCGAGTTGGGCGAGGAGCGCTTGCGCGCGGCCTACCAGATCCGCAACAAGCAGGCCCGCACCCAGGCCTGCCGCGAGGCCTACGCCGCCGTCAAGGCGGGCCTGACCGAACAGGGTGTGGCCTTCGACGAGGTCAAGGTCGATGGGTTGCTGTTCGAGATCGAGGCGCGCATCGTGCGCCAGCAGATCCTGGCTGGCGAGCCGCGCATCGACGGGCGCGACACCCGCACCGTGCGTCCGATCGAGATTCGCACCGGCGTGCTGCCGCGCACGCACGGCTCGGCGCTGTTCACGCGTGGCGAAACGCAGGCATTGGTCATTGCCACCCTGGGCACCGAGCGCGATGCGCAGATCATCGACGCGCTGTCGGGCGAATACCAGGACCGCTTCATGCTGCACTACAACATGCCGCCGTTCGCCACCGGCGAGACCGGCCGCGTGGGCGCACCGAAGCGCCGCGAGATTGGCCACGGCCGTCTGGCCAAGCGCGCGCTGGTCGCCTGCCTGCCAAGCAAGGACGAGTTTCCCTACACCATCCGCGTGGTGTCCGAGGTGACGGAGTCCAACGGCTCGTCGTCCATGGCCACCGTCTGTGGCGGCTGCCTGGCGCTGATGGACGCGGGGGTGCCGATGAAGGCGCACGTGGCCGGTATCGCCATGGGCCTGATCAAAGAAGGCAACAAGTTTGCGGTGCTGACCGACATTCTGGGTGACGAGGACCACCTGGGCGACATGGACTTCAAGGTCGCGGGCACCACGCAAGGCGTGACCGCCCTGCAGATGGACATCAAGATCCAGGGCATCACCAAGGAAATCATGCAGGTGGCACTGGCCCAGGCCAAGGAAGCGCGCCTGCACATCCTGGCCAAGATGCAGGACGCGATCGGTGGTGCGCGTGAGGAGATTTCGGCCTACGCGCCGCGCCTGTACACCATGAAGATCAACCCGGAGAAGATCCGCGACGTGATCGGCAAGGGCGGTGCGACCATCCGCGCGCTGACCGAGGAGACCGGCACCACGATCGACATCGCCGAGGACGGCACCATCACCATCGCCTCCACCGACGCCGACCGTGCCGCCGAGGCGCGCCGCCGCATCGAGGAGATCACCGCCGAGGTCGAGGTCGGTCAGGTCTACGAGGGTCCGGTGACCAAGATCCTGGACTTCGGTGCCCTGGTCAACATCCTGCCGGGCAAGGATGGGCTGCTGCACATCAGCCAGATCGCCAACCAGCGGGTCGAGAAGGTCAGCGATTTCTTGCAAGAAGGCCAGATCGTCAAGGTCAAGGTGCTCGAGACCGACGACAAGGGCCGCATCAAGCTGTCGATGAAGGCGCTGCTCGACCGCGGCGAGGCCAGCGTGCAACAGCAGCAACAGCAACAGTGAGCGCCGCGCGTTCGTTGGGAGCCCCGCCATGGCCGCGCTGATGCAGGCGATCGAAATCACCGCCTTCGGCGGACCCGAGGTGCTGCGCCTGACGCAACGCCCCCGGCCCGAGCCGGGTGAGGGCGAGGTGCTCATTCGCGTCAGCGCCTCGGGCGTCAACCGGCCCGACGTGTTGCAACGGCGTGGGCATTACGCCCCACCGCCCGGCGTCTCCGATCTGCCGGGTTTGGAGGTGGCCGGGGTCATCGAAAGCGGTGACGTCGAGGCCATGGAAGCCGCCGGGCTGCGCATCGGCCAACGGGTGTGCGCGCTGGTTGCGGGGGGCGGCTACGCCGAGTATTGCGTTGCGCCGGTGGGGCAGTGCCTGCCGGTGCCGCGCGGCTGGAGCGACGTCGAGGCCGCCGGGATTCCCGAGACGTTCTTTACCGTCTGGAGCAATGTCTTCGACCGCGGCCGGCTACAAGCGGGTGAGACGCTACTGGTGCAGGGTGGGGCGAGCGGCATTGGCGTGACCGCCATTCAAATGGCGCGTGCCATGGGCGCGCGGGTGCTGGTGACCGTGGGCTCGGCCGACAAGGCCGAGGCCTGCGTGCGCCTCGGTGCGGAGCACGCCATCGTTTACCGCCAGCAGGATTTCGTGGCCGAAGTGGCACGCCTGACGGGTGGCCGCGGCGTGGACGTGATTCTGGACATGGTGGCCGGCCCCTACGTGGCGCGCGAGATCGACTGCCTGGCCGAGGATGGCCGCTTGGTCATCATCGCGGTGCAGGGGGGTGTCGAGGCGGCGTTCGACGCCGGCAAGCTGCTGCGCCGACGCCTGACCATCACGGGCTCGACCCTGCGGCCGCGTCCGGTGGCCTTTAAGGCGGCGATCGCGCGCGAGTTGCGCCTGCGCATTTGGCCGCTCATCGAACGCGGCGCCATCCGGCCCGTCGTGTACCGGGTCTTCCCGGCGGCACAGGCGGCGCAGGCGCACGCGCTCATGGAGAGCAACCAACACATCGGCAAGATCGTGCTCGACTGGAGTGGCGCGGCGCCCTGATTCGGATGGAGACGACGACTGTGACTCGCAAGCTTATTGTCGGCAATTGGAAGATGAATGGCAGCCTGGCGGGCAATGAGGCACTGCTGCAGGCGATCCTGGCCGGGCTGGGCGCCGAAACCGCGGCGCCAGACGTGGCGGTGTGTGTGCCCGCGCCGTATCTCGCGCAGGTGCAGGCCCTGTGCACGGGCAGCCCGCTCGCCTGGGGGGCGCAAGATGTCTCGGAACACGAAGCGGGCGCCTACACCGGCGAGGTCAGCGCCGCCATGTTGCGGGATTTTGGCTGCCGCTACGTAATCGTGGGCCATTCCGAACGGCGACGCGACCACGGCGAATCCGACGAGGCGGTGGCGCGCAAGGCGCAGCGCGCACTGGCCTGTGGCATCACGCCCATCGTCTGCGTCGGCGAGACCGAGGCGCAGCGCGAGGCGGGTCAGACCGAAGCGGTGGTCAAGCGCCAGCTCGCGGCCGTCATCCACACCGTGGGCCACTGCGTGTCCGAAATCGTCGTCGCCTACGAGCCGGTGTGGGCCATCGGTACCGGACGCACGGCGACGCCCGAGCAGGCGCAAGCCGTGCACGCCGCGCTGCGCGCGCAGCTCGGCGCGGCGGTTCCCGAGCCGCGGCGCGTGCGCATCCTGTACGGTGGCAGCATGAACGCGGGCAATGCGGCCGCGCTGCTGGCCCAGCCCGACATCGACGGCGGCCTGATCGGCGGCGCCTCGCTCAAGGCGGAGGAGTTTTTGCGCATCGTGCGCGCCGCGGTCTGATGCGGCGTTCGCTAGTCAACACTTTTATTTCGTAGGAGTTTTCATGAACGTGCTTTTGACCCTGTTGATGGTGGTGCAGGTGCTGTCCGCGCTGGTCATGATCGGGCTGGTGCTGATGCAGCACGGCAAGGGCGCCGACGCCGGTGCGGCCTTTGGTGGTGGGGCATCATCCGCCAGCATGTTCGGGGCCTCGGGTGGCGCCAATTTCTTGTCACGCAGCACGGCCGTGCTGGCAACCGTGTTCCTGGCCTCGACGCTGGCGTTGGCGTTCCTGGGTTATCAGCGGCCGCAGGCGGCCAGCTCCGGCAGCGTGCTCGAGACCGTGCCCGCGGTGCCCATCGAGCCCGCGGTGCCGGCGCCGGCCCAGCCGGGTGGTGCTGCCTCGCAGATTCCGGGGCGGTGAGGCCCCGGCCGCAAGCCGCCCTCGCGGGGAATCCCCTAGCCCTGTGGGGCCCCCAGAATGGGGCGGTTTTCGGGGTACAATGTTCTCCGTTGTCGAGACGACGCACCTCGCAGGTGCGGTACAGCCCACCCAGCTCTCGACGAGGTCCCCTTGCCGACGTGGTGGAATTGGTAGACACGCTATCTTGAGGGGGTAGTGGCGAAAGCTGTGCGAGTTCGAGTCTCGCCGTCGGCACCAATCTTGTTATCGATAAAGCGCCCATAGAGCGCACTTTCCCGGAGACACCCTTGAGCCTCGAGCAATATTTGCCCGTTCTCTTGTTCATCCTGGTGGGCTTGGCCGTCGGGGTGCTGCCGCAGCTATTGGGGTATCTGCTGGGTCCCAATCGTCCGGATCCGGAAAAAAACTCCCCCTACGAGTGTGGCTTCGAGGCCTTCGAAGACGCGCGCATGAAGTTCGATGTGCGCTACTACCTCGTGGCCATCCTCTTCATCCTGTTCGACCTCGAGATCGCCTTCCTCATCCCGTGGGCGGTGGCCTTTTCGGACATCGGCGCAACGGGCTTCTGGGCGGGCGTGATGTTCTTG
>Ga0326763_1000297_pt1 | contig 18476 bp, 12 predicted proteins | sample NORPS_P_FD_207671 | JGI IMG/M metagenome (GOLD analysis project Ga0326763, IMG submission 207671) | Hot spring water microbial communities from Norris Geyser Basin, Yellowstone National Park, WY, United States - NOR.PS_P | ecosystem: Environmental > Aquatic > Thermal springs > Unclassified...
ATAGAACTGTTTTTGTGAGCACCGATTTGAAGGAGGCATCCTGATGCAGGGTTTGTTCATCACGGTGGAAGGCATTGACGGCAGTGGCAAGACGACAGTCGCGAACGCCGTTGCCGAACGGTTGCGAAAGGAAGGTTTTGCGGTTGTCGTCACCGCCGAACCTGGCGGGACGCCGTTGGGCGAGCGATTGCGCCAATTATTGTTGCTGCGTGAGAAGCCGTTGAGTGCGTGGGCGGAAGCCTTTCTGTTTTTGGCGGCGAGGGCAGAACATGTCGCCCAAGTCATCCGCCCCGCTTTGAGGCAAGGCGGAACGGAATGGGACGAGGGACGAGGGACGAGGGACGAAGGGCGAAGGATAGGAACGATCGTCCTTTGCGACCGTTTCGCCGATAGCACCATTGCCTATCAAGGTTTTGGACGGGGTTTGCCTGTGGATGAGTTGCGTCGGCTCAACGAGGTGGCGACGGGCGGGTTGCATCCGCATCTGACCATCTTGCTGGATGTAAGCCCTGAAATCGGCTTGCAGCGGGTTCAGAGACCGACTGTTTTTGAGGGGCGCGATTTGGCGTTCTACCATCGTGTTCGGCAAGGCTTTTTGTGGTTGGCGGCGCAAGAGCCCCATCGCATCAAAATCGTGGATGCCAGCCAACCGCTTCAAACGGTCATAGAACAAGCGGAAACTTTGGTCAAAGAGGCGATCTTCCGATGGCGACGGAGTTCATCGGGAACGAACACGCCGTAAAGATGCTGGACAAAATCAGCCGTCAAGGAACAATTCCTCACGCTTGGCTCTTTTCCGGTCCGCCACAAGTGGGCAAGCGGACGCTGGCAGTGCGTTGGGCAAAGTGGCTGAACTGTCGTGACCCGCAACCGAACTTGACCCCTTGCGAAACTTGCCCATCTTGCCGCCACCTTGACCCCGACCGTCCGTCTTACGCCAACACCCATCCGTCCGTCCTTATCGTGGACACTTGGATGGCAGCGTATTGGGAAGCAGTGGAGAAAGCGAAAGAGGGCGAAGTCGTGGACACGACGAAATTGAAGCCAAAACTTTCCATCGGCGTGGACGCCATTCGGGTCTTGCGCGAGCAAGTTTTGCGGACTCCATTGGGACGGTGGCAAGTTTTCATCGTGGATGAAGCGGAACGCTTGACCTCCGAGGCGACGGCAGCGCTGCTCAAGGCATTGGAAGAGCCACCCGAACGAACGCTCTTTGTGCTCATCAGCGCCAACCCTTGGGCGTTGTCGGCGACGGTTCGGTCGCGCTGTCAACCCCTGCGCTTCCAACTCGTCCCGACGGCGGTCATCGCATCGGCGTTGCAACGGCGGGGCGTTCCGACGAAGGAAGCGGAGCAAATTGCCCGCTTGGCGCGGGGGCGCATCGGTTGGGCATTACAGGCAAGGAAAGAGCAAGCGTGGCGAGAGCAACGGGAGCAAATGCGCACTTTGCTGCGGATGATGGCAACGATGACGGCTTGGGACGCTTCGCGCTTCGCCGAACTGTGCAGCAAGGGAGCGGAGGAGGAACGGGACGAGGGGCGTGGGACGCGGGACGAGGAGGAAGAGGAAAAGGGGACAGCCGTGCTTTCTCCGATGGCAACGCTGCGTCGCCCGTTGGAGGGGCGATTGGAAGGGTTGATGCTTTGTTGGCGCGATGTGTTGGCGCTGGCACTTAACGCCGAAGATTTGTTGGTCAATGCGGATTGGCGCGACGAAATGCGCCAATGGAACATTCCCGCCGAACGAGCCATCTTCACTTTGCGGCGGTTGCGCCAGACCCTTCGGCAAATCCGCCCACCTTCCAACGCCAACCCCCAACTGGCATTGGAAGTGCTGGCGCTGGACATGGCGGAACAAGGGACAAGGGGCACAGGACACGGGACGAAATGAAAATCGGCGTCGTCCAAGACAGCGGACGGCAAAAGGGACTGGAATCAGGGACTGGGTTTGTCGCAACCATATCCGAGAGTGTTCGGAAATTGAGCCCAATGGGAGGGCAAACCTCTCGGTGAGCCTTATTCCTCCAACTTGCCAAACTGCCTATCTGCCGACCTGCCCATCTCCCGACTTGCCGATAAGTTTGGCTCGGCAGGAGCCTCGCCCTCCCAAAGGTTTCACTTTCCGAACACACTCACCTCGTCCCGCGTCCCGTTTCACCGTGCTTTAACCCGCGTGCTTTTGACCAACGATTCCAGCAACGCTTTGGCTTTGATCATGTCGTCCGTTTGAGGTGGGTCGGGCACTTCCCGCTCAATGGTCAACGGTCCCTTGTAGCCGAGGCGTTTGAGGGTAGCGATGAAACGGTCAATGCCGACATCGCCTTCGCCCAACGGCACTTCCTCGCCCAACTGGTCGGGTTGCGTCGGCCATTTGCCATCTTTGCAGTGGACGCTGACGACGAACTTGCCGACTTTTTTGAGGGCGTCAATGGGGTCACCCGTGCCGTAGAGAATCATGTTGGCGGGGTCAAAGTTGATGTTGAGATTCTTGCGCCCCACATCGCGGATGAAGCGCAGGAGCGTGTCAGCGGTTTCCTGTCCCGTCTCCAAGCCGAAGGTCATGCCCTTTGGCAACAAGTAATCGCAGATGCGGCGCATCGTCTCCACGCAAACGGGGTAGCGGATGTCCGTCGGGTCTTCGGGAATAAAACCGAAGTGAGCGGCGATGCGCTTGACGCCCATCGCATAAGCCCACTCGGCGATTTGCAGCGTCTTGCGGACTCGTTCTTCCCGCGTCTCTTCGGGCACATAGCCGACGGTGCGACGAACCGTTGGGATGTCGTCGTAGCGTTCGCCCTCAAAACCGCAGAAAACCGTTGTGATGGTCACGCCTGCTTCGTCAAACATCCGCTTGACTTCACGAGCGCCTTCCAGTGTCAGCCACTCGTCAGGGGGCACACCCAGTTGGGCATTGGTGACGCCGACTTTTTTGCACTTCTCCACGCTCACGCGGGGGTCTTGGTGGACACCCAGCATGATGCCGACAGCCATCGGTCGCACAGCCATCGCAAACCACCTCCGCCATCAAAATGTAACGCACCTTTCACGCATCTTTTGAACGAGCGACGAAAATGCGGGGCAACACCCCATCCTGTTGGGAAGCAAGTTATTTTGCCCTGTGAGCCACTATCCGTTTGCTCTTACGCCTTGCCCTGTCCGTTGCGCCAAGCCCGAAAGGCTTTTGCATATTCAGGGCTATTGAGTGCCCGTTCAATAGCAGCATCCAATTCCCGCTGGCTGCGGTCATAATGCCCATGAAAAACTTCGCGGTAGAAGCGGTCGTAAAAGGCGGCGATGGACGGGTTAGGTTCAAAGATGCGGACGATTTTGATGCGCTCGGCAGCCTCCCATATGCTAAAAGCGCCCGCCCCCACGCCTGCCAGCAGCGCCATGCCATAAGAGGCGTCTTCCGCTGTCGTCGTGCAAACGGGATGACCGAAGATGTCGGCAGCCAATTGACACCAGAAAGGACTGCGAGCGCCCCCACCGACCATGCGGATGGGCTCAAAGGTGACGCCCAAAAGCAACTTGCGGATGATTTCCCAACCGTCCCGAACGGCAAAGCAAACGCCCTCCAACACGGCACGGATGAGACAAGCATCGCCTTTGCTTTCAGGCTCCATCAAAAACGCCGTCAAGCCATACCATGCCCCGCGCCCCTGTGGCGCTTTGACGATGCGGTCGCCCGTGATGTAGGGCGAAAACAAGATGCCGTGACTGCCCGGCGGCACTTGAGAGGCGCGTTGCGTCAGCAACTCGTAAGGGTCAATGCCCAACTTTTGGGCTGCCACTTTGTAAGCATCGCCCAAAACATCGCGGAACATCCGCAACCCGATGCCCGCTCCGTTGACGCACGCCATGTTGACAAGGATGTTGGGGACGGTGGAATAGTGCACTTGGGTGCGTAATTGTTCGTCCACCAACGGTTTTTCACCGATGGGCGCGACGACGACGCCGCTGGTGCCCAAAGTGAAAAGCACTTGCCCGACTTTCAAAACGCCCCCCGCCAAAGCGCCCGCAAGGCAGTCACCCGCCCCCGCAATGACCAGCGTCCCTTCCTTCAAACCCGTCGCTTCCGCCGCTTGCTTCGTCACCGTGCCGATGATAGTGCCAGGCTCGTAAAGGGGTGGCGGTTGCAATTTGTCAATTCCCAACACTTTGAAAGCGTCCATAGCCCAACGCTTAGCGGGAATGTCCATGAGGGAAGTCTCCGAACCGCCACACATGTCCATGCCCCCTTCGCCCGTCAGGTTCAGGACGATGAAATCGCGGGGCGTCAGGAAAGTGACGGCTCGCTCCCACGCTTGCGCCCATCGCTCCGTTTCGGGATTGCGGACGCCCTGGGCGAATTCGTCGGCACGGTTGCGGACATAAAACAGGTGCGCCCCTGTCCAGTTAGCAAGAAAGTCGTTGCAAAGGGTGTCAACGAGGAAACGCTCGCCCAATCGGCTTTTAAGCAGCGCCGCGCCTTCTTCCGCATCTTTTGCCGCCCGCCCATCGTTCCAAAGCAACGCTCGCCCGAGGGGTTGTTTGTTTTCGTCCAGCAGAATCATCGTGTGCATTTGCCCTGTCGCACAGACGGCGGCGATTTCGGCGGGCGGGTCGCAGCGCTTTAACGCCGCCACCACTTTTTGGATGGTCTCGCAGGTTGCCTGCCACATTTCGGCTGGCTCTTGTTCTGTCCAGCCGGGTTGCGGGATGTAAAGGGGATACTCGGTGCTGGCTTCCGCCAGCAAGTTGCCCTGTTCGTCAATGGCTCGCCCCTTGACACTTTGCGTCCCAACATCCAGCCCCAAAAAGGCACGCACCGCCATCGCAGGACACCTCCTTGCCCTTCTCTTCCCCATCATCACGGGCGTTCTTCGCGCCTCACGGCGAGTCAAAGAGGGAGTTGAGGAAAGTTTCGGTGTCCACTTGTTGGTGGCTGTCGGTTGTGGCTTGGATAGGTTTGCCGACGGCGGGCGAGGCGACTTGGGAGGAGAGGACAGGTTTGATGCGCAAGTTGGGGGCTTGGAAAACTTCCCGCAGCACTCGCTCTATCGTCTCCCGATGCATCCGCTCGTTGACGCAATCGTAAGAGAACGCCTGTTGAAAAGTCAGGACTAATTGCTCGCCTTGCAACTCGGTCGGCTCGGCATTGAGCAAAAAGGTGTAGGCGACGAGGGATTCGCGCTTGAGGTTGTCCAGAAAGATGCCCCAATGATGGCGGATGTAGTCCAGCGTCATCACTCCTTCGGGTGAAGGGATGATCGTTGCAGGAACGGAATCGTCGTTGGTTGTCAAGTTAGTCACTGCCGTCATCAAAGTGGGGGAATTCGTTGCCGTCGGTGGAAGGGATGCCGATGGGTTTGTTGTCGTCGCCGCTAAGGGTTCGGCGAGGAGGGGCATGGCAGGTGTTGCGGAGACGGCGGATGGAGCGGGTTCGCGAAGGAGTAGGCTGAGGTTGAGCAAACCGATTTCCAGCGTCAGTTGAGGGTCGGAAGAAAGGCGTAAGTCTCGTTCCAACTCCCAAGCCCCTCGCACCAAACGCATCAGTTGCCTTTCGTCAAAGAGGGACGATTGCCGTTCCAAAAAAGTCAAGCGTTCCCCAAACTCATCAACAGGTGCTCCGCTATGCACTTGCAGCAACTCCCGCAAGTAAGCGGCGAGGTCGTGGACGAGTTGATGAAGGTCGCGCCCGCTTTCTACGGCGTCCGCCACTAACTGCCAAAGGGTTTTGAGGTCACCCGCATGCAAAGTGTCCACAAGGCGAGCCAAAAATTCGTCATCGGTCACGCCCAAAAGGGTGCTGACGAGTTCAACGGTCAAACGGTCGTCGGCGAAGTTCATCGCTTGCTCCAACATCGTCAAGGCGTCCCGCAGCGCCCCGCGAGCGGAGCGGGCGATGAGGGTGAGGGCGGCGGGCTCATAGCGCCCCTGCCACCCTTCCTGCTCCAGCACAAACGCCAACCGTTCGGCGATGTCACGAGTTGGAAGGGGGCGGAAATCAAAACGCAAACAACGGGACCGCACCGTCGCAGGGACTTTGTGCGGGTCGGTCGTCGCCAGCACGAAAACCACTCGCGGGGGCGGCTCTTCCAGCGTCTTGAGCAGGGCATTGAACGACGAGGTGGAAAGCATGTGCACCTCGTCAATGATGAAGACGCGGTAGCGCAAAAGGGCAGGCAGAAAGGTGACGCGGTCAATGATGACTTCCCGAACGGCGTCCACGCCTGTGTGGGAAGCGGCGTCAATTTCCAAGACATCCATCGCTGTGCCCTTGATGATGCTTTCGCAGGCTTCGCAAGCCCCGCAAGGGTCGTCGGTGACGCCTTTTTCGCAGTTGAGCGCCATCGCCAAAAGGCGTGCCATCGTCGTCTTGCCCGTGCCCCGTTGACCGCAAAAGAGGAAGGCATGGGCAATGCGCCCCGACGAAAGGGCGTTGCGCAATGCCCGAACGACATGCTCTTGCCCGACGACTTCGGAAAAGCGGCGGGGACGATACTTGCGATACAGCGTCTCGTAACCCATCCCAACACCCCTCCAAGCGTTTCCGTCCGTTCGCAACCGCACTGATGATAGCAAGGGAGCGTCATCAAGGGCAAGGCGAGGGATTGTCAAGTCACGGCCAAGGGAAGAAGGGGGCGGGTTTGCGGGTGAGCAAGGAATGCAGCGCCCAAACGACTGCCATGAAAAACTCGCCATAAATCAGCCCGACGAAAAAGGGGGCAAAGCGGTGGAACGCCCGAACGCCCGCATAGCGCAGGATCAAACTCTTGACGAGCCAAGCGACGAAAATCGGAAACCAAAAGACAATCATCGTCCACGAGGCGCTCAAGGCATAAGCGAGGGGATGGAGCGGAAACCACCAAAAATGCGAGCGGGCGGTGACCATCCCGTAAGTCAGCAGCACGCTGGCGATGAAAAAGCCCCGAATGTAGCCGGGTGGGTTGTCTTGACCGAGGATGGCGGTGATGTGGTCTTCAAACGCCCAACGCGGGTTGCCCTGATAGGCATACCAATACATCGTCAGCGCCCCGTGCGTGTAGGGCAATTTGAGTTGGTAAATCGCTGCCGTGATGAAGCCGAGGAGCATCGCCAGCACCGACGGCAACAGCAAAGCCCGTCGTGATAAGTTCACGGCATCGCCCATCTTCAAACTGTCCAGCAAAGGCGTGACGAGCAGTCCTCGCAAGTCGCGGGTGAAGACGGCATCGGTGAAACCCAAAATCGTCAAATTGCGGGCGCCCAGTTGATGCTTGGGGACGAAAAGACGCATCAAGTCAATGGGTCGGAAGGAAGTTTCCGTCATCATCAATCCGCCTTCCGCCACGCTACGCGCCATCACCAAAACGACGACACCGAGGTAAATGGCAAACTCCACGATGGCAACGGTGGGCGATAAGCCCGCAGCGATGCCCCAACCGATGGCGACGAGCAAACCCACGATGCCGAGGGCGACGGCGAGGCGATAAGGCATCAATTCGTTGCGGTCATCCAAATCGTTTCGCCCAAAGGTTCTCGCCACCACCTGCCGAAGGTAAGGCAACGCCGAGCGCCAGAAAAACCAAACCAGCACCAAATAAGCGCCCAACACTTGGTAGCCGATGTAAAGGCGGGTCGGATACAAAGGCATGTTGACCAGCAGGTGTTCGTAACCCAGCCACGCCAGCAGGATGTCTTGCAGGCGCGTGAGCCAGAAAAAGAACCAGAGGCTGAAAAGCAATTGGGTCGGCAGAAAGTAGGCGAAACCGATGGCGGCGTAGGAAGTGTAGACGGGCGTGAAAAAGATGGCGTTGAAAGGGCGGTCGGTCAGGTAATCGTTCAGCCTCCATGCGACACGAATTTGAGGGATGGCGGGATAGAGGCGATTGAGACCATTGACGAAAAAGACGAACGCCGAAAGGCAAAAGCCCAACCACGCCAACCGATGGCGCAGCAACGAAAGACGCCTTGAAGGGTCAATGAGTTGCAAGGGCGGTTGCGTCAGAGGGAAGTTGAGTTTCTCGTGGTCTGCCCACTGCCGACGCCAAACAGTCGCAACGGCGAGGAAACACATCCAGACACCTGCGACAACAATTGCCCATGCTAAAAGAGGCGTCAGCCATTCGCTCCAAATGACAACGCCTTTGCTGCCCTCGTAAAAGTAGCGGGCGGGCGGTTGCCGTTCTAAACCCGAAGGGTCAAAAGGGACGAGCCACTTAGGAATGTGCGGGAAGAAGGCTTCCGCCCAACGGTTTTGAGGGTTGGCGAAGTAGTTGATGGCGACAAGGGCGGGCAGCAATTTCTCCATCAAGCCCCGCGAGGCAATCATCGCCGATAGCACCGTCATCGTGTAAATGACCAGCACTTCCGGCGGGCGCAAAAAAGAACGACCAAGCAGCCGCGAAATTGCCCCATTGAGGGCGACGAGCAAAAAGAGCAAACCGAGGGCGGCGGGATTGAACTGGCAGATGGCGATTTGGATTTCCTTGACGACCAATTCAGCATAAGAAACGAGCAACACCGCCCCGACGCTGAAAAGGGCGCCGATGAGGAGCGCTTTGGCGGAAGCGCCTTCCCGTTCCACCTTCAACACTTCCACTTTGGCGGTCGCTGGCGTCAACGCTTCTCCCCTGCCCTTCTTTTGCGTCAATCATCGTCATCGTTCTCTTTCCGACGCAAAACAGGGTGGAACTCCTTGCGCCCATCCACGAAAACGGCGACCCATTGGGCTAACCGCTCGCCCAATCGTTCGCAGGCAGCCATTTCCGCCGCAGCGCGCGGCTCACCCGCGACGACCGCCCCGTAATGCAAGGTGAATTTGTTGCCCACATAGTCGGTGACGCCGAAAACGAGGAAACCAAAGTTCATCAGCACCGTCAGCAACGAAAGACAAGCCAATTCGGCGCCGCCTCCCCAGCCACCCGACGACGAGAAAGCGCAAGCAATTTTGCCGTCCACTTTGCCCCAAAGGTTACCTATCGTCTCGTCCCAAAAGCGCTTCATTTTCCACGAGAGCACGCCCATGTTGGTCGGCGATCCGACAGCCAATCCGTCGCACCAGAGGATGTCTTCGGGTCTCGCTTCGTCCACCGATTTTAAGCGCACTTCCGTGCCCGGAACTTTGCGCGCCCCTTTGGCGACGAGTTCTGCCATCTTGCGGGTGTTGCCCGTCGCGCTGTCGTAAAGGACCAAGACCTTGCCCACAGCAATCCCTCCTTGACGGATCAGCGTGAAAGGATGAGGGCAGCGCCCCAAGGGGGCACCCAAACATGCCACTGTCTACCTGACCGCCAAAGTTTCCCTTCACCCGCAACTAACTGCCCGCTGGCAGCAGGCAGTAACCACTGCAAAGGTTTGGCGCCCCGATGGAGAAGGACAAACAACCGTTGTCCTTTGTGGCGTCGTTCGTAAATGAGGGTGTCCGCTTCCACCTGCCACCAGTGCGTTGGGGCGGTCGCCAACCAAGGCAATTGACGGCGCAACCCAAAAAGTTGACGCATCCACACCCAGAGGGCATTTTCTTCGTGGGTGCGCCCTTGAGGCGTGAAAGCGTTCCGCAAATCTTTTGGGAAACCGCCGGGAAAGTCGCGGCGGTTGTCGGGGTCGTCGCCCCCTTCCATCCCAATCTCGTCGCCGTAATACCACTGGACGCTCCCTCGCATCGTCAGCAGAAAAGTTGCTGCCAGTTTCAACCGCTGCCAACGACGGTCGGGTTTGGCGATGGTCATGAAACGGGGGAAGTCGTGATTGCCCAGCAGGGTTACTAAGCGGGTCGGGTTTGGGTAGAGGGTGTCGGCGTCCAAAACCTCCTTCAAACGCCCCATCGGTTCGTCGCGCCCGAAGACTTGACGGATGGCGATGGCAAGGGCGAAATCAAAGACACTCTCAAAACTCGTGTCCACGCCATCATAACCTGTCTGTCCACCTTGAAAAAAGGCTTGCACCCGTGCATCAGGCGGGACGGGCAACACTTCGCCGATGACGGTCACATGAGGCAATTCACGCCGAAGGGCGTTTCGCCACCGCTGCAAAAAAGGGCGGGGCATGTAGGGCATCGTGTCCACCCGAACGGCGTCGGCGCCCGTTTCCATCAGCCACCAAAGGCTGTGTTGGATGAGGAAATGGGCGACAGCGAGATCGTCTTGATTGAGGTCGGGCAAGATGCCGAAGAGCCAACCGTCGGTGATGCGCCGCTTAACTTCAACTGGGACATCGGGTGAAAGGAGCGAAGCGAGGTGATAATCGGCGGGCATCTTGGGATGAAACCAAGTCGGCGTGGGCGTATGTGTCACCCAAACATGCTTGGGTCCGCAGTGATTGAGCACATGGTCTTGAACGATTTTGATGCCGAAACGATGGGCATCGCGGATGAGGGCGCGATAGTCGTCCATCGTCCCGAAGTGCTCATCAACGGCGAAGTGGTCAACGGGGTGGTAGCCGTGATACTCGTCGGGGGAGGCGTCATCGTTGTCATAGATAGGGGTGTGCCAAATTGCCGTGATGCCTAAATCCCGCAAGTAAGGCAGACATTGACGGATGCCTTTCAAATCGCCGCCATGATAGGCACGAGGGTTGGCGCGGTCATAAGTGTTCAGCCCCTTCGGGTCGTTGTTGGTAGGGTCGCCGTCGCAGAAACGGTCGGGCATGAGCAGGTAGATGAGTTCGTTTTCTGTCAAGCCCTTGCCCAAGACCGTTTGAGGCGGGCGAGGATGTAAAGGGAAGGTGATGGTCGTTTCACCTTCAGGCGTTCGGACGATGAGTCGATGAGGACGGGGCATGGCTTTGGGGGCAAGGCGAAGCCAAAGGAGCAAGTAGCGTCCGTCGGCGTCAAATTGCACTTTTGTCACTGTCAGGTCGGGAGAGAGGGATGTGACTTTAGCGCCACGCAGATTTCGCCCTTCGCACAAAAGGAACAATTCCCGCCAATTTGTCGGCGTCCACCAATGAGGCGGTCGCACCTTCGTGATCGTCGGTCGGGATGGTTGAGGCGTTTGCGACGCAAACAGTCCGATCGCCAATGCTCCGATAATCCACCGCATCGCAGTCACCGTTTGTCTTAGTCAGGCAAGCACTGCGGCTGGCTCATTGGGTTGACGCTATTGTAGCATGGAAGGGGCGGGGCATTGCGCCCCGCCCGCGATGAAGGTTGTCAGCGGGGATTAGCAGGCGTCGGAGCAACTTGTCGTTGCAACTGGGGATGAGGTGCCCACTTTTGCAAGACACCCTCCGTTGGCGGTGAGGTTTTGCGCCAAAGGAAAAAAACTGCCAAAGCAGCGACGACTACAATGATGCCGATGGCAAGGGGTAGCGCAATTTCTCGGCGCAACACGGTTGGTCACCCCCATCATTGGCAGCGGTTGGGAACGACACTGCGGTCGTCTTCTACGGTGTATTCGTGCGGACATGAGTAACCCCACCGCATGGCTTTTGCGTGCCCGTCGGCAAAAGTCGTGTTGACATGCCGAAGGAAAGGAGCCAATTGGTCGTGATTGGGCGGGTTCATGTTGACCGCCCAAGGCGGGTTGCCGCCCGTGTTGAAGTAGGTGACAGCAGTGAAGCCACAAGGCAAATTCCCATCATCGCCGAGGACATCCACATCGCAACCGCCAATCAAGTGATAGTTGACGGCGTTGACGATAGCACGAGTTTGAGCGGGTTGGGCAATTTCCGCCAAACTGACCGTCGCCTCGCGCCCGCCTCCCATCGGCCATTGCGGATAGGCGTTAAGCAAAGCACCTCGCCCTCCATAGCCACCCCATGTGCCCACCGTCGTTTGATGTGGCCAAGTAGACCAACGCAGTGAGATGGCAGCGTAAGAGACGGGTAGCATTCGGTTGGTGGCATTCCCTTGCACCATCCCACTGTGGGCGCCGTAGTGCAGCCAATTGGCGACGCTCTCAGGGAAGAGTAGCGCCCACTTAGGTGACCGAAAAATTTGGGCGTTGCGGGTGTAAGGCATCACCAACGCCATCCAAGTGACGAACTGCCCAGGGTCTCCTTGCGCCCCTGCCAAGTAACTCTCCGAGGGCGTCATCCGTTCGTCGTAGTCTTGGGCATACATTTGGGCGGCTGTGCCCATTTGCCGCAAGTTGCTCAAGTCGCTGGTCTGGCGGGCTTTCTCCCGCGCTTGACTGAACACGGGAAACAGGATCGCCGCCAAAATGGCGATGATCGCGATGACCACCAGCAATTCAATGAGGGTGAAGCCATCGCGACCTGGTGGCATGGGTCGCCAACGACCGACCAAGTGCTGCATAAGGCATCCCTCCTTGCGTTAGTTGTTTTTTCGGCTCATCGCCCCGCAAGAAGCGCGGACGATGAGTTGCGTCGGCACCAGCAAGCGTTTCGGGGCGACGGGTTCGCCCCAAATGAGGCGCAACAGGGCGTCCGTCGCATACTCCACCAATGTTTCGGCGAAGATGCGGACGGTTGTCAACGGCGGCTCGCAATGAGCGGCGAAAGGCGAATCGTTGAAACCGACGACAGCAAGGTCATCAGGAACACGCAACCCGTGTTGTTGCGCCGCCTGAAGGACACCCAGCGCCAAAGTGTCGTCCATTGCCAACACTGCCGTCGGGGGCTTCCGTAATCGGTTCAGCAAACCCAAGAAGGCTCGGTAACCTGCTTCCACGCCATAGTAGCCTTCCGTTCCCGCTAACAGGATGGCATCAAAAGGTAAGCCCACTTCCTTGAGCGCCATCCGATAGCCCGTTAGGCGGTCTTGAGCCGTCGCAAAGCGCAAGGGCACATGGACAAAAGCGATTCGCCGATGTCCCAGTCGCAACAAATGCTGCGTCGCCAGTTTCGCTGCTTGCACATTGTCATTATCCACCGTGATGACTTCAGGGTCAGAACAGCGCCCGACGACGACGAAGGGCATCCGACCCTTCAGCAACGGGAGGCGGGGGTCATCGTCTTGAGGGTCAAAGAGCAAAACGCCATCCACCGACCGCTGCTCAAGGGCTGACCGAAGGAGCGCCAACTCTTCTTGCCGATCCCGAAAGCCCAAGATGGTGACGAGCCACCCCCTTTGCTTAGCCGCCTTCAGTGCCCCCTTGACGGCTTCGTAGAAGAAAGGCGAAAGCAGTGAATCAGGGCAAAGGGGAACGGAGAGACCGAGCGTATAGGTCAGCCCAGTCCGCAGCGCTTGCGCCGACCTTTTGGGGCGGTAACCCAACCTTCGGGCGGCTTCCAGCACCCGCCGTCGCGTCTCGGCAGCCACCCGCGTGTGGTTTTGCCCGTTCAGGACGCTGGAAACCGTCGCCACACTCACCCCCGCCGCTTTGGCAACTTCCCGAATCGTCACGACAGTCCGCTTCCGTCCCATCCCTTTCGTCACTCCGCAGAGTTGGCTAAATCGTTTGGCTAAAATTTTGAGGCAGCAAAGCGGCGGCGTCAAGGGGGAGAGTGTGTTCGGAAATTCATGGGACAGGCTTTTGTGTGTCGTGACTGAAAAGCCAACTTAGTCGTGGCTAATAGCCTCTCCGTCGTGGTTGACAGCCACTCCAACAAGGAGGAGCAACCCGACGCTCCCTTCGTCTTCGCTGCAAAGCCAGCGCTCCATCCGACCTCCGTCCAGCCTTCTGTTGGATGCGGCTATTAGCCGCGACAGTGACGATGGCAATGTCCGCTGCGACGAACAGCGGTTTAAGGCGTGATTTTCCTGAACATCCTCAGGGTGGACAGGGTGGAACATCGGTCTTGCTTAATGCCTGCCATGATTTTGGATGGTTGAAGGTCAGAGGGCGGGAACTGGGGGACTGTCGGCTGCGTTAAAATGAAGCAGGCGCTTGCATCGCCCGATGGCGGTGCGTCCCTTCCTGGGTCTGCCCGGCGCTTTCATCCCGCCATCTTCCCCGCCCTTCGGGGCGGGGCTTCTTCTTTTGCGGTTCACTCTGCCAGCCGCACTGCCATCAATTTCTGCTTGCCGTCCCAGCACAAGAGCCATCGCCGTCGCCCATCCCGAAGGATGCCAACGGGTTCGGCGTAATCTTTAAAGGATTGGCTTCTTCGCCATTTGCCTTCCCACCACTGACCAACCCACCAACCGCTCAACTCCCAGACAAAAACTTCCGATTGCCCGTCGCCATCTAAGTCGCCACAGGGCTTCCAGTAAGGCATCGCCGTCTCATACCCGTAGGCAGTCAAATGGTCAATCACGCGCCAGCCCTTCCCTTCCTGCCAAACCCAAAGGTCAGAGGGGGCTGGGCGAAAGTAAAGGGGCTTCTCACGCAAATGTTCCCGCACCCAATCGGAGAGTTGGAAGAAGAGGATGGCGATGAGAGGGCGTCGGCGCCATTCAAAGGCTAAAAAGCCATCGCCTGTCCAGAGCAACCGAAAGCCGTCTTGATGGGGCATGGGGATGTCTTGGGCAGGTTGCCATTTGCCCTTTGCCCATTGCCATCGGGCAATCACCTTGCGCCCTCGCTTGTAGGCGGGCACAAAGAGCCATCGTCGCCCTTGCTGGTCTCGTTCTATCGCCCACTCATGCCAATTCCCCACAAAGGCTACATCCATGCCACAGCAATCGCAGAACCCTTCTCTCGGGCGCCGAACTCTGGTGTGGAAAGCGATCACGAAGCGGCACTTCAAAGAGTCATAGCGCCAGCAAGTTAGTTGCATCGCCATCCTGTCAATATCCGTCTGAGCATACCAAATCTCTGCCTGACCGTCGCCATCAACATCTTTGGCAAAAATTGGGTCTGTGATGGGAGGCAATTTCAAGACTCGTCGGCAACCTTTTGAAAGGGCGATGCGGATTACGGTGCCAGTAACGAGATAACCGTCAAAGGGTGTCTTTGGCGGCTGTGCTTGCTGGCTTATTTCTATTCGGTCAAATTGACCATCACCGTCCACATCTGCATATATCACGCCACGAGCCGTTGGTGGGGATACGGGCTCCCAAATGCCATCACTGCATAGGAAAGAGTCTTCTGGCAACTTCCAACACGCTCTTAGGCGAATGTTACCCTTGCCATCCCTTTGCCACCATTCCATCGTCCGCTCATCAAGCAACAACAACGCATCATCGGCTCGCCCGTTCCCATCCCAATCCGTCACCGTCATCGTTCGCCTACCCTTTCGGGATAGCGTGCGCCATTCTCCCTTCGCCCGCGTGACCAACCAAAGGTTTCTGATGGCGGGATTGTTACGGGATGCGGGTTGATTTTCAAGGGAAGCGACGAGGATGTTGGACGGCAAGCCAAAACGGTTGGCGCAAACGACACTTGCTTTCGCGGGGATCGGCATCTTCTGTGGTGTCATCGCTTGCCCATCCCACTCCGCCCACCACCAGCCGTTTGCGTCACGGAAAACGATTTCGTCTCGCCCGTCGGCATCAAGGTCAACGATGAGCAGCGCTTTTATCTTGTCCCGCCATGACCACGCAATGGCGTGCAAAGGCAACGGCTCAGGCTGTGGCTGCCAAGCCAACCTGACAGCGACCACCAGCATGACGGCGAGGCAACTGATGAACACCCACCTGAGGCAGAAACTTCCTATCGCCATCACCCGCTCCCCTTTTGCCATCTTCGTCAACGCCTTTTGCAGAGGGGCAGGATGCCGACGCTATAATTCGTGCGACGATTGCTAATTGACCTGATGGCAATCGCCATCGCTTGGCGGTTAGCACTTATCACGCCATTGCGTTGCCGTCGCCGCAAAGGAGGAGACGACGATGGAAGTGGAGCGCTACAACCCGCAGGAAATTGAGCCCAAGTGGCAAAAGCGTTGGGACGAGACGCAATTGTTTCGGGTGACGGAAAACCCGAAACAGCCAAAGTTTTACTACCTTGACATGTTCCCCTACCCATCGGGCGAACTGCACATGGGTCACATGCGCAACTACATCATCGGCGATGTCATCAGCCGCTTCAAACGCATGCAAGGGTTCAATGTCCTTCACCCGATGGGCTACGATGCCTTCGGCTTGCCCGCCGAAAACGCTGCTATCCAATACGGCTACCACCCTGCCGAATGGATTGACCGATGCATCTCGCGGATGCGCCAGCAATTTGACATGCTGGGCATCAGTTTTGACTGGAGCCGCGAAATCCGAACCTGCGACCCAGAGTATTACCGTTGGAACCAATGGCTCTTCCTGAAACTCTACGAACGAGGCTTAGCCTATCGGCGCCCCGCGCCTGTCAACTGGTGTCCTTCGTGTCAGACAACTCTCGCCGATGAAGAAGCGGAGCGGGGTGTTTGCTGGCGTTGCGGGACGCCCGTGACGAAGAAGTGGCTTGAGCAGTGGTTTTTGCGCACGACCGCTTATGCCGAACAACTTTTGCAGGACTTGGAGTTGCTGGAACATTGGCCCGAGCGTGTGAAGGTCATGCAACGCAACTGGATTGGCAAGAGCACAGGCGTTGAGTTTGACTTTGAAGTTGAAGGGTTGGGCGAAAAAGTTCGGGTCTTCACGACCCGAATTGACACCGTTTACGGCGTCACATTTGTCGTCCTTGCTCCTGAGCACCCACTCGTTCCCAAATTGATTGAGCGTTCGCCGAGAAAGACCGAACTGGAAAAAGCCGTCGCTGAGTTGCTAATGGAAAGCATGGAAGAGCGAACTGCCGAAACAGCCGAGAAGCGAGGTGTCTTTTTGGACGCTTATGCCATCCATCCCTTGACAGGCGAACGAGTTCCCATTTGGACGGCGGACTATGTGCTGATGGAATACGGCACGGGCGCCATCATGGCAGTTCCCGCCCACGACCAACGCGACCTTGAGTTTGCCCGCAAGTATGGTTTGCCCGTCAAAGTCGTCATCAAGCCACCTGACGCCGATTTGGACGAAGCGACCATGACACAAGCGTATGTTGAGCCTGGCATCATGGTCAATTCAGGACAGTTTTCAGGCATGTGGAGCGAGGAAGCAAAGGAAGCCATCGCTGACTACATGGAAAAGCACGGCATCGGTAAACGAAGCGTCCAATATCGGTTGCGCGACTGGCTCATTTCCCGCCAGCGCTATTGGGGCACGCCCATCCCCATCGTTTACTGCGACGCTTGTGGAATTGTGCCCGTGCCTGAAGACCAATTGCCCGTCTTGCTGCCGCGCGATGTGAAAATTACGGGCAAAGGCGGTTCGCCACTCTCGCAAGTGCCTGAGTTCGTCAACACGACTTGCCCCAAGTGCGGTGGACCGGCAAAGCGCGAAACGGACACGATGTCAACTTTCGTGGACTCATCGTGGTATTTCCTGCGCTTTTGCGACCCGCATAACGACCAAGCCATCTTTGACCCTGAAAAAGTCAACTACTGGATGCCCGTTGACCAGTATGTCGGCGGCATTGAGCACGCTGTCGGTCACCTGATGTATTCCCGCTTCATCACGAAGGTGCTTTATGACTTGGGCTTGGTCAACTTCCGTGAGCCATTCACGAGGTTGTTCACGCAGGGGATGATTTACCACGAGGCTTATTGGTGCCCCAAGTGTCAAGCCTACCGCCGCCCGAAGGAAGTGGACCGGAGCGAAACGGATGGCAAAGTCGTCGCTATTTGCAAAGTCTGCGGCAGTGAAACGGTCATCACGAAGGACAAGATGAGCAAAAGCAAACTCAATGTCGTCACGCCCGAAGAGATTTGCGAACGCTACGGCGCTGACACAGGACGGCTTTTCATCCTGTTCCTCGGTCCTGCCGACCAAGATGCTGAGTGGACGCCTGTCGGCGTTGAAGGTTGCTATCGCTTTTTGGCGCGGCTTTGGCGGACGGTGCTCAGCGTCGTCCAACGAGGGCTGTTCGTCCCCGACTGGCGCGAAAGGTTGCCGCAAGTGAAAGCGAACTTGACAGATGAAGAGCGCCAGTTGCGCCGCAAAGTCCACCAAACCGTCAAAGCCGTCACCGAAGACATTGAAGGCTTCCGCTTCAACACCGCCGTCGCTGCGATGATGGAGTTGCTCAATGAACTGCAACCGTTTGTGGAACGGATGGGACACGGGGCACGGGACACGGGACAGGTTGTGGTTTCGGAGGCGATTGATTTGTTCCTGCGGATTTTGCATCCTTTTGCGCCTCACATTACCGACGAACTTTGGGAGCGGCTGGGCAACGAAGGAAGTTTGTTCACGCAGTCGTGGGCGGAAGTGGACGAAGAAGCATTGGTGCAGGAAACCATCACAATCGTCGTGCAAGTGAACGGTCGGGTTCGGGGGCGCATCGTCGTCCCCATTGACGCCGACGAAGCCACCATCAAAGAACTTGCCCTGCAAGAGCCTAATGTCCGCGCCCACTTGGAAGGCAAAGAAATCAAACGCATCATCATCGTCCCCCGTAAAATCGTCAATATCGTTGTGTAGCCGAGCAAGGTGATGCCCGATGACGGCGAAAGGGACGGTTAAAGGCAACATTGTCGTTTTGGACGAAGGTGAGAAGTTGCCCGACGGCGCTCGTGTGGAAGTGAGGGTGATTGAAGAGCCTTTGTCAGCGGAAGAGGCTATCAAGCGCATCTTGAGCAACCCCATCACCAAGCCCTTAGGGATGTTGGAACTTTTGCGGGAAGACCGAAAGGAGC
>Ga0326763_1000300_pt1 | contig 18431 bp, 16 predicted proteins | sample NORPS_P_FD_207671 | JGI IMG/M metagenome (GOLD analysis project Ga0326763, IMG submission 207671) | Hot spring water microbial communities from Norris Geyser Basin, Yellowstone National Park, WY, United States - NOR.PS_P | ecosystem: Environmental > Aquatic > Thermal springs > Unclassified...
CTTCCTTCAGGAACGTGCTCAGCGCCATCGTCGCGATGATGAGTGGCAATCCGCCCTTGGGCAGCATGGGGTCGACGACGACACGCTTGAACAGGAAGCCGAGCACGAAGACGGCGACCACAAGGCCGAACAGCAGCGCGGCCCAGAGCGGCAAACCCAGCCACCGGAGCCCGAACAGCACGGCGAAGCCCGGCAGCACGACGAACTCGCCCTGCGCGAAATTCACCGTCTGCGCGGCCTGCCACAGCAGCGTAAAGCCGATGGCGGCCAGCGCGTAGATCGATCCGGTGGACAGGCCGGAAAGCAGGACCTGGGCGAACTCAGCCATGGCTGCGCAGGTCCTTCCGGCCGCAGGTCAGTTGGCCGGAACCGTGCCGATGACGACCTGCTTGCCGTCCCTCACCTGGGTCATGAAGCTTTCCCGCGAGAGCTCGCCCTTGTCGTCCCAGGAGGTCGTCAGCAGCATCTGCGGGTATTTGGCGGCATCCAGCGTCAGACCGTGCAGCTTGTCGGCCAGCGCCTGGCGGTCGAGCTTGCCGACGATTTCGGTGGCGTATTTGACGGCATAGACCGCGATGTAGCCCTTGATCCCGTTATGGTCGGTATCGCGGTTGTACCGCTTGTGGAATTTGTCGGCAAAGGCCTGGATCGCCGGCACCGGCGCTTCGGTGGTGAGCCCGACATGGGCGATGGCGCCGTTGGCGGCGTCGCCGGCCAGGTCGATCACCTTCTGCCCGGTCAGCGTCACTTCGCCGACGAGCGGGATCGTCAAGCCCTGTTTCTTGGCCTCCTTGAGGAAGCGCGCGCTCTCCTCCTCGTTCAGATAGACGAAGGCGGCGTCCACGTCGGCGCGCTTGATCTTGGCGACGTCGGACGCGAAATCGGCTTGGCCCTGCTCGCTCGGCACGTCTGCGGCGACCGTGATGCCAGCCTTCTTCATCTCCGTGAGGAACGCGTCGCGGCCGCCCTTGCCGAACTCGTTGTTGACCCAGGCGACGGCGACCTTCTTGGCCTTTAGCGTGTTGACGAAGTAGGGCGTCAGGCCCGGCACACCCTTGGCCGCGCTCGAGGAGGTGCGGAAGATGTAGGGGTTGCCGCGCTCCGTGATGGCCGGGGCCTCGGCGCCGGTGAACTGCGGAACGCCGGCCTGCTTGGCGACCAGCATGTTGACGATGGTGGAGCCGGAATAGATCGTGCCCATGATCGCATAGGCACCCGCGTCGATCGCCTTCTGGGCGAGCGCGCGCGAGGTCTGCGGGTCGGTCCCGGTATCGTAGTCGACCATCTCGATCTTTTTGCCGAGAACGCCCCCCGCGGCGTTGATCTCGTCGATGGCGAGGTGGGCCCCATCATGGAAATTGGTGCCCGAGACCGCACCCGCGCCCGACAGTTCGCACAGGCAGGGCAGCTTGACCGTATCCTGCGCCTGCGCCGGCGCGATGGTCGCCATCGCAAGAGCCGACAGGATGGCGATACGGAGCGTAATTCGGCTGGGGCGCACGGGACCTCCCTCGTTTGTGTTTTGTAACTACCTTTTGCAAGCTCATAGGAGAGCAACAATGGGGTGTCCATCGAATCTCCGATGGCGCGCACCGCCGTCAGCCGCTTGGGGAACGTTTCAGCTCAGCTTGCAGGAGGCCATCTCCGGCAGGAAGGCCTCGCCGGCGGGGATGGTGCGGACCTCCTGCAGGTAGTCCCACGGTCCGTGCGATTCGGACGGCTTCTTGACCCGGTAGAGCGTGAGGTCATGCATGAAGCGGCCGTCGCTGCGGAGCGACGCGGGTGTGCCGAAATAGTCGACCGGCATGGCGCGCATGGCCTTGTTGACGGCAAGCGGGTCGCGGGTTCCGGCTTGGGCGATCGCCTTCAGATAGTGCAAGACGCTGACATAGACGTAGGCTTGTTCCTTGGACGGCATCGCCTTGGCGGTCTGGAAGTAGCGCTCCGACCAGGCATGCGCGCCCGGGTTCATGTCCCAGTAGAAGCCGGACGTGTAGGTCAGCCCGGCGGCCACATTAAGGCCGAGCGCATGAATATCCGTAATATAGACCAGGAAGCCGGCGAGCGTCTTGCCCGAGGCGCCCAACCCGAACTCGCCCGCTTGCTTGACCAGGTTGACCAGCTCGCCGCCAACCGCGACCAGGCCGATCACCTCCGCGCCGGCATTTTGCGCCTGCACCAGCAGCGCGGAAAAGTCGGTGGTGCCGATCGGGAATGTCGTCGACCCAACCACCTTGCCGCCCGCTTTGTCGACGATATCCGTGGTTTGAGCCTGCAGAGCCTTGCCGAACGCGATGTCGACGGTGATGAAAAACCAGCTCTTGCCGCCGTTCGCGATCACCGCGCCGCCGGTTCCGACCGCGAGAGCGTTGTTGTCGTCGGTCCAATGTGAGCTGATCGGCGCGCAGAACTTGGTGGTGAACTCGGTGACCGCGGCGCCGGTGATCATGACCGAGCGCGTCTTCTCCCGCGCGACCTGTTGCACCGCGATGGCGACGGGAGTGACGGGCAGGTCGGTGATCGCGTCGACGCCGTCCTGATCGAACCAGCGCCGGGCGATGGTGGAGGCGACATCGGGCTTGTTCTGGGTGTCGGCGTGCAGCACTTCGATCGGCAGGCCGATCACGCTGGGGCCGAAATCGGCAACCGCCATGCGGGCGGCAAGCGAGGCGCCTGGGCCCGAAGAGGCGGCGTATGGCCCCGTTTCATCGGCCAGGACGCCGAAGCGGATGGGCGCCCCCGTTTGCGCACGGGCGCGCCGCCCCACGCTGGCGATCGCGGCCGTGCCGGCCAACACCGCTCGCCTGCTCAACAATGCATTCATGCTCGACGCTCCCCGCGCTGCTTGTTTTGATTATAGTGCGAGCACGAGCTTGCCTCGCCCCCGCGAACAACAGGCCATCATACGGCCGCCCCCCGCCCGCTCCGCCGCGCTCAGCACCTTGTCGCGGTGCTCGATGCTGCCGGACAGGACGGGCACTTCGCAGGAGCCGCAGAGGCCTTCTTCGCAATCGCAGGGGACGTCGATGCCGGAGGCCTGCAGGATTTGCAGCAGGGTTTGGTCGGACGGCACCGAGAGCGACAATTGGCTGTCAGCTAGTTCGACCTCGAACGGGGTGTCGCGATCATGGCCGGTCAGCCCGGCGGCGGAGGCAAAATGCTCGACATGCAGCCGCTCCGGCTGGTCGGCCATGAGCTGCCCCAGCTCGGCGAGCATCCGATCGGGGCCGCAACCATAGATCTGCGCGCCGGCGGGAGCGCTACCGATTGCCGCGGCCAAATCGAGCTTGCCGCCCTCCGCCCCGACATGGAGGTGCACGCGGCCGGCGTGGTCGCGCGCCAGGCGGGCAAGGAAGGCCATCCGGCTCCGGGCGCGGCCGGCGTAATGGACCGTATAGTCCTTGCCGATGCGCCGGAGACGGTCGGCCATGGCGATGATCGGGGTAATGCCGATGCCACCGGCGATCAGGATGAACTGGTCGGCGGTCTCGTCCAGCCGGAAATGGTTCTTCGGGCCGCGAAGCCGGGCGACGGCGCCCGGCGTCACGGTTTGGTGGATGAAGGCCGAGCCGCCACGTCCGCCCTCGGAGAGCAGCACCGCGACCTCGAGGCGCGATACATCGTCGGGATCGCCGCAGAGCGAATACTTGCGGAGGTAAGGCCCGATTTCGAGGTCGACATGGGCGCCCGCCGACCAGCGCGGCAAGGCGCGTCCGTGCAGATCCTGCAGCACCAGACGGGTCACGTCGCCGGCTTCGGCCACGGTTTCTGCCACCCGGATCTGGCGGGCGAGGCCGTGCCTGGGCGGCGCACCGATCGCGAAACTGCTGTGACGAGCCAGCAAGCCGGGATCGTCGCGTTCGGGATTGCACGCCGGGTCCCACCGCACGAGCAGATGCTCCGGCCCGCGGAACGACAGGTTCGGCACGAAGCTGAACACCTGGCCCGGCACGAGCTCCATGTGCGGCAGCCGCTTGGTCAGCTCCTCGAGAAAGATCCGCATCTCCATGCGAGCCAGGTTCTTGCCCATGCACTGGTGGCTGCCATAGCCGAAGGAGAGGTGGGCCGTCGTGTTGTCGCGGTAGATGTCCAGCGCATCCGGATTTTCGAACTGGCGCTCGTCGTGGTTGGCGGACGTCATCACGATAAGCAGCTTGGCGCCCTTCGGGATCGCGACGCCCCCCACCGTGGTGTCCTGCAACACCAGCCGGCGCCACGCGACGATCGAGCCTGACAGCCGGAGACATTCCTCGACCGCATTGGGGATCAGCGACGGATCCGCGCAGATCGCGTCCCACGCGTCGCGGTCCTGCAACAGCAGACGGAGCGCGTTGGCAGTCGCGTGCGCGGTGGTTTCGTGCGCGGCGACGATACCGGCCATCATCATCGAGTGCAGGTAGGAGTCTGTGATCACCTCCGGCAGCTCCTTCTGCTGCCGGATCGCATACTCCATCCAGCCGGACCCGGACGGATCCGCCCGCATCCGCTCGAGCACGCCCCCGGCATACTGCCAGAAGTTCCCGACCGCCTCGGCCACCGCGCATTGCTGATCGGGCGTGGGCCGGCCCCAGGTGTTGACGGTGTGCGCGATGGAGTATTTCCGCAGCGTCGCCACGTCGTCCTCGGGCACGCCGAGGAAATGCAGTGCCACGGTGAGCGGAATCTCCCACAGCATGGCGTCGACGAGATCGACCTGGCCGCGGTCGATGAAGCGGTCGACGTATTGGCGCGTCAGCCGGCGGACCATCGGCTCGTGCTTGGCGAGCTCCTCCGGCGCAAAGGGCAGCATCAGCGCCCGGCGCCGCTTCATGTGCGCCGGCTCGTCCTCGTTCACCAGCGTGCGGTTCATCGCGTAATCGTGGCGCGCCAGGATGGCGTTGGCCGCGTCCGAGTTCGGCGTCACCTTGTCGAGCACGATCGAGGGAGAGAAATTCGCGGTGTCGCGGAAAACGGCCTTCACCTCGGCGTAACGGCTGACGACCCAGTAGCCGAGCGCGTCGCTGTAGAACACCGGCTCGCGCTCGCGCGACCAGCGCAGGGCCTCCGCCGGGTCGATCTGGTAGGGTTCGTCGAACGCATCGAACTGGGCCGCCCGGCGCGAGCGGGACGCCATCGGGCAGGTGACCGTCTCCGCACCATTCGCCATCCGTGCTGCCTCCCGCGCGCGATTACGGTGTCCGTAATTCGGTTGACCCTTGCGTAGTGCATCGGCGCGCGGTGGGTCAACGACGCGCGGGGCGGCCCTGCGTTCCTGGTCGACTTTCCCGCCTTGCCTGCCGGAGCGCTGATGGCGCACCGTTGGGGCAACGAGAGCGGGAGGGAAACTGCAATGAAGGTGGGTATGGCTGCCATCGGCGTGATCGCCGGGATGGTGGGTCTCTCCAATGGGGCCGAGGCCGCGACGGAATGCAGCCTGGACGCGATCGCCGCGTTGCATGTGCCGGATGTGAGCGTGACGGAAGCCAAGCCGGTCGCGTCGTCCGGGAGCACGCCGGCTCATTGCGATGTGCAGGGCACGGTCGTGACCAAGGGGGCGGGCGTGGCAGACGGGCTGGCGCGCTTCGCGATGCAACTGCCGGACGCTTGGCAACACCGGTTCCTGTTCCTCGGTGTCGGCGGCAATGCGGGCAATCTGAGGCCGTCGGCCAACGCGGTGGACCGGGCTTCGGCGCTGGGCAAAGGCTACGTCACCGTCCTGACCGACACCGGCCACGAAGGTGACGGCACCTCCGCGAAATGGACTCTGGGACCGGACGGAAAGCCGGACCTCCCGAAGCGGACCGACTTCTTCCACCGCGCCGCGCACGACGTGACGATTGCCGGCAAAGCGCTGTCGGAGGCTTTTTACGCCGGCAAGGTGGAGCACGCGTATTTCGATGGCTGCTCGACCGGCGGCCGCATGGCGATGATGGAGGCCGAGCGTTACCCGACCGACTACGAAGGGGTGATCGCCGGCGATCCGATGATGAGCTTCCACACGTACACCGCCCGGGCTGTCGTGCAACGGGCGGCGTTGACGGTGCCGGCCGCGTACATTTCACCCGAGCTGCTGAAGGCGATCGACGCCCGTGTGACCGGGCGTTGCGACGCGATCGACGGCGCGAAAGACGGGCTGGTCCAATCCTCCGCAGCGTGCCCCGTGCGCGCCCAGGAGCTGATTTGCAAGCCCGGCGAGACCGCCGCCTGCCTGAACAAGGATCAGGCGCGGGTGCTGGAGAGCTACACGTCGCCGTTCCGCGACCGACGCGGCCGGGTCGTATTCGGCCCGTGGCCGATCACCGACATGGCGGACCCGCAGGGTGTCGGATACACGGTGACGGGCCGGGCGGCACCGGATCTCTCGGACCTGTCCGCGCCGTGGAAGGCTGATCCCGAGCAGGAGCCGCGGGCTTGGGCGCTCGTGCAGGAGATGGTAGCGCACTGGCTCGCGCTCGGCCCCAAGGCGTCGGTCGCCGACCTGGACGTGGACGGCCAGACCAACACGGTCGGCGACAAGATGCTGGCCCTGATGAAAAAGACGTATGCCGAGGGAGAGGTGCGCGACCCGCGCAAGCTGGCGGCCTTTCTCGCGCAAGGCCGCAAGATGATCCTGTATCACGGCACCAGCGACCCCTCGATCCCGCCCTCGCAGTCGATCGCCTTCTACAACGAGCTTCGGCAGCAGCGGGGATCAGCGCGGAACGCGGCCAGCGTGCGGCTGTTCCTGGTCCCGGACATGCACCATTGCAGCGGCGGGCCGGGGCCGGATCAGTTCGACACGCTCTCCGCGCTGGAGGATTGGGTGGAGCGCGGCAAGCCGCCGGCCGCGATCCAGGCCAGCACGAGGCCCGACAGCCCGGCCCCGCACCGCCTGCCGCTCTGCCCATACCCGCAGCAAGGTCGGTTCAGCGGTGGGGGTAGCATGGCCGATCCCGCCAACTGGCAGTGTCGGTAGGCAGGTCGGCAGCGCCCCAGTGGCCGGAGCGGTCAGGGCCTGTTCGGGTCGAAACACCGCTTCAGCTGCTGGCCGTAGTCGCCGTAGCTGGCTTGTCGCGAGGGCGTTTCCGCAGCGAATCGGGTGACAAGCTGCGGGAACCGGGTCTCGAACATGAACGCGAGGGTGCCTTCGAGCTTGTGCGGCTTGAGGTCCGCGTTGCTGGCAGCCTCGAAGGCGTTCACGTCGGGACCGTGCGGCAGCATGGTGTTGTGCAGGGACATGCCGCCGGGCACGAAGCCGCCGCCGGTCTTGGCGTCGTACACGCCGTGAACGAGCCCCATGAACTCGCTCATGACGTTCATGTGGTACCAGGGCGGGCGGAAGGTGTTCTCGGCCACCAGCCAGCGGTCGCTGAAGATGACGAAGTCGATGTTGGCCGTGCCCGGCGTCTCACTGGGCGAGGTCAGCACCGTGAAGATGCTGGGGTCGGCGTGGTCGAACAGGATGGGCCCGACCGGCGCGTAACGGCGCAGATCGTATTTGTAGGGCGCGTAGTTGCCGTGCCAGGCGACCACGTCGAGCGGCGACTGGCCGATCTCCGCCGCCCACAGCGACCCGCCCCATTTGACCACCATCTTGCCCGGCGCGTCGCGGTCCTCGTAGGCGGCGACAGGGGTGAGGAAGTCGCGCGGGTTGGCCAGGCAGTTGGCCCCGATCGGGCCGCGCTCGGGGAGCGTGAAGGCGCCGCTGTAGTTCTCGCAGAGATAGCCCCGCGACGGGCCGCCTTGGAGCTCGACCCGGAGCTTGACGCCGCGGGGGATGACGGCGATCTCGCCGGGCTCGATGTCGATGATGCCGAACTCGGTCCACAGGCGGAGCGCGCCCTGCTGCGGCACGAACAGCATCTCGCCGTCGGCGTTGTAGAAGTATTCGTCCTGCATGGAGCGTGTGATCAGGTAGACATGCGCGCCCATGCCGGCCGAGCTACCAGCGTCGCCGGCGGTGGTCATGGTACGGACGCCCTGCGGGAAGCCGACTTCCTCGTCAGGCAACGGGATCGGGTCCCAACGCAGCGGCGCGATCGGCAGCTCGGCCTCGTGCGCCGGAGCCGTGCGCCAGAGCCCGGCATCGATCTTCTCGAACGTGCCCCAGTGCGCGACCGTGGGGCGGATGCGGTAGAGCCAGCTCCGCTCGTTGGTGGTGCGCGGCGCGGTGAACGGGGAGCCGCTGAGCTGCTCGGCGTAGAGCCCGTAGGGGCATTTCTGCGGCGAGTTGCGGCCGATCGGCAGCGCCCCGGGAAGCGCCTCGGTCTCGAAGCCGTTGCCGAAGCCGGACATGTAGCCGGCCTCTCTCGGGTCGCGGGCAGCGCTCGAGGCGACAGTGGATCTAACGGAGATGTTCATCCTGCTCCTCCCGGTTCGATCTCAATGGTGCCTCAAGCGGCCGCGACGCAAATTAAGATCACGGCAAGGCGTTCGGCACCACTCCTCTCACATCGTGATAGGGCCGTGCGACCGGCGGCCTTGTGCGGTCGTACCCTGCGGGCGGTGCGTCCCTGAAGGTGCGGCTGCGGTCCACCAGGAAGTCGATCAGGTGGTTGCGGACGGCGGTGTAGCGGGAGTCGTGGTGGAGGTCGGTACGCACCCGGTCGGCGGGCAGAGGATTGACGACGATCTCGGCCACCTGGGCGTTGGGGCCGTTCGTCATCAGCACGATCTTGTCGGCGAGATAGATCGCCTCGTCGACGTCGTGGGTGATCATGACCGTGGTCTGGCCGCTGCTGGTGCAGATGCGCCGGGCTTCGTCCTGCAACGTGCCGCGGGTCAGCGCGTCGAGCGCTGAGAACGGCTCGTCCATCAGGAGGATCTTCGGCTCGATCGACAGCGCCCGCGCGATACCGACCCGCTGTTTCATCCCGCCCGACAACTCCGCCGGCTTCTTCAACTCCGCCCCGGCGAGGCCCACGAGCGCGATCGCCCGCCGCGCCCGCGCCTCCACCTCGTTCCGCGACGCGCGCGGCCAGCGGGACCGCACGGCGTAGGCCACGTTGCCCAGCGCCGTCCGCCACGGCAGCAGCGCGTGGCCCTGGAACACCACGGCGCGATCGAGGCTCGGCCCGGTGATCTCCTGGCCGGCCACGAGCACGGCTCCCGCGCTCGGCCGATCGAGCCCGGCTAGGATGTTCAACACGGTCGTCTTGCCGCAGCCGGAATGGCCGATGATGCACACGAATTCGCCTTGCTGCACCGATAGCCAGAGGTCTTCGAACACCGGCGGGCCGTCGCCGAACGAGCGGCCGATGCCCTCGATGGAAATGAGCGGCGCCACCCTCTACTCCGGGAAGGTCACGAGGCGTTGGCACCGTGCGAGAATCTGGTCGAGCGCCATGCCGACGAGGCCGATGACGATGATCGAGACAATCACGTGCGTAATCGACAGGTTGTTCCACTCGTTCCAGACGAAGTAGCCGATCCCCGTCCCACCCACAAGCATCTCGGCCGCCACGATCACGAGCCAGGCGATCCCGATCGAGATGCGCATGCCGGTCAGGATGGTCGGCGCGGCAGCGGGCAGAATGATGGTGAACGCGCACCGCACGGGTCCAACCTCGAGCGTATGCGCCACATTGCGCCATTCCTGCCGCACGCTGGCGACGCCGAACGCCGTGTTGATCAGCATCGGCCACAACGCGCAGATGAAGATCACGAAGACGGACGAGACGTTGCTGTCCTTGATCGTGTAGAGCGCCAACGGCATCCAGGCGAGCGGCGAGACCGGTTTGAGGATCTGGATGAACGGGTCGAGCGCGCGGTGCATCAGCGGCGACATGCCGATCAGGAAACCGGTCGGAATGGCGACCAGCACGGCCAACCCGTAGCCGACCGCGACCCGGCCGATCGAATACAGCAGCTGGATGCCCAACCCCTTGTCGTTCTGTCCGCGGATATAGAACGGGTCGCGCAGGATCTCGATCATCGACTGCGCGACGTCGATCGGCCCCGGCATCGCCGACTTGCCAGTGGTCGCCGTGATCCCCATCAGCTTGGCGTATTCCGGATCCATCGCCGGACCGGTCGGGCCGGTTCCGCTGACGGCAATCTGCCAAGCCAGGAGGAAGACGGCCAGGAGGGCGAGCGAGAGGAGCGGTGCGCGGAGCCGGGCTGTCAAATCGCGCGCTTGATCGGGAAGGAGGCGAGGTATTCGGCGGGCTTGGCCGGGTCGAACGTCTTGCCCATGACAACGAACGTCTTGGTGCTTGTGCCCGGCGGCGTTTGGCCCTGTTCGCGCATGAACTTCGCGGCGTCGGTCGCCAGGTAGATCTGCTCGGCGACCTGCTGGTAGTCGACGTCGCGCTTGAGTTGGCCCCAGCGCTGCATCTGGGTCATGATCCAGACGGCGAAGCTCTGCCATGGGAACGGGTCGAACCCGGCGCGATCGGGGGCCTTGACGACATTGCCCAGCCCATCTGCGTAGGTGCCGGTCAACGCTTGCTGCACGACGATCGGGGGCTGGTTGAGGTAGTTGGCGGGCGCGATCGCGTCGGCGATCTCCTTGCGGTTCTCGGCCTTGTTGGCATAGCCGGTCGCGTCGATGATCGCGCGGGACAGCGCCATGAAGGTGTTCGGGTTTTCGGCGATGAAGCTTTTGCTGACCGCGAAGGCGCAGCAGGGATGACCGTCCCAGATCTCCTTTGAGAGGAGGTGGATGAAGCCGATCCCGTCATAGACGGCGCGCTGGTTGACCGGGTCGGGGCCGAGAAAGCCGTCGATGTTGTCGGCCCGCAGGTTCGCGACCATGTCGGGCGGCGGCATCACGCGGAGCGAGACGTCGGTGTCGGGGTCGATGCCGGCTTCGGCCAGGTAGTAGCGCAGTAAGTAATTGTGCATCGAGAAGTCGAACGGGATGCCGAAACGCATCCCCTTCCACGTCTTGGGGTCGCGCCGCTCCTTGTGCTTGTTGGCCATGACGATTGCCTGGCCGTTTATGTTCTCGATGGCCGGTAGCTGCCAATCCTGCTGGTTCGAGCCGATCCCGAGCGAGATGGCGATCGGCATCGGCGAGAGCATGTGGCTCGCGTCGTATTCCTTGTTCATCGCCTTGTCGCGGACGATGGCCCAGCCGGCGGTCTTGACCACGTCCACGTTCAGGCCGTGCTTGGCGTAGAACCCCATCGGCTGGGCCATGATGATCGGCGAGGCGCAGGTGATCGGGATGAAGCCGATCTTCAGGTTGGGCTTTTCGATCTTGCCCGCGTCCTGGGCCAGGGCGGTCGCCGCGCCAAGCGGGAACGTCTCGGCCATGGCCGCCAGGACGGCGGTGGCGCCAACGGCGCGGAGCAGGTCGCGCCGCCGTGCCGCCTGGGGGATGGCGGCCCGGAACACCGCGGCGGCGACGGCCTCGTCGAGAGTTTCGGGAGACCGGCCGCAACCGCACCCGGCCGGGTGCCGGCCGAGATCGTCGATCGCCGCGCAGACGAGACCGCCGCTCACTTATTCGGCTGCCGCGGCCATCGTCCCCGCCATAACCGGCGCCCAGGGCGGGCCGGACTCGACGGGGAGGCTCGGATCGCGGCTCCATTCGTTGAACGACCCGAAGTAGAGACGGACATCCTCGACGCCAGCCTCCTTCAGCGCAACGAAGGTGTTGGAGGCGCGGGCGCCCTTGAAGCAGAAGAGGTAGACCGGCGTGCGCTTAGTGATCCCGACGCTATGGCACTCTGCCATGATCTCGTCCGGCGCCTTGAACATCGGTCCCTGCGGGGAGGGCTTCATCAAGCGATACCACTCGATCCATTTCGACCCGGGGATGCGTCCCTTGCGCGGGCAGAAATCGGGACCATACGGCGACGAACTCGTGCCGACCCACTCGTCCACGTCACGCACGTCGAGCTTGCAGATGGCGTCGTCGTCCAGAGCGGCGAGCATCTCGTCACGTCCGATCATGAAGCTGGTTCCGGTGTCGACTAGCGGGAAGGTCTTGGGATCCGGCGTCGTCGCCTCCGTGCTGATCGGCAGCCCGGCGTCTCTCCAAGCGGCGAAACCGCCGTGCAGCACCGCCGCCTTCTCGTACCCGAGGAACTGCAGCAGGAAGTAGCCGCGGCACGACATGCCGAAGCCAGTGTTCATGCTACCTTCGTAGATCACGGCCGTCTCGTCACCCGACAGCCCGGCCTTGCCGAACATCTCGGCGAACTTGCCTTTCAGCTCATCCATGCCCTCGGGCGTGGAAGTCGCGAGATAACTGAAGATGTCGTGCATGTTCACCGCGCCGGGGACATGGCCCGCGGCGAATGCTTCCGGCGCACGCGCATCGATGACCACGACGCCTGGCTTGCCGAGCATCGCATCCAACTCCGCAGGCGTGATCAAGACTTTTCCACTCATGATCGTCTCCTTCATGTGGATGAGAGTGCAGCGATCTCCTGGCGGAGATGACGGATCGACGGCGTGATGAGCGCGACGAAGTTGCCCTCACGCTGACGACGCTCGATGCCGGAGCTTTCCAGGTAGCCCCGGGCCCCGCCGTGCAGCACGCCGGCCTGAGTCGCCGCGAGCGTCAGTTCGCTGACCGCCAATCGCAAGCCGAGCACGGCGCGCATGTAGTCGCGCCCGCTGCCGGGCCGGTCGGCGAGGTCCGCCAACTCGTCTGTCAGCCGCGCTCCCTCGTCCTCGAAGAAGCTGGCGCCGTAGGGGAGATAGCGGTTGGTGTGGGCGTAGCTGACATCGTCGTGCCGCATCTGGGCGGCAGCGCCGGCGATCACGCCGAAGCCCATGCCGGTTTGCAGCAACACGAAGCCAGGCCGGATCCGCGGCATGATCTCATCGATCGGATCGGCCAACACGTCCGCATCCGGCAGGAAGGCGCGGCGGAACCGGATGCTGTAGGTGGCGGTTCCCTCGAGCGCCACGAAGTGGACGTTCTGCCGGATCTCCACGTTGTTCTGTCCGCAGCAGAACATCGCCATGACCCGGCGGTCGCCCGCATCGAAGACGGTGCCGAACCAGTGCCCGCCGCCGAGATTGGACACCCAGGGCAGCACGCCGGTGACGCACCAGCCGCCCTCGACTCGAGTGCCGCGGAGGCGAAAGGATTCTATCCCGGCCAGCGCCTTGACCGGGTTGGACAGTCCGGTGCCGCCGAGCGTGTCGCCGCTCGCGATCCCGGGCTGCAACCGCTCGCGCAAGGCCTGATTGGGCGTCTGTTCGAGGTACCAGCCGCATGTGTCCTGGCACCAGACGCAGAACGCGGTGGACATGCAGGTCTCGCCCACGGCCGCCATGGCACGGACGGCGGCCGCGATGCTTCGGCGGGGGAGGGCGGTGTGCGCTGCGAGATGGTTGGAGAACGCGCCGGCTTCGCCCAAGGCCCGCAGGCCGTCCCGCGGATAGAAGCCGTGCCGGTCGATCCGTTCCACATCGGGCGCGATCGACTGCGCGACCACGGCCCGGATCAGGCTGCCGGAGCCAGCGCCGCTTGGTTCTAAAGAAGCGGCGCCGATATCCATCAGCCGGCTGACACGTCGAGGGCTACGGGCTTGGTGAAGGTGTTGGCAACCGGCGACCAGGTTGTCGCATGGGCGATGAGTTGGTCCAGTTCGGCTTGCGGCGCATCCGCGTCCAAGTGCACCTTGACGCGGACGGCATCGAAGCCGACCGGCTTGGGCGAGACGTCACCAGTGCCCCAGACAGAGGTGATGTTGATATCGGCTTCCAGCTCGAGTTCAAGCGAACGGACGGTGATGTCGCGCGCGACGGCGTTGGCGTGGATGCCGACGGCCAGGCATGACCCGAGCGCGGCCAGGGCGGCCTCGGAAGGGTTTGGCGCCGTGTCGTCACCCAGCAGAACCGGCGGCTCGTCGACGATATGGGGAGGCAGGTTGCGGATCATGTTGAGGTGGCGGAACTTGCCTTCCGCGATGGTGCGGCATTTCACGGTTTTGATCGCGGCCGGGTTCTCACGGCCTTTGGCGATCAACCCTTCCAGGCCGGATTTATCGATCGGAGCGAGGCAGCCGGTGATCGCGGTAGCAGGCTTGGTGGCGGTAGCGCTCAACGGAGTTTCTCCTTTTTCCGGCCTTCGAGAACAGACCGGTCTGTATTGTGCATACTGCCCGATGTGCAAACCACGTGCCACGGTGTGCTCGGGTCGTTGGTGGAGCGAAGACGAGCAGTTGAGCGGACGATTGGCGAGATATGCCCGCGAAGTGTTCATACTCAGAGGAATATGCCTATGAACAAGGCGGCAACCGTACTCAAGCAGGAGGCTGAGGCTGTTCTGCCGCCCCATTTGCGGCTGGTCGCAGTGGCGCGGGAGATGTTTTGTCGGGACGGCATCCATGCGACCGGGATCGATCGGATCCTGAGCGCGTCTGGCGTGTCGAAGATGACGCTCTACACGCGCTTCGGCTCGAAGGAGATGCTTGTCCGCGAGGTGTTGCGGCAGGAGGGAGCGGACTGGCGGACCAGCTTCTTCGCCGCGGTGCTCAGGGCGTCGCCGGAGCCGCAGGAGCGCTTGCGCCGGGTCATCGTCGCGCTCGAGCCATGGTTTCGTGGCGATCGATTCTACGGCTGCGCGTTCATGAATGCCGTCGCCGAACATTCGAAAGGCGAGACCTGGCTGCGCAAATTAGCGCTGGAGCACCAGGCCGAAGTCATCGGCTTCCTGACGGAGCGTGCCGTCGAGGCGGGGTTCGACGAGCCGGGCGTGTTGGCCCGCCAGATCATGCTGGTGATCGACGGCGCGATCGCCGCCTATCTGGTGTCGGGCAACGCGGCGGTCTTGAGTGTCAGCGGTCGGACCCTGGCGGCGATCCTGGCGCAGGCGACCCGGCGCGACGACGGCTGAACTGCCGGGCCGCAAGCCCGCCTATGTTTCCGCGCCGCCGTTCACCGCGATCATCTGGCCGGAGATGAAGGCGCCTTCGTCGGAGCAGAGCAGCGCCACGACGGCCGCGACCTCGGCCGGCAGACCGGTGCGTCCGAGCGGCACGCCGATGCGCTTGGCCTGATCGGAGGTATCCGCCGCCTCCTCGCCGTCCTGGCGGATGGGGCCGGGGGAGACGGTATTTGCGGTGATGCCGTGCGGTCCGAACTCGACGGCGATGGCTTTGGCCAGGCCCCACCCGCCATGCTTGGCGGCGGCGATGTGGGCATAACCGTTCGCGCCGCGAATGGAGTTCATGCCGGTGAAGTTGACGATGCGGCCCCAGCGCCGTTCCATCATCCCGGGCAGGAAGGCGCGCGACAGCCAGAAGCAAGCACTGAGATTGACCCCCAGCACCGCTTGCCACTCCGCGTCCGTGATGCTCAGCAGCGGCTGGTGAGGGCGGAATCCGGCGTTGTTGACAAGGATGTCGATCGTGCCGAACCGATCGAGTGCGGCCGCCGCCAGGTCGCGCGCCTGGCCCGGATCGCCCACGTCGCCCATCGCGACCTCCGCCTGGACGCCGAGGGCCCGGGCTTCCTCTGCCACGGCGTCGCAGGCGGCCCGGTCGGACCGGCCGTTGACGATGACGTTGACGCCGGCCTGGGCGAGCCTCAGGGCGATGGCGCGGCCGATGTTGCGGCCCGATGCGGAAACGAAGGCGCTAAGTTGCATGATGTATTTCTTTCTCGGTTTGCGTCAGGCGTCCCGCTTGGCGGGCCGTTTCCAGGTCGCCGTGGCGTGAGCGAGCAGCGTGCCGTCCTCCGACCTGGCATGAGATTGCAGGAACGACACGGAGCGGCCCTCCCGCAGGAAGCTCGCGGCGCAGGCGACCAGGCCCGACGACACAGGCGCCACATACTGCACCTTCATCTCGAGCGTTGTCCCCGATCCGCCCGCACGGTGGAGGAGGTGGCCCATGGAGATGTCCATGGCGGTCGCGAGCACGCCCCCATGCAGCGTGCCTTGCGGGTTGAACAGGGCGGGGGTGACGGGGAACGACACGAGGCAGCCGCCTTCCGGATAGCTCACCGCCATGCCGAGCAGCCGGAGCAGGAAGAACGAGCCGAACTCCTGCCGATCGGTGGCCGACGCTCGCGCGAGCATCTCCTCGGCCAGACGCACCCTCTCGTTCATGCCCGTGCCGGCGCTCCCAGTGGCTGGCCGAAGCGATACAGGATCGGGGGATTGCCGACGAGGATCCATTGCCGTGTCGCCGCGTCCGGCCGCGACGATTGGAGGAGCTGCACGAGAACGGTGGCGCTTTGCTTGACGAAGCATGGCTTAGACGACGGGTCGGGCAGAACGACGACACTGCCGCGCCCTTGGCTCGGTACCAGCGCGCCGATCCAGGCGCGCCAACCCGTCATGGGTGCTTGGCTTTCATCGACACTCCCTCCGGCCGAAAGCCGTGTTACAGGCGCAGCCATGAGCAGCAATATGACCAAGATTGCCATTATCGGCTTCGGCGAGGTCGGCGGGATCTTCGCCAGTGATTTGGCGTCGCCCGGTGTCCGGCTTGCCGCCTTCGATACGGACCCGGTGGCGCAGGAGCGCGCGAGGGCGGCGGGCATCGGCGCGGACTCGCCTGCGCTGGCATGCGCGGGCGCCGACATTGTGTTCGTGTGCGTGACCGCCGGGTCGGTGCCAGCGGCCATGCGGTCGGTCGCCGCCGCGATCGAGGAGCGGCCCTATGTCGTCGACGTCAACAGCGTCGCGCCCGGCACGAAGCAGCAGGCGGGCCAGACGATCGAGGCGGCGGGCGGGCGTTATGTCGAGGCCGCCGTCATGGCCAGCGTTCCGCCCAAGCGGATCGCCACGCCCATGCTCCTCGGCGGCCCTCACGCCGCGTCGTTCAAGGCAGAGGCCGAGCCGCTCGGCATGGACCTCACGGTGTTCTCGCCCGAGATCGGGCGCGCTTCGTCGGTCAAGATGTGCCGCAGCGTGATGATCAAGGGGCTCGAGGCGCTGACGACCGAATGCATGCTCGCCGCGCGGCATTACGGCGTCGAGCAGGACGTGCTGCGGACGATGGGCGACACGCTGCCGCATTCGGACTGGCCCGGCCTGGCGCGCTACGTGATCAGCCGCGCGCTGATCCACGGCAAGCGCCGGGCCGAGGAGATGCGGGAAGTGGCCCGCACGGTCGAGGATGCCGGGATCGAGCCGATCGCCAGCCGCGCGATCGTCGAGCGTCAGGACTGGGCGTGGCGCCGGGGCGCCGAGATGGGGGCGGCGCGGAACGCCCCCGATCTCGAGACGCTGCTCGACGCGCTGACCGAGAGCATCAATCGCCAGAAGGCGGCCGAGTAGCTCAGCTCTTCGTCACGCTCCAGAACTTCGGGAAACCCTCGAGCACGTTGCCGATATTTGACCGGAACGATGTTGGCTGCAGGATTTGGCCGAGTTGGATGTGCGGGGCGTTGTCGAGCACGGCGATCTGCATGTCGCTGCACAGCGCCTTCTGGGTCTGGAGGTCCGGCGCGTCGAACCAGGCGGCCCGCTCGGCCTCCAGGGCGGGGATGGTCGGCCAGCCATACCAGGCGTTCGCGCCGTTGCCGCGGGTCAGGAACGAGACGGCCGGGTTGAGCGTGTCGGCGCCGCCGACCATGGACGGGAACACGCTCCAGCCGCCCTTGTCCACGCCCTCGCGATTGGCCCGGCGCTGGAACATGGTGCCGGCGTCCATCGCTTGGATGTCGACGTTCAGGCCGATGCGCTTGAACAGGTCGGCGCCGACCTGGGCCATGACGTTGTTCACCGGGTGGTCGGTCGGCTGCATGACCACGACCCGCTCGCCTTTGTAGCCGGCCGCCTGGATGGCGCGCTTGGCGGCTTCGAGGTCCGGCTCGGCGGGGAACCGGTCCAGCCCGGCCGTCGTCGCCATCGGCGTGCCGGGCGTGAACAGGCCGACATGGTCGCGCCACTGCGAGCGGTCACCGCTGAAGGCCTCCATGAACTCGCTCTGACGCGCGGCGGAGAGGGCGGCGACGCGGATCGCCTGGTTGTCGAAGGGCGGCTGCAACGAGTTGAACCGCAGGATTGGCATGACGCCGGTCTTGTCCTTCACCTCGAGCTTCAGATCGCGGTGGCGCCGGAGCAGCGGCAGCAGGTCGGGCGTCGGCACCTCCCACCAATCGACCTCGCCCGCCTGGAGCGCTGCCGCTGCGGTGGCCGGCTCCGGCATCGTGATCCACTCGACGCGGTCGACGTTGACGATCTTGGGCCCCGTGGTCAGGCCGGGCGCGCCGCCGCCGGGCCGTGGCACGTAACCCTCGAACCGCTCGTAGACGACGCGCGAGCCCGAGACGCGCTCGTTGGCGACGAACCGGAAGGGGCCGCTGCCCACGAGTTCCGTCAGCGCCTTGTTCGGCGGCGTGTCGGCCAGCCGTTCCGGCATGATGCAAGCCATGCTCGGGGCGATCTTGCCGAGCACGTCCGGCAACAACCGGTAGGGCCGCTTCATGCGGACGCGAACGATCTTGTCGGAGGGGGCGGTGATCTCGTCGACGACGGCGAACATCGCGCGCCCGGCCGGGTCGGCCGCGCCCCAGCGCTTCAAGCTGGCCACCACGTCGCGCGCCAAGACCGG
>Ga0326763_1000301_pt1 | contig 18417 bp, 20 predicted proteins | sample NORPS_P_FD_207671 | JGI IMG/M metagenome (GOLD analysis project Ga0326763, IMG submission 207671) | Hot spring water microbial communities from Norris Geyser Basin, Yellowstone National Park, WY, United States - NOR.PS_P | ecosystem: Environmental > Aquatic > Thermal springs > Unclassified...
TTCGCCGCATGGTGAACGCTTTCCTCAAACGGGCCCGCGATAAATACGGCGCGCCTGCCAGCCACGCGAAAGCCTGATCGAAATGGTCCACGCGCCCCCACGCTTTGAGACAACCGCTCCCATCCGCGTCAACCTTTACTCCGATACCCAGACCAAGCCCTCGCGCGCCATGAAGGAAGCGATGATGGAGGCCGAGGTTGGTGACGAGCAGTCCGGCGCCGACCCCACCACCAACGAACTCTGCGACCGTATGGCAGCCCTCCTCGGCAAGGAGGCCGCCGTCTTCATGCCCTCCGGCACCATGTGCAACGAGGTCGCCATCCTGGTGCAGTGCCGCCTTGGAGACGAGATTCTCGCCCACCCCCTTTGCCACATCCTCCATAGCGAGGGTGGCGCTCCCGCGGCGCTCGCCGGTGTCCAGATCACGCCGCTCCCCGACGAAGGCGGTCTTTTCACGGCCCACTCGGTTCGCGAGGCCATCCGTCCGAAAACCCGCAACGCTCCGCCCCAGCGCATGGTAGAGGTTGAACAGACCTCCAACCTCGGCGGCGGCCGCGTATGGCCTGTCGAACAGCTCGATGCCGTCGCCGAAGCCGCGCATGAAGCCGGCCTCGTCACCCATATGGACGGAGCCCGGCTCATGAACGCCGTTGTCGCCGCCGGGGTCTCGGCCGCCGAGATGTGCGCGAGCTACGACACCGTCTGGCTGGACTTCACCAAAGGTCTCGGCGCCCCGCTCGGTGCCGTTCTGGCTGGCTCGAGCGATTTCATCGGCGAAGCCTGGCGCTGGAAACAACGCATCGGCGGCGCCATGCGCCAATCCGGCATCTGCGCTGCCGCCTGCCTCTACGCGCTCGATCACAACGTCGACCGACTTGCCGAAGACCACGAGAACGCCCGCATCTTCGCTCGCGAGATCGCCCAGATCCCCGGCATCACCGTCGAGCGTGCCGATACAAACCTCGTCTTCTTCGACACGTCCGGAACCGGCATGACCGGCGCGGAACTGGCCGCCAAGGTTCGCGAACGAGGCGTTCTGTTCAGCGTCATGGGTAAATACCGCGGCCGAGCGTGCACCCATCTCGACGTCGACCGCGCCGGAATCATGGACGCGGCAACCGCGATCCGCGAAGCTGTAGCCTCAGTTTAACGGAGAAACGCAAAATGCGGATTCGCTCGACGCTCGCCGCCCTACTGCTGACCACAGCTTTGGCCCATGCCCAAGCCGTCTCGCCTCTCGGGGGTTCCACCAACAACGCAGGCAGTCCGCCGCCAGCCCTATCCGGCGCCGCAACAACACCCCCCTCCGCACCGGCCGCAACCAGAGCGACGCAGCCCCGACGCACACTTGACGAGCGGTTCGCTGCTGCCAACACCACGCATGACGGCAAGCTCACGCTCGACCAAGCCAAGGCCGGCCGCCTGCGGGCAGTCTCCCGTGACTTCGTCAGCATCGACAAGTCCAAGCGCGGCTACGTCACGCTCGACGAAATCAAGGCCTACCAAGCCGACCAGCGCGCCGCGCGTCGCGCCGCCCGCGACGCTAAGAAGTAGCGTAGTCTAACCCTCTCTCGGCCGCGGGAGAGGGTTAGCGCTTTCCCAACTGACCCAACAATGCGATAGCGTGGCCGACAGTCGCCAACCGTATCGCCGACCGATCTCCCGCAAACACCTTCCGTTCGCAGATCGCTTCCGAGCCGCGCCGAGCCGCGCCGAACCAAACCGTGCCCACCGGTTTCGCAGCGCTTCCGCCACCAGGCCCGGCTACCCCCGTTACCGAAACGGTCAAATCTGCCCGCGACCGAGCCAGGGCGCCTTCTGCCATCGCGCGCGCCACAGGCTCGCTCACAGCGCCATGCTCGACAATCATCTCCGCCGCAACGCCCAGCATCTCCGTCTTAGCCTCGTTCGAATACGTCACGAACCCCCGATCCACCACATCGGACGAACCGGCGATCTCCGTTAGCGCCCCAACAATCAAGCCCCCGGTGCAGCTCTCGGCTGTCGCCAACGTCAGCCCGGCTTCCCGCAGCGCCGCCAGCAGAGCCGCCACTTCGTCTTGTAAACCTGTCCCGATCAAATCCCGCTCCCAACCGCCCATACCAACACCGGGTGCGGCAACGCCACACCCTCGCGCGCCCGATAGATCATCACGCTCTCGACGATCCGCTGAACATAATTCCGGGTCTCGTCGAACGGGATCAACTCAACCCAGTCTGTTGGGTCGATCGCCCCCGCAGCTGGATCCCCCAGTGACGCCACCCAATCCCGCGCCCGGGTCGGGCCCGCATTGTAGGCGGCGAGAGCCGGAGGAATCGCCCCGAACCGGTTCAGCTGAGACCCCAGATACGCCATGCCGAGCCGCACGTTCGCGCCCGCATCCGTCAGCTTCCCCATAGTCTCCCCTAGTGATCGCGCGACTTGCGCCGCGGTCGCCGGCATGAGCTGCATCAGCCCTAGCGCCCCGCTCGGGCTCCGGGCTTCCGGATCGAAGCTGCTCTCCTGCCGGATGACCCCCAGCGCCAACGCGCGCTCGACCCCGCCCGACGCGATGTCCACGTTATCAGGCCATCCCGCCTCCGGCATCATAACCCCGTCGCGCCCCGCCACCCGGGCAGCCGCAACCGCCTGATCCGGCAATCCCAGTGTCGTCGCGAAGCGCGCGACGATGGAATGCCCGGCCGGGTCCGGCTGCTGCTGCGCCAGCGCGCTGAGGAAAGGTCTCGCCTGCGCCTTCAGCCCCCATTCGACCAAAAGAACAACTGCCCGCGCCATCTCCGACCCGGTGAATGTCACGGCCCGCTCCTCATCCCATCCCGGATCCTCGAGTGCTCGGATTCGTTGGACCAGCCCCGCGGCACCCTCGCCTGACGCCAACGCGGCCAGCTGCCCATAGTAAGTCGTCGCCCAAACCGCTGCCCCGCGATAAGCCGCCTGCGCCGCCTCGGGCTCGCCCGCCGCCAGCAAGGCCCGTCCCAACCAGTATTGCGCCCGTCCCTGGCTGATGGCGGCCCCCGATTCAGCCGCTAACGCCTTAAAGTGCGCGACTGCGTCCAGCGGCCGATCGAGCCGTCGCAGTGCGATCCAGCCGGCCAGAAACGCCGCATCCCCACGGGCAACCCCGCCCGGCAGTGCCGCAACCGAGTAAGCCAACTGATCCTCGCCCGCGCGGAGCAGCTGCCGCACGAGCGCGTTTCGTTCATTCCAAAACGCACTCCGCCGCTTCGCAGGGGCCGCCAACTCGGCTGCCGCCCCGCGCTCCAACCAAACTCGCGCCGCGTCGCGATCGCGATGGGCGCGCCGATACCAGCGTGCCAGGTCCAGCACCATCCCCGGCTCGCCCTGCTCCGCATCGAATACCGCAGCTACCAATTTCGGGGCCGCCGCATCCTCACGTTTCAGCGCGAGCCAGGCCTCCGCCATCGGCCGCATCGCCGGCTCGACGCGCACTGCCTGGCGCGCCAACGCGCCGCCTGGAGCCGCGCTTTCGCTCCAGGCCAGCCGCTCGAACCGGGTCGCCTGCAACCCCGGCCCAATCGCCGGGCCCCAGCGCTTGAGGAACGCAATCTCCGCTGGGGCATCGGTGATCCCCACCGCCCAGGCCCGTCGTGCCATGTCGTCTCCCGGCGCCATGGCCGCCGCACAACGGAGCAGGGCAGCTACGGTCCCCGGCTCACGGCGCTGGCACAGCGCGCTCACGACCCGGTCGTCGCGCTCACGCGTTAGCGCATCGGCATAGCGCCGCGCCAATACGCCCTGCTGGGGCCATCCAGCATCGGCATCCAGCGTTTCCAGAAGCGTGCTCGCGCTCGCAGCGCCCGGGGTCAACGCCCTCAGATACCCGACCAGCCTTGCAGTCACTGGATCCGCAGCGGTTCGGGCAGCAGCCTCCGCACGGTCCCAATCTCCGGCCCGCACCGCTGCCCCAACATCGCCTGCCCAGCCGACGGTCGGACAGATCAGTAGTCCCAACACAATGACGACGACCCGGCGCATGGTCCCCATCTACCCGCAACCCGCTCATCCGACGACGGTCTTGCGAGACACCTGCCGGATGCATAGGTTGACCGCTCGCCTTTGCAGAACGGTTACGAATTATGTTCAAGGGATCTTTGGTCGCCCTCATCACGCCCATGCGGGACGATGGTGCGATCGACGAGGCGGCCTTCCGCACGTTCGTCGACTGGCAAATCGACCAGGGCACGGCCGGCATCGTCCCCGTCGGCACGACCGGCGAATCGCCGACCCTCGACCACAGCGAACACAAGCGGATCGTCGAAATGGCGGTTGAAGTCGCGGCCGGCCGCGTCCCCGTTATCGCCGGCGCCGGCTCCAACAGCACGGCTGAAGCAATCGAGCTGACCCGGCACGCCAAGCAGGCTGGCGCCGACGCGGCCTTGATCGTCACGCCCTACTACAACAAGCCGACGCAAGAAGGCCTGCACCTCCATTTCAGAGCCATTGCCGACGCCGTCGATCTCCCGCTGATTATCTACAACATTCCCCCGCGCAGCGTCGTCGACATGAGCGTCGAGACTATGGCGCGCCTTGCCAAGCACGCAAACATCGTCGGCGTGAAAGATGCCACGGCCAATCTTGCCCGCCCGCTCCACACCCGGTCGGCGTGCGGCCCCGGTTTCTGCCAATTATCGGGCGAGGACCATACGGCCTTGGCCTTCCTTGCCGCCGGGGGGCACGGCTGCATCAGCGTTACCGCAAATATCGCTCCTCGCCTCTGCTCTGAAATGCACCAAGCGTGGCAGAATGGCGAAACTGAACGAGCAATATCCATTCAGGATCGCCTGCTGCCCCTCCATGACGCGCTTTTTGGGGAGACCAGCCCCGGCCCCGTCAAATACGCCGCAAGCCTTCTCGGGCATGGCAGCGCGTTCTGCCGCCTGCCGCTCGCCCCGCCCGCCGAACCGACCCGCGCGCGCGTGCGTGACGCCATGCAGCGCATCGGGTTGCTCAACTAAGTGGCTTCGCCGAAGGACAAGAAAAAGTCGGGCCTGATCTCCCACGGGATAGCCGCTCAGAACCGAAAGGCCCGCTTCGACTACACGATCAAGCAGACCGTCGAAGCCGGGTTGGTGCTGAAGGGTCCCGAGGTCAAATCGCTTCGCCATGGCCGCGCCACGCTCACTGAGGCTTGGGCCGGCGAGCGGGAAGGGGAGATGTATCTCTTCAACTGCTACATTCCCGAATACCAAGCCGGCGTTCTCTCGCGCTTCGAACCCCGCGCGCCGCGCAAGCTCCTGCTCAAAAAGAAGCAGATGGGTGAGTTGATGGGCGCCACCGCCCGTGACGGCCTGACCGTCGTCCCACTCCAAATCCACTTCAACGACAAGGGCGTAGCCAAGGTCCTTCTCGGTGTGGGCGAAGGCCGTAAGAAAGCCGACAAGCGCCAGGCCATCGCCGCCCGCGACTGGGCGCGCGATAAAGCGCGTGTCATGCGCGACCGAGGCTGAAGGGGGGCAACAGGTTGCAGCTGTGTCTGAGCCTCGCGCTCGGAACCCTCGCCCTGTGCTGCGCCGCGCTGATCAACGGCGGCCCGGTCATGTATCCGGACACGCTCAACTACTTGACCGATGGCCATAATCTGATCCGCCTGACCGCGCCCGACAACACACGACCGGTCTTCTACGGGTTGGCGATCGAGTTCCTCCACGGCGAACGTTCCGCGTGGCCCGTCATCGTTGCCCAAGCCCTCATCGTCGCCCATCTCGTCTACCTGACCGCCCGCTCGGTCCTGGGCGGTATCGGCCCGCTCTCGCTTCTCGTCATGCTCGGCCTGATCGCCTTTCTGAGCCCGGTCTCCTGGTATGTCGCCCACCTCCTGCCGGACATCTTCGCCGGCATCCTGGGCCTGAGCGTGTTCTTGCTCGTGTTCCAGCGCGAACGGCTCAGCCGCCTCGAGCTAATCTACGTCGTCCTGCTCACTGTTGCCTGCGTGTGCTTCCACCTGACCGACATCGTCACCGGGGGCCGCCCTCTGCGGCGGCGCCTGGATCGTCCGGCTGGTCTGGCGGACGGGGAGGCCCGCGCTTGCGAGCTTTGCGTACCTTCTCGGCGTCGTTGCCCTCCTGACCTCGTCGGCGGTACTCTACCAACGCCTGACGCTAGCGCCGAAAAGCCCGCCCCATTTGATGGCCCGGCTCATTGCCGACGGTCCCGGCCGCGACTACCTCGAGCAAGCCTGCCCCGTTCAGCATTACTTCGTCTGCGCCGACCTCGACCGGTTGCCACGGACCGAAAACGGGATCCTCTGGAAATACATGGCCAAGCTCAGTGACGCCGATGGTCGGCACTTCCGCGCGGATGCTGGTGCGATCGTAGAGGGCACCTTACGTAATTTTCCCCTCCAGGTCGCGCAGCACATGCTGCTCAATACCGCGCGGCAGTTTGTCTCGATCGAGTCTGGAACGGAGATGGACCCTTATTGGTGGGCGCACTTCACCCAGCCGGCGTTTTTGGTTCACGACGTCCAGGGCACGCTCCAGCAGAGTGGCGAGCTCGATCCTCTTCTTTCCGGCCTCAACGTGCTGGACGCGGTCTTCGCCCTGGCGAGCGGCATTGCATGCGTCGTGCTGTTCTTTCGCCTGCGCGACCCCAACATCCGCGCTCTCATCGCGACGGTCGCGCTCACTCTTCTCGCCAACGCTTTCGCCTCCGGTGCGCTGGGAGGCGTGTTCGGACGCTACCAAGGCCGGGTCATATGGCTGCTCCCGACCGCAGCCATGATCGCCGTCCTGGCCCTTCGACGCTCACCGCGATAGGCGCTCGACCAGCGCCGCAACGACGTCTTCGAACATCGCGGTGGTGAGTAGCCCGGTGTTCGTATTGTAACGGGACACATGATACGAGTCCGCCAGGACCAGCCCAGTGGGGAGTTCGACTACCTGGCCATGCCGGAACTTGAGACGGCTGACCGAGAGCCCCACCGCCCGCAACAGGGCGCCATGCGCCACTACCCCGAGCGTCAAAATGGCGCGGACATTCTTCAGGGCCGCTAATTCGGTCGCGAGGAATTGGTTGCACGTCCGGATTTCGATCGGCAGCGGCAGGTTGGCGGGCGGCACGCAGCGAACCGCGTTCACGATCCGCACCCCACGCAGAACCAGCCCGTCATCCGGTCTCGCCTCGAAGTGTCCCTCCGCCAAACCGAATTTCAGCAACGTCTCGAAGAGCAGCGTCCCGGCATAGTCGCCGGTGAATGGCCGCCCTGTCCGATTGGCCCCTCGAACGCCCGGCGCCAGGCCCACGATCAGCAGCTTCGCATCCAATGGCCCAAAGCACGGCACCGGAGCATTGAACCACTCCGGATGACTGGACCGGTTGAGCTCTCGATACTCGACCAGCCGCGGGCAGAGCGGGCAATCCGGGAGCGGAGCCCGCCCGCCCACGCTGGCCTCAGTCTTCATCGGTGCCGGAGCCCGGCCGCGTTGACCGGTCGGCAACCCGCCGCGTGAATGCCGGCGCGATATCTGCCAACTCGATAAATTGGTCCGCTTGGCGGCGCAATTCGTCGGCCACCATCGGCGGCGTCGTCCGCACCGACGACACGACCGAAACGCGCACGCCGCGCCGTTGCACCGCCTCGACCAGTCGTCTGAAGTCGCTGTCCCCGCTGAACAGGACCGCATGGTCCAGCGACGGCGCCAACTCCATCATGTCGACGGCCAGCTCGACGTCCATGTTTCCCTTCACGCGCCGTCGCCCGGTGGCGTCCGTAAAATCGCGGGCGGTTTTGGTCACCAGGTAGAAGCCGTTATAGGCGAGCCAGTCGGTGAGCGGCTTCAGCGGCGAGTACTCTTCGGTGTCCAACAGCGCGGAATAGTAGTACGCCCGCACCACATAGGAGCGATCACGGAAATACTGCAGCAAGCTACGATAATCGACGTCGAATCCGAGGTTGCGCGATGCCGCGTAAAGGTTCGCGCCATCGATGAAGAGGGCGCAGCGCTCGTTGCTTTGGGTCGTCACAGGCTTTCCTCGCCCCAACGGGCAAATCCTGTCTCTACCGCCGCGCGCAGCAGGAGAAAAGGGGCGCCATGACCGACATTATCCTCGTCGCGATCGGGTCTAACCTGCCGGATGCGGAGGGTCGTTCGCCGCTCGACCTTTGTCGCTGGGCCGTCCACCGCCTCGCCGCTCAACCCGGCCTCAGTCTCGACGCGGTATCCGCCTGGTATCGGACCGCTCCCGTGCCAGCTTCCGACCAGCCCGACTTCATCAATGGCGTCGTCCGCCTATCCGGCCTGCTCGACCCGCTTGCCCTGCTCGGCCTCCTACACGAGATCGAAGCCGAGGTCGGCCGCATCCGCAGCGTCGCCAATGCCGCCCGCATCCTCGACCTCGATCTCCTCGCCGTCGGAGCGCGAACCATCAGTTCCGCCGGCCTCATTCTCCCGCACCCGCGCCTGGCCGAGCGGGCCTTTGTACTCTATCCGCTTTGCGACGTTGCCCCGGAGTGGCGGCATCCGACGCTCGGTCGCACCGCGCTACAACTACGCGCAGCCCTGCCGCTGCAGCGGATTGAACGTCTTCTTGCGTGAAGACTCCTTGCTCTTGGGCACTCATGCCCTTACTTAAGCCTTTCGCACTGCAATATACCGGAGTTTGGCGCATGGCGCGCGTAACCGTCGAAGACTGCGTCCAGCGGATTCCGAACCGCTTCGAACTCGTCCTGCTCGCTGCCCAGCGGGCGCGCAACCTGAGCCGCGGCGAGGAGATGACGCTCGATCGTGACAACGACAAGAACCCGGTCGTCGCCCTCCGCGAGATTGCGGAAGAGACGATCGAGCTGTCGAAGCTCGAGCAAGACCTCATCAAGTCCCTGTCGCGTGCCCCGGAGCCCGAGCCGGCTGACGAGGAAGTGCTTGATCTGATCCCGACCGATCAGAACATCTTTGGGCTTCAGGATGTCTCCGCCGAAGAGGAAGCCAACAGTCTGCCGGTCGACGAACTGTCCCCCGACGACCTCGAAGCGGCGATCGAGGCCGAACTCGGCGGCCGGTCACGCCGCTGACGACTCGCTAACGGATGGAAGGGCGACCGACCCAATTTCATTCTCGGCCCAATTACGCGCCGGACGGTACAAGCTCGCCCGAAACAGCACCCGGTCGCCCCGACATCGTCCGGCACGTTGAGCTAATCCAAAAAATTCGGGCCTACGATCCTGACGCGAATTTCGAGAAGATCGACGCCGCCTACATCATGGCGAAGGAGGCGCATGCCGCCCAGACCCGTGACAACGGTGACCCCTACATCACGCACCCGCTCGCCGTAGCCGATATCCTCGCCGGTTACCGACTCGACACTGCCAGCATCGTGACGGCGCTTCTTCACGACGTCATCGAAGATACCGGCGTCACCCGCTCGCACCTCGACAAGGCGTTTGGCGTCACCATCGGCGGGCTCGTGGATGGCGTCACCAAGCTGACCCGGCTCGAACTCCAATCCGATCGGACGAAGCAGGCGGAGAACTTCCGCAAGCTGGTTCTCGCCATGAGCAAGGACATCCGCGTCCTGCTCGTGAAGCTCGCCGACCGCCTCCACAACATGCGGACCCTGCACTACGTCCGAAAGCCCGATCGCCGGCAACGCATCGCGCGCGAGACGATGGAGATCTACGCGCCGCTGGCCGAGCGCATCGGCATGGACGCGGTCAAGACCGAACTGCAAACCCTTGCTTTCGCTCAGCTCGAACCCGAAGCCTTCGACACTATTCAGGCACGCCTGAACTTCCTCCGCGGCCAGGGCGCCGACGTCATTGAGGAGGTCCGCAGCGAGTTGATCCGTGTCTGCACCGAATATGGCGCTCCCCCCGTCAGCGTGACCGGCCGTGAGAAATCGCCGTTCTCAATCTGGGAGAAGATGCAGCGGCGCAATGTCGCCTTCGAGCAGCTGTCCGACATCATGGCTTTCCGCGTCGTAATGCCGACTAGGGACTCCTGTTATGCGGCCCTGGGCGCCATCCACGCGGCTTTTCCTGTCATCGCCGGCCGCTTCAAGGATTACATCTCCACGCCGAAATCAAACGGCTATCAGAGCATCCACACCGGGGTGACGCTGCGGGAACCGCGCAACCAGAAGATCGAGGTGCAGATCCGCACCGTCGACATGCACGCGATTGCCGAAGCCGGGGTCGCCGCCCACTGGCTCTACAAACAAGACGACGCCTCCGCGAGCGACCTGCAGAAGTTCCGCTGGGTGCAGGACCTGCTCGAAATCCTCGACAACTCGCAGGCTGCCGATGATTTCCTCGAGAACACCAAGCTCGAACTCTACCAGGACCAAGTCTTCTGCTTCACGCCGAAAGGCCAGCTGATCCAGCTTCCCCGCGGCGCGACCCCGATCGACTTCGCCTACGCCGTCCATAGCCAGGTCGGCGACACCACTGTGGGCGCCAAGGTCAACGGCCGCCTCCTGCCGCTGCGCCACGAGTTGCAGAACGGCGATCAGGTGGAGATCCTGACCGCCCGGGGCGGCACTCCTTCGCCGGCATGGGAACGCTTCGTCGTCACCGGCAAGGCTCGCGCCCGCATCCGCCGCTACGTCGCGCAGCAGCAACGCCAGAACAACATCGATGCCGGGCGCGCCGCATTGGCCCGGGCCTTCCGGCAGGAGGGCGTCGACGGCTCGGAGAAGGTCCTCGACGCGGCCCTGAAGGGCCTGAAGGCGGCAAGCCTCGACGACCTCTATGTTGCCGTCGGCAACGGCAACATCGGTCCCAAGGACGTGGTCCACGCCGCGTATCCCGAGTTGCGGAACTCCCGCTCCTCGCGCATGTCGCCGAACCTGACATCCCGGCCCCAGCGGGTTACCGCCCGGGACGACATGGCGATCACCGGGCTGATCACCGGCATGAGCGTGCACTACGCCGGCTGCTGCCATCCTCTGCCGGGCGATCGCATCGTCGGCATCGTCGCCACCGGCAAGGGTGTCACGATCCACACCAAGGATTGCCAAACGCTCGAGAGCTTCGCGGCGACCCCGGAACGCTTCATCGACGTCGATTGGGACACGGCGTTCGTCGCTGCCCGGTCCGCCACTCACACGGGGCGGATCAGCGCCATCGCCGTCAATGCGCCGACGGCGCTGGCGACCATGACCAACGCCATCTCCAAACAGGAGGGCGCGATCACCAACCTCAAGATCGTCAACCGCCAGCAGGATTTCTTTGAAGTTCTGGTCGACGTCGAGGTGCGCGACACGAAGCACCTCGCGAACGTCATCGCCGGGCTCCGCGGGGCGTCGGGTATTACCCAGGTCGAGCGCGCCAAGGGATGAGCCCGTGATCATCGGCCTCGGCTCGGATCTCTGCGACATCCGACGCATCGAGCGCGTGCTCGACCGGCATGGCGACCGCTTCCTCCAGCGTGTGTTCACCCCGGTCGAGCGCGCCCGTGCCGCCCGGCGCACCGCCGCGCTCCGCGCCGGAACCCTCGCCAAACGGTTCGCCGCCAAGGAAGCCTGCGCCAAAGCGCTCGGCACCGGCTTCCGCCAGGGCGTTTTTCACAGTGATCTCGGTGTGATCAACCTATCGTCGGGCCAACCGGCGTTACGCCTGACCGGTGGCGCGGCCGACCGCCTTCGCGCCATCACCCCGCCCGGCCAGGGCGCCCAGCTGGTGCTGACCTTGACCGACGAGTATCCCTACGCCTTTGCTCAGGTGGTGATCTCGGCTGTTTCGCTACCGTGACACCGGGTCGGTTCCTTGACACGACCGGGTCGCGTCGGCTTCATCCGCCAACTTTGAAGTAGGCGCCCGCCCCAATGGCCAAGTCCGTGGCTAAGACCAAACCCAATGGTCTGGCCGACAACATTAAGACGATCGTCTACGCGGTCCTAATCGCCGTTGTGATCCGAACGGTGGCGTTCGAACCGTTCAATATCCCGTCCGGATCCATGATCCCCACGCTGCTCGTCGGCGACTACCTGTTCGTCTCGAAATACAGCTACGGTTACTCCCGCTACTCGATGCCGTTTTCGCCCGACCTGTTCAGCGGCCGGATTCTCGGTCGCGTCCCCACCCGAGGCGACGTCGTGGTGTTCAAATTCCCCCACGACACCAGCATCGACTACATCAAGCGCGTGATCGGCCTGCCCGGCGACAAGATCCAGGTCAAGGCCGGCCAGCTCTACATCAACGGCAACTTGGCGCCGCGTAAACTGGTCGGCGAATACGTCGAGAACGACGAGGGGCGCCGCACGATCGCGACCGAATACATCGAAACACTCCCGAACGGCGTCCAGCACCCGATCCTGAAAGAGCAGGACGTCGGCTACATGAACAACACCCCGGAATTCCAGGTGCCGGCGAACCACGTCTTCGTCATGGGTGACAACCGCGACAACTCGAGTGACAGCCGGGTGATGGATTCGAGCGGTGTGGGATACGTGCCCATGGAAAACCTGGTCGGCCGTGCCGAATTTCTCTTCTTCTCCGTCGATGGGCGTGCGCCGTTTTGGCAATTTTGGGAATGGCCGATGGAAATTCGCTGGAGCCGGCTCCTGCACGGGATCAGCTGACCCGCTTCGAGCAAGCCGAGGAATTGCTCGGCCACCGCTTCGCCAACCGGGGTTTGCTGGCGGAGTCGCTGACGCATCGGTCGGCGTTGCAGCCGAAGCGGCGAGGCAAATCTCCGGTCAACTCTAATGAGCGGCTGGAATTCATCGGCGACCGTGTGCTCGGGTTGCTGGTGGCGGAATGGCTTGTCGAGCGCTTCCCGCTGGAGCCGGAAGGCGCGCTCGGTCGCCGCCATGCCTATCTCGTCTCGCGCCGCGTCCTGGCCGAACTGGCCGACCGCGCCGGGCTGTCCGAAACGCTGGACATCGGCGTCAGCGAAGCCAAGGCTGGGGTGGGACACCTTGCCAACGTGCTGGCCGATGCTCTGGAGGCGCTCATGGGGGCAGTGTATCTAGATGCCGGTCTCGACCCGGCCCGCGCCTTCATCCGACGGATCTGGGGCCCGGAACTCGACGCCATGGCCGAACCGCCGACCGATCCGAAAACCGAGTTGCAGGAGTGGCTGATGGCGCGCGGCCTGCCTCTGCCGGAATACCGCGTCACCTCTCGCTCGGGCCCGCCGCACCAGCCGGAATTCCACATGGTCGCCGCCGGTGGCGGGCAGGAAGGCAGCGGCGCGGCCGGCAGCAAGCGCCTCGCCGAGCGTAATGCCGCCGCCGACCTGTTGGCGAAGCTACGCGCATGACCGAATCGAGCTGCGGTTTCGCCGCCATCGTGGGAGCCCCCAACGCCGGCAAGTCCACTCTCCTGAACCGCCTCACCGGCGCCAAGCTCTCCATCGTCAGCCCGAAGGCGCAGACGACGCGCTTCCGCGTGCTCGGCGTGCTGATGCGCGGCCCGGCTCAAATCCTCCTGGTCGACACGCCCGGCATCTTCCGCCCCCGGCGCAAGCTCGACCGCGCCATGGTCAAAGCGGCCTGGACGGGCGCCGAGGATGCCGATCTGACCCTGCTGATCGTCGATAGCCGGGCAGGGGCCACAGAAGACGTTCGCGAGATCGCGGCCAACCTGGCCACCCGGAAACGCCGGGTCTGGCTCATCCTGAATAAAATCGACTTGATCGAGCGCCAAGACCTCCTTCCGCTCACGGCCGCCATGCGCGAGGCAATTCCGACCGAGCAGACCTTCATGGTCAGCGCCGCCAACGGCGATGGCCTCGATCGCTTGCTGGACGAACTCGCCATGGCGATGCCCCCCGGCCCGCATCTCTACCCCGACGACGACCTCACCGACCTGCCGGACCGCCTGCTCGCCGCCGAACTGGTCCGCGAACAGATCTTCATGCAAACCCATGAAGAAATCCCTTACGGCGCCACGGTCGAGACGGAGAACTGGCAAGAGCGTCCCGACGGCTCGGTCCGCATCGATGCGACCGTCTACGTCGCCCGCGCCGGCCACAAGGCCATCATGATCGGCGACGGCGGCAACCGCATCAAAGCCATCGGTGCCAAAGCCCGGCGCGAGCTGACCCGGTTGCTCGAGCGCCCCGTCCACCTATTCCTCAACGTGAAGGAACGCGCCGGCTGGGACGAGGAGGGCGCCCGCCTGCGCGCGATCGGGCTCGAGCCCGACTAGCACGGCGATGGAGTGGGAGGCGCCCGCGGTGGTGCTCGACGCCCGGGCCTACGGCGAATCCAGCGCGCTCGTCAGCCTGCTGACCGAAGAGCATGGCGTCTACCGCGCCCTCGCACGCGGCGGCGGCAGCCGCGCGCAGGCCTCGCTCTGGCAGCGCGGCAATCTCGTTCAGGCCCGCTGGGTCGCCCGGCTGCCGGACCAGCTCGGGAACGTCTCTGCGGAACTCATCCACGCCGGAGCCGCCGCCGCGATGGACGACCCTCTCCCGCTCGCCATTCTCGCCTGCGCCTGCGCCATCGCCGACGGCGCGCTTCCCGAGCGCGAGCCGCATCCGCTCGCCTTCCTCGGCCTGGTCCAGATCGTGGCGGCGTTGCCCAGCATCGAGGACGCGCTCCCTCTTCTCATCCGCTGGGAGGCCACGCTGCTCGCCGAACTCGGTTATGGGCTCGACCTCTCCGCATGCGCCATCACGGGCGCGACCACCGGCCTGGCTTTCGTCTCCCCCCGCACTGGGCGGGCGGTCGCGCGCGAGGCGGCCGGCGTGTGGGAGAGCCGGCTGCTCCGCCTGCCGGGGTTCCTGGTGGGCGCCAACAGCGCGGGACCCGGCGATTGGCGCGATGGCCTTGCGCTGACGGCGCACTTCCTCGCCCGCGACGCGTTCGGCCAGCAGCACCGCCCGCTGCCTGCGGCGCGAGACGCGCTCTACGGTCTGGTCTTGGCGCTGCCCGACGTGTAGGGCACCGGCATGCCAGACGATCTTGCCGGCGCGATTCAGGACACCAAGCTCGCAGACGCGCTCTCAGAGCGCTACCTCGCGTACGCGCTCAGCACCATCATGTCGCGCAGCCTGCCCGACGTGCGCGACGGCCTCAAGCCGGTCCACCGCCGGCTGATCTACGCGATGCACCAGCTCCGGCTGGACCCGGCCTCCGGTTTCAAGAAATGCGCCCGCGTCGTCGGTGACGTGATCGGCAAATACCATCCGCACGGCGACGCGTCCGTCTACGAAGCGCTCGTCCGGTTGGCGCAGGAATTCGCCGCCCGCTACCCGCTCGTCGAAGGCCAGGGCAATTTCGGCAACGTCGACGGCGATAACCCGGCCGCCATGCGATACACGGAGGCGCGGCTCACCGAGGTCGCCCAGGCGCTCCTGGCCGGCATCGACGACGACGCGGTGGATTTCCGGCCCACCTACGACGGCGAGGAGAGCGAACCGCTCGTTCTCCCCGGCGGTTTCCCCAACCTGCTCGCCAATGGCGCCGCGGGGATCGCCGTCGGTATGGCGACCAGCATACCGCCCCATAATGCCGGCGAGGTCTGCGCCGCCGCGATCCACCTGATCCAGCACCCCGAAGCCACCACCGCCGATCTGCTGGAGCACATCAGCGGCCCCGACTTCCCGACCGGCGGCATCCTGATCGAAAGCCGGGAATCGATCCTGAACGCTTACGAGACCGGCCGCGGCGGCTTCCGCACCCGCGCCCGCTGGGAAGTGCAGCGCGGCAAGCTGGGCATGTGGCAGGTGATCGTCACCGAGATCCCCTACCAAGTGCAGAAGTCGAAGCTGATCGAGCAGATCGCGGAACTGCTGGAAGCCAAGAAGCTCCCCTTCCTCGGCGACATCCGCGACGAGAGCGCGGAAACCATCCGCCTCGTGCTCGAGCCCAAGACCCGCGCCGTCGAACCCGAGATCTTGATGGAAACGCTGTTCCGCGCCACGCAGCTCGAGACGCGCTTCTCGCTCAACATGAACGTGCTCACGGCCGACCACACCCCCATGGTGCTGGGCCTCCGCGGCGTCCTGCGCGCCTGGCTCGACCACCGGCTGATCGTGCTGGAGCGCCGCTCCCGCCATCGGCTCGCCGCGATCCAGCGCCGCCTCGAGATCCTCGATGGCTACCTCGCGGTGTTCCTCAATCTCGACGAGGTCATCCGCATCATCCGCGAGGAGGACCACCCGAAACCCGCCCTCATCGCCCGCTTCGAACTCACCGACACCCAAGCCGAAGCGATCCTCAACATGCGGCTCCGCTCCCTGCGCCGCCTGGAGGAGATGGAGCTGCGCAAGGAGCATCGCGCTCTGTCCCGGGAAGCCAAGGAGCTCGAAGCGCTGCTGCGGGAAGAGTCGCGTCGCTGGGCAAAGATCGAGTCCGAGCTTCTGCAAACGAAGGAGAAGTTCGGCTCCGGCCCGCTGGGCGACCGCCGCACCACGATCGGCGACATGCCTGCCCCGATCGATGTCAACGCCGACCACCTGGTCGAGCGCGAGCCCATCACTGTCATCCTCTCGCAAAAGGGCTGGATCCGCGCGGTTCGCGGCCACCTCGCGGATGGCAGCGAGCTGAAGTTCAAGGAGGGCGACGCGCTCCGGATGCTGGTCCCGTGTCAAACCACCGATCGACTCTGCCTGCTCGGAAGCGCCGGCCGCACCCATACCCTCCGCGCCGGCGACCTCCCGCGCGGCCGTGGCGACGGCCAGCCAATCCGGGTCGCGGCCGAGATGGGCAACGACGATGACGTCACCGCGCTGTTCGTGTGGCAGGAAGGCCGCCGCTATCTCCTCGCCAGCGACGCTGGCCGCGGCTTCCTCGTCGCCGCCGCCGACCTCATTGCCGAGAAACGGACCGGCAAGCAGGTACTCAACCTCAAGCCCGGCGAGCGCGCGCTGCTCTGTATCCCCGAGGAGGGAGACCACGTCGCAGTCATTGGCACCAATCGCAAGCTCCTGGTGTTCCCTCTCGACCAGCTGCCCGAGCTGTCCCGTGGCGCCGGTGTGTTGCTGCAGCGGTACAAGGACGGCACCCTGGCCGATGCCAAGATCTTCCGCCTCGCCGACGGCCTGACCTGGCGCCTCGGCGAGAAGATGCGCACGGAAATCGACCTGCGCCCCTGGCTCGGCGACCGCGCCCAAGCCGGCAAGCTGCCGCCCAACGGCTTCCCCCGCTCGGGCCGTTTCAACTGATCCTGTTCGGTGCCCTTGCGGCATCACACTTTGCGACTCACCGGCCGATGTGGCAGATGCGCAGCATGCTCACTCGTCGTGTCGCGTTCGCCTCCGCTGCGCTGTTGCCGTTCGCCGGTCGGGGGGCTCGCGCCCAGGACCAGAGTTTCGCCCGTTTCGTGGATGGCGTCATGGCCGAAGCGCGCCGGGCCGGGATCCATGATGCCACATTGCGGGCCGCTTTCGCCGGCGTGGCGCCGAATAGCCGGGTGATCGAACTCGACCGCAATCAGCCCGAGTTCAAGCTCACCTGGCCCGAATACCGCGCCAAGGTGCTGCCGGAGTCGCGTATCCAACTCGCCCGCCAGAACTTCGCCCGCCAGCGCGATCTCCTGCGCGATGTCAGGCGCCGCTTCGCCGTCGACCCGGCGGTCATCATGGGCATTTGGGGCATCGAGTCGAATTTCGGCTCCACCAAGGGCAATTACCGCCTTGTCGAGGCGCTCTCGACGCTCGCCTGGGAAGGCCGCCGGGCCAGCTACTTCCGCAAGGAATTGCTCAACGCGCTGCGCATCCTGGACAGCGGGGATGTCGGCCCGGCCCGCCTGACCGGCGGGTGGGCCGGCGCCATGGGCCAACCGCAGTTCATGCCGAGCTCATACCTGACCTATGCGGTCGACTTCGATGGCGACGGCCGCCGCGACATCTGGGACAGCCTGCCGGACGTGTTCGGTTCCATCGCCAACTACATGGCCCGGAGCGGTTGGCGCGATGGGGCGCCCTCGGCCCAGCCTGTCCAGGTTCCCGCCTCCATCGATTCCGCAATTGCCAACCGCGATGACCGCCGCCCGCTCGGCGCCTGGATGGAGATGGGCGTGCGCCGCGACGACGGCTCGCCCTTCAGCCGCTCGGACGTGCAGGGGGCCCTGATCATCCCCACCGGGGTCGCGCCCGGTCAAGGTTTCATGGTCTACCCGAACTTCAACGCGATCCGCCGCTACAACCCGTCCGACTTCTACGCGCTCGCCGTCAGCCTGCTGGGCGATGCGGCCGTGATCTGATGCGCTGGTGGCTGCTGCTCGCCGCCGCGCTCGCCGGCTGCAGCCATCGCGCGTCGCAGAACACGCCCGCTCCGTCCATCCACTACGTCACCGGCGCGCCCTACGAACTGGGCGGTGTGTGGCACTACCCACAGGAGCAGTTTCGCTACGAGGCGACCGGGATCGCCGAACGTCTGCCGTCTTCCCGCGGCCTGACCGCCGACGGGGAGCGCGCGGACACCCAATCGATGACCGGGGCGCACCCGACCTTGCAGTTGCCGGCCATCGTCGAGGTCACCAATCTGGAGAACGGTCGCCAGATCAGGATT
>Ga0326763_1000305_pt1 | contig 18163 bp, 16 predicted proteins | sample NORPS_P_FD_207671 | JGI IMG/M metagenome (GOLD analysis project Ga0326763, IMG submission 207671) | Hot spring water microbial communities from Norris Geyser Basin, Yellowstone National Park, WY, United States - NOR.PS_P | ecosystem: Environmental > Aquatic > Thermal springs > Unclassified...
GCGGGGCACGGCGGCGGGGTTCGCGAGCCAGCTGCGCAACGGACAGGTGCTGGTCACCTGCGCGGCGGGGTTCGCGGTGCTGTTCTCGATCGTGGCGACGTTCACGTTCGCGAACCTGCTGCTCGCGGCGCCGCCGTACGGGCTCGGGCCGGCGGAGCTCGGCAGCATCTTCCTGACCTATTTGCTGGGAGCGGTGGTCACGCCGGCGGCGACGCGGTTCGCGCAGCGGTTCGGGCGGCGGCTGACGATGCTGGCGGCGGGTTTGGCGGCGGGGGCCGGGCTGGTGCTGACGCTGGCGCCGTCGTTGGTGCTGATCATCGCCGGGCTGTCGCTGGTGGCGCTGGGGGTGCTGACGGAGCAGATGCTGTCGATCGGGTATGTCGCGGTGGCGGGGGAACGGGCGCGCTCGACGGCGGTGGGGCTGTATGTGACGTCGTATTACGTGGGGGGGAGCCTGGGGGGGATCGCACCGGCGTGGATCTGGTCGCATGCGGGCTGGCCGGGTTGCGTGGGGCTGGTGCTGGCGGTGCAGGGGGCGGCGGTGCTGTTGACGTGGGTGGCCTGGCCGCGGGGGATGGCTTTACGTTAGGGTTCGCCGCCCAATGTGAGGGCGGGTCGGAACAGGATACCGTGCAGCATGAACGTCGCTTTCAAGCCGGAATTCGAGAAGTTCGCCGTGGGCCAGCCGGTCTCGCGCAAGGAGGACCCGGTGCTGCTGCGGGGCGAAGGCCGGTATTCGGACGACATCAACCTGCCGGGGCAGCTCTACGCGGTGTTCGTGCGGAGCCGGTATGCGCACGGGATGCTGCGCGGGATCGATGCGAGCGAGGCGGCGGGGATGCCGGGGGTGCGGGGGGTGCTGACGGCGGCCGACCTCGAGGCGGGGGGGATCCAGCCGATGCCGGCGGCGGGCGGGACCAATGCGGACGGGACGCCGACGGCCAAGCCGCGGCAGATGGCGCTGGCGTCGAGCAAGGTGCGGTATGTGGGCGACCCGGTGGCGGTCGTGATCGCCGAGACGGCCAAGCAGGCGCGCGATGCCGCGGAGACCGTGATGCTGGACATCGAGGCGCTGCCGGCGGTGACGACGGCGCGGGCGGCGATCCAGCCCGGCGCGCCGGTGCTGCACGACGAGGTGCCGGGCAACGCGTTCCTGCACTATCACCACGGCGACACGGCGGCGGTGGACGCGGCGTTCGCGCGCGCGGCGCATGTGACGTCGCTCTCGATCCGCAACAGCCGGATCGTGGTGGCGGCGATGGAGCCGCGCTCGGCGGTCGGCGTGTTCGACGCGGGGAGCGAGCGGTTCACGCTGCGGCTGGGATGCCAGGGCGTGTTCGGGATGCGGCAGATGCTGAAGGACGTGCTGGGGGTGCCGCGGGAGAAGCTGCACATCCTGACGTTCAACGTCGGCGGATCGTTCGGGATGAAGGCGTCGGTTTATCCGGAGTATCCGTGCGTGCTGCTGGCTTCCAAGCGGTTCGGGGCGCCGGTGAAGTGGACGGATGAGCGGTCGGACAGCTTCCTATCGGACAGCCATGGGCGGGACCACGAGACGGAAGCGTCGCTGGCGCTGGATGCGGACGGCAAGTTCCTGGCGGTGCGGCTGACCGTGCTGGGCAATCTCGGGGCGTATCTGAGCAACGCGACGACGCTGCCGCCGACGACGAACACGACCAAGAACACGATCAGCGTGTATGCGACGCCGCTGATCGAGGTGACGTCAACCTGCGTGTTCACCAACACGACGGCGGTGGGCGCCTATCGCGGGGCGGGGCGGCCGGAAGGCAATTACTACATGGAGCGGCTGATCGACACGGCGGCGGCCGAGATGGGGATCGACCGGATCGATCTGCGGCGGCGCAACCACATCCGGCCGGAGCAGCTGCCCTACAAGGCGCCTTCGGGGATGAATTACGACAGCGGCGATTTCCCTGCGCTGCTGGAGCGCGCGCTGGAGATGGCGGATTGGGACGGGTTCGCCGCGCGCCGGGCGGAGAGCCGGAGCCGGGGCAAGCTGCGCGGGCGGGGCGTTGGGCAGTATCTTGAGGTGACGGCGCCGCCGGCGCCCGAGATGGGCGGCCTGCGCTTCGAAGAGGACGGGACGGTGACGATCATCACCGGGACGCTGGATTACGGGCAGGGCCATGCGACGCCGTTCGCGCAGGTGCTTTGCGACCGGCTGGGGGTGCCGTTCGAGAAGGTGCGGCTGCTGCAGGGCGATAGCGACCAGCTGATCGCGGGCGGCGGGACCGGCGGGTCGAAGAGCATGATGGCGAGCGGAACGGCGATCGTGGCGGCCTCGCTGCTGTGCATCGAGAAGGGGCGGCAGGCGGCGGCGCACCTGCTGGAGGCGGCGGTGGCGGACATCGAGTTCGAGCGGGGCCGGTTCACCATCGCGGGGACGGATCGCGGGATCGGCATCATGGAGGTGGCGGCCCGGTTGCGCGACGCGCCGGGGCTGCCGGACGACGTGCCGCACACGCTCGATGTCGAGACGACGGACGAGTATGCCAATTCGGCGTTCCCGAACGGGGTGCACGTGGCCGAGGTGGAGGTCGATGCGGAGACCGGGGAGGCGGAGGTCGTGTCCTACAACATGGCCAACGATTTCGGGGTGGTGATCAACCCGAAGCTGGTCGAGGGGCAGGCGCATGGCGGGGTCGTGCAGGGGATCGGGCAGGCGCTGCTGGAGACGACGGCGTACGACGACGACGGGCAGCTGATGACGGGGTCGTTCATGGACTATGCGCTGCCGCATGCGGAGCATGCGCCCCGGATGGCAGTGCAGAGCCATCCGGTGCCGGCCAAGACGAACGTGCTCGGGGTGAAGGGGTGTGGCGAGGCCGGGTGCGCCGGGTCGCTGCCGGCGGTGATGAATGCGCTGGTGGACGCGTTGCGGCCGCTGGGGGTCGTGCATCTCGACATGCCGGCGACGCCGCAGAAGATCTGGGCGGCGATGCAAGCGGCGTAAGCGGGGTGACTGGCCGGGAGACGCTTCGATCGTCTAGATAGCGGTATGGATACACAAGCCGTTCTCGACCGGGTCGACGCCAACCTCCAGGAATCGCAGCAGCGCTGGTTCAGCCTGCTGCGGATACCGTCCATCTCGGCGCAGCCGGCGCACGCGGCCGATTGCCAGGCGGCGGCCGAATGGGTGCGGGCGCAGCTGGCGGGGATGGGGTTCACGGCGGCGGTGCATGGGACGGCGGGGCATCCGGTGGTGCTCGCCCACCACGACGGGGCCGGCGAGAACGCGCCGCACATGCTGTTCTACGGGCATTACGACGTGCAGCCGGCCGAGCCGCTCGAGCTGTGGGACCATCCGCCGTTCGAGCCGACGGTGGTCGAGGGCCCGCACGGGGCGCGCGTGTATGCGCGGGGTGCGGTCGACGACAAGGGGCAAGTGATGCTCTGGCTGGAGGCGCTGCGGGCGTGGGTCGACGAGACGGGCGGGCTGCCGGTGCGGGTGACGGTGCTGGTGGAGGGCGAGGAAGAGGTCGGCAGCCCGAACCTGGAGGCGTTCCTGGCGGCGCACCGGGCCGGGCTCACGGCGGATGCGGCGGTGATCAGCGACACGGGGATGTGGGACGTGCGGACGCCGGCGCTGACCACGCGGCTGCGCGGGCTGGTGTATGCGCAGGTGACGGTGCGGGCGGCCGAGCGGGACCTGCACTCGGGGATGTTCGGCGGGTCGGCGCTCAACCCGATCAACGCGCTGACGCGGATCCTGGGCCAACTGCATGACGAGCAGGGCCGGGTGCAGCTGCCGGGGTTCTATGACGGGGTGACGGAGCTGGCGCCGGAGCAGGCGGCGGCGTGGGACGCGCTCGGGTTCGACGAGGCGGCGTTCCTGGGCGGGATCGGGCTGTCGACGCCCGCGGGCGAGACGGGGCGCTCGGCGCTGGAGCGGCTGTGGGCGCGGCCGACGGCGGATGTGAACGGCATTTGGGGCGGCTACCAGGGGCCCGGCAGCAAGACCGTGATCGCGGCGGAGGCGGGGGCGAAAGTGTCGTTCCGGCTGGTGCCGGGGCAGGACCCGGAGCGGGTGGCGGAGGGCCTGCGGCAGTTCGTGACGTCGCGGGCGCCCGAGGGGGTCCGCGTAGAGGTGGAGGTGTTCAGCGGGGCGCCGGGGATCGAGATCGAGGCGGCGGGCCCGGTCCTGCAGGCCGCGCGGCAGGCGCTGGCGGCGGAGTATGGGCGCGACGCGGTGCTGATCGGGTGCGGCGGGAGCATCCCGGTGGTGGAGAGCTTCCGGCGCATGCTCGGGATGGACTCGGTGCTGATGGGGTTCGGGCTTGAGGACGACCAGGTGCACAGCCCGAACGAGAAATTCGAGGTCACCTGCTTCCACCACGGGATCCGGAGCCACGCGCGCTTGCTGGGGGAACTCGCAGCTAGATGTTGAGCCGGATCGTAATTAGTCTTTAATAGAGCGATTATCCCGCGAACGGGACGCGAGGCTAAAATGCGCCAAGACAAGGCGGCAAAACGCACCGAAAACATCGTGCAGCTGCAATCTGCGCGGCAGCCCGCTCCGCCGCTCGGGTTGGAGATCCAGCGCCCGCAGGCGGTGCAGCCGGTGCCGTTCGAAAGCTGGGTGGCGGCCGGGGATCGGATGGCCGCTTCGTTGCTCAGCGGCACCAAGCGGCTGGTGCTGACCGGCCCCGCGGGCACCGGCAAGACGATGCTGGTGGAGCGGGTCGCCCGCATCCTGCGCGCGGCCGGGCGGACGGTCACGGTGCACCTCGCCGACGCTGATCCCGCTCCGGCCGAGCCCGATGTCATCCTTTGCGTGGACGAGGCCGACCGGCTGCCGGCGCCCAAGCTGAGGAGGCTACTCGACGGTTCGGAGGGGACGGTCGTGCTGATCGGCCTCGAGAGCCTCGCGGGCCGGTTGCCGCCGAAGACGGCGCAGGTGACGCTGGCGCCACTGGGCCTGGCCGAAGCGCAGCGTTTCATCGAGCAATGGCTCGCGGTCAATGAGCGCGTCGCGGCTCGCCTGGAAAAGGACGCCATGCCCGCGCTGTTCGAGCTGTCGGGCGGCGTGCCGCGGTTGCTGACGATTCTGCTGAGCGCCGGGGCGTGGCTTGCCAAGAGCAGCGGCGCGCCGGTGATCGGGGCCGCGCATTTCCGGGAGGCGGCGGCGCTGCGGTCGGTCCTGTCGGAGCCGGCAGAGGGGGAGAAGGCGGAACCGCGCCAAGCTGGCCGGCACTGGGGCGCGTGGGCTGCGGTCGCGGCGCTCGCGCTCGTGGCAGGAGCCGCTGTGCCCATCGTGCCCCATCTGTTCCCCGCGGAGACCGAGCAGGCGTTCGGGCACGCCAGGGATCTGGCCAGCCGGGCGGAGCGGTGGCTGCGGCCGGAGCCGCCACCCCCAGTGCAGCCGGCGGTGGCGGTCCAGGCGCCCGTTGCACCGCGGCCGGCGCCGATCACCACCGTGAAGCTGGAACCGGCGCAAGTGGCGATACCGTCGGTCTCGCCGCCTGCCCCACTGCCGGAGGTGGCCCAGCCGGCACCGGCCGTTCACCAGGAGGTCGCGCCGCCACCGGCGGTCACGCCGACCGTCGCAGCGGCAGGGGTGGCGCCGGAGGTTCTGCCGGCCGAGACGGTGGAGTTCCTGCTTCGCCGCGGCCGCGAGATGATGAAGCTGGATGATTTCTCGGCGGCGCGGCTGCTATTCCGCAAGGCGGCGGAGGGCGGGAGCCCGGAGGCGATGCTCGAGCTCGGGCGCACGTACGACCCGGATGGGCACAACGAGCCGGGCGCGGCCGGGCTGTTCGACCGAGACGAGGCGCGGCGGTGGTATGTGCGGGCTGCGGCGGGCGGCAACGAGACGGCGGCTCAGCGACTGGCCGCTCTCCCGCATTAGGATTTGGTTAACGTTTTCGTCTCATCGTAGGGATCAACTCGTCAAAACCGCGACGAAATCCCGAAAGCGAGATGATGGGCAGCCGCAGCAATGAACGGGGCCGCCGGTCTCTAACCGGCCATGTCGAGCACTGGCGTCAGTTCCGGCGGCAGGGGCGATTCGTACGGCGTCGCGGCCAGGCGCGACTGGTGGTCGGCTTTGGCGCGATCGAGCAGGGCCGGGTCGCTGAGCACGTCGACGGCGGTGCCGGCCATGGTCTTGGCGGCGTGGACCATGCCCTTGTGGGCGAGCGGGCTTTTGCCCTGGCCGGTCAGCTGCCAGGAGTGGCCTGGCGTGCCGATCGCGTAGGTGGCGCCCCGCATCTGCACGGTGGGCACGGCCCAGCTGACGTCGCCGACATCGGTGGAGCCGACGCCGCCATCCCCCCTCGCCTCCAACGGGACGATGCGGTCGCAGAGCGGCGCATCCGACAGCGGGACGCCGGCGCGCTGGTGGGCGCCGGCGATGTCGGCGGGGCCGACGGTTTGGCGGAAGGCCTCGGCCAGGGCGCGGTCGGCGTCGTCGAAGGGCGGCGGGCCGAGGCGCTGCAGGTTGTCGAACATGGCGCGCTCGAGCGGTGGGTTGGCGAGCAGGTTGCTCATGCCGCTCACGACCCGGCGCTGCATGCGGGTCTCGGTCATCATGGCCGCGCCGTCGGCGATCTGGTCGACGCGCCGGGCCAGGGTTTGCAGGGCCGGAAGGTCGGCGGCGCGGACGATATAGCGCAGCGTGGTGGTGGCTTGGACGACGTTCGGCGCGACGCCGCCGGATTCGAGGTGGGCGTAATGGATGCGCGCGGAGGATGGCATGTGCTCGCGCAGGTAGTTGACGCCGATGTTCATCAGTTCGGCGGCGTCGAGGCCGCTGCGGCCGAGTTCCGGCGCCTCGGCGGCGTGGGCGGCGCGGCCGACGAAGCTGTAGTCGGCCTGCAGGATGGCGAGCGAATACGGCACGTTGACGCCGGCGAAGGCGGCGGGGTGCCAGGAGATGGCGATGTCGACGTCGTCGAACACGCCGTCGCGCACCATGAAGGTCTTGCCGGCACCGCCCTCTTCGGCCGGGCAGCCGTAGTAGCGGACGCGGCCGGCGACGCCCTGGGCCTGCAGCCAGTCCTTGACGGCGGTGGCGGCGAGCATGGCGCCGGCGCCGAGCAGGTTGTGGCCGCAGCCATGGCCGGGGCCGTTGCCGAGCGGGCGGTGTTCGGCGACACCGGCTTCTTGGCTCAGGCCGGGGAGCGCGTCGAACTCGCCGAGGATGGCGATGACCGGGCCGCCCTCCCCTGCCTCGCCCATCACCGCCGTGGGCATGCCGGCAAGGCCTTCGGTGACGCGGAAGCCCTCGGCGCGGAGCCTCTCGGCATGGGCCTGGGCCGAGCGCACCTCCTGGAAGTTCAGCTCCGGGATGTCCCAGACATGGTCGGAGAGCGCGATGAATTCGGCCTGCTTGGCGTCGACGAGCCGCCAGATCGTTTCGGTGTTGTGCATGAGCGTCCTATCCCGGTAGGGCCAGGCTAACCCGGCAAATCCAAACCCGCTACAGGAAGAGGACACTCCGATGGACATCAGCACGAGCCTTCCGGCACCGCCGCCCACCCATCCACCGGCGGGCGCCGCGCCGCCGGGTCCCGCGACGGAGCCGGCAGCCGGGACGAAGCCGGGCGAGCCGGCGGGAAGCAAGCCGAGCGCCCCGGCGCCCGTGATCCATCCGACGGTGCAGGACTACATCAGCATCGACCATTGCCTGATGCTGCTGCGCCAGGTTTGACGGGTTAGGCGGCGAGCTTGTCGAGTTCGCGGATGACGCTCTCGCCCATGACGGAGGTGCCGACCTTGGCGGTGCCGGGGCCCATGACGTCGGCCGTGCGCAGGCCGCTGGCCAGGACGTTGGTGCAGGCACGCTCGATGAGGGCTGCGTCCTCCTCCATGGCGAAGGAGTAGCGGAGCAGCATGGCGAAGCTGAGGATCTGGGCCATCGGATTTGCGATGCCGCGGCCGGCGATGTCGGGCGCGCTACCGTGGATCGGCTCGTAGAGCGCGCGGCGGCGGCCTTCGTGATCGACGGCGCCGAGGGTGGCCGAGGGGAGCATGCCGAGGCTGCCCGTCAGCATGCTGGCCAGATCGGAGAGCAGGTCACCGAACAGGTTGCTGGTGACGATCACGTCGAACTGCCGCGGGTTGCGGACGAGCTGCATGGCGCAGTTGTCGGCATACATGTGCGACAGCTCGACATCGGGGTATTCGCGGGCCCCGAGCGCCGTGACGGCCTCGCGCCACATCAGGCCGGAGACCATGACGTTGGCTTTCTCGACCGAGGTCACGCGGTTCTGGCGCTTGCGGGCCAGCTCGAAGGCGACCCGGGCGACGCGATCGATCTCGTAGGTGGTATAGACTTCCGTGTCGTAGCCGCGGCGGGTGCCGTCGGGGAGGGTTTCGACGGCGCGGGGCTCGCCGAAGTAGATGCCGCCGGTGCTTTCGCGGACGATCATCAGGTCGAGGCCGCGGACGATGTCGGCTTTTAGGGTGCTCGCGTCGACCAGCGGGTCGAGCACGATGGCGGGGCGGAGGTTGGCGAACAGGCCGAGCTCCTTGCGCAGGCGCAGGATGGCGAGCTCCGGGCGCTTGTCGAAGCCGAACTTGTCCCAGCGGGGGCCGCCGACAGAGCCGAACAGCACCGCGTCGGCGTCCTTGGCGGCCTGGATCACGTCCTCGGTGATCGGCTCGCCGTAATGGTCGATGCCGGCGCCGCCAACGAAATCCTCGCTGAAGGAGAAGCTGACGTGGCGGCGGCGGTCCATCCAGTCGATGACGCGGCGGACTTCGCGCATGACTTCCGGGCCCACCCCGTCGCCCGGGAGAATCAATAGGCGCTTATTGGCGGCCATCAGACGGTGATACCGGGAAACCAGGGTTGCTCGGCGGTGCGATTCCCCTCGAAGCCGTCGATCTTGGTGGCGCGCTGGAGAGTCTGGCCGATGTCGTCGAGGCCGTTCAGCATCAGGTGCTTGCGGAACGGGTCGATGGCGAAGGCGATTTCCTCGCCGCTCGGGCGGATCACGACCTGGCGGACGAGGTCGACGGTGATGCGCGCGTTGCCGCCGAGCCGGGCGTCATCCATCAGCTGGTCGCAGATCTCGCGCGGCAGGGTCACCGGGAGGATGCCGTTCTTGTAGCAGTTGTTGTGGAAGATGTCGGCGAAGCTGGGGGCGATGACGCAGCGGATGCCGAAGTCGAGCAGGGCCCAGGGGGCGTGCTCGCGCGACGAGCCACAGCCGAAATTCTCGTGGGCGACGAGGATCTCGGCGTGGCGGTAGGGGGCCTGGTTGAGTACGAAGTCGGGGCGCTCCTCGCCGGCCGGGCCGTAGCGCAGGGTGTCGAACAGGTGGACGCCGAGGCCGGTGCGCTTGATGGTTTTGAGGAAGCGCGCGGGGATGATCTTGTCGGTGTCAACGTTGGCGAGCGGCAGCGGGGCGGCGATTCCGGTCAGTTCGGTGAAGGCTTGCATCAGCTCAGCTCCCTTACGTCGGTCAGATGGCCGGTGACCGCGGCGGCGGCGGCCATGGCGGGAGAGAGGAGATGGGTGCGGCCGCCGGGGCCTTGACGGCCTTCGAAGTTGCGATTGCTGGTGCTGGCGCAGCGCTCGCCGGGCTTGAGCTTGTCGGGGTTCATGCCGAGGCACATGGAGCAGCCGGCCTCCCGCCACTCGAAGCCGGCGTCGAGCATGATGCGGTCGAGGCCTTCCTGTTCGGCCTGCTGTTTCACGACGCCGCTGCCGGGGACGACCATGGCGCGGACGCCGGGGGCGACCTTCTTGCCGCGGACGATCGTGGCGGCGGCGCGGATGTCTTCGATGCGGCCGTTGGTGCAGGAGCCGATGAAGACGACGTCGACGGGCACGTCGGTGAGCTTGGTGCCGGGGGTGAGCGCCATGTAGTCGAGCATGCGGATCATTTGGGCGCGGGCGGCGTCGTCGGTGACGGAGGCCGGGTCAGGGACGGTGCCGGTGATGGGGAGGACGGCTTCGGGGTTGGTGCCCCAGCTGACCATGGGCGCGATGGCGCCGGCGTCGAGATGGACGACCGTGTCGTAGTGGGCGCCGGGGTCGGAGGGGAGCGTGCGCCAGTAGGCGACGGCGTGATCGAACGCGTCGTCCTTGGGGGCGAAGGGGCGGCCCTTGATGTAGGCGAAGGTGGTGTCGTCGGGCGCGATCATGCCGGCGCGGGCGCCGGCCTCGATGCTCATGTTGCAGATCGTCATGCGGCCGGCCATGTCGAGCGCGCGGATGGCTTCGCCGGCGTATTCGATGACGTGGCCGGTGCCGCCGGCGGTGCCGATCTTGCCGATGATGGCGAGCACGATGTCTTTCGCGGTGACGCCGGCGCCGATCGTGCCGTCGACCTGGACGAGCATGTTCTTGGCCGGCTTCTGCAGCAGCGTTTGGGTGGCGAGCACGTGCTCGACCTCGGAGGTGCCGATGCCGAAGGCGAGCGCGCCCATGGCGCCATGGGTGCTGGTGTGGCTGTCGCCGCAGACGATGGTCATGCCGGGCAGGCTGATGCCCTGCTCGGGGCCGATGATGTGGACGATGCCCTGGCGGGTGTCGTTGATGGGGAAGAACGGGACGCCGAAATCGGCGACGTTGCGCTCGAGCGTCTCGACCTGGACGCGGCTTTCCTCCTCGCGGATGGGCTCGCGGCGGTCGGTGGTGGGGACGTTGTGGTCGACGACGGCGATGGTCGCGTCCGGACGGCGGACCGTGCGGCCGGCTAGGCGCAGGCCCTCGAAGGCTTGCGGGCTGGTCACCTCATGGACGAGGTGGCGGTCGATGTAGAGGACGCAGGTGCCGTCCTCCATCCGGTCGACGACGTGACTTTCCCACACCTTGTCGAACAGCGTCTTCGGCATCTGGTCCCTAACCTTCAGGCTTCCGCGGGGCTCTGCCCGCGGAATGGCTTCATCACTCGGCCGCGGCGGCCGGGGCAGCGTCTTGTTTCTTGGGCTCGGTCACGTCGCGGGCGCGCTCGGCGATGCGGGCAGATTTGCCGCTGCGGCCGCGGAGGTAATAGAGCTTGCTGCGGCGGACGTCGCCGCGGCGGACGACGGCGATTTCGGCGATGGTCGGCGCATAGAGCGGGAAGACGCGCTCGACGCCCTCGCCGTAGCTGATCTTGCGGACGGTGAAGTTGCTGCCGAGGCCCTTGTTGGAGCGCGCGATGCAGACGCCTTCGTAGGCCTGGACGCGGGTCCGTTCGCCTTCGACCACCTTGACCATGACGCGGAGGGTGTCGCCGGGCTGGAATTGCGGGACGGCGCGGGCTTCGGTGAGGCGGGCGATCTCTTCCGCCTCGAACTTCTGAATGATGTTCATCGTAGTGTCCTCTCTCGGGTCTTTGTTACGGCGCAGCCTGCGCCGTGTCCATCAGGGCTTGCCACAGATCGGGTCTGCGGCTGCGGGTGAGTTCTTCGGCCTGCCGGCGGCGCCAGGCGGCAATGGCCGCGTGGTGGCCGGAGAGCAGGATCTCGGGGATGGCGCGGCCCTGCCAGACGGCGGGGCGGGTGTATTGCGGGTATTCCAGCAGGCCGGCGCTGAAGCTTTCGTCCTCGGCGGAGGCGGCGGCGCCCATGACACCGGGCAGCAGGCGGACGCAGGCGTCGAGCAGGACGAGGGCGGGCAGCTCGCCGCCGGAGAGCACGTAGTCGCCGATGCTGACCTCCTCGGCGCCGCGGGACTCGAGGAGCCGCTGGTCGACGCCTTCGTAACGGCCGCAGAGGAGGCGGACGCCGGGGCCGGCGGCCAGGGCGCGGACGCGGGCTTGCGTGAGGGCGGGGCCGCGGGGCGAGAGGTAGATAAGCGGACGCTCGTCGTCGGGGCCGATGGCGGCGTCGAGCACGTCGGGGCGCATGACCATGCCGGCGCCGCCGCCGAACGGGGTGTCGTCGACGGTGCGGTGCTTGTCGGACGCGGCGGCGCGGATGTCGCGGATATCGAGGTCCCAGCGTGTGCCGAGCGCCTTGCCGGCGAGGGAGTGGCCGAGCGGGCCCGGGAACATCGCGGGGAACAGGGTGAAGACGGTGGCGCGCCAGGTCATGGGGCGCGCTCGGCGGCGGCGGCGGGGCCGAGGCTCGCAGCCGGGCCCTCGGGGAGCACGGTCTCGAGCGGCGGGACGACGGTGAGGCGGCCGGCTTGGATGTCGACGGAGGGGACGCAGGCTTTGGTGAAGGGAACGATGAGGCCGCCGGAGAGCTCGAGGCTCGGGCCGGCGCCGTAGTCGTGGATCTGCAGGACCCGGCCGAGGGCGGCGCCGTCCGCGTCGACGGCGTCGAGGCCGACGAGGTCGGACCAGTAGAAATCGTCCTCGTCGGCGGGCGGTAGGCGATCGCGCTCAACGTAGAGCTTGGCGTTGACCAGGCGTTCCGCGGCGGTGCGGTCGGGGAGCGGGTTGCCCGCGGCATCGCGCAGTTCGGCGATGCCGTCGCCGCGCCAGGCGAGCGACCAGGCGCGGCCCTGCTCGTCGAGCAGCGGCGCGTAGCCGGCCAAGTCCGCCTCGGCGTAGGAGTGGACATGCACCAGGCCCCGCACGCCGTGCGGGCGGCCGATGACGCCCATCAGGATGCGCCCGCCCGTCACCACTTAGCCCGCGGCGGCGGCCTTGGCGCGCTCTTGGGCCTTCTTCTTCGGCGCGGACTGGATCGGCTGCTCGCGGTAGGCGGGCATCGGGGCCAGGCCGGCGTGGCCGAGGAAGCGGGCGACGCGGTCGGTAGGCAGCGCGCCTTCGTCCATCCAATGCTGGATGCGGTCGTTCTGCAGGCGGATGCGCTCGGCGTGATCGGCGGGCAGCATCGGGTTGTAGCTGCCGACCTTCTCGAGGAAGCGGCCGTCACGCGGGCTGCGGCTGTCGGCGACGACGATGTGGTAGTAGGGGCGCTTCTTGGCACCGGCGCGGGAAAGACGGATTTTCAGGCCCATAAAGTGTTTTCCTCAGAGTAAAAGTTAATAGGGGCGACGGCCTTGCATGCTTTTCGGCATGAGGGCGCCCATGCCTTGCCGCATCAGACCCTTCTGACCCAGCTTGCCCATGCGCTTCATCATGGTGGACATGTCGTCGAACTGTTTGAGCAGGCGGTTGATCTCCTGCACGGTTGCGCCCGAGCCGGCGGCGATGCGTTTCTTGCGGCTCGCCTTGATGATGTCGGGCGTCTTGCGCTCGGCCTTGGTCATGGACGAGATGATGGCGCCCTGACGCTTGAGGATGGTGGTGTCGAGCTTGGCGTCGTCGATCTGCGCCTTCATCTTGGCCACGCCCGGCAGCATGCCGAGGATGCCGGAGAGGCTGCCCATCTTGCTGATCTGCTTGAGCTGGTTGGCGTAATCTTCAAGGTCGAACTGGCCGCGCATCATGCGCTTGGCGAGGCGCTCGGCGTCTGCCTGCTCGAAGGTCTCGCTGGCCTTCTCGACGAGGCCGACGACGTCGCCCATGCCGAGGATGCGGCCGGCGACGCGCTCCGGGTGGAAGTCCTCGAGCGCGTCGAGCTTTTCGCCGACGCCGGTCAGCTTGATGGGGGCGCCGGTGACCTGGCGCATGGAGAGGGCTGCGCCGCCGCGGGCGTCGCCATCCATCCGGGTCATGACGATGCCGGTGACGCCGAGCGCCTCGTTGAAGGCGCGGGCGGTGTTGACGGCGTCCTGGCCGGTCATGGCGTCGACGACGAGGAGGGTTTCGGCCGGGTTGGTGGCCTCGCGGACGGCGCGGACCTCGTCCATCAGCGCCTGGTCGATGGAGAGGCGGCCGGCGGTGTCGAGGATGACGATGTCGAAGACTTCGCGGCGGCCGGTCTCCATGGCGCGGCGGGCGATCTGGACGGGCGTCTCGCCGGGGACGATCGGCAGGGAGGCGACGCCGGCCTGCTGGGCGAGCTGCTGCAGCTGCAGCTGGGCGGCGGGGCGCTGCGTGTCGAGCGAGGCGAGCAGGACCTTGCGGCGCTCGCGCTTGGAGAGGCGGAGGGCGAGCTTGCCGGAGGTGGTGGTCTTGCCGGAGCCTTGGAGGCCGACCATCAGCAGCGGGATCGGGGCGGCGGCGTTGAGGTTGAGCGGCACGGCGCCGGCACCGCCGAGTGCTTCGACGAGCTGGTCGTTGACGATCTTGATGACCATCTGACCCGGGCTGACGCTGTCGAGCACCTCGGCGCCGAGCGCGCGTTCGCGCACGCCGTTGATGAAGTCGCGCACCACGGGCAGCGCCACGTCGGCCTCGAGCAGCGCGAGGCGGACCTCGCGGAGCGCGTCGGCGATGTCGGCTTCCGACAGCCGGCCGCGGGCGCGCAGCCGGTCGAAAACGTCGGAGAGTTTGCCCGACAGGGCGTCGAACATGGGTCAGCGTCCTCTGCAAATGGAAAGGCGCCGCTGCGCGGGCACGCGGAGCGGCGTTTGGGTGTGGGCTGGCCATTAGCGAGTGGGGCCCTCGGTGTCAATCCGAAGGCTTTCTTCGCGTCAACCCGAGGGCTCGCGGGCGCGTTAGCACCAGGAGCGGGCGCCTGTGCCCGCGCCATAGCGGAGGAAACATGCGAAATACCCTAACCGTCCTGACCGTCGCGGCCGGGCTGATCTGCGCCTTGCCGGGTGTGGCTTCAGCGCAAGACCCCTCGCGATTGCTGAACGGCTTGCTGTCCGGCGGCCAGAATCCGAACCAGGACCAGGCGGTCCGGGAGGCTTACGAGCGCGGCTACCGGGCGGGGCACGCGGATGCGATGCGCGACGAGCGCGGGCAAAACGACCGGAACCGGTCGCCGCGGGGCGGCTACGCGGACCCGGACGGACGCGGCGGGTATAGCCGCTAGGCCGGGCTGACGGGAGAACGGGATGCACGCGCTCGGGATCGATTGGGTCGGGATCAATGCCGAGAACGGGCAGAAGCTGCTGCTCTCGGTCATTTTCGTCGCGATCGTGCTCCTGGTCAGCCGGCTGCTGCGGGCGCTGGCGGGCCGGCTACCGGGCCGGACGGCGAATTCGAGCCTGCAGACGCGGTTCTGGGCGCGGCAGGGGATCAGCCTGCTGACGGCGATCGTGCTGATCCTCGGGATCCTGTCGATCTGGTTCAACGATCCGACCCGGCTCGCGACCGCGTTCGGGCTGGTGTCGGCGGGGCTGGCGTTCGCCTTGCAGCAGGTGGTGACGTCGATCGCCGGCTATTTCGTGATCCTGCGGGGCAACACGTTCACGGTGGGCGACCGCATTTCGATGGGGGGCGTGCGGGGCGACGTGATGAAGCTGGGGTTCATCCAAACGACGATCATGGAGATGGGGCAGCCACCCTCCGTCCAGGGCGCCGACCCGGCCATGTGGGTGCGCTCGCGGCAGTTCACCGGGCGGATCGTGACCGTGAGCAACAGCCAGATCTTCTCGGACGCGGTCTATAATTACAGCCGCGATTTTCCGCTGATCTGGGAGGAGATGGCGATCCCGATCTCCTACGACGCGGACCGGGACCGGGCGGAGGCGATCCTGCTGGAAGCGGCCGGGCTGCACGCGAAGGAGGGCAGCGAGATGGCGGCGACGCGGAAGGCCGAGTTGCAGGCGCGGTACGGCGTCGACCCGCTCGACCTGGAGTCGCGCGTGTTCTACCGGATCACGGACAACTGGCTCGAGCTGTCGCTGCGCTTCGTGGTGGGCACGCATCGGATCCGCGGGGCCAAGGACGCGATGTACCGGCACATCCTGAAGGAGTTCGACAAAGCGGGGATCGGGATCGCGTCGGCGACCTACGACATCGTCGGGTTCCCGCCGATCGAGATGCGGGAGAGGGCGCGGCGGCCGGAGCAGGAAGCGGCGGAATAGTCAGACCGGGCGGCCCGGGATGCGGTGGCGGTAGGAGAGCGCTTCGGCGACGTCGGCGCGGCGGACGAGGGTCGATTCCGCGAGGTCGGCGATGGAGCGGGCGACGCGGAGGACGCGGGTGAAGCCGCGGGCGGAGAGGCGCAGGCGGTCGGAGGCTTGTTCGGCGAGGGCCCGGGCTTCGGGTTGCAGCTCGATGGCGCCGATGGCGGCTTCGGCGTTGGTGCGGGCGCCGTGCTCGCCGTAGCGGGCGCGCTGGCGGTCGCGCGCGGTGCGGACGCGGCGGGAGACGTCTTCGCTGGGCTCGCCGGGAGGCGCGCGCGACAGCTCGGTGGGCGGCACGGGCTGGACGTGGACGACGAGGTCCATGCGGTCGAGCAGCGGACCGCTGATGCGGCCGAGGTAGTCTTCGCCGCAGCGGGGGGCTTTATTGCACTCGCGCGCGGCGTCGCCGAGATGGCCGCAGCGGCAGGGGTTCATCGCGGTGACCAGCTGGAAGCGGGCGGGGTAGGTCACGTGGGCGGCGGCGCGCGAGACGGTGGTACGGCCGCTTTCCAGAGGTTGGCGGAGCGCCTCGATGGCTTGGCGCGGGAACTCGGGCAGCTCGTCGAGGAAAAGGACGCCGCGATGGGCGAGGCTGACCTCGCCGGGCTTGGCACGCGCGCCGCCGCCAGCCAGCGCGGCTTGCGAGGCGCCGTGGTGGGGTTCGCGGAAGGGCGGGCGCATCACGAGCCGGCCGCCCTCGAGCAGCCCGGCGACGGAATGGATCATGCTGACCTCGAGCGCCTCCGAGGGGGCGAGGTCGGGCAGCAAAGGCGGCAGGCGCGCGGCCAGCATGCTCTTGCCGGCGCCGGGCGGGCCGACGAGCATGAGATTGTGGCCACCGGCGGCGGCGATCTCGAGGGCGCGCTTGGCAGTCTCCATGCCGCGCACGTCGGAGAGGTCGGGGAATTGCTCCTGATCCTGCGCGCCGGCCGGTGTGGGTGCGGCCAGGGCTTGGGTGCCGCGGAAATGGTTGACGAGCGAGAGCAGGTCGGGGGCCGGCAGGACCGCAATGCCGCTGGCCCAGGCCGCTTCGCCGCCCTGGGAGGCGGGGCAGATGAGGCCGAGGTTGCGGTCGCTCGCGGCCATGGCGGCGGGCAGCACGCCGGAGACGGCGGTGAGGCTGCCGTCGAGGGAGAGTTCGCCGAGAGCGGCGTAGTCGCTGGTCTCCTCGCGCGGCAGCACGTCCATGGCGGCGAGGACGGCGAGCGCGATGGGGAGGTCGAAATGGCTGCCCTCCTTCAGGAGATCGGCGGGGGCGAGATTGATGAGGACGCGCTTGGGCGGCAGCGCGAGGCCCATGGCAGTGAGCGCGGCGCGGACCCGCTCGCGCGCTTCGCCGACCGCCTTGTCGGGGAGGCCGACGACGAGGAAGGCGGGGAGCCCGGCCGAGATCTGCACCTGCACCTCGACCGGGACGGCTTCGATGCCGCTGAAGGCAAAGGAGAGGATGCGGGCGATCATGCGGCGCTGGCGGACCCGAAGGCGGCGAGGAAGCGCGCGAGGAGCTGTCCGAGGCGCTCCTGGTCGTAGCCGCCCTCCTGGATGAGGGCCGTGGGGAGGCGCAGCGCGCCGATGCGCTCGCCGGCGCGGGCGAAGCCGTCGGCGGTGACGGAGAGATATTTGAGCGGCTCGTGCTCGGAGGCGTCGAAACCGAGGCTCACGACGAGCGCGTCCGGGGCGAAGTGGGTGATGGCGGATAAGGCGTTGTCGAGTGCGGCGAGCCAGGGGGCGTCGCTGCTGCCGCGGGGGAGCGGGAGGTTCAGGTTGAAACCTTCCCCCTCCCCTGCCCCGCGCTCGGCGGCGTGGCCGACGTACCAGGGATAGTAGCCGCCGGGGTCGCCGTGGAGCGAGCAGAACAGGACGTCCTGCCGGGTCCAGAAGGTGCCTTGGGTGCCGTTGCCGTGGTGGCTGTCGATATCGAGGATGGCGACCCGGGCGGCGCCGGCGGCGCGGAGGCGTTCGGCGGCGAGGGCGGCGTTGTTGAGGTAGCAGTGGCCGCCGGCGCGGGCGGGATAGGCGTGGTGACCCGGGGGGCGCACGAGGGCGTAGGCGGAGCGGCCGGCGGCGGCTGCTTCGGCGGCCGCGAGGGAGCAGGCGGCGGCGGCGCAGGCGGCGTCCCAGGTATGGGGGCCGATGGGGCAAGCGGCGTCAGCGGAAAACCAGCCGGCCTGGCCGACGACAGCGATGCCGGGCTGGGCGCCGTGGCTCAGCATCTCCGGCGAGGGGTGGACGTTGGCGACGACTTCGGGGCCGGCGCCTGGGAGACGGGACCATTCCGCGTGGGCGGTTTGCAGGAAGGCCAGGTAGGCGTCGGCGTGGACGGTCCGCAGCGCGTCGGGCGGTAGAGCGGGCGGCGGGCGCGGGGTGAGGCCGAGGGCGGCGATG
>Ga0326763_1000314_pt1 | contig 17919 bp, 18 predicted proteins | sample NORPS_P_FD_207671 | JGI IMG/M metagenome (GOLD analysis project Ga0326763, IMG submission 207671) | Hot spring water microbial communities from Norris Geyser Basin, Yellowstone National Park, WY, United States - NOR.PS_P | ecosystem: Environmental > Aquatic > Thermal springs > Unclassified...
ACATATTCGGCGCATGCGCCACGCCTAGGGACTACGCCGCGGAGTACCGCGGATCGCTCCAGAGGATGCCTCCCGGCTCCATCCTCGCGATCCACCAAGCCGTGGAGGGAGTCAAGGCGAGGTACCCTGCGGAGGACGACGAATACACAATGCCGCAGGCAGTCTTCCAAGGCCTGCCGTATTTGCACATAGCGGCGGGCCACGTCCACGACCACCTGGCCAAGCACCCGATAGGCGCCGTGTGGGCCGGCTCGTTGGAGATCTGGGACGTGGGGGAGTTCGAGACTTGGGACTACAGAGGCGGCTTCGAGAAGGCGCAAGACGCCGCCCAGAAGGGCGTCGTGCTTATAGATGTGGCGGGGAAGGCAGCGTCGCATAAGCCGATCTCTCTGCCCCCCCGGAGGCCGCTTTATAGAGTTAGGCTCTTCATCCGCGAGGTCAAAGAGGCAATCTCCGCTGTGGAGGAGGCGGCGAAGCTCTTCGACAGAGAAGGCGCCGTGGTGAGGCTCGAGCTGTGGGGCGTCGTGGAGGGCAGCCTCAAGACGGGGCAACTGGCGTCGAGGTTCTCCAAGACGCTTCATGTAGATGTGGTGGACAGGACGTCCTCGCCGCAGAGGGCTGTGGCGCTGAGGGGCACCGCCGTGGAGGAGCTGTGGCGCATCATGAAAGAGAAGCTGGGCCCCCACGCAGACGTGGTGCTTAAGGCTATGGAGCTTATACGCGACGGCGAGAAAGAGGCGGCGAAAAGACTCCTCCTAAAGGCTCTGTATGATTAAGAAGGTCGAGATCGTAAACTTCAAGGCCTACGACAAGGCCTCTTTTAGGTTCGGCGAGGGCGTCAACTTCATCTACGGCGCCAACGGCGCCGGCAAGACTTCGCTTATGGAGGCCATCTCTGTGGCGCTCTTCGGGTCGCAGTGGGTGACTAGGTGGGGCGGCAGGAGGTGGAGCAACTTCCTCAGGAGAGGCGCCGCGTGGGGCGAGGTGAAGCTGTACATAAGCCACGGGGGCCGGGAGATCGTAGTCGCTAGAAGGTTCAGCGAAGAGGGGACGGTCTCCTCCGGCACGTACCTGGCGGTGGACGGTGGCGTGGTGGCGAGGGGCGACTCAGACGTCACGGCGACTCTCGTCTCGAAGCTGGGCCTTAGGCTGGACGAATACGCAAACCTGCTCTACATCCGGCAGGGGGAGTTGAGGAGGATACTGCAGGAGACCGACTACATAGACCGCATCTTTCGCCTCGACGAGTTCGACAAGGTGGACGAGGTGGTAAAGGATGTACACGAAGAGTTTAGAGCTCGGCGGGAACGGGCAGGCGGCCGGCTGGAGGAGCTGGAGAAGAGGCTCCCCGTGTTGAGGAGCAGGCTGGACGACTTGCGGCGGAGGCTGGAGGAGGCCGAGAAGAGGGCTACGGAGCTGGAGGAGGCGTCGGCGCGGTTTAGAGAGGTGGAGAGACGCTACCTGGAGCTTAGGGAGCGGCACGCCTCTCTGGCCAAGGAGAGGGAGGCGCTGGAGAAGAAGCTGGAAGAGGCGGCTCAGCTGGCGCTCAGCGCCGAGAAAGACGTGGAGCAACTGGAGGCTGAGCTGGAGGCTATTACGAAGGCGGCGGAGGAGTTGAAAAGCCTTCCCGTGGTGGGCGACGTGGAGAAGGAGTATTTCGAGCTTCTGCAGGCGGTGGCTGCGGCGGAGAGGGTCCCCCCCGAGGTGAGGAGCTACGACCCCAGGTCTCTTGAGGAGGCCCGGCGGAGGCTGGAGGAGGCGAGTAGGAGACATGGAGAGGTGAAGACCCGGCTTGCTCTTCTACGCGACGTGCTCCGTCTGGCCCAGCGGGCGGAGGGCGGCCGGTGTCCGGTGTGCGGGTCGCCGCTTTCTAGAGACGCCGTCCAGCGGCACGAGTTGGAGGTGCTGGGCCTGGAGAAGGAGGAGGAACGCCTCTCGAAACTCATAGCCCAGCTCAAGGCCGAGGTCGGACGGCTGGAGGAGCTGGACAGACTTTACCACAGCTACAAGCCCCACCTGGCTCTAGACCTCCCATCCGCGCGGAGGAGGCTGGCCGAGCTGGAGGCCTTATACCAGAAGAAAAAGGAGGTGGAGAGGAGGCGGGCGTACCTCTCGGCGCAGGCGGCTAGGGAGGCGGAGGTGGCGAAGCGGCTGGAGGAGCTGAAGGCCCGTAAGGCCGAGGCAGAGAGGAAGATACAAGAGGTGAACCAGAGGCTGGGGGAACTGGAGGCGGAGCTGGCCGCGGCCGCAGAGGCGTTGAAGAGGCTGGAGGCTGAGTACGCGGCGCTTAAGACAAGACACGAGGAGTACCTCGCCGCGAGGTCTGTGGCGGCTGAGCTCAGGCGTCAGATAGCCGAGACGGAGAAGGAGCTGGCCGCCTTAGCAGGCGAGCTGGAGAAGGCCAAGTCAGAGGCCGAGAGGCTCGACAAGGCCCTCGCCTCGGCGCGGCAGATAAGAGTCGTCCTCGGCGAGCTCAAGCCTTTGATGCGTCAGACGTTGCTCAAGGCCATAAATGAGGAGCTAAACGCCGTCTTCCTCCGCCTCAGACACAAAGAGGTGTTTAAATCGCTCCAGCTGGTCGAGACAGACGGGAGGTACGTAATCCGCGTCAACACCCCCACAGGCCCCATAGACCACGGCCTCCTGTCACTGGGGGAGCAGAACCTCGCCGCCCTCTCGCTGAGGGTGGCCCTGGCGAGGGCCCTCCTCGGACAAGCCCCCTTTATGATGTTCGACGAACCCACGGAACACCTTGACGAAGAACACAGAAGAAAAATCGTGGAGCTGGTAAGAGGACTCACGTCGATAGTCCCCACAATCATCGTCACCTCTCACCTAGGCGAATTTGAAGAAGTCGCAGACGTAGTCATCCAACTATAAAAGGCCACGCGCTCCTCGTTCCGCGGCGAAGCGAGAGGCATGCCATTGAAGGCAACGGCGCCAGCTCAACCGCACGACACGAGAGAGTGTCTGGATGTTTGGCGTCGGCCGCGGATGGGCGGTGAGCTTAAATTTTACCAGAATGACGAGTTCGTGGAGAGGGAGTTACTAAGCCCGAAGATCGACGTGAAGAGCTACATAAGGGCGAGGGTTATGGAGGTCATAGACGAGCTGTCGTTGAGCATCATGATGCTCGAGGCTGGAGCCACGAGAAACGCCGCCGGCAAGGCATTTGTCGCCGTTAAGGCCTTGATAAGCGCGATGGTGTTGATAAATCTAGACAGGCTACTAGCCCTAAAGAGGGACGAGAAGGAGAAGAAGTGGTACGAGAAGAAAGCCTACACAGTCCCCACGAAGTCGATCAAGGGGATATCGTTGGACCTATTCGAGCTGGGGTACAGGGAAATTGGGGCGATCGCCGACAAGGCGCTGAACCTCCACGACTACCAATACAACGGCCTAGACCCAGACTTCAGCCCCTACAAAAAGAAAGAAGAGGCGGTGCGGGACATAGTCGTCTTAATTGACGCCGTTGTTGAGAAGTTGCCTCACTGGACCGGGAGCTACTGGGACGAAGAAATAAAAAGAGACTTCGAACACCTAACTAAAAGGCTTGAGGACTTTAAGAAAAGACGCCTGCCTCACTAACCTCCTCCCCACCCCCCGAAGAACAGAGGAGGCACCCTCCCGCCGTCGCTGGCGCCTCCAGCGGTGAGTAGTGGGCGCGACCCGGGCCGACATGTGAACCACTCCGGGCTGGCCCTCAGTCCTGGCCCAGACGGCGCGCATAATCGGCTTCTCGCACAAGCGTCTTTCAGCCTACAGGTCTCTTCGTCGTCCGCTACCTCAGGCTATATTTGCGTACCGCCGGACGCCCTTAGTTGCCCACTCCGACGTCGTCCCTAGAAGCGAGGACGGCTACCATGTCTCTACCAAAGACGTGGTTGCGGGGACTGTACACGCAACCCTTGGTCTTGGCCACCTTGGCGGCCTTCCTCACAGCCCCAACACCCCCTGAAGACTTTCGGTTGTTAATGCCTAGTGGGATGTGCTTATGGTTATCGGCCCTGCTAACGACCCCGACGGGCTTATCGGCTCTGTACTCGCAAAAAGGTTTGTCACCGTAGGTGGAAAAACCTTTACGCAAAATACAGCTGTGTCTATACCAGCAGAGGTTCTGAGGCAGAAAAAACTAGGTTTTAGAAAATTATTTCAACACGCGTGGAAACGCCCTTAGCATGTATATGAGGAACACGGCTATGCCTGCCCCGGCCACTATGTCGCCGATGAGCCTGAGCCAGACGTATAGTTGTATGTCTGGCCTGGCCCAGAAGGCCGGCGTTCCGTCGGGGGCGAAGAGTGCCTTGGACGCCCAGTAGCCCAGCTGTTGTGTCGTGACGAACTGGTTAGACATCAACAACATTAAGGAGATTAACACCTGGAGATAGAAGCCGGCGGCCATGACGACCACCGCGATTCTTAGGCGGCTGAGGTGTTTCTCTGTAAAGGCGCCCGCCAGGAGGAACGCCACGACCCACATGAGCATGGTGGGGACGCCGTAGGCCAGCGGCATGGCTAGGTGGGCGTGGACCATGGTGCCCTGGGAGCCGTGAGTGTAGTAGTTCACCACGGGCATGTTTATGAGGCCTGCGCCGAAAGCCACGACGCCTATGGCGCCGCCGAAGGCGGCCACCATCACGAAGGTGAGGAGCGTCTTCTGGAGCTCCGTCTTGTACTCGCCCCGCCTCCACAGCACCACGGTGTATGCGATCAGGAAGCCGAGTGGTACGACCTCCAGCGTGGACATCACCGCGCCGACGTACATCCAGAGGGTGGGCTGGCCTCCCCAGTAGTAGTGGTGCGCGGTCCCTATCATGCCCGTCACTATTTCTAGCGTTGCGTCGATGCCTGCGGCCGCCACGGCCATCTTCGGAGGCACCATGCCTGCTATGACGAGGAGGATCAAGAGGATGGGGATGACGATGGCGGGCCAGAAGCCCTCCACGAAGGCGTGGATGATGATCCAGCGGAAGTACTCGTCGATGGTGAAGTGCCACCACGGCGTCACCACGGGGAGGGCCCCCATGAAGGCCCCGAAGGCGGTGCCGGCGAGGGCGATGGCCAGGATCTTGACGAGGGGCTGTATGGGCTCGGGCGAGGTCTTTGAGGCCCTCCACACCGTTAGCGATAGATAGGACAAGAGGGCCGCGATCAGCAACAGCCAGAGGGTGCCTTGGCTTATGACGGGCCTCCCCTGCGACCCTACGATGAACCAGATGGGGTCAGGAAGGAGGCGGAGGTAGGAGGCCCACAGGCCTAGCAATATGCCGAGGGCGGTCACGGCGCCGGCGCCGAGTATGGCGAGGACCCTTGCCCTGCTGAGCTGGACGCCGAGGTAGGGCAACACAAAGAGGGCGAAGGAGACCCAGGAGACGGCGATCCAGAGGATGGCTAGGTTGTAGTGGAGGCCGCGTGCCACGTTGAAGGGCAGTATGTTGTTTATGCCGGAGATGCCGTATAGCTCCGCCGGCTCTGTGTATTTATGCATCAGGTAGCCGCCGAGGAGCCCCTGCACCGAGAGGCCCAGAACCGCCAGCATGAAGCCCAGGAGGGCGAGCCTCTGGGCGGGGCCAGGAGGCGGAAGCCGAAGCGTGACCCTCGGCTCTTTCCAGTAGTCAAGGAACTTCATGATGACGTATCCCGCAAGGGGCATGATGACCAGAAGCATCACAAAGAAGGTGGCCCACGTGGCCACCGTGACGTGGATGTTGGGGCCCAATATGCCTGGCAGATATGGAAAGCCGTTGGTGTAGTTAGCCATCGCAATCATGACGCCCCATGTGAAGAAGGCTACGATCTTCCTTACCTCCTCCTGGTTCGTGATGAGGTTCGGCTTTAGGCCTATGGACTCCGACCTGGAGCCGAAGAGCTCCCCGTAAAACTTGACAGCGTCGCCAAAGGCCTTCCCGAACTCGTCGCTGACCACCGCCACGCCAGAGGCCGGCGCAAAAACCGAGGAGGACCGTGCGGTGAGCTGGGGTGTCAAAAGTTGCTTAACGTCGGCGTCCGACAGAGAGAGGCCTCTGAGCTCTTTGACCTTGTCTACGTAGAACTTCATGGTGTAGGCGGTGTAGTCTATGCCGAAGTAGCCGCCGAAGCCCAGAAACGAGCCGTAGTCCAGCAACCCGTATTTCTGAGCCAAGATTTTGCCCTCCATGACGTCTTGGGCAGTGAAGAGGAGCTGGCCGCTCTTAGTCACCACCTTCTCGGGTATGGGCGGCAGGTTGTAAAAAGTCCAGACAGCCATGGCGATGTATACGATATACACCAACACGGTTACGCCAGCCACCAGATAGGTCCATCCGTTTTTCATGACATAAAAGCCCCGCCGAGGGGGAAAAAGCTTCCGGTTAACCGCATAAACCAGCCTTACGTCTCCCTCCACTAATCGGCACATTGCCTCACGCAGTTGCGGCTCTCAGCCGCCACAGGACAATATGTGCAATTGAAAGGCTACCAAAAGACTTAGAGAGGCATCCCGAACCTTATGGCCGCCCCCAGCACCACAAAAGCTATAGAGATCGCGGTGACGGCGGCCACGTGGAGGAGGAGCAGGCCCCCCACGTCCTCACCCCTCTTGAGCCTAGGTATTAGGCGTAGCCGCGCGTGTAGGGCGATCAGAATTAGGATGACGAAGAGACCCATCTTTATATGCGCCGCCATAGGCCACTTCCCCCACCCGACGTATAGCATCGCCACGCCGGTGGCCGCCGCGAAAATAAGCGAGGGTAGCCCAATCTTCTCGTACCGATGCTCAAAGTCCAGAAGAGGGTTCGTCGTGCCGCGCTTGAGCTCGGCGCCGTACGCCATTAACAAAGTTATGTGGCCCCCAACCCAAACAGTGGCGAACAATACATGTAGCGTCTGCAGTATCTGGTAGACATCCATAAACCACGTTTACGACCTCACCATTAATATTTTGAGCGCCAACCCCACAGCTGAAATAAGCTACAAAGACGGAGAAACGACGCGGTAATAGTCCAAGTGGAATATCCACGGGAAACATCAAAGGGAAGCCCCCGAGCAAGCCACAAGAGAAACCGTAGAGCAACAAGGCCATACAAAAAGCAACTAACCTCATGAATACAAATTTCAATCCACCAACCCAAGCAACTATTACGCGCAACGTTTTTATAGTTGACTGGAGGCAGTCTCGTGGCTGATGCCTCCAGCGTTGCTTATGATGCGCTTAAGATGGCGGTGGAACATGTCTTGGGCAAGAAGGGAGGGTAAGAAGTTGTCTACTGAAGACGTCCTCGTCCTCTACCTCGGCACCATAGTAGGCGACTTGAAAGAAATAAGAACCGACATAGCAAGACTAGACGGCAGAATCGACGAGACGAACAAAAGGATAGATGACGTGGCGAAGAGCTTATCCACGCGTATAGACGAAGTTACGAAGACGCTCTCGGCGCGGATAGACGAGACAAACAAAAGGATTGATGAAGTTAACAAGAGGATTGACGACTTGGCGAGGAGTCTCTCTGCCAGAATTGACGAGACGAATAAGAGGATTGATGACTTGGCTAAGAGGATTGACGCGGTCCAGGCCACTCTCCTGGAGATCCAGAAGCTACTGCTGGAGCTCGTCAAGACGCGGCAGTCGGCACCTTGAATGGAGGATACGCGGAGCGGCTCCCCTCTGACCGTCTATCTCCTATGTTTTATGTTTTGGCAACTGTGCCCCTATCTGGCCCTTATGTGGGCCACCTCCTTGTTGCATACTCGTCTAGAAGACGTAGTCCGGCTCGCAGGGCAGGTTTAGCTCCGCGTCGCCTACTACCCGCCGGCCAGCAACTACGCCGTAGGTCGATAGGAAGAAGTCCGAGGCGGCGATTCTCCGGCCCTTCCACACAACGGCGCCGGGGACGTAGTAGACGAGACCCGTGGCCACGGAGAGGGGCTCAGCGCCTTCTGACCCCTCCACCGCGTAGGTGGCGAGATATCTCCCGTCTAGCGTAAAGGCCTTAAACACCGTGTATATCGACTCCTCGCCCGTCTCGACATCTTTCAGATGCGGGGTTCAGCATGTCCACGTGGAAGCTTACGCCGCATGGCGCCGGTATGAGGCGGTACTCTCCGGGCGTCGCCACAACCACAAAGCCGTCTGTACAGTAGAGAGACTTAACGTCAGCGAAGGGGTAGACAGGCGTGAAGTCCCACTTCCCCTAGCTTATCAGCTGGGTTAGCTTCCGCAATGTCTTTTTGAAGGTCTTATATACGGCGACTTTGGAGACGGCCGACTCACGGGCGGCGGAGCTTATGTTGTGGCCGTTGGCCAAGGCTGAGAGGACCTCCCTCTGCCTCTTGGTGAGGGTCACGTCGGCAGGGCTCAGCGGCTCCGCCTTGATGACTTGGCTTACGTGTTCGCCCAACAGCCTCCTGACGGCGTGGGTATCCGCCACGATGACCCGTAGCCTGCCGTCTATTATCATGGGGGTGCCGAGGACGTAGGAACGCGTCATGAGCTTGTAGAAGAGGCACTCATCGCACCGCGCCGCCGCTACGTGAATGCCGCCCGGCCTCCTGACTATGTGATAAATCACCCCGTTTCCCACCCGGAACCCCAGGTGAGCAACGGCGTCCCGGGGAATCTTGTCGCAAAGTCTTAAATAGAGCTTGAGAAACTGCATATGAAATAGATGTTTTCCATTTATAAATATTGACATTGATTATAGGTATATTAATATGTGTTCAATAGTTTAGATGTGGTCAGGTTTTTAAACAGGTTCCCACAGACCTACATGCCCCTTCTGTGGCCCCTGGGGAGGTCGCCTCCGTTGCCTTTCTACAACGCCGTGGTCTGGGTTCTTTATGCGTCTCAAGTCTCCCTTTACCTCGCGACGTTGGCTTTTGCGGCCGGCGCCGTATATGGCGCCGCGGGCGATGTAGCCATGCACCTCCGCCTCATGGTGTCGGGCCTTTATCTATTTTACTTCTCGGTCATGTACATCCAGCTACCCGGCTTCATAAACGCCGCGCCTTCCCGCCCCCTCTCCGCGCTTCTCCTAGCCGCGCTGGTTCTAGGCCTTGCACTCCTCCCTATTGCCAAATGGTCGCTTCTGCCCTTCGCGTTGATGTACGCCCTGCTTCACTTGAGGGCTCTGCGGGGGGCGCCTAACTACTACCCAAACTGGATCCTGGTCTCCGGCCTTGCGGCGACCGCCGCCGCGGGGAGCCCCCTGGAGCTGGCGGCGGCTTTCCCCCTTGCCTCGGTCTTGATGCTGAGCTACCGCATAGACAGCTCTCGGGCGCGGCTGAAGTTCACCGCGCCGCGGGCCGCCGCCGTGGCCGCCTCCTACCTCGCCGCCTTCGCCATGGTTAAGATGGGGCTCCTCTGGGGCGTGGCGCTGCCGCTGGCCGCAGCGTCGCTGGCGGCGCCTCCACGCGTCCGCGACCTCTACGGCGTGGGGGCCGCGGCGTGGAGGCTTTTGATGGCAGGAGCGGCTCTGCACCACCACCTTCTCTACATGGGGTTTGCCGTGGTGATGTCTACTCTCTGCGTCCCCTTCTTCCTTCCCGCCATGTTGTACCGGAGGGCGCCGAGGTTCGGTCCTGTGCCTTTTTTATTCGCCTCCACAGCAACGGCGCTTAGGTTGCTGGGGCTGTTGACCCCAGCCGCCTTAGCTGTGCTGGGCCTCCTCCTGTATGTAGCCGCCGCGGCCCTCGCCCAGGAGAAGGTCCCGCTCCTTCCGCCTGAGGATAAACACTAGCGCGGGCCTGCCCCGCGGCCTCCCGTGGTACACCTTCTCGCCGGCGCCGTAGAGGTCCTCCACCACGAGCCCCACGGCGGAGCCCTCAGGCATAAACACCACGACGTCGGGGTCGCCGCCGCTTCTCGCCGTGGTCAAGAGGAGGGGGCGGCCGCCTTCTGTGATGGGTATTTTGTACTTCGCCGCCGCTGCGGTGAGGGACGACACGCCTGGGATTATCTCGCAAGGCACGCCCTTCGCCTCTACCTCTCTGCAGAGGGCGATCCCCCTCCCGAAGAGCGTGGAGTCTCCGTTTTTAAGCACCACCACGGTCTTCCCCTCTGCGGCGTGCCTCACGGCGAGTTCGACGACCTCTCTGTGGGTTTCCCCCGTCAGCCTGCCCTCCCACACCACCTTCTCCCTAACCAGATCCAGCAACTCGTGGGGTACCAAGGAGGCAGAGATGACCACGTCCGCAGAGAGGAGGAGGAAAAAGCCCCTTAGGGTTATTAGTTCGGGGTCTCCGGGCCCTGCGCCTACTACGTAGACCTTGCCTAGAACCACGGCGCCTTTATCCTCCACAGCGGGAAGATGCCGGTGGGGCTCGGCTCCTCGACCAGCTGAACTGGCTCGACGTTCTTCAGCTCTATCTTCCCCACAATCTCCCCCGTCTCCGCGTCGACTTTATACACCGCATCCGTCCTCTCCAGGGCGCTGATGACGTATCTGCCGTCCGGCGTATATGTGGGGTGCATGGCCCACTTCCCGGGCTTATTCGGCGCGAATATCGCGGGCTGCGGCGGCCGCGTGGCCACGTCGAGCAGGTGTATGTCCACCGCAAACACGCCCTTGTTCATGTTAAAGGTGGTGTCGAACCACGCAAGGCCCTTGGGTATAGTGCCGTCGGGCAGAGGCGGCGTCGAGTAGAGCCCCCCGCCCGTATCCGCGGGGAAATCCCTCGGATATGTTATGTACTTCTCCAGATCCATCGTCTGGAGGTTTATCGCCGTTATCTTCCCCTCCCCTATTGCGTTGGTGAGGAAGTACTTGCCGGGCACCAAGGTGCCGGGGCCTGGGTGCGGCTTGAGGCCGCACGGCACCACGTTGACCACCTCGAAGTTTTTGGCATCTATTATCGTGATTGTGTTGCTCTCTTGCCCCGTCACGGCGACGTATCTACCCTCTTTGTCCAGCTTATTCAGCTCGTGGGGGCTTTTGCCTATGCCAGTCACCTCATACTCCTTATCGCCTATCTTCACCTTAACCGACCTCCCCTTCTTATTGGGGTCGTAGCTTGTGAAGACGTGTACTATGGGGAAGCTGGGATCTCTGTAGTCAATTACGAGGACTTGCTCAGCGTCTTTGACGTTGACTAGCCAGTAGCCGAAGTCTGTGGTGAGTATGGCGCCTTGTCTCCCCATCATTGGGGTGGGGAAGAACTTGGAGGCGCCGAGCATCGGGATGACCTTAAGCACCTTGAAGGTGTCCGCCTCCAGTATCACCACGTGGCCGGGGTCCTTAGAGGCGGCTACCACGTATTTTCCGTCTTTGTCGAAAGCGGCGCTTCTGCAGTCTACGCCGATTTTAATCTGCCGCACTATCTGCATGGAGTATAGATCTATCTTGGAGAGCCAGCAGTCCCTCGACATCCCCACGGCGAACCTCCTCTTGTGTTCAGGCCACTCCTCACGCCCGAACTTCACCACGTGGACTCTGTCGCCGGCGTTTTTCAGCCTCTTTAATATCTTGAAGTTCTTCATGTCGAGGAAGGTGTACGACCCGACCATCTCCACGCCGGGCTCGTGGTATCTGCTCTCAATCAGTATAGCGATCCAGTCGATGTCGTTTATGTTGTAGCCAACAGGCTTGCTGGGGAGCTGGTCCTCGGGCGCCGGCACCCTCAGCGTTGCCTGTATGTTGGCTGGGTCGAGGAAGGCGAGGCCCCTCTTCTGGAAGGCCGGGTGCGGCGGCGCCGCGGCTGTGGTCGTCGTCTGTGCCTGGACTTGTTGCACCTGCACCTCAGGCATCACCCTCACCTCCTTGACCTGCTCCGAGGTGACCTCCACCACAGTTTTGCCCCGCGACAGCGCTAAGGCCCAGCTACCCACGGCGAAGCCGACGCCAAGCGCCGCAGCCGCCTTGAGGAAGTCCCTCCTGGGGGTCTTCTCGGCCATGTAGACCTAGGTGCGTCGTTGAGATAAGCGTTTTGGCTAATCTGGTTAACCTGAACGTTTATCTGTCTCCGCGGTGGTCCTCTGCATGGACAAGGGGGTGATATACGCGGTGGTGGCGATAGTGGGCATAATAATCGGCGCGTTGGCGTTTACCTACAACCCAGGCGTTGAGGTGAGGACCCAGACGAAGACAGTCACGACAACGATCACCGAGTCTCCGGTCACTGTGACGGCTCAGCAAGCCGCATCGACGACGGCCCCCCCATCGGCTGGCCCCACGCAGGTCCAGTACAACGAACAACTGGCCAAGAAGGGCTTGGACGTGTTTAAGGAGCTTGCGTGCAACGCCTGCCACACAGTGAAGAGCGCAGGTATCGAGGTAGGGGGCAACATAGGCCCCGACCTCAGCAAGGCCCTGCTGGGTAGCGTTGGGGTTGAGAAGGGGACCGCAGGCGGCCCCATGATGTCTAAGTACTTCGAGAAATACGGCCTTAAGAACCCAGCCGCGGACTTGAACAAAGCCGCCGAGTTGCTGGCTAAATTCCTCATAGAAGGCGACAAGGACCTGGCACCGACGATGACGGTCCAGGCAGAGGCCTTTAAGAAGCAACTGGGCGACAAGTGGGCGCAGGAATACGTCCCCGCCATTGTGGAAATGTTAAAAATGGCCGCCTCCAAAAGTTCGTGAAAGTTAAACTTCTCCCACTCCAGGTTTTTTCCCTCCTCGACGAGGTAGACCGTAGACTTCTCTGCCTCTCTGCTAGGGCGGAGGCCAAATCCTTGCCGTTTCTCACTGGTCTTTCTAAAAGCGCGGCGTATCGCCGACTGGCGCGGCTCAGGACGCTGGGCTTCGACGGAGAAGGCGTGTATCTGCCCTTCGCCTCCATAGACCACACCCTGAAGCTCCTAGAAAAACCGATTCTGGTCATAAGCAAAGAGGGTTGCGTGTACATCCCGGATAACTGCGACTTCCGATGCCACAGCTGCCCCCTCTACGGCCAGCACATGAGGGTGTTGGCTAAGGCGCTCCCCGACGTGTGTAGCTGTCTCTGGCCGCCCGACATTGTGAAGGCTTTGGAGAGGAGGATTCTGGAGCGGCTAGGGAGAGGCTTCGAAGTCGAGCTCTAGGAGCCGGCGGAGGGCCTTGGCGAGGTGTCTGTAGGGGCTCCCCGCCTTCTCTACGCACTGCGAGAACTTGTCCAGCCACGGCTTCATGAAGCGGAGGTAGAAGTCCCTCCTCATAGTCCTCCTCCCCAGGTCGTCCACGGCGCGTGTGGCGCCTAGGAACTCCAGCATGGCTGGCAGGTAGTCGGGGAGCTCCTTCTTCACGTCGACCTCAAGCCCAAAGGCCCTGTAGTAGGTAAGTATCTGGTGCATATACCACCCCCTCTCCTTGTTGTCTTCGCCGAGGGCGTGGTACCCGCCGTAGGGAGGGCAACGGGGAGCCAGCTCGAACATCTCCACCCTGTGCCCCTCGAGGTCCAGGGCGGCCGCCTCTTTGAAGAACTCCGCGAAGCCGTCTACTCCAAGCGACTCCGCCAGCGAGGTGATTTCGTCAGCCAGCTTCACGGCCTCCCCCGGCTTGTCGAAGAGGCGGGCCAGCGCTATGTAGAGGAGACCTATCTCGTCCACGTGGCTGACCTGGCTCATTTCGTGTTGGCCGGCGTCTGTGGGTAGGCTGAGTGGCAACCCCTCAGTATAGACTCCACAACCAGCGTCTGGTTTGTGGGTATGTAGAGGCCTTTTACAACCACAGTGGCTTCGAAGTTTTTGGGGGTTACGGGGCCGTAGAGGGCCTCCAGCGTGCGTCTGTCGGCCACGGCCGTTATCTTGAAGCCGCCGCCTGTGAGGGTGAGCACCACGTGGCGGTCTGTAATTTTCACCGCCTCCAGAGAGCCGGAGACGGTGACCTCCGTGGGTTTGCTTACGGTCCTCAAGGCAGAGACGTCAGTGATGCCGGACGTGTTGATCAGCGACAATATTCCGCCCGCCGCCGCGGCGGCCGCCGCCAAGAGGAGCAACAGCTTATTCATGCCTCTCACCCCCCAGCAGGCTTATAAGCATTACGGCAACCCCCGTGGCGATTAGGTTAAGGCCGACCGACCAGTGCACCACCGCCTCCCCGCGCTCGGTGAGGAGGTGCCCCACCAGCGCCACCGTCCCATTTACCACAAGGGGATGCACGGGGGCCTTGTCGAGGGGGATCGACAGCTCGCCTCTGTCCGTGTGGACGTAGATAACGCCGTTGGACACTGTGGCGTTGAACACCCTATATAGGGGCTGGGCGTTTTCCCACAGGAGGTAGCCGCCGACAGCCGCCGCGGCGGCCAAGGCGGCCAGCGTGAACGGCTTGGGGATTCTGCCGCCGGCCACGAGGAGAGCCGAGAGCGCGAGCAGGAGGATCAGCGCTGTTGAGTACCACATGCGGATCGCCGGCGCCAGCTGAGGCAAGGCGGCCCCGGTGGCTGGGTGCAACGCCGGGAAGAGGATAGGCGCCACCAGCGTCACGGGGATCGACGCCACGGCGATTATCAAGTAGGACGCTGCCAGCCTACCCAGCCTGTCTGGATCCTCCACAGACCTCTTCAGAATTATATACGCGGTGTAGAGCACAGCCATCACGCCCACAGCCATCTGCCGGGGGTCGCCAGACCACGCAGAGCCCCACGACTCCACGGCCCAGGCCGTGCCCGTGAAGAAGCTGAGCCAGGAAAACACGGCGGCTAACACAGCGGCTCTGTCCATGGCGATGAACCTCCTCTCGGTAGGCTTGAGGAGGTACAAAACGGCAAACGTAGCGGCGGCGGCCGCCAGAAGCAGTGCCGCTATTGACTGAGGCACGTGTATGTAGAGGCTTCTATACGCGGTGGGGCTACCTAGGGGCACCAGGGCGGGGAAGGGCCCCCTCAGCGCTAGGAAAGACAGTAGAGAGGTGTAAATAACGGCGAGGAGGCCGACGGCGAGGTCTCTGAACCGCATGACGCTACGATGCTGAGGGGATATATGCGTTGAGGTTAACGGTTTATACGTCATGTTTATATAGCAAAACGGAGTCGGCGCGTGTGGTGGCTACTCGGCGGCGTGGGCCTCGCGGCGTGGGCGTTCTACGTCAGCCGGTTCTTGACGCTTGACTTCTCCTTCCTCGACGTGTACGCCAACGCCTCAGCCGGGATGCCTCTTTACTACAGGCTGGCGGCCTCCCTCGTAAACGTGGGCGGGGTGTTTCTCTACGTCTCGGCTATTTCAGGCGCCGTGGCGCTGGCGGCGAGGAGCAGGCGCGTCGCGGCTGTCAGCGTTGCTTTTCTCGCCGCCGGCGCCGCCTTAGGGGCCTTCGCCCAGTGGGGCGGAGGGGGGCCGGGGATAGGCCTCAACCCCCTCCTCAGAAGCCCGTGGGCAGTCCCCCACCCCATCTTAGTCGTGGCGGCGTACGCCCTTGTGCTGTCGGCGGCGGCCGAGAGGCGGCTTGCCCAGCCCTTGATGCGCCTCGCCTGGAGCTTCGTCACCGCCGGCTTGGCGCTTGGGGGCTACTGGTCGTATACCACCTTCGGCTGGGGCGGCTACTGGGCGTGGGACCCCGTGGAGACGGCGCTTTTCGTCCTGTGGCTGTTTTTAACCGCCTACCTACACGGCGGGGGCGGCGCCGCCCTCTACATGTCTGCCGCCGCTGTGTTTCTGACCATGGCCGTGACCTACAGCGGCGTGTCCCCCCTCCACTCCTTTGCAGGCGTCGTATGGGCTGGGAGGATTGCGCTCATCCCGTCGCTTCTGCTCCTCGCCGCGGGCCTCCTCTCCCTCGCAAGGGAGAGGAGCAGGGACCCGGCGTACCTGGGGCCCTTGGCGGTGGGTCTCTACGTGTATTGGCTCCTGGCGCCCTCCGTGGCGGCTACTCTAGTGGGCGCGGCGGCGGTGGCCCCCTCCGGCGACGGGGCGATAAATCTGATCCACCCCGTGTTGATCCCGGCGACGGCCGCCGCCTTGGTGCTCTTGATGAAGAGGGGGCTCGGCGCCAAGCCCGCGGCTCTGTGGACGGCGGCGTCGGCGGCGTTGGCGGTTGCGCTTTGGCAGGCCAAGCCGTGGTCCCCCGCGAGCCATCCTCTCACCAACCTCTCCATCTACCTCCTCTCCTTGTTCGCCGCAGGCGCCGCGGTTGCCTCCATCCTGCAGTTCAGGAGGTCGCCCGGCGCCGCGGTGGCGCATCTCGGCCTGGCGCTTGTGGCCGCCGGCGCCGCGCTGAGCGGGCCATACGCCTACCACATGCCCTACGCCGTGGTGCTGGCCCTCGACGAGGGGGGGAACGCCATTGTGCCGCTTCTGCCCTACGGCGAGGTTAACCTAGGCATTGCAGGGGCCGAGGTAGCCGGGCCGCACGAGCTTGTTTCAATCCCGCCGTATCTAGAAGGCTACGTCTCCGGGGACCTTGCTGACATCGCCGCCGCCCTCCGCGACGTGGCGGGGAGGGTTGAGTTCCGTAGGTTTAGGGTTAACGGCACGGATCTGGTGGTGGCCTTCGGCGGCTTCCCGCCCGGGGTCCACGCTGTGGGCGAGACGTGGATCTACGTGAACTCCACCGTGGACACCCCGGCGGGCAGGCTCCTGGTGGGGGTTGTCGGTAGGGGCGGCCGGCCGCTGTTTTTCAGCCCTTCGCGGTACGGGCCCGCCTCGGCGGTTTTTACATGCGGCCTCAACGATACGGCGCTGAACTACGTAGGCGAGGTCGTCCGCCTGACCTTAGACGGGGATCCGGTCGACGCGGAGATCCGGTACGAGGCGGCCGGCGAGTTCAAGCTGGTAAGAGGGCTTGTCCACGGCGTTGCCGTCAAGCCCACGGGGCTTGACGACATATACGTCGCGGTGACCACCGAGGTGGCGCAGTGGGGCAACATGTCTGTGCCCCGCCTCCTCGTCACAGCCGCCCGCGCGAACCTCGACAGATGCAACGCCGTAGGCGCCTGGCTCCTCCTTTCGGCATACGCCGGGAGGCCGCTGACGGCGGAGGAGGTGGAGGAGCTCATGGCTCTGAACCCCCGGGGCTACGTCGTCCTCGTCAAGATGATCCCCTTCGTCAACCTCATATGGATAGGCGCGGTGTTTGCCACGGCGGGCGGCATCCTTTCGACGGTACAGCAAGCCAGATCTCCACGGCGTCGATCCGCTTAGGTTAACCTGGAGAACCGGCTTGTTTTTTAACGTGTAGCGAACCTCCGCACATGTTGCCTAGGGAGAAAAGCGTGTTGGGCATCCTCACGTTTAGCTATCTCCTGGCCGTGGCGACCTCGCTTCCATACCTCTCCCCGCTTCCCCTTGCCTTGGTCACTCTGGCATATCTCCTCCACCTCTTCACCTTCGACCCGGTTTTCTACGCAAAAACTCCCAGGCAGTTCTACGCCCTCACTTCCCTCAACTTCCTGCCCTACGTAGCCGCGGCTGCCCTCGGCTGGTGGAACCCCACCGCCTATGCCGTAGGTCTCCTCTTCTTTGTGTCATACGCCGCGCTTATGCACAGGGGGAAGGGGCGGAGCGTTGAGGGCGTCGTGACGGGCACGGCCCTCCTCTCCTCCACCTTCCTCCTGGTTAAGGCAGTGGTGGCCCACCAGCTGGGGCCTAAGGACTACCTCCTTTACCTCCTCTTCGTGGGGTACCACGTGGCCACTGCGTACTACGTGGAGTCGCGGCTCGCCTTTAGAAATGTAAGGCCCCACATGGCGCTGTACGCCTGGGCCCCTGTGGCTGTGTTCGCGGCACTTCTCTGGCCTTCTACTATGCTGGCCTCTGCTGAGCCTCTCTACAAGTTCTTGAAAAACGTTAAGTCTAACGTGAAGTATTCCCGTTACGAAGACATCGCAAAGATGGGGTGGAGGGAGTTTGCCAGGTCTGCGTTTTTCACGGCTCTGCTGGCGGTTGTCTATAACATTACTATAAAAAGGGAAAACCACGTGTCCCTATGCGCGGCTTGGTGGTTCTGCTGGTGGCCTTGGTCATCCACATGATCGGGTTCGGGATGGTGATCCCAGTCATGCCTTTTCTGCTGAGGGAGCTCGGCGGCGACGCCGCGG